>Ga0268254_10000408_pt1 | contig 27557 bp, 30 predicted proteins | sample AgamicOrSfrz_FD_200251 | JGI IMG/M metagenome (GOLD analysis project Ga0268254, IMG submission 200251) | Agave microbial communities from Guanajuato, Mexico - Or.Sf.rz (v2) (version 3) | ecosystem: Host-associated > Plants > Phyllosphere > Phylloplane/Leaf | place: Guanajuato, Mexico...
GCTTCAATGTTGCCGGCGTGTTCGAGCAGATCACTGATGCAGCGTCGGGCCCAGCCGGGCAATGCATCCAGATGGGTGGGTATCTCTCTTCGTAGGCGTTCCGGACTCTGCGGTAGCACCACGCCGAATTCGGAGAGCAAGCCACGTATGCGGTTATAGATCGCGGTCCGTTCCTCGACGAAACCCTGACGTGTTCGATGCAGGCAGAGTGTCGCCTGCTGGTGCTCGTCCTTCAGCGGCACGAAACGCATGCTGGGGCGCGTCACTGCCTCACAGATTGCCGCAGCATCGGCGGCGTCGTTCTTGCCACGCTTGCCTGACATCCGGTACGGCGCCACGAGTTTCGGTGCCATCAGCTTCATTGTGTGGCCGTACTGCTGGAACATGCGCGCCCAGTGATGTGCTCCCGAGCATGCCTCCATGCCGATGAGACAGGGCGGCAGCTGGGCGATCAGCGTGAGCAGTTGATTGCGTGAGACGCGCGGTTTGATCAATACTGCCTTGCCGCCTTCATCCACTCCGTGAACGGCAAAGACGTTCTTGGCAAGATCGATTCCGACGGTGACAACGGACATGGACTTCCCCTTTAACTTGGTGTTCATTGGACGTTCAAAACTTCATCACGGCACGTTGATGCTAATTTACGGCTTCACCGCAACCACGGGACGGGGAAGTCCCTTTCATTCTTTGGTGCCGCAACGCGTCCATCGGGTTCGCACAATACTCGTGGTTGCCAAACGTCCGGCACCAATCCAGGGCTGGCTCGTGTTGCAGGCGATCCGCTTTGCTGCACTTCGGGGACGGCGGCACGACATCCCATTCAATCTCGGTGGCTTCTGGCCCAGTCAACGATGAGGGCTTGCCGGTCGCCGTCGTAACGCTTATGCGAAGCAGCGAGTCACATCAAATGGTTTGCGCTCCTTCAGCATGTGGAAACACGCGCGGACCAGCTTGTGAGCCAGAGCCTTGCGAGCGAGCACTGAATTCGTCCTCGCTTTCTTGCGTTCGTAGAACCGCCGGGCTTCGGTGCTAAAGTGCATCGCGAAGTTGGCCGCCTCGATGAATGCCCAGCACAGGTATGGATTTCCATTCCTGATATTGCCTTCGCCCTTTTTCTTGCCGTTGCTCATGCGCTGGCTGTCCACGCACCGCGCGTAAGAAGCGAAGTTTCCAGCGTTGGCAAAACGATCGATGGTTCCGGTTTCGAGCATGATCACGGTGGCGAGCGTCTGGCCGATGCCGGGCACCGTGGTCAGCAAGACATAGTCGGGATGTCGCGCGACTTCTTTCTGGAGACGCCTTTCGACGATAGCAATCTGTTCGCGAAGCGTCGTGATGACCGCGACGTTCGCGCGGACCGCGAGCGCCACATTGTCGGGCAGGCCCATCTGATCGACAGCATGTTCGTCGAGTCGCTTGACCTGATTACTCGTGATTCGCGTGCCATACTGACGCGCTGTAATGTTCTCGACGGCGAGAATGTGACTGGTGCAGCTGCGTACCAGCTGCATGCGCTTGCGCGCCAGGTCTCGTACCTCACGGAGTCTCGCCGGCAGGATGGTGCCTACCGGAAGGATCCCCAGGCGTAGCAGGTGGGCCAGGTAGCGCGCGTCGGTCTCGTCGCCACTATGTTTGAGCCCGTCGTATTTTTTGATCGCGGTGGTGTTGGCGAGATGAACCACGTAGCCGGCCGTCTGCAGGCCGTCGACAAGCCAGTACCAGTTGAACGTGGATTCGACCACGACGCCGGCCATCCCGGCTCGCCATGGGGCAAGGAACGCCAGGATCTTCGCCAGGTCGTTCGGCAGGCGTTTTTCGGCGACCACGCGGTCCGTTTCGTCGATCACGCTCACCACGCTATTGTTCGAATGCAGGTCAATGCCGCTATAGTTCATGATGACCTCCTTCTGGTTAAAGCTGTTTCGGCAAACTCACTTTAACCCCGTCGCCCGGCAGGGTGACGGCAGGAGGTCCGCTAGATGATTTTCAATCGTGACCCAACAGCACGCTGGGTGGCTTGGAACTTGAAAGCGAACGCACGACCAATCGCAATGTCACGCTGACCGAGGAGCGTACCGTGCTCAAATTTCGTGAGCTGTTGTTGCGATACATGCACGCTTCGGCGGTCGGGGACACTGACGGCCCGATCGCTGCGCCCTGAAGACTACAGGTAAAGGCTCTGCACCTGGTGCAAGGGACCGGACGCCAAAGATGCGGGGGATACGCGGCTAACACACACTGGTAGGTGGGGGCCAATTATCTGCTTGGGCGACGCCGCCCACTGTCCCATCGCCTATCGGCCGCCTACAGTGCGGGTCAGCTGGGTCGCAGTCGCGGTCCGTCAATGCTCGTTTGCCGTACCGACGGCGCGCGGCAATGACACCGAAAACACAGTCTCTGTTTCGTCGGAGCGTGCTTCGATAACCCCGTGATGAGCCTTGGCGATCTCGCGTGCAATGTACAGACCGAGTCCAAGGCTGCCCTCGCCCGGAGAGGTTGACGGATCGCACGCTCCCCGGGTCAGCGGCTCGAAAATGCGGCCGAGCGTCGCGCACTCGATGACAGGGCCATGGTTCCTGACGTCGATACGGACCTGCGTCGCGTCCCCGTGCCCCTCGACGCGCACGGGCGTATCCGGCGCCCCATATTTCAGAGCATTTACGATCAGGTTCTGAAAGAGTTGCTGCAGTCGCCGGCCATCCCAGCTTCCCTTCAGGCTGCCGCTGATATCCAGCTCGATCTGCCTGTGCGGATGAACCGCACGCAGTTCGTCCAGTTCGTCGGCCAGTAAGTCAGCCAGGTCGACAGGGGCCGGCACGACATTAATCCCGAGTCCCAGCCTTGTCCTGTTGAAATCGCTCAGGTCGTCGAGGAGCGCGTGCATGCGGCCTCCGCTTCGGATCAGACGGGCGGCGGCATCCGATACGTGATCGCCCGCGTTCAGCGCAGCCAGATAGGAAGCAGTCATCTGGATCGCCTGGAGTGGACTGCGCAGGTCGTGTCCAAGCATGCCCAGCAGCAGGTTCCGGGTCTGCTCGACGTGGGTACTGAAAAGACTGATCGACTCTGCAAGTGCCTGGTCGATCGCTTCGTTGAAACGGATGAGGTCGTCCACGTCAGGGGCGTGAGGCGCGCAATCGTCCACCCACAGGCGCAGCACGCTTGCACGCAGTGCCCGATATTCGGCGGCGAGCTGGTTGATGTCGAAGCCAGCCCGCGCCCTCAGCAGCGCATGGGTTTGCGCCGCCGTCTCGGTTGCATCGATGAGCACGGGCGCGCGCCCCATCGACTTCTCGCGTTGAGCCTGCCGGGTTTGCGACGTCTGTAAGTCGTTTACGACCGCCTGCAGAATCTGTTGCGCATGATCCCGCAGCCCCGATGACTGCAAATTGCCTGCTGCCGGCAGGAGCGTGCCTGCGAACGCCTCCCATTCTGCCAGGATCGGCTCCATGTCTCTCGAGATAAAGTCTGCAAGTCGCATCTGCGGTCTCCACGTTCTTCGCGCTTAATGTTACCCGCAAAACGGCGACGGACCCGGTGCGGAAAAACCCAAGGGAAAACGGGCCAGGTGCGAATTGACCGGCTGCACGACAGAGTGCTGACAGGCGTCTGCGGTCAGAGCGAGCGGCAGTGACGGCGCAGACTCTCGCGCAATATCTTCGTCACCGCCTCGGTATGACCCCGGCCGCTGACCCGCTTTGAGGCCGGGTTGTTCCTACCTGCCGAAGAGTCATGCCCCGTTGCGTAGGGCCGACGCCCGGCTGTCGCGCCGCAAAAACGAGGACCGCGCCGCAGGCGTAAGCTCTGTCTGCACCTTCATCGATGCTTGCCGACTGCCGCTCATCGGCAAACACCCGTTGATCGGTGCGCGCCGGGGCTGCCGTCGGGCATTTTCAGATATCCCGCGGAGGCACATCCCCCATAGTCCGCGTCGATGACCAGTATGGGTCGCGGTTGTAGTACTGGTGGAGCGTCGTGCCCCATGTCGTGTCCGCCATCGACGGCCAGTGATCCTTATCGAAGCCCGGGTCGTCCTTGATGCGTTGGGCGTCGATGCTCACGCGGAAACACTTGGCGTCGGTGTCGAGCGTGAGTGCATTCCACGGTATGGCGTGCAGGTTCGCGCCCATGCCGAGAAAGCCGCCCTCGGACAGCACCGCATAGGCGATCCTGCCGCTGCGCACGTCGAGCATGATGTCCGAAATCTTGCCGACGTCCTCGCCGTCCGCTGAAATGACCTGGGTGTCGTCGAGCGACGCGGCCGCCATGACTTCCGGCCCGGGGCCTTCCCCGATGCCGCTGCCGACGATATCCGCACCGCCCGTTCCCGACGCACTGCCCTTCGGGTCCAATGTGCTCATGATGTCCTCCACCTCTGGTTGGTGCTGGAAGATGCGCAACGCATATGCCAGCACTCCACGCGCTCGCCGGGGGCTCCCGAACATGCTGCGGCTCCGGCAAGAGCAAAACGACGGGCGCATGCACTAACGCTGTCGCCCGCGCACTGGTCAAGCCGGCAGTGCGCGCTCCATAGGTATGGCGCTTGCGAAATCGTCGTAGGTCCCTCCGCGCTGTCGTGCCATGTCTACCGTACTGCTCGTCGACGATGATCCTGAGAACCGATGGGCGCTGCAACTGGCGCTGGAAAGTCGCGGGCACCGCGTCGTGCTCGCCGGGAACGGATCCGACGCACTGGAGAAGGCCCACGCTCATTTTCCGGAACTGGTTATCACCGATTTCGAGATGCCGGAAATGGACGGCAGGGAGCTTTGCCGACGTCTGAAGTGTGGGGCCGCGTTTTCCGACGTTCCTGTGGTACTGCTCTCGGCCATTCCGGAACCGACGGAAGGCATTCGCTGCTGGACAGTGTTCATCCGGAAGCCAGCGTCGATAGAGGTATTGCTTGATACCGTCGACAGATTCATTGCAGCGCGCCTGACCTATGCCCGAGCAACACGCGAATCCGAGTACCCGACCGCGGCGCGCTGGCAAGCCGTCGACTCTCGATGCTGGCCGTGAGGCGTTTTCCCGCAGCCGGTTTTAGAGGTCTGGCAGAAGTGATCCAGTGGTCGGAAGCCGCCGCAGCTAAGGGGCGGTGGCTCGCGAAGACGGTCCGGGTAGCGGATGGCAAGTTAGCAGTTGAAGCCGACGCCTGAATGTCCAATGGACAAGGAGCGCAAGCGGCGGTTCTTTGCCGATTGGGTGAAGTCGCCAACGGCGGCTCATGCGCAGTCCGGTTCGCAAAAACTGGACTCAACTGACTGACCGCTTCGGAGAAGGTCATCTGACCGGGATGGGTCGAACTGGGCCGCTCAACGTCATTTTGCGGGGTCTTCCCTGGCGGCGACAGTTCAGGGGGTGGAATGACAGGCGAAGAGCACGCCAGATGGGGAACCGCTACAGTGCTGTAGCAAATCCGTAGCAAAGCAAAAGAGCCCACCGAAGCGGGCTCTTTGCATGCTATATCGAACAATTAGTCAAGGCCCCTAGGCGCTCACTTCATCTTGCCGGACCTAAAGGCCGTAAGCCGATCAATATTACTGCGTCGAATTTTCCGGTGTCGGCAAATGAACTCGTGAACGGGATGTGTGCTTCTTCGAACGCCGCCTTGATGGCTTCGGACTTTGGATTGCCCTGCTGCAACGTGAGGCGTATTCCGTAAGGTGGAGGTAACATCATTCCTGAACGCTCCACAGCGGGCCGGACTTCCGCTGCATGAAACGCTACGAGAATCGCCTGACTGTAAACCGCCGCCTCTTGATCACCTAACACCTTAAACCATACTGTCAGGGGTTGGGGGGCGGATCGAAGTGCGGCGACGAGGGACGACCGTTGCTGGTCGGACAGCACCCTGGGAGCGACACTAGCTTCGAGGCGCAGCCGTTCGATGCGCTCCTTTTCAAGTTCCCTCTGAATCTCCAAGTTCGTATTACGGAGCGCTTGTGTACGTTCTTCCGCCTTTGCCGCATTTTCATTCGCCGTTGCCGCGTTTTCATACGCCGTAGCGGCGTTGGCATTTGCCTTAGCGGCGTCTTCGTTTGCGGTTGCCGCAATTTTGCGCGCTGATGCCGTCTCTGCCTCATTTCTTGCAATGCGCTCATCGCTATAGCGGTCCCGGATCCCGCCCGACCAGAATGATCCGTACGCTCCGATTGCTGCCAAAATCGCGCCAACAATTGCGCATGCGTTGGACCATTTGAACAGCGTATCGGCAAGAGACTGAGAGACGTCAAACATACTCATTGATTTCCCCGAATTTTTTACTTGAACACGCGCTATTTGGTCTGCGTCGAAACGATCCGTGAAGATTCTACACACGTATGACGCGAGCGGCGAAGCCAGTACGGAAAGGCGGCGTGCATGAACGGGCTATGCCAAAAAATGGCCCGCCGAAGCGGGCTCTTTGCGTCGTTAGAAGAGCCCCACCGGCTGTGCAGCATCGTCCCAACTAAAGATGATGACCTCACGACGTGCTGCTTCCCGCCCCCCACCCCCGACCGTGTATTTGATGTCGACGGTCTCTATATAGAAGCCATCAAACGCCTGCCGGATTGCTGGATGATCGTTCAGACTGACGATCGCCCTGCCCTTCAGCCTCCGCAGTCGAGCCGCCATCTCTTCGTACTCGCTGTAGGGAAACGGCACTCCGTAACCTTCCGTCTCCCAATACGGCGGGTCCAGGTAAAAAAGCGTGTGTGGCCGATCGTACCGGTCGATGCATGTCTTCCAGTCCAAGTGCTCGACGAACGTATTAGACAGCCGCAGGTGGGCGGCTGAAAGTGACTCTTCAAGCCGCAGCAAATTCAAGCCGGGCGCGGTCGTCGTAGCGGTGCCAAAGGACTGACCTTCGACCTTGCCTCCGAAACAGTTGTGCTGCAGATAGTAGAAGCGGGCAGCACGCTGGATATCGGTGAGCGTTTCCGGGACCGTGTCCTGCAACCATTTGAACACCTGCCGGCTCGTCAGCGCCCACTTAAACTGGCGCACAAACTCTTCGAGGTGGTGCTGTACAACCCGGTACAAATTGATGAGCTCGCCATTGATGTCGTTGATCACTTCGACCGCTGCTGGCGGGCGCAAGAAGTAAAGTGCGGCCCCACCCGCGAACACCTCGACATAGCAGTCGTGCTTCGGAAAACGCGGGATCAGATGGTCCGCCAGACGTCGCTTGCCACCGATCCATGGAACAATTGGGTTTGCCATATTCGGAATTGCCTTTGTTTTTAAGTTAGAATTCGGCCCGCCTACCGGTAGGTGTCAGGGCCTTGGCTAATTCACTGGCTGTCTCAGTGGAAAGGCGGCCAGGAGAATGCGCGAACATGCTCCCGGTCGCCCTGTCTCTCCCCGCGCCTACTGCGGGGAAAGTTACTTTGGAATGCCCTATTTCTAGGGCCATATTGCGGACCGGAAAATACTGTATGTTTACACAGTACTTCCGCGAGGCAATGGTGAAACTCCCCGAATTCAACCCCCCGACGCTCGCCGAACTACGCAACTGGTGGCGGGACCACCGGGGCGAAGGCGATGTCGAGCGACTAATCCTCGAAGTGCAGTATCTGCGGCTGGCGCTCCTGCGCTTCAGCCGAGAAGCTGATGCAGCCGTTCAACTTGCCAGATCAGTCGACCGCGGACTGGTCACGCGAGATTCGCCGATCATGGAGTTGCGGATACGCCTTGCTCAAGAGGTGCTGCGCGCCGGCACGATAGACGACACGCCGAGGCACGACCTCGTACCGAAAAATGTGCGCGAATACGCGCGCGACCCAGACGCGGTGCGGTTCGAGGCGGACGCGCGTCGGCGACTGGCGCGGCGAGATTAGATCGCCCGCACCGAGTGCGGGGACTGCTCGGTTGCCTCTAATTGGAGCTGCGCCTGCCCCATCCGCAATGCTGAACGCCGGCCTTATTGTGGTCGTCGATCTCACGGGCGAGCAGTGGGCTAATCGCGTCGACATCGGCCGCAGCCAGATATATCGCCTTGACCCAGTCGCACGACGTATCAACGATCCGCGTTTGCGCCTGCACCGGCGGCAGTGCCGGCGCCGGCGCCGTCGGGCTGGACCCAAGCGCGCAGCTCGTCACGAACGGCACTGTCAGACTTACCAGCAGTGTCAGCTTCCACATCACTTCTCTCCTTTACGGCTTGCGCCGCAGCCTGCGCGGCCTTTGCATTAGCTTGTGCCGCGACGTCTCGCGTCTCGGCGGTTTGTGTTTGCGCCTGAGCGGCAGCCGCCTGCGCCTCGGCAGCTTTCTGGTTGGCCAGCGCCACCTTCGCATCCGACGACTTCTTCGTCAGAAACGCGACCATGCCGGACGCGAGCGTGCCCAGCAGTGCCAAGATCGACACCCAGTTCGAACTGATAAACGCAGCTACAAAAGTCATCGCGTACCTCCAGCACATTCGCCGTAGAGCGTTGCAACGGTTGTCGCGTAGTCGCTCAGGCGGTTGAAATCGGCTTTCGCCGGCGGATCGGGCAATGCAGGACACAGCCGTTGGCCGGCGCATCCCCCGAGTAAAAATAGAACGACGATCAGGCCGCGCATCATTTGGCCGCCTCCTTCACCTTCCGATTTGCCTGGTCCACAGCGCGGCCGAGCTGACTTGGCGTCGACTGCGTTGCCAGCGGAACGACGATCGGAACCTGCGGTCGGCGAGCTGCCGTAACAGCCGCCGACCTCGCGGTTTTCGCGGCGCCAGCAGATGTGTCCGCTGCGTCGGCTGCCGTCTCCGCTGCGTTGTTGGCGGTGACTGCGGCGCTGGTCGCTACCGCTGCCGCCGCGCTGGCTGCCTGCGCCGCCTGCTCGACCTTCGGCGTCAGCGCGCGGAGGTTGCGCGCATAGACATCAGTGAGTCGCGCAATCTCTTCGCGCTGCGCGTCTCGCAAATCCACCACGACGAGATGCAGCCGATATTCACTGAAGGCAAAGCCGACGCTCGCTCCGCCGGCGGCTAATGCCAGTGCCAACGCCCAACCCTCGACTCGGCGAACGACCCGGTCTATCCAGCACCCCTCCATCTTTACGTTAAGCGGCTTCATTGAGTTTCTCCCTTAGCTGCTGAACTTCTCTGCGCAGCTGTTCGAGCTCGAGGTTCTGAGCTGTGATCGTCTCGTGTTGCAGACGCACGCGCTCCGCAAGAGCCGCCATCTCCCGCTGGACTGCGGAGATCTCCCGGATCGTGTCGTTGCGCTCCTTGTATGCCTCGTCTGTACGCTTCTCTGCCCGGTCCGCCCGTTCGTTGGCTTTTTCAAGCTGCTCCGACAGGTTGTCGATGAGGTCCTTTTCCGCAGAATCCCTTCGCCGGTCGACGCCGTCCCGCGAAAGGTAATTGCGAAGCCGGAGCGCGGTGACGAAGACAGCCGCGAGGCCGCCTCCACCGATCCATCCCCAGACACCGGTCGATCGCGCGGCCAGTTCATTCAAATCCGCCATATCGCCGCCCCCGCAGTTTTAGGCACCAAACATCGCACGCTGCGCTTGCCATCCGTACTCGAACGTCTCCTGCGTTTGCTTCCTCTCGGCGAGCTCGATGAAGAACGTTGAGCGAAGCGAACGCACCATGAAACGCAGCACCGAAAGGCCGGGCACTCCCCGAGCCGCTATGTAGGCATGCAGCGCACCGAACGTCATATCGCCCAGGCCGCCATCGACATTCAGATCCGGGAAGGTCTTCGCCTGGTTGTTCAGGACGTTCAGTGCACGCTGCAGGAACTGCACGCCGGTTGCCGGGCCACTGGTTACACCTGTGTCCAACAGATAGACCGCGAGGTCGGGATCGATCGCATACAACTGATCGAATCGCGGAGCGAGCCAGAAGCGTCGCTGATAAAGCACGATCGCCTCGTCGCGAGTCATCGTGTCGACCGTTCGGGAGAAGCCGTATGCCGCCGCTGTCTTTGCCGTCCAACCCCAACGGGTCAAACCGCCTGCATCGTTGGGGTCATTAGTGGCCTTGCCATTGCCTTCCCGCATCAGCAGATCCTCGAAGATCTGCATCACCGCATTGGAGACCGTCATTGATCACCGCCGCGCCGGACAGTGGTCAGCCGCGCGGCCATCATCAACAGGACCCCAATGAATGGGACGACGCTTGCAGGCGCAGAAGGGAAGAAGTGCATGACCCATGGCGCGATATCGGGCCAATGGTCTGCGAGCAACGGCAGAACATGAGGCAGCGCGAGGTAGAGCGCGGCCAGGAATGCGGAGAGGCGCATCGTTGACCACCGATGCCATTCGCGCCAGTCTTCGACCAGCTCCACTTTAAGCTTTTTCATAGGACCTCCTTCAAAGTTACTTTTCGAGCAACCATAAAAAAAGCCACCCAATGGGTGGCTCGTGTCGCCGCAACGTTGCGCCGCTACTTCTGTTTGTATAGCGCCGCGAGGTAATCCGCGATTGCGTTTGTACGCATGTTCAAAAGGTACGCGTCAGGGGTGCGGCAGTCCGCCCCAAGATGCGCAAGATCCGGATTCGGAATAGGCGCCCCATCAGGACCGAACGCGACGCCGAATGGGATCTCGCCGATCGTGTTTATCAACGTCTTCTGCCCGGCCTGCGTAATGGCGTAGTTCAGCGCAAAGGACGGACTGCCGACCCCATCGCAGGTCTGGATCGGCGCAACGGCATATACGAGCTTGCCACTTACCGCCGCTCGCTGAGCGAAGACCGTCAGGTCCTGAATGAATTGCTGGACCGCAGCTGCCTGAACCGGATGCGTCTGCGGAGTGGCCATGTCGTCAAGCTGAAAATTGACGATCAGATACTCGCTAGGATCGGTCTTGAACTGGTCCGGGGTTGGAGGCAGACCGTTGTTCTCGCCCATCACGATCTGATGCAGCGTAGTGCCATCCATAACCTGCGCCGTTACGGTCGCCGATACCCCGCGTGCTGCCAGTGCGTCCTGCAACGTCTGCACGGTTGCCGCTGCATCGCTTGACGGCGCCGCAGCTTTAGCCGTCGCCTGCATGTGAGACACCGCCTGGCCGGTCGCGAACGGTTTGCCGTACAAAGACAGCCGCATCGTCTTCACGGCCGGAGCGGCGCCGTTATCTCCACCGCCACCGCATGCCGTCAAGACCAATGCCCCAATGGCAAGTGCAACCACTCTCTTTAGCATTCTTTTTACCCCCGGTCTTAGAACTTTCAAATTATTCCGCGTAGAAAGTTTACATTGAATGAGGAAATCGTTAGTGGACTATGTCTGCCCCAGCGAACGCATATCGGTTAAACGACGGCGAACCACTAGCATCGGTAGGCGCAGCGGCGGCCAGTGCAGACTCTGCAAAAGTACGTGGGTCGACGCCCTGATCAGGCAATCCCGTAATTTGAATCTGTTGCGCATACATTGCGAATTTGCCCGCGTCCTTCGCATCCCGCGATAGATACGAAGCGACTGACACCGTCATCATCGTCATTTCGTAGTCAAGTACCACGTTGCTCACGACATGGTATGCAGCTTGTGCACCCGTCGACGGAGTCTCGTAAGTAATCTGAAGTGGCATGCTGGTTTCCTTTAGGTGATGCCGGTCATGTCCAGAACCATGAACCGGTACTTGGTAGCTTCTGCGAACCCCACGAATCCGCCGCTGCTATTTCCAACGTATGGATGAAATTCCCAACTGATCGAACCGCCATTAGCTCCGTAAGCGGAAAGGATGAACGGATCAGTGTTTAAAAAGTAGTGTGCCGACAGGGCGCCAGCGAACGCGACTGGGACACCATACGATTTGCTTTGTGTGTTCAGTCCGGGAACCGAATTACCCACCGCTTGCCACCCGAGACCCGGCTGATATTGGCCGCTGATCACATCGATGACCCGCGCGAAGGGATTAGCGGCGTCGGCGATGAGGACCCCGAATTCATTAAACACCTGCAACCCGAATCTATTGGCACTCACTGGCACCTGATCAAAGACATAGAAGCGGATCGTGGCTGGACCCACCGATATAAATTCGGCAGTGAATGAACTCGTCGGTCCAACTCGCGAAAACTTCCATGGCGTCACCATCACACCGCCGTCCGCCCGGAACGCAAAAAACGGGTTGCTCGCATTGAAGCTGAACGTCGTATGCCATAGGGTCGCGTAAAACTGTGTGTTGACGTTATTGAATACTGTCGGAATGCTCTCCTGTTGCGTTTGTTGAACGAGGCTCGAAACGAGCTGGTAGTTGGGCGTCTTTCCGTCAATCTGTACGACGCCCGTGTCCGTGAATGCCTGGAACCCTGCCGTCATCAATAACACCCCCAAAAGAGCCAACCTTTGATCGGATAGAGATAGCTTTGGGTTGGCGGAGGACTGTACGACCACGAAACGCCGCCGGCAGATATCGAAACAATTGGCACAGGCGAATTTCCATTGATATGCATGAACAGAAAGTCCGGCTGAAACGACCAGAACGGTTCGCCATCGCTAAGATCCATTGCCACGGATCCAGCGTTGCCGTTGATGTACTGGCTACCCTTGATCCGCCCCACGCGCGAGGTTGCGTCCAGCAGGAGTTCACCATGTGCATTGAAGATCTGAAGGCCTACAGTCATGGTTACCAGATTCCCATTCGGACGCGCAGCGTGCCGTTGCCGTCGTAGATGTAGTCTGCGGCATCCGTAAGAGTCCGGTATCCGCTACCTGTGTTCGCCCCGTTGAGCGTGATCGTGCCGTTTTTGTCCAGCCTCCAGCGCGGCTGACCGTTGGCACCGAGGGCGGTCGACTGAATGATGTCGCCGATGTGCGCGTTCTGAATCCAGCCCGTCCCGATGAACCCCTGATTGATGAACGTCTGGCCACCCTGGATTACGAACGGCGCCGACACCGCTGTGCCATTAGGATCAAGCACCGCAAAACGATTCGCCGCGACCAGTACCTGCGATTCGATAGTGCCACTGTTGTTGTCGACCCCTATGCCGACCCCTGCGATGTACGTTCGACCGTTCGCTGTGACCTGCGTTTTGATCTGGTACGACGCTGAGACACGACCGTTGATGTCGGCATACGAAGCGGCAACCGTCTGCACTGCCGCCGCGTTGTCATTGGCCTGCGCCTGTATGGTCGTGATTTGCGACGCCTGCGCGCTAAGTGCATCAATGCGCGCCTGAGTCTCAGTTTGCACAGCGGCAAGTAACTTTGTACTCGTCGATGCGATCTGTGCCGTGACGGTGTCAAGATTCTTTGCCACCGCGAGATCTGCCTCGGCTCTAGCAGACTGCTCAGACCACACGCCCGCATACACTTCGGTAGACCCTGCGTAGTCACCGGTACTGCCGGCCATTGGCGGTATGAGTACCTGAGCGCTAACCCGGTCCAAGCGGTCCGACAGCGCCGTATCGCCCTCGACGCGCGCTAACTGCTCGCCCGTTATCGCCGCCTCAGTGTCCGTCACTGACTGTTGCAGTTCGGGAATCAGGTCGATCTGCGAAATCAAATCGCTGCCCAGTTCCGTCCGCGTGATTTGACCGACCAGCATGCCAAGAATGGGCGTTGCGTCGCTGCTGCTCTGTCCGTTAACGCCCACGCCCGTCGGATACCACGGGCCAACGTTGCCGGAAGTATCGACCAGTCGCGCCCAGAAGAACAAGGAGGCACCTGCGGTCAGATCCAGCAGTGCGTGCATGTGCTGCGGATAAGCGAAGTCACCGAGTTTCTCGGCATCGTCCAGACTCGTCGTCTTCGAGTACCAGATCTCCGTGCGCTGCGTGTCCAGCGCACCCTCCGGGAAGCCCCACTCAACATTGATGCCGAAGATGAGCGAGCTCGTACGCAGGAACGTCACGGCCGGCGGCGGCGTCGTCTTGCCCTGCAGGTCTGTGAGCGCACTGTATGCCGAAATCGACGGTACATTCATCGCGTTGAGTGCAACGACACGAGCGATGTACTTGCCGGAATAGATGCTGGCCACCTCGGTATTCACGGACCCGGTCGGCGCCACGGTCACCCAGTCGCCGTTGTCCTTCCTCCACTGCACCTGGTACTGCACGCCCGAAGGCGCGGCGTCCCAAGCGATAACCATTGCGGTTACCGCGATGCCCTGATTAATGTGGGAATAGGTCGCCAGGCGCACGTTGGTCGGCGGTGGCTGCACCGACGGCGGAATGACCGTCACCGGCCGCGTATCGATCTTCGTGCCGAAATCGACGTTGTCGAATTTGCCGGGCTCATGCTGAACGGCCGTGATCTCAAACTTGATCGAGTCGTCGTCGGTCTGCTCTGTGACCGAGACCACACGGTACGTCGGGATGGCGAGCTCAGCGCTCTCGACCGCCCATACCGACTCGCACTGCGGCGGCGTCGACCAGTCGACGGAGACCGTGATCTGTCGGCCATCCACACCCGACACGACGCGAGCCTCGGTAGATCCGGTCGGGAGGTTCACCAGCAGAGTGTCGCCCGCAGCGACAACCGGGTCCCGGTCGACCGTAATCGTCCGCCCATTGACGCCCGCAATGCGTCCGCTGATTGGCCGGCCAGCAAGCGCCGAATCCGCGATCTTGATGACCTGACCCGGCAACGCCAGCACGCCGTCCAGACCCACACTGAACGTCACCTCCTGCGTCTCGAGCCGGGACGTCAGCAGCGTCCACTTACCCAACCGTTGCGCCATTGCCTGCGATGTGCAACCAACAGCAGTAAGCTCCGTTTGCCGCACGCCGTAGCGCAGCTTGCCGTCGCGATCCTCGACTGCCTCGACTGCCTGCTGGTAGTGGTTAGCCGGATCGCTCCACGAGACCAAAGCAACTGTATACCGCGTTTTGCGGTCTGTACCCTGCCTGACAAACTTGCCACCGACGACATTGCCCGCCGTATACGTATAGGCCGCGTCGACTGGCATATCGGCCACGGCAACGATGTTCCCGGACGCCCAATAGGACACGCCTCGGAACACGCTCGCCAGATCCTGCAGCACTCGGTAAGCGTCGGCACGCTTCTGAAGGTAGACACTGCACGTGAAGCGGGGCTCCATCCCGCCCTTGCCGTCCGGGACCAGCTCGTCACAATACTGCGCGATCTGGTACAGCGCATAACGATCTACCTGCGCCGCCGTGACACGATGCCCCATGCCGTATCGAGGATGCGTCGCAAGGTCATAGAACACCCACGCCGGGTTGTTCGTGTAACCGATTTTGAACGTGCCATCCCACGGGCCAGAATAACCGCGCGTGATTGGATCATAGTTAGACGGCACCCGGACTCGCCGGCCACGCATGCGGTAGGAACGGGTCGGCACGTTCTGGAACTGCGAAGCGTCGCCTTGAAAGCCCGCGAGCGCCGTGTTCGGATAACGCAGCTTCGCATCGATTATCTCCGTGACGGCTTCGACGGTCATCGTGTCCGCGATTGTCGAGCTGTTCGCATTTGCAGTCAGGCGACGAACACGCACAGACCATCCGATGGTCGCCGGCGGAAGGTTGATCCGATGGCTGCGCTCATACTTGCTGGTCACCTTGAAATCGAATGCTGATGACAGCGCCAGTTGGAACGGGCCGTTGTCGGTTGACACTTCGATGACGTAGTCGACACGGTAGCCGGTGATATCTCCAGTCGTCGTGTTGGCCTGCTGAAACTGTGGCGTCGACAGGCGAATGCGCACAGCCGTCAGATCAAGATTTGTGACCGCGCGCACGAACGGCGAATCGGACCGAAGCTCAACCGATACGCCGATTTCGTTCTCGACTGCTGGAAAGCCGGGGATATAGTCCTGATCCTGCGAGCCGGGACGGAAATCGAGTGTAGTGCCGGGAAAGTTCAACGAGCCATCGGCGTTCTGGACCGGCGTGCCGTTCAGATAGACCGATTGCAAGCCATCGACAAGCCCCTCGACCTCCCCCTCCGACAGAATGTCCAGCACGCGGGCCCATGAAATCGACCGGATGCTGTCGTCTGCTTCAGTCGGCGTATGGCCACCGCCGCCGCCTTTCTTGAAACCGACCACATCGCTCATGCTTGATCCTCTGCATAGATGCCGGCGGATCCAACCGCCGAGCCGATCTCCAACTCACCGTACAACAAAGGAACGGGCCCACCCTGCGCTTCCGTGTTGACCGGTCCATTGAATGTGTAGCTGGCTGCGTTTTGTGCACTGTCCTTAGTGGCGAGCCCGGCGGGTGATGGGGAGAGGAGTTGACTGATGCCACCCGCCATCATCGCAACGCCCATGTTGCCAATGATCGCGCCCACGCCGGTCCATCCGAAGTAGTACCCCACCGCCGCCATCACCGCACCGAGGACGGTCTGGAAGAGCCCCGCCTGTTTCGAGCCCTGCAGAATCGGTGCGATGCGGATGTCGTCGTCGCCGCTCGGATAGCGGAGTTCTTCACGCGCGATATTTCGCGCGCCCGTGAAAACCGCATAGGTGATGCCGCGATCGCGGCTGTGCATCAGCTCACGCTCAAAGCCGGGCACCATCTGGCAAAGCGCGCGAATCGCTTGCGCAGGATTGGCAACAACGAACCGGTGTATCCGACCGAAGCGGGTACCGAGCTTGCCGTACAGGCGAATAGTCCGCAACTTGTCGATCATGGGTCATACCTCAAAACGATGCGTGTGTTTTCGAGCCAGTAGCCGCCGTAGATATCGCGGCTCGACAGGCGCCCATACAGGTGATGCAGCATGTGGCCGTTGCCGAGGTAGACGGCAGCGTGGTTTGGCACGGGCGCGCGGATCTGCATGAGGATCACATCGCCAATCTTCAGCTTGTCGAGCGCGAGTGCGACGTTGTCACATGCGGGCTTGAAGCCCGCCTCGTGGTAGTGCTGCATGTAGAGATCGCCGCCCGCGTTCCACCAGTCGTCGTGACGCTCAAAGTCCTTCAGCACGACGCCGCGCTCGAGGCGGTACCAGTCGCGAACGAGCGTGTAGCAGTCGAGAACGCCATGGGCGAAGCTGCGGCCCACGAGCGGGGCGAGATAACCAGAGGGCTCGACCGTGATCACGTCGACGACATCAACGGTGCCGTCATCGGATTGCCGAACGTCCGCTATGTGCCATGTCACACACGACTCCTCGCAGGCGACCCGGTCAGCTTCAGTGGCAGCACCCGGACCGCCCGGATGAGAGTGCACGATGGCGACAATCTCCCCCTCGTCTGCCGCCGCAGCGTATTCGTGCGCAGGAAGCCGGAAACGATCCTCGCCGGCCCGCTGGCCCGGCCCAGCAGCCGGCGCCGTGTTGGAACACTCAATGTAGATTTCGCGACCGCGTTTAACGATCACGAGACCGCAGCACTCGCGCGGAAACTCGCGAATCGCATGAGCGCGAATCGCGTCCAAAGTTACTTTCTGCATGACTTAGCTCCTGACGAGCCCTGCGGCCGGGAATCCGCCGAATGGAAGCGGATTGTTCGCGCCAAAACGCAACTTGCAAGCGCCCAAGCCTTTGCTGCACTGATCCTTGGCGGGGTCGTCCGTCGGCACGTCGTTCGAATCGGCAACTGGCGGACCGCCATAGCTGCACTCCGCGCTGCGATAGTCCCACGCACATATGTTCGGAATGATCTGGCGACGGGGCAATTGCTCGCCATCGAAATCGAGCGGCGAAGACAATTCGAATTCCACCGCCTCATTGTCTTCGTGCGACTTCCGCTCGATCAGCCATACCTCAGGCGGCATTTCTTCATCGGGATTCGCAGTCGGATTTCCACCCGCGAAATTGATTGCATCCAGATACTTCGCCAACGTCCGCCGGCGCGTCACCTGGGCTCCTACCATGTCGGCCAGCGCGAGGCACAGCGAAGATATCGAGCCGTCAACGTTCCCGACCTTCAGCGTCGGCGTCGGCTGCTGCCCGTTGCTCGAGCGGGAGAAGCCCTCCGCCGTCACAGACCACGGCGAATACACATTCGCCTGCCAGATGATCGGGCCGGCAGTCAGGTGAGCGTGGAACCGCGCGATCTGGCCGCCGATCATCGACGCGTCGAGTTCAAAAAGCTCGACGAGCTGGCCCGGAAAAAGCTTCTGAACGTCTGCGGTTATCGTCATAACGCTTTCCCCTCCAACGCAGAGATACGCTTGAGCGCTGCATCCAGTTTGTCTTGCAACTCGATCGCGGCCTGCAGTGCCACGGCAGAAGCATTTGCGTAGTTGAAACCAAGCGCTTGTCTGCTTTCAGGCTTTCCGTTAGCGCCGTAAATCTCCTTACCGGCCTCGTCGTATTGGTGTGCGATAAAGTCGCCGTCTTCGTCGATGTCTACTAACGTGTCCGCGACCAACTCAGGGAAGTCCTGTTGCCATTCCTGCGCAATCACACCTATATGCCGCGTCTTTGAAGGGTCGGACTTAAGCACATAAGATATGGTCCGCTTATCTCGCAGTTTTTCCAATACGCCGGACTGCGGGGTTATGTCGGTCTTTAGCGCCGCGTCTGACGCTTGGGTCAGAGTGGAACAAACAATTGGGTAGTAGCTGCTCCGCTGAAAGTCCATAAACTGGAAAGCACCCGGAGAGCCGCCAGCATATGCAAGTGTCGCGCCGAACCCGCCAGCGTTAAAACCGAAGCCGGGAACATTGGGAGAACTGAGGTTAATTGTTGACGCGGTGTAGCTACCACCGCTATTGGCCGCTACGGTTACCTGGCCGTTGCACAGAGTGGTCGCCGCAAACGTCTTGGCGGCGGTGAAGGTTTGCGCGGTGTCCAGCGTTGCCGGATTTACAAGGTTGCCGTTATCCCACGGTGTTTTGCCTGCGAAGGTGGGCCGCCCCGATAACGCTGGCGCACCTTGCAGATACGCCATGCCGGGCTCCTGCGAGTACAGCGACGATGCAGTGCCCCGCTCGACCTTGATACGACCGAATGCCACCCCGCTGGCGGACACAACCGGCGACGTGTCGACCGTTCTATGCACGCGGATGTACGTGGTTCCAGCGGGCGTCGTTCCGGACATCGAATAGTAGGCCCAGCCCTGCCCAATAGCTGGCTGTACGACCGCGCCAACCGATCCGAGCGATACATTGCTCGAGTTGAAAGCCTCAAGTCGGACATACGCACGGCCAGCCGTAACGCCGGCGGTATAGATCATGTAGGACAGCGCCAACTGGATATTCGCGCCAACGACAATGTTTTGCGAGACGTCTTCCGTCGTCGCGTTGATCGCTGCCGCGTTAATCCAGTACATGCCGTTACTGTCCGAGCTGGCGGCGAAGTTCGACGTGCTCCAGCCTGCGGACCCGAATTCTGCGGATCCGTTGAACAACAGGTTGGCGCTGTTGACACCGTTGATCTTCCCACCAGCGCTCACGCTGCCGCCCACGGTCGTGCTGCCCGTCACGAGTTCATTGCCGGCAACCGTTAGGCTGCCCTGCACCGTCTCATTCAACGATTTTTTCCGGCCGATCGTCCGCCACACAGCAACGCCATCGGTTTCCCATGTCAGCAGTTCGCCCGGCTTCACAACGACCAGAGCAGGCGCAGTGTCTCCGCTGCCCGCAGCGACGTCCATCGTAATATCGAAGCTCGTAGACAGGTTGTGCACCGAGACGATCTGGTCAACGCCCGTCGTGGCTGCCGCAGGAAAGCGAGAGGTCGAATTCGCCGTCGGCGCAAAATTCATTCGCTTGCCCATATCGGCCGCGGTCAGATCACGCAAGGCTGCCGGCGAACTGCTCGTGAGCGTCGCTTGCGTATTCAGCACATCGATATTCGCGTTCAGCTTCACGTTCGCGGTTCGATTACTGTCGCCATCCTCGCCTTTCGGCGGAGTGCCGAGGAGAACCTTTTGGAGTGCCGTCATGATGTTCCTAGCGCAAAGGTTTGTTCGAATGTCGCCGTCAGCGTGACCAGTTGGCCGGCCGTACGTTGAGGCGTATAGCCGTCGCAGAGGTAGGCGGCCTGCTCACCGTATGGGGGTGTCCACAGGAACGGAATATAGCCACCGTGCGCGTCCAGAAAGTCAGTAATCGGCTTGATCTCCGCGATGGTCCCGATGATCTTGACCGGCCAGCTCGCCGATTTCCCATTGATGCCATCACCGACCTTCTGCTCATAGCCGTCGCCAAGATTGGCACCGCGCGCACGAAACTTGACCGTGCCCGTGTCGCCGACCCTGACGTCCCACACGAAAGTATCAAGTGGCATTTTTCATAAACCCGTAGATGAGGCCACCAGCCCTCGTTTCGTCCTTGATGACCGCGCGCATCTTCTGTTTCAGGCCAGCCTCCAGCGTGCTGATCGATGAGGCAGACGCCTGTGTGCCGGAGTCCCCGTTACCCGACTCGATCGTGATAGGCACGCTGACATTGATGTTCGGCGCCAAGTCTCCAGACCCGGATGGCGACGTTCCCGATCCGACGTAGCCGCCTCGAGCGAACCAGTTACTTCCGGACACGGCCCTGCCGCTGTTCAGCGCGTCAAGATGCTCCCGCACGCCGGGCTGCGAGACGACCGAAGCGCGAATCACGTACTCGCCGTTTGAGAGCCTCGCGGTGATACTGTCGCTGGTGCCGCTTCCGGGTCCGAATACTGCGCCGCCAGCAGCCCGGAACACAGTGCCTGCGCTGGTGCCATAGAGCGCACCACTGCCGGCGATCGACGAGTCCATCGTGAAGCCGTAGGCAGAATTGCCGGTGCCACCGGACGCCGCCATAACACCGTCGAAGATCGTGCCGATCAGGCTCGTATAAGCCTTGTTGGCAAACAGCTGAGCAAGCGAGCCGAGCATGCTCGTCACCATGGAGCGGATCGCCTGCGCCGGCGTCTTTGTGCCCTCCGCGATGTCCTGAAACAGTCCGCTGAATGCGTTCCTGCCCGCGTCCGTGAAGTCCTTCAGATAGTTAGAACTATCAAGCATCGACTGACGGATTCTGTCGCGCAGTTGGTCCAGATTGCGCAGCACCCCCTCGTCGGTGGTTTGCCACGACAATTTGTTGACTTGGTCGTACAGCTGCTGCAGCGACGACACCGTATCTGCCGAATTGGCACGCAACTGCGAGAAGCCGTCAACGAGACCGGTCAGCCCCTCCTGCTGGTCCAGCGAAATCTTCGTCTGCGCGTCTTTCGCCTGCGAAATGATGTCGCTGTACTGCGCGCTCAGCTTCGTTAGCTGCCGATTCTGGTCGAGGAACGCCGCACCACCGAGGTCACCTGTCGTCGCTGCCTGTAGCATCGCCCCGCGATTGCGCTCATCGAAGTCGTGCAAGGCCTTCGGCGTGGACACGCCCGCCTGCGCGAGAAGCGCATCGTGCGTGTCGGTAATCGACTTCAGGTATTTGCGCTGCGCGTCGGTCTGCTGCGTCAGATACACCATATCCTTCGCTGCGTTGTCCTGACGGACCTTCGCAATCTTGGTGTCGACGTCGCCGATCTCCTGCGTGATGCGGATACGCTCATCGGCAGGCGCTTTCCAGTAGGCCGACTGCAGCGTTTTCTTTTCCTGCTCATATGCCGCAATCTGTTTCTGCGCGGCATCATTGGAAAGCGTGATCTCGGCGGTGTAGAAAGCCTGATCCGAAATCAAAGTGGCTTTGTGCAGCGCCTGCAACTGTTCGTCCGAATTCTTGTAGGCTGACTGGATCAGCTCAAGACTGTTTTTCGTCTGTTGCAGCGCTGCGTCGAGAAGGCTCTTGCGGAGCTTGTTTGCCTCCGACATGCCATCCTTATCCGCATACTGCTTGCGGATGGATCCCTCATCGGCCGCCTGCTGTTGCGCTGAAACCGGATTGGCCGGATTGGCTTTGTTGAAGTCAGCGACCTTGCGGCGATACTCGTCAAGCGCCTGATTGACACGCGAGATTCCCTTTTCCTGATCATGCAGTTTCTTCAGGAAGTCAGACGCCTCAATACCTGCCTGCTGCGTTTGCGCATTCGAAGCGGCTGTCGTCGCCCGGTCCTGCTCACGGAGTGCATCCCGGTTGAGCGCGTCCAGCTTCGCTTGCGCCGCCTGCAGCTGAGGTTGCAATAGGTCGGCATTCATCGCGCCGCTCGGCGCCTGCAACGCGTGCTGCAGGCGCTGCACTTCAGCATTCGCGCCGGCAATCTGCTCGGCCATCGTCTGGTCGCGGCCAAACGACTTCATCCACTCCCATGTACCACTAATCGCATTGCCGACCGCGCGCCAGGCAGTCTCGAGGTAGCCGAGGTTGCGCAGTGATTCGTTACGCAGATGCTCGTCGAGTGCCTGCGCCACTACAAGCATTGCCCCCTGCTTGTCTCCGGTCTCCTCGAGGCGCTGGATGTACTCATATTGAGCCGTCGTGATGAAGTGCATGCTGCGGTTATGCTCTTCAGCCCACTTGGCAACGCCCTCTGGCATTTTGGCGTAGTCCTTCGCAATGTTGTCGAGCTTTTCGCCGGTCAGGTCGCGCATGCGGACGACCGCCTGGCCGAGTAACTCCAGCGCCTGCCCTGTGACCTGGCCGGAGGAGACGAGGCCCTGCAACCCCTCACGCGCCGCGCCAAGTCCGTCGCCTGTCGCGTCAGCAATTGAACGCGTCATCGCCGCAAAACTGCTCGACGTCACGCCGGCATAGTTGCCCGTGACCTGCAACGATTTGTTGAACGTCTCCTGCGCGTCATGCCCCTTGTAGGCGGCCACCGCGAAAGCGGCAATAACGCCGGTCAAGGCGGACACGGCAAGGCCAGCCGGGCTCATGATCAGAGCCATCGCATCGATCTGCTCGGCAAACACCATCGCAGAGCCGCCGAGGTTCTTCCAGCTGCCGGTCAGGATCTCATGCCCCATCACCACAAGCTCGCGACGCGCGCCCGCCGTGTGAGCCCCGATCTTGTCCATCCCTTCGGAAGCTTTCTTTGACGACTTGTCGACTGAAGTGCCAAGCTGGCCCGCCGTGTTCGACGCGTCCCGCATGTTTGCTTTGTACGACGACGGGTCCATCGTGAGTTGCACGACGAGCTGGCCGAGCGATCCACTTGTGCCTGCCATACAGACCATCCGTAAAAAAGCCCCTCATCGAGGGGCACAACGATGCTATTCGGGCAGCAGCGCATCGAGCGCTGCCTCCTCCATCACGCGAAGCTGCTCAAAGATCGCGGCACGGCGGTCGCGCCTGATACCGATTAACCGGTACACAGGCTCGATCGCGGTGTAATCCAGGCCCGTGTGCACGAGACGCGCGGCGCCGAATCCGGAGAACGCCGACATGCGCCACTGCGTCGAGAGTGCCGAGAAGACCTGCACCGCATCCCAGTTTTCCTCGTAGACCTCGAACGCGGGCTCCGGAACCTGTTCTCGCGCCATGTTCACGTCCAATGGACGGGCGCCGAACGCGGCCAGCGCGTCCGCAACGCCAGCATCGACAACGACCTCGTCGACGTCGGCGCCGGCCCAGTGCCGTGCCGCGTCGATCAGTTTTTTAGTCCAGCTCCGGAGGCGCCCGCCATGAACGCGTATGCGATGCCGCGCAATGCGTGCGGGATGCTGAGCAGCGTGTCGCGGAACTCTTCGCTGAAGGGCAGTTGCGCGCCGTTCTCGTCGGTCAGGTCCGACCAGCCGACTAGCATCTCGCGCATGATGTCCTTATCGCTGCGGCCGGATGTGCGGATAGCGACGAGCTCGTCGTCAGAGACTCGCTTGAATCGCCCGGTGAACTCGCTCGTCTCTACTTCACCACTATCTGCATCGCCCGGCTCAACCACGATTACCTTCATGGTGAAGGTCGGCTTTTTGGCTACTCGATAGGCCATTTCGATCCTCAAATGCAAACGGGCCGCGTCACGGCGGCCCGCATGGGTTGGACTGCAAAGTTACTTTACGGTGATGATCAACTCATCATTGCCGGCGGCAGGGTTCACGGTCAACGTCGCGTCGAGCATCACCTTGCTGTCCTGATCGGTGTACGACGGATCGGTCAGCTGAACCTTCGGAGCATCGAGCTGCACGATGTTGCCGGCAGTCTTGCCATGCGTGATCGTGAGTGGACCAAGCAACGCATCTTTCGCTGACGACCACCAGTCGTGGTCGGCTACAGATCCGAGCTGCATCGTAATCTTGCCAGCCGGTTTCCGGTCGTTGATCTCTGCCCCTTCATAGCCGATGAGCGCTGCCCACGTCAGCGAGTTAGCCATGTCGAGCGAAAGTGCCTGCAGAGGGCCGGTATAGCCGTGCATCTGCCACGTGGTGAATTCAGTGCTGGCCAGCTTCGGCTGCAGGAACTTGGAGAAGTCGGTGTTCGTCGGCAATGGCGAATCCGTGACCGGATTGTAGGTGCCGACAAAGTGAAACTTCATCTTCGGGATCTGCTTGACCGTGAAGTCCCACGACACCGTACCCTTCGCGTCAGACAGCTTGTGCAGAAGACCGTCAAGGTAGTAATACATCGTCAACGGTGTCTGTACCACCGAGCTCACCGGCGCGTACTTGACGTCGGTCGCGTCCGTGACTGTTTCGGCGAAGTTGCACGCGACCAGCAGGCGCCCCCACGCGGGTGCCTCGCCCGGCGTGCCAGATCCTGCAACTTCGACCTCGAAGTCAACTTCAGCGTGACATCCGGCAGCCAGTTGCTCACTGTTTCCAAAATACGGCCGGATCAGATCACGGGCAACGAGATCGGCGGCGACGGGCTTTGCGCTGATGTTTCCGACGAGCATCGCGTCGTCAGCACTGGTCGGCACCACAGCCTGCCCGATCGCGAGCTGCAGCTTCGCCAGCACAACGGAATTGCGTGTTGACTTGGACGTGCCCATATCAACTCCTTTCGATGGTTTGTGCGGCACGCGCCGCGTTGTTTATAGCAGGCTGTCAGGAGCCGTCTGGTACTGGATCGCGTAGCGCATCGTCATGACCCCAACGCCGCCGTCGATATCGGCAGCATCGGGCTCCTCGGTTGCGACTTCTTCGATGCCGACAACGCTTGGACCGTCGAACGACATCACGATCGGATGCGCGCGTTCGAAGATGGCATCAGCAGCCTGATCCGGAGCGCTGTCACGCACCACCGCCGTAATCAAAAGTTCGCACTGGCGGGTCGTGCGACCGATCGTCGACGCCAACACGGGGTCACGCCCGCGATGCACGACCACAACGCGCGGCTCATCACTGCCTATGGCCTCGTAGATGGATCGCTTGACCACTACCCCATCGGCCTGCAGCTGCTCGTCCGCGCCTAGCGACGCCATGATCGAGGACACAAATCCTTCTCGAGTCGTGGTCATTTGAGTTTCTCCAGATCCGCCACGCTGAAAAATCCGTCGTCCTTTCGCCGGGGAGGCCGCCTGACCTTGTAACGGACCTCGTCGACAATGAGAACTGCCTCTCGGGCCAGACCCGGCATATCGCTTGTCTGATACTCGATCTGATACTCAGCGGCCGTCACCTGGCCACCGAGGTCGAGCATGTCAGGCGATGAAAAGCCGACCTGCACATCCCGTGTCGAACCATCGCTCGACACGAGCTGCGCAGTTTTCAGCATACCGACCGCCGAGAAGGCGGCCCAGAAGACGCCGAGGTTAAGCAAGGTCGGATGGCGAGCAGAGCAGCACTCGCGCGGTGACGTCGTTAGCTGCTTTCGGCGCCGCATAGAGGCCGGCCTTCGCGTTCGCCCCTGCGGTCGACGTGACGACGTTGTTGGCCGCGTCCCAGTACGCAAAATCGCCGACCGCACCCGCCGAAGGTCCATCGGCCGGCAGATCGAAGACACCAACGAGGCGATATTCGCCAGGCGCATTCGCGGCGAAGTCTCCCGTCGCGACGGCAGGCAGTTTCGCGTTACCCAGTTGGACGAACTGGCCGGAGACTACAGCGACGGCGAGCGTCGCCGTCAGCGTCTTGCCGCTCTGAACAAAGTTCTTCATGAGGTTTCCCTGTGCTGATGTGTTGAATAGGATGCGGGCGCGACGATCGCTCCCGCTTCATATAGCTCCACGCGCCCCTTACTGACCGGGGTTCTGATACAGGCCGCGGAAGTCCGTTGCCTTCGCGGCGAAATCGAGTCGCGCCTTGACCTTCAGGCCGTCAACGTCGAAATCGAGCGACTGCTCTGTGTACAGACCCTGCTCGCCTTCGAGGTAGCAGTACTCCACCGTATCGATCATTGCGGGGTCGGCGGCCAGATACCACGCCTTCGTGCTCTTTGCGTCGAGACGAGGCTCGACGATCGGCGTCAGCGTGCCGACGAACGGGTTCTGCTGCGTTGCCTGATTCGGCGTGTACTGGTTGCTCGTGTATTGATAGGCGATCGTTTCAAGCGCCGCCGGCACGAGCAGGAAGGTCGGCGTCAGGTTCAGCGGCGTACCGTCGCCCGGCGCGCCTTGCGTTCGCATCGCTGCACGTGCTGTCGTCAGCGTGTCCACCGCGATGGCACCGCCAGCCGCAGCAAGGTTCTTATGCGCCGCATGGAACAACGCCTTGCCATCGCCCATCACCGGGTTGCCCGTGAGTGCGGCATACACGAGGTCCGATTCGAGGTTGGCAGCAGCCCGACCGAAAAACAGCGGCACGCGCTCCAGCGCGGACAGGTCATCGTTGATGATCATCTGCCGCGTGAACGCGACGATCTTGCCGTACGTGCCGAGCTGGATCGTTTCGCCCGAATCGACGAGCGAGCCGTACTTGTATTCGCCGGATTCGTTGACCTTCTCCAGCTTGATCGCACCGTCGACCATGACACGCGTCGCCGCACGGAAGTCCGTGAGCGAGCCCTGACGCGCCCACGACTGGAAACTACGCGGCGCCGCCGCATATGCGTCGCGCAACGTGCGATTGATCACGTTGCCGAACACGACCGGCAGATCTGAAGTCGAGTTGTACCCACCGCGCTGCTGCATGCCGAGTGCGATGCCTGCCATCGCACGCACGTCCAGACCGCGCACGTCGACACCGGCCGCTTCGAGACCGACGCGGCAGATTTCACGCAGCGTCAGACCGCGATACTGCCGAGCCGCATCGTTGAGCTCGTGACGCGGATTGATCCGGTGCAGCAAGGCGTCGGTCATTGCGGAGCGACGTGTTTCCGTCTCATCGCTTACCGTGCGGATATCTGCCGCGCCGCGCTGTGTGTTCGCTTCGGATCGCTCCGCCTGCAACCGGAGAATCTCCGCGCGGGCGGCATCGACCGTGACGCCGCGTTCGAGGAACCCGTCGATCAATTGCTGCTGGTTATCCAGCACGCTGGCGCGCACAGCGACGCGAATATCAATCATGCGCTGACGCTCCGCCGCGACGGCTTCAGCACGCGCGACGTCGGTTGCTTCGGTCGACGCTGCAGGCGGCTGTGTCGCCGGCGGATTTTGAACGGACGCGGCGCGTGCAGTGGTCGGCTGTTGGTTGTTTTCATCGTCGGGCATTACGGCTCCTTGGTCAGTGTGCGCGGCGCGTGCGCCGTCGGAAGAACCCCCTGCACTGCGATCGTTGAAGGTGCAGGGGAAAAAACGTTGTTGATGCGCGGCAGCGGCTTGCCCGCCTTCGCCTCGCACGGTTGCATTCGGATCAGCCGGGATCGACACGAGTGAAATCTCGTACGGCTCCCAATCTGTAGCGCGGTAGATCCACGTGTCATTGCCCTCCTGACCCGGCGGAATCATGTCGATCGCGTACACGCGGTAACCGAACGAAATGTTCCGCAGGATCTTGTCGACGACGTCCTGAAAATACGGCTGGACATCGTCGCGGGCAGAAAATCGA
>Ga0268254_10000415_pt1 | contig 26929 bp, 26 predicted proteins | sample AgamicOrSfrz_FD_200251 | JGI IMG/M metagenome (GOLD analysis project Ga0268254, IMG submission 200251) | Agave microbial communities from Guanajuato, Mexico - Or.Sf.rz (v2) (version 3) | ecosystem: Host-associated > Plants > Phyllosphere > Phylloplane/Leaf | place: Guanajuato, Mexico...
CGCTGCCCGCCGTCGTACTCGGCTTCTTCGTGCTGAAGTATCTGACCGACACGCCGTCGAAGGCGCAATGGCTTGCGCCGGAAGAGCGCGACTGGCTGATCGCGAAACTGAAGACGGAAGCCGACGCGCGCCAGTCGCACGCGGGCCACACGGCCGGTGCAATGAGAGCACTGCGCGATCCACGTGTTCTCGCTCTGGCGCTGATCTACTTCGGGACCTCCGCGGGCTTGTACACGCTCGGCCTATGGGCGCCGTTAATCATCAAGCAGTACGGCTTCGGCTCGTTCGAAACGGGCCTGCTCGCCGGCATCCCCAGCATCGCCGCCGTGGTCGCAATGATCCTGTGGGCGAGGCATTCGGACCGTACTGAAGAGCGCACGTGGCACGTCGTCATTCCGTGCGCGCTGGCCTGCCTTGGCTTTGTGTTCGCAGGTAACGCCTCAACAGCGCTGATGATCGTGCTCGCCCTCGTCATCGTGAACGTGGGCATCAGTGCGGCGAAGGCGCCGCTGTGGGCAATGCCGAGCATGTTCCTGTCGGGCGCCGGCGCGGCTGCGGGAATCGCCATGATCAACTCGATCGGCAATCTCGGCGGATTTGTCGGTCCGTTCGCGATCGGGTGGCTCAAGAACGTGACGGGCGGCTACTCGGCCGGGCTCTATGTGGTCGGCGCAACGCTGGCTCTGTCCGCTGTCGTCACGCTGATGCTGAGCCGGCAGTCGAAGCAGACACCGGTGGCGGCCGGCGAGCGCCACGGCCACTGACGGCATACGCTCGTCTGGGAACTGGGAACAGGATTCTCCGTCGTGACATCCAACGTCGTATGCAACGAAACGTTGGTCGAACGGGAGAATCCGCATGAAACTGATCCACCCTCACTGGCTAGGCGCGCTGGCGCTCGTCAGTCTCGCTAGCTGGGCTCAAAGCGCCGGTCCGACCGATCCGCAGATCGCGGCGATCGTCGTCACGGCCAATCAGGTCGATATCGACGCCGGCAAGCTCGCCGAGTCGCGCTCGAAGTCGAGCGACGTCAAGGCGTTCGCGCAACAGATGGTCACCGATCACAGCGCGGTCAATCAATCAGCCAGCGATCTCGTGCACAAGCTGAATGTGACGCCCGAGGACAACGGCACGAGCCAAAGCCTGAAGCAAGGCGGCGATGCAAACCTCGCGGCTCTGAAGAAGCTGAGAGGCTCGGCCTTCGATCGCGCGTACATCGATCATGAAGTGACCTACCATGAAAACGTGCTGGATGCGCTCGATAAAACGCTGATTCCGAACGCAAAGAACGAAGAGCTGAAAGCGCTGCTTGTAAAGGTCCGGCCCGCCTTCGTCGCGCATCTCGAGCATGCGAAGCATCTGCAGGCGTCGCTGGAGAAAAGCAGTGGTTAAGCGGCGGTGTGCGCCCTGCGCCGCCGTTCGGGCATGTACGGCGCTCGCTTGCGCGATACCGGCATTGCTTGCGGCAAACGCGATTGCGGCGCCGAAGACATATGTGGTCGCGATTGAGAACATGCAATTCAATCCGCCGGATTTGACCGTGAAGCGAGGAGACCGCGTTGTATGGATCAACAAGGACATCTTTCCCCATACCGCGACGGCCGAGACTCGTGCATTCGATTCGCGCAGCATTGCCGCGAGCGCATCATGGTCGTACGAGCCGGGCAAGGCCGGCACTTTTCCCTACGGATGCACGTTTCACCCGACCATGCACGGTGCACTGACCGTTCGATGAGAGCATGCTAGCAATGACCGAGACAGCCACTGTGCCGTCGATATCCGGCGCCGACGACGATCTCGCGATCGTACGGCGCATAGTCGCTGGGGATCGGCCCGCATTCGAGTTGTTGATGCGCCGCCATAATCGACGGCTTTACCGGCTCGCGCGCGCCACGCTGCGCGACGACGCTGAAGCCGAAGACGCCCTGCAGGACGCGTACCTCCACGCGTATCGTTCGCTGAGCCAGTTTCGCGGCGACTCCGCGTTGTCGACCTGGCTTTCGCGCCTCGTGCTCAACGAGTGCTACGGCCGGCTGCGCCGTCATGCGCGCCGCGAAAATGTCTTCCCGATAGTCAGTTCGAACACTGCCGACCTCGATCTCGAAGCCATGCATCCGTCCGACTCCGAATCCCCCGACCGCGCAGTGGCGCGCGCGGAAATGCGTGCGCTGATCGAGCGCAAACTCGACGAGCTGCCAGAATCGTTCCGCACGGTATTCGTCCTCCGTTCAGTGGAAGAGCTGAGCGTCGAGGAAACCGCGCAATGCCTCGACATTGCCGAAGCCACTGTGCGTAGCAGGCATTTCCGTGCGAAAAGCCTGCTGCGCGAATCACTGGCGCGAGACATCGACCTCGCAGGGAGCGAACTGTTCGGGTTCGCCGGCGCGCGCTGCGACAGGATCGTCGCGAATGTGATGTCGCGAATCGACACGCGCGGCGAAAGGAGTTAGACGTCTGATGCGCCGCAAGCGACGCCGGCAGACATAACGCCATGTCATGGCCGCTCCAACAATTGCGGCGTTGCCCCGGTCAAATTGACTCACTATATTTCCAGTCAAGCCAGCGCTATTTGCCCCTCCGGCCGCAAGCCGCAGGCGCATTCGCGCCGACCTGGATGATGTCTTTCGCTTCAACCGTATCGAGGAGAAGTCGTGATAAGCATGCCAAGGTTGCGCCCGTTTGCCATGACTCTTGTGTTGAGCGCAATGAGCATGGCGCCTGCTCTCGCCGCAGGAAAAATCACCTTCGTGTCGCAAGGCGGCACGTATCAGGAAGCCCAGACCAAAGCGATTCTCGACCCCGCTGCGAAGGAACTGGGCATCACCATCAACCAGGACAGCATTCCCGACGCGTGGCCGCAGATCAAGGCCCAGGCCGCTACCGGCAAGCCGATCTGGGACGTGGTGGACACGCCCACCTCCAACTGTCTGCGCGGTGGCCGCGAGGGATTGCTCGAGAAGCTCGACTTCTCGAAGATCCCCAACGCTGCCGCGATGCCGGAAAAGTACCGCACGCCGTACTCGGTCGCGTATGAGTTCTATTCGACTGTGATCGGCTACAACAAGAAAACGCTGAAGAAGGCACCGCAAAGCTGGGCGGATTTCTGGAACGTGAAAGCGTTCCCAGGCACCCGAGCCTTGCGCAACGATCCGCAAACGGTACTGGAAGCCGCCCTGCTCGCCGACGGCGTGCCGCGCGACAAGCTGTATCCGCTCGACGTCGACCGCGCGTTCAGGAAGCTGCAACAGATCAAGCCCGACATCACCGTGTGGTGGACTTCCGGTGGGCAGTCCGCGCAATTGCTGCACGACGGCGAGGTCGACATGACGATGATCTGGAACGGCCGCGCGAGCGCGGTGCGCAAGGACAATCCCGATGTCGATTTCACATTCAACGACGGCATTCTGCAAAACACGCAGTTGTGCGTGCTGAAGAACGCGCCGAATCTGACCGACGCGATGCGCTTCCTCAACGCTGCAATGTCGCCCGAGTTGCAGGCCAACCTGCCGCTTTACATCGACTACGGTCCAGGGAACCCCGCGGCGTTCAAGACCGGCAAGATCACGGCCAAGCGCGCAAGCGAATTGCCAAGCTCGCCAGAGAACGCCGCGAAACAGGCACTGATGTCTGAAGATTGGTGGGCGTCGGATGCAGGCATCCAGGCAAAAGCACGGTGGCTGAAGTTCATGCAGTAGCTTGCGCACTGCTCGCCATACGATTGAAGCGCCCGCGGGAACACGGTTCATCGCGGGCGTTTTTGTATCTTGCGGCGCTCATTGCATCCAGCGCATCCGGCGCACTCATCGCATGGATCGCATTTTCAGCCACGAGCCCCACAGTCTTTATCTATCCAACGTGATCGATTATCTGATTCTTGGCGGCGGATCGGCGGGCTGCGTGCTCGCTGCGCGCCTTTCCGAAGACGCCGGCAAGACCGTGTGCCTCGTGGAAGCGGGTCGCGACATCTCGCAGGCGACAATGCCAGCCGACATTCGCAGCCGCTATCCCGGTCGCGCCTACCTCGACAGCACGAACATCTGGCAGCAATTGAAAGCGCGCATGAGCGCGCCTGCCGCATTGCGCCGCTATGAACAGGCGCGGCTGCTCGGTGGCGGCTCCGCGATCAACGCATTAATGGCCAACCGCGGCGCGCCCGCCGATTACGACGAATGGCAAGCACTCGGCGCGCAAGGCTGGAACTGGGAAGCGTGTCTACCCTACTTTCGCAAGCTCGAAACGGACCACGATTTCGGCAATTCCAGCGACGTCAGTATCAGCGCCCTGCACGGCGCGAGCGGCCCGCTGCGCATTCAGCGCACTGCGTGGACGCGCATCTCGCCGTTCGTGAAAGCCGTGCTCGATACGTTGAAACATGATTATCCGTTGCGCGCCGATCAGAACGGCGCGTGGGAAGACGGCACCTTCATCGGGTCGATCGCAGTAAGCGCGGGCGGCGAACGCATACCCACGTCCGTTTGTTATCTGGACGAAGCCGTGCGCGCGCGATCCAACCTCGCCGTTTGCACCCACGAGACCGCCGAACGCATTCTGTTCGACGGACGGCGTGCAGTCGGCGCACGCATGATCCGGCCGGACGGTACGCATCACGACATTCGGGCCGGCTGCGTGATCGTGTGCTCCGGTGCTATTCACTCGCCGGCGCTGTTGCTGAGAAGCGGCATCGGTCCCGCTGACGAACTTGCCGCACTGGGCATCGACGTGCTCGCACATCGCGAAGGCGTGGGCCGCAATCTGATGGAGCATCCGTCTATTGCGGTGTCCGCCTATCTGCCTCGCGCGGCACGCACGCCCTTTCGCCACGAGCATCACGAACAGGCAATCGTGCGCTTTTCGTCGGGCTTGCCCGGCACCGTGCCGGGCGACATGCACGGCGCAATACTGTCGCGCTCGGGCTGGCACTCGGTCGGCTACCGTCTCGGCACGATGTTTTTCTGGGTCAACAAATCGTATTCGCGTGGACGACTGAAACTGAAATCGTCGAGCGCGTTCGATGAACCCGAGGTCGATTTCGCCATGCTGTCCGATGCGCGCGATCTCGAACGGCTGAAGCTCGCGCTGCGGTTAGGCGCACAGACTCTGTCCGCGCCAGCGATGGCCGCGCATCTCGGCACAGTATTCCCGTCGAGCTATTCGCCGCGGGTCGCAGCCGTTGCAGTGCCAGGCGCGTGGAACGCGTTGCAGCGCGGCGCGCTGAGCTTGCTGCTCGATATCGCCGGCCCGTTACGGGCGTCGCTCGTGCGGCGCGTCGTGACGCAAGGGGTAACGTTGAACGAACTGCTCGCCGACGACACCGCGCTCACGCAGTTCGTCACGCGCTCCGTGGGCGGCACCTGGCATCCGTCGGGGACCTGCCGCATGGGCGCCGCCGACGATCCACTCGCTGTCACCGATGCGCGCGGCGCAGTCTACGGCGTCGAACATCTACACGTGTGCGACGCGTCGTTGATGCCGTCGATTCCGTGCGCCAACACGAACGTGCCGACCATCATGATCGCCGAGCGCATTGCCGACCTGCTGCGCGGCCGTTCGAGTGGCTCCTAATCGCCGTAGCCGACGATACCCTTCACTTCGAGAAACGCCTCGAGGCCCCACTCGCCGTACTCGCGGCCGTTGCCTGACTGCTTGTAGCCGCCGAACGGCGAGCCTGGGTCCCACGACGGATAATTCACATAGACGCTGCCCGCGCGCAGACGGAACGCCACACGCCGGGCGCGCGCCAGGTCCGCCGACTGCACGTAGGCAGCGAGGCCGAATGGCGTATCGTTCGCGATTGCAATGGCATCTTCGTCGTCGCGATACGGCATGATCGCGAGAACGGGACCGAAGATTTCCTCGCGCGCAATCGTCATCGACGGGTCCACGTTCGCGAACACCGTGGGCCGCACGTAGTACCCGCGCATCAGACCGTCGGGCCGCCCGGGGCCTCCCGCCGCCAGTTGCGCGCCTTCCTCGACGCCCTTTTCGATCAGCCGTTGCACGCGAGCATATTGCACGTCGCTGACGACCGGGCCCATCGTCGTCGTTTCGTCGTCTGCAGGACCCACGCGGTGCGCGGCCGCCGCGCGCTGTGCAATGCGCACGGCCTCTTCGTGCCGCGCTGCCGGCACGAGCATGCGCGTCGGCGCGTTGCACGACTGGCCGCTGTTGCTGAAGCACGAGTTCACGCCCGACGTCACAGCCGCTTCGAAGTCGACATCGTCGAGAAGAATGTTCGCCGACTTGCCGCCCAGTTCCTGATGCACCCGCTTGACGGACGGTGCCGCAAGCTTTGCGATCTCCACGCCCGCCCGCGTCGATCCTGTGAACGACACCATGTCGACGTCCGGATGGCTGCACAGCGCGGCGCCGACAGTCGGGCCGTCGCCATTCACGAGATTGAACACGCCGGGCGGCACACCGGCTGCGTCGAGAATCTCGGCAAACAGCACGGCGTTGAGCGGCGACACTTCGCTCGGCTTGAGCACCATCGTGCAGCCGGCCGCGATCGCGGGAGCAACCTTGCAGACTATCTGATTGATCGGCCAGTTCCATGGCGTGATCAACGCGACCACGCCGACAGGCTCATGATTGACGAGCGTCGTCCCTTTCTTGCGCTGCCATGCGAACGTCTCGCACGTTCGGAGCAATTCTTCGAGGTGACGCTTGCCGAGCGCGGCCTGCCACGCATGCGAAAGCGCTTTCGGCGCGCCAATCTCGCGCGAGATGATGTCGGCCATGTCGTCGTAGCGCGCCATATAGGCGTCGAGTATCCGGCGGATCAGCGCGATCCGCCCGGTAGGCCCGATCTGCGAGAACGACTCGAACGCGCGCTTCGCGGCGGCCACGGCGCGCTCGACATCGTCTGCATTGCCTAGCGCGATTTCAGCGAAGACTTCTTCCGTGCAAGGATCGACCACGGGCAGACGTGCGGTGCCCGACGGCTCGACCCAGGCGCCGTCGATATAAAACTTCAGTGCGTTCGACATCCGCTTCCCATAGAGAGAGTTCAAAGACATCACGCCCGCGCCGCCGAAGAACGGCGGCTCACGACGACGATCATCACGAGACACAACGTCAACGCGGTCAGCATCGTACTGATCGCGGCGATGGTGGGATCGATCTCGTCGCGCAGCGTGACGAACATGCGGCGCGTGAGCGTCTGGTTCGTACCGCCCGAGATGAACAATGCGACCACTGTTTCGTCGAGCGCCTGAATGAAGACGAACACCGCACCCGAAATCACGCTCGCCTTGATCTGCGGAAGCGTCACCGCAAGAAAGCTGCGCAGGCGATTCATTCCGAGGCTGCGCGCGACCATCTCCTGCGTGCGGTCGAACGTGCGCAAATCGGCGCCCACGGAAATCAGCACATAGGGCAGGCCGAGCATCGTATCGGCGACGATCAGGCCGCCCAGCGTATTCACATAACCGGCCTGCGTGAATACGAAAAACACGCCCACCGCGACGATGATGATCGGCACCATCAGCGGCAACATGAGCAGCGTGCGCAGATAGCGCATCGACCAGTGCGTGCCGTGCTGGATCGCATAGGCCGCGGCGATGCCGAGCGGCGTCGCGAGCACCGCTGCGCATACGGACGCCACGAGCGTCGTGCGAGCCGCGTCGATCCACGCGGGGTTGTCGAAGAACGCGTGATACCAGCGCAACGAATAGGCGGGCGGCGGGAACGTCATGAAGCGCGTGTCGGAGAACGACAGCGGCACGACGATCAGCACCGGCAGCATCAGAAACACGAGAATCAGCACGACGAGTACGCCGAGCACGACTCTGCCGAACGGGATCTTGTTCATTTCGCGCCCAGGGTCTTTTCCAGGGGAATCACGCGGCTCGCGGCATAGAAAATCGCGAACACGCAGAGCAGCAGCACGACACTGACCGCGCTCGCAGCGCCCCAACTGTTATAAATCTCGACGTTGCGACTCACCACCATCGACACCATGATGGACTTGCCCCCGCCCATCAGTTCGGGCGTGATGTAAAAACCGAGGCACAGTACGAATACCAGCGTGGCGCCTGCCACGACGCCGCTCATCGATAGCGGCAGGAACACGCGCCAGAACACGTGCAGCGGCGAGCCGCCGAGACTGGCGCCGGCCTGCGAGAGATTAGCGGGGATTTTCTGCATCGCCGAATACAGCGGCAACACCATGAAGGGCAACAGAATGTGCACCATCGCGAGAATGGTGCCGAACTGGTTATACGCAAGCTGCACCGGACGATCGACAAGACCCGTCGCAAGCAGCGCCTTGTTGATGAGACCGGTGCGCTGCAGCAGCACGAGCCACGCATAAGTACGCACGAGCACGCTGGTCCAGAACGGCAGGATCACCATGCCGAGTATCAGCGCACTCCATCGCGGCGACACCGACGCCGCAAAGTACGCAACCGGATAGCCCAGCAGCAACGTCACGCCCGTCACGATGACGCTGAGCTTGAACGTCATGAGGAACGTGTCGAGATAGGTGCCCGTGAAAATGCGCCGGTAATTGACGAGCGTGAAGCCGCCGTCATGCCAGATGGACTGCCACGACAGCCACGCGAGCGGCACCACCAGCAGCACGACCACGACGAACAATGCGGGCGCGAGCAGCAGCAGCATCGCGCGGTCTTCGCGTTGCTGGTGGCGCACCGACGGGTCCGTGGCAACTGTTTGCATCAGGGCGGGGTCCTGGAGAATCCGTTTGGCTGTCGTCATCATGCACCCACGGCGTCGAGAAACTGGTACCACGCGGCAACGACGCGAACGCCGGGCGCGCGCAGCGAATGGAACGGCACGGGCCGCAAGCCTTGCTGGCCGAGCAACGCGAGCTCGGGCGTCTCGCCGAGTGCGAGCGCTGCGGCATGCTGGCCAAGCAGGCTCGCCATCGCGACGCCCGCTCCGTTATAACCCAGACAGAAGGTTGTGGCGTCGTCGCTGCGGCCAACATGCGGTAACGCATTGAACGTCATGCCGACATAGCCGGACCACTGATATTCGATACGCAGATCCGCGAGATCGGGAAATAGCGCGACCATTGCGCGTCGCAACGCGTCGAAGCCGGTCGCCTGGCCTTCCTTGCCGAACGCGTCGCGTCCGCCGAACAGCATACGGCCGTCGACCTTGCGAAACCACTTCATCATGCGCCGCGTTTCCGTATAGCTGCGGCGCTGCGTCATGAGCCGATTATCGAGTTCCGCGGGCAGGCGTTCCGTCGCGATCATTGCGCTGCGAAACGGCACGAGTTCACGCTGGTAGGCAGCGGTCGCGGACGTGAGATCGGAGTACGCGTTGGTCGCGACAATGACTTGTCTCGCGCGCACCGTGCCGCCGGGCGTTCGCAGCACGACGCCGGCGGGCCCGCCTTGCGAACGCGTCATTTCCACAACCGGCGTGGCCTCGTAAATCGGCACGCCGCGCGCAGTGAGGCCTCGCGCGAGCCCGTACACATATTCGAGCGGCAAAATCGTGCCTGCATCCGCGCTCAATACGCCGCCTACAAACTCGCTCGATCCCGTCTCGCGCCTCACTTCTTCGCGCGACTGCACTGTCATCGACGTGTCGCCCAACTGCGTCCGCACCCAGTCGGCTTCCGCACAGATCGCGGCGAACGCGCGCTCGGTGTGCGCGCAACGCAAGCTGCCTGTGTGCTCGAAGTGTGCTCGTTCGAGCTTGAACTCGTCGATGAACGATTCGACCACTCGCACGCCGTCGTGCGCGAGCCGGTGCATGCGCTTCGCGGTATCCAATCCGTGCAGCTTGTCGATCTGCGGAAACGACAAACGGAACTTCGACGACACCACCCCGCCGTTGCGCCCGCTCGCGCCCCAACCGACCGGGTTCGCATCGAACACGGCGCAATCGACGCCGCGCTTTTGCAGCGCGTACGCGGCCGACAGGCCCGAATAACCCGCGCCGATCACGGCCACGTCGACCGCCAGATCGCGCGCGAGCGGCGCGCCCGTGCTCACGGGCGGCTGCCGTTGCGCTAAGCGGGCGGCCATCGCACGCCATAGCGAGTCGGGCTGCGGCCGCTGCGAGTCGTTGTGGAGGGCGGGCGCGAGCATGGCTTAAACAGCGCGCGCTTCGGCTTCGACCGCGTCAGCGAGTGCGCCGAGCGTTGCGAATTTGAACGTGGGCGCGGTGACGGCTTCGGGCACCGGCGTCGCGCCGAAACCCTTCATGCCCTGGCGTCGCTCGATCCAGCAGGTCGAGTAACCCAACTTCGTCGCGATGCCGATGTCGTGATACTGGCTTTGCGCGGTGTGCAGGATCTCGTTGAACTTGAAGCCGAATGCCGCCTGACGTCCGCGGTTATAGGCAAAGAACTGCGGGTCAGGTTTCGCGACGCCCGTTTCGTCACAGCACACGGTGTCGTCGAAAGGGTCGCCCAGGGTATGTGCGTAGGCCGACAACGCGACGCGGTCCGCGTTGGTCATCGCGACGAGGCGATAATGTTTGCGCAGGCGCTTCAGGGCCTCGACCGAGTCTTCGAATGCGGGCCACTCCAGCACGTCGCGCTGGAAGGCCGCCGCGGATTGCGCGTCGTCGGGCAGGCCGAGCTCGCCGGCAAGATACAGATACACGTTCGCCATTTCGTGGCTCGAACGACCCGGATACTTCGCGCGTCCGCGCATATACGGCTCGAAGATCTGGTCGTCGGTGAGATCTTTCGCCGCCGCGCCGCCAAGGCGCCGCACGGACGCAAGCACGCCCTGTTCGAAGTTGATCAGCGTGCCGACGACGTCGAACGTCAGGACCTTGAAATCGGTGAGCTTCATTGCATCATCCTTTTGCGGGTTGCGTTAATTTCGTAAGACGTATGCCCGGGCGGGCGGGGAGAGTCAGGCGGGCACGACGATCGTGTCCTGCGGATCGAGCACAACGGTCATGTGTTCGCCCGGTGACGGAATGCGGCTGCGTGCGTTGTGATTGCCGGGCTGGCGCAGACTGATCGAAGTGCCGTCAGCCAGTGTCGCGAACACGCGCAGGCTTTCTCCCTGGTACAGCACTTCGGTCACGCGGCACGAGAGCCGGTTGGCGGCAGGCTCTGCCGGACCGGCGTCGATCACGAGCTTTTCTGTCTGCACGGCAAGCAGCAAACGCTCGCCGCGCGGCAACGGGTGCGCGGTTCGCAACACCGCGTCGCCGAGGCGTACGGCGTCGTCGCCGGCGCGGCGCACATCGAGCAGCGTCGCCTCGCCTATAAAGCTCGCGACGAACGCGTCGCAAGGCCGGTCATAAAGACGCTCGGGCGTATCGATCTGCACGAGCTTGCCGTTCTTCAATACGGCCACGCGATCGCTCATGGTCAGCGCCTCGCGCTGGTCATGCGTCACGTAGACAATCGTCGCGCCGAGCTTGCGATGCAGACGCCGCAACTCGATCTGCATCGTTTCGCGCAGCTGCTTGTCGAGCGCGGAAAGCGGCTCGTCCATCAAGATTAGTTGCGGCTCGAAGACCATTGCTCTTGCAAGCGCGACGCGTTGACGTTGACCGCCGGAAAGCTGACTGATGCCGCGGGATTCATAGCCGCTCAGTTCGACCATCGCGAGCGCGTCGGCCACTTTCGCCGCCCACCCCGCTTTCGGATCGCGGCGCGCGCGCAGCGGGAACGCGACGTTCTCGCCCACCGTCATGTGCGGGAATAGCGCGTAGTTCTGGAACACGATGCCAATGTTGCGTTTGTGCGGCGGCGCAAATGTAATGTCCCGCTCGCCGACCCACACCGAGCCGGAACTCGGCTGAACAAAGCCGCCGAGGATGCCGAGCAGCGTCGTCTTGCCCGACCCGGACGGTCCGAGCAGCGACACGAACTCGCCTGGCTCGATGTCGAGCGAGACGTCGTCCAGCGCGATTACGGGTCCATAGCGCTTCGCTGCCGACCGGATGGAGACTCCTGTTTTCGCTCGTGCGTCCATTGCGTTTGCTCTCGCTGAAGGGCCTGCATTAGGGAAAATATAGGTGTCAAACTTTTTGGCGGCAATTCCCAAATTGTTGGATCGGGCATAACATCAAGTCATGCCGAATCTACGCAAAAAACTGCCGAGCGCGAATGCGCTGTTCGTCTTCGAGGCTGCCGCTCGTTGCGGCAACTTCACGCGTGCCGCGCAAGAACTCTATGTGAGCCAGCCTGCCGTGAGCCGAATGCTCGCCCGCATGGAAGATCACATCGGAGTGCGCCTCTTCGAGCGCGTGCGCGGCGGCATTGAACTCACCGAAAGCGGGCGGATTCTGTACACCAAGATCTCCGAAGGATTCAACGGCATAGAAAGCGCGATACGTGAAATAGAAGCGCGTGCTACGGGCGTGGAATCGGTCACGCTGTCGGTATCCACGGGATTTACGACGCACTGGTTGATGCCGCGCATGAGCCGCCTGAACGAGGCGTTCCCGTCAATCGATCTGCGGTTTCAGCTCATTTCCGGGCGCATTGGTGGACCGCTTGTCGATGTCGATCTGGGCATGCGCTTCATGCACGCCGGCGACATCGACGAAAACAGCGTGCTGGTTATGCCCGAAACCCTGTTGCCCGTGTGCAATCCGCGCTATCAGGAAACGTCGCTGACAGACGCCGGCCGTGAGCACGGCGACACCGTCATCGTGATGGACGACGAAGAGCGCGGCTGGCACCATCGTTTTGGAGCGTTCGAGCAGCATGGCCGGCGCGTGGCGAGCATGCTCAGCTTCAACGACTACGCGATCGTCGTGCAGGCGGCGCTGCTTGGCCAGGGCATCGCGCTTGGCTGGCTGAACGTGGTGTCGCACTGGCTGTCGCAGGGCGCACTCGTCCCCGCTGAAGAAGAAATCCTCGTGACCAATCGGCGCTGCTGTCTGGTGTCGCCGGCGAACCGGCCTTTGCGGCCCATCGTCGCAAACGTGCGCGACTGGATCGTCGAGGAAATGCGCGCCGATTTGCGCACGTTGGAGAGTGCGTACCCGCAATTGGGATTGCGCGGGGCGTTCAAGGAATGCGGCGTCGCTATCGTTTGACGGAACGTAATGCGCTGCCGCGGCCACGGCGCTGTATGAGAACAAGTGGTGCGCGGAAACTCCGGAATCGCCTGCGAGCAGCGAGACAGCGCGACGGACCAAGGGCAGATCAAAGCCCGTTTTTCATCGTGTGCATCAAGTCTCCGAACGACTGACGCGTATTGACCGCATTGACGATGTCAGCGAGAAACCAGGGAAGAATCAATTGCGTGCCGGGGTCGGTGACACCGACGCTCAGCGCCGGCGGCCTTGCGACCGGCGCGGCTGCCGTGGCTGGCTTTGCGCCCTGATAAGCGGACGAGGTGCGAGTTTCGGTGGTAGCCGAAACGTGTGAGGCGACTGGCTCGCCAGGCGGCGGCCACGCCGACGAACAGCCGGCCAGCAGCATAGTGGCGGCGGCAACAACGGCAGTAGCGGCAACGTAGAACGGCTTCATGATCAACTCCAGCCTACGTTATTTGGACAGAACTGCCTGGCGAGAAGTTCGTCGACTTAGGCACGCCGAATGGCGCGTGGGCGTGCCAGTTCCTAGTGCCCCGCTGCAGCGGCCGCCGCGGCATTCGTCTTGCCGGGCTTCGTCACCCAGATCAACGGAATGATCAGCACGAAGATCACAGCCGACAACCAGAAAATATCGTTGAGCCCAAGCATGGCGGCTTGGGCGTTCATCGAGTGTTCGAAGAAAGCCATCGCTTGAGACCGGCTTCCTCCCAAAGCAGCTTGCGCCGAATCCAGTGCCGCAGTGAAAACAGGGTTGGTGACGCCCGTCTGCTCGGCCAGCCTTGCGTGATGCAAGATAGTGCGATCGTTCCAGCCGGTTGCGGCAAGAGACGTTCCCACTGCGCCCGCAAACACCCGCACGAAATTCGACAAGCCCGCAGCGGCAGGAATCTTCTCGGGCGCGAGGCCGGAAAGAATGATGGCGGTCAGCGGCACGAAGAACAATGCGGTTGGTATGCCCTGCAGCAAGGTGGGCAATACGAGCGTCCAGGTATCCACGCCGGTCGTGTAGTGCGAACGCATGAAGAACACGCCCGCAAAGCCGACAAAGGCCAACGTTGCGAGAACGCGCGCATCCGAGCGCGGCATGATCTTCGCCATCACAGGGGCAAGGATCACGGCGAATATGCCGAGCGGCGCCGTCGCGAGACCTGCATCGACGGACCGGTAGTTCAGGTAACCCTGCATCCACTGCGGCAGCAAGACGAGGTTGGAGAAAAACACCGCATACGCAACCGAAATCGCAACGGTGCCGCCAAGAAAATTGCGGCCGCCGAACAGCCTCAGATCGATGACCGGGTTCTTCTCGGTCAGCTCCCAGATTACGAAGAAGGCAAAGCTGATCCCTGCAAAGACAGTCAACGCGACGATTACCGGGGAATTGAACCAGTCGAGGTCCTTACCCTTGTCGAGCATGATCTGCAGCGAACCGACCCACGCGATCAACGAGATCAGCCCGATCTTGTCGATCGGCGAACGCTTCGTTGGGGACTCGCGCGTGCGGTAGATCGCCCATGTCACACCCGCAGCAAAAAGCCCAACCGGAATGTTGATGTAGAAGATCCACGACCACGAATAGCTGTCCGTAATCCAGCCACCGAGCGCAGGCCCCGCAATCGGGCCGACAGTCGCTGTCATTGCCCACAGCGCCAACGCATGCGAACTCTTCTCCTTCGGATACGAGCCCAGCAGAATGGCCTGCGAAAGCGGAATCAACGGTCCCGCTACCGCGCCTTGCAAAATGCGCGCGGCGAGCAGAACCGGCAGATTCGGTGCTATTCCACATAGCCACGAAGACATGACGAACAACAATATCGCCCACACGAACAGCTTGATCTGCCCGACACGCTGCGTGAGCCAACCCGTCAACGGAATCGAAATTGCGTTGGCTGCGGCGAAGAGCGTGATCACCCATGTTCCTTCATCGACCGATACGCCGAGGTTGCCCGCAATAGTCGGGATAGCCACGTTCGCAATCGAGGAGTCGAGCACATTCATGAAAGTGGCCAGCGCTACGGCGAGCGTTGCGAGCACAAGCTTGCCGCCCGTCAAAGGCGGAAGCGTTGCTGGTCGCGTCGATTGATTCATTTCATCACCTGTTGAAGGTCGCTAATATCTGACTTGTCAGCTAATCGCACAAAAAAACGGAAAAACCCTCGTCGCGTATTCAGCCTGCTTTGCGCGTCGCGCTTTTTTGCACCCCAGCCGTTGCGGCTGTGCGCGCCATCGGCATGTTCTGCGCGATGATCCGGGCGATCTCCGCATCTGCATCCGCGCCGTACTGCGCGAACACGTCGGTGCGATAGGTAGTATTCACCGCCGCGCCGAGTTGGGTTCCCGACTGGTCGCGAGTTTCGACTTCGACCTGCATCGACAATCCGATCCGCAGCGGATGTGCGTCCAGTTCCTTCTGATCGAGCTGGATACGCGCGGGCAGACGCTGTACGACCTTGATCCAGTTGCCGGTCGCATTCTGAGCGGGCAGTACAGCGAACGCCGAGCCGGTTCCCGCAGAGAAGCCCACCACGCGACCGTGGTATTTGACGCTCGAACCATAGACATCGGCGGAAAGCGTGACCGGTTGGCCGATACGCATGCGCCTGAGTTGGCTCTCCTTGAAGTTCGCATCGACCCACACCTCGTTGAGGGGGACGATCGCCATCAACGGCGTGCCGGGCGCGACTCGTTGACCGACCTGTACAGAACGGCGTGCCACATAGCCGGTCACCGGAGCAGGCAAGGTGTTGCGCGCGTAGTTCAGATAAGCGTCGCGTACTTTGGAAGACGCCGCCAGAACGTTCGGATGCTGTTCGATCGACGTGCGGTCGGTCAGCGCATGGTTTGCTTCGGCCTGCTGACGCGCGGCGTCGAGCGCGGCTTGCGCGGCGCTGACCGCATCGCGCGCGTGTGCTACGTCCTCACCGGACACCGCGCCGGTTTCCGCGACCGCCTGACGTCGCTTCAGATCACTGACGGCGCGCGCGAGATCGGACTCGCGCTGCGCGACCGTTGCCGCGTAGTAGTCGTTGTTCACGTAAAGACCGCTGACTTGCCGCACGGTCTGCCCCAGCGTTGCTTCGGCATTGGCAAGCGCGTCTTTGGCATCCGCGTTGTCGAGCGTCACGACCGGCACACCTTGCTTGACGATCTGCGTATCGTCGGCGTTCACTGCAACGACGGTGCCGCTCACCTGCGGCGTCAGTTGTACGAGATTGCCGCTGACGTATGCATCGTCGGTAGCCTCGTGATACTGACCGGTCGTCACGTAATACACGCCGTACGCTGCGCCGGCTGCCACTATCGCGGCGGCCAGCAACGCGAGCAGCAGCTTGCGACGCGTAGTGCCTTGCGTTTGTTGGGTTTGGTCTGCGTCCGCCTTCGCTCGGTCGGCGTTGATGCTATCGCTCATTGTGTGACTCCTGACAGGATCTGGAATACGTCGCGCTCAACGCACGGCGACGACTGGATTGGGTTTGACTGCAGGCGCGGCACCGGCACTCTGCCGAGCGGCGTCGGTATCGGCACCGGCATTGTCGGAATAGCCGCCGCCCAGCGCCGCTGCTAATGCGATCTGCTGATCGCGCCGGTTCATCTTCAGATTCGCGACCTGCTCGTCGGCTTGAAGCGCTGTGGTATCGGCGTTCAATACCGTGAGCTGATTCGCGAGTCCCGCCTTGTATTGCACAAGCGCCAGTTGATCAGCGCTGCGGGCGGCTTCCTGCGCGGCTAGCGCGTCGACGAGCTGCTCGTCGGTAGAACGGATTTGCGCGAGTTGAGTGGCAACTTCGGACAGTGCGGTGACGAGCGTCTGGTTATATGAAGCGACGGCGTAGTCGAAATCGGCATAGCGGCCTTTAAGTTGCGCCCGCAACTGACCGCCGTCGAAAATCGGCAGATGGATCGCCGGACCCACCGATGCCGTGCGGCTCGCCGCATTGAGGAAGCGGCCGAAGCCGAATGCGTCGAGGCCAATAGCCGCACTGAGGTTGATGTCGGGATAGAACTCGGCTTTGGCCTCCTTCACGTCGTGCACGAGCGCGTCGACACGCCATTTAGCGGCGACCAGATCCGGGCGCCGGCTCACAAGGTCAGCGGGCAGATTGGCCGGCAGACGCACTTCATCGCCGATACCCAGCGACGGGCGGGCAATTGCAAGACCTCGGTCAGGTCCTGCGCCGAGCAATGCGGCAAGTTGATATCGCGTGGTGAGAATGCTGCCGTCCAGCGACGCCAGCGCGGCCCGGCTGCTGGCGAGGTTCGCCTGCGCGGTCTTGCGCTCGACCTGCGTGTCGAGTCCAGTTGCAATCCGGCCGGCCGTAATGCGGTCAATCTGTTCGCGCTGCGTCACTTCCTGCTGCGCGATGTCGCGCAACGCAAAGAGACGAGCAAGCTGGTTATACGCGCGCGCCGTGGCGGATGTCAGCGAGAGTCTGACGACTTCCGCATCGGCCTTGCTTGCTTGCAACTGCGACAGCGAGGCTTTCAGTGCTTCGCGATTCTTGCCCCACAAATCCAGGTCATACGATGCGGACAGCAAACCCTTGTTCTCCGATTGCCATGACCCGCCGTACGGAGGCGGCACGAGTGCCGTGCTCGAATACTGCTGCCGCGTGAACGAGTAAGTCGCCCCGACTTGCGGCATCGTGCTCGCCTTCGCCGTCTCGCTGTAAGCAGCGGCGGCGGCAACGCGTGCGCGCGCCTGTTCGATCGACGGGTTGCCTTTCAATGCTTCCTCGAGCAGCGCCTTCAGTTGGGCGTCGCCGAACTGATCGGCCCAGTCGACGGCGGGCCACTGACCGCTGTCAGCAGGAATGCTTTGCTGCGTCGCATAGGTATCTGGCGTCGCAAGCTGCTTGTCGCTCGAGATACCTGCATAGTTTGCGCAGGCCGATAGCACTGCCGCGAAGATCACCGTCATGCCGGATTTCGCAATTCGCGTTCCGATCATTCGTCGATTTAACTGTCTATTCATTTTCTGACCTGTCAGATATATGGACAAAAAATTTTGTGCGAACGCTTCGCTCAATCTTCGAGAAACTTGAACAGCAGACGGCGCAGCTCATGGAATTCGGCCTTGGTGAATTTCTTCAGCCGCTTGTTCAGCACGACCGGCACCCTGTCGGGCAGGTGGTCTGCCACTGCTTCGCCCTTCTTCGTCAGCTTCAGGTTGACGACCCGGCGATCTTCAAGACTGCGGGAGCGCTGAAGCAAACCCTTCGTTTCGAGTTTGTCGAGCATGCGCGTCATCAGGCCGGTGTCTATACCGAGCAACGTGGACAGTTCGAATGGGGTGCTCGCAATGTCCTGACGCATGGACAGAAGAATGCCCATTTGCTGGGCCGTGATGTCGAGATCCTTGAGTTCTGCGTCTATCTCCGTCACCAGAAGGTTGCGCGCCTTGTTGATGGCGAATCCCACGCTCTCGGTTACGGTGAAATTGTCGCTCGTGTAGTGGTTCATCTTTGCTCCTTGCCTGGAGAGCAATATATCTGCATTGTCAGATATCTCCAAGCTCGATGCTGGACATCAATGTTTCAAATATTGCGCTAACCGGAGACTCCCGGTCCTGCCGCGAAGAGGAATTGCCGCGTGCCCGCGTCATTCGCGGGCGGGGTCGCGCTCAATTCAATGGGCCGGGCATCGTCGCCCTTCTTACACGCCTTCGACGAGAACGGCGCGATAGCGCGCGCCTTTGAACCGGTGCTGCGCGACTTCCTGATATTCGGGACCGTCGTACCAGGCACGCGCTTCCGCAGTGGACGGAAACTCAACGATCACGACACCCTCTGGCGCTTCGCCCTCCAGAACCTGTTGAGGTCCATAGGCAGCGAGAATCTTGACGGGATGGCCTTTGAAAGTGGCGCCGACCTTGCTCTGATAAATGTCGAGTTCCTGCTGGTCCTGCGTGCTTTCCTTCGTGAAGACGATATATGTGGCCATGACATACGCTCCTGCGTTGGTGGGAAGGTGCGTACGATGATGCCATGAAATCGCATCGTGCTTCGGCGTACAGCGTCGCTGCCAGGTTGTCCGTCACACTGGCACGTCGTGACCGCTGGCATTGCTTATCCGCGATGGTGGGCCTGGCGCAACCGCGTTGCGCGTCATCGCCTCGCTCGCCCGGGCGTGAATGACCGAGCGTCGGCAGTCGCGCTTTGCATGAATTGAGCCCCAATGGTCTGCCGCGCGCGCGAAAGCCGGCTCATGACGGTGCCGATCGGCACGCCGACCACGTCGGCCGCTTGCGAATAGCTGAGCCCTTCAACCGCGACCAGCAGCATCACGATCCGCTGCGCTTCCGGCAAACGCTCGACGGCCGCGATAATCAGGTCGAAACCCTTCGCCGGATCGCTCTCACGGTAATCGCGCACGGTCTCTTGCAAGTCGTTAGCGCATTCCATGATCGAACGGTCTGGCAGCTTGCGCGTGCGCAGTTCGTCGGTCCATGTGGAATGAATGATCGAGAACATCCAGCTTAGAGGCGCAGTGCCGGGCTCTAACTGGTCGGCGCGCTCGAGTCCCTGCGCACAGGCGCGCTCAAGTACGCGTTCTGCGAGATACCGGTTACGGCACAGGCGAATAGAGAACGCCCAAAGGCGCGGAAGCATGCCTGGCAGAAAACTTTGCAACTTCCCGGCATCTGCTGTTGGCATGATCGACTGGGTGAAAACGGGTTACCGGACGACGCGCCCGCCGGGAACCGGCGATGATTACAGGCTGACGGAAGTCGCGGTCGAACTCTGCCGCGACCACCGCGACTACCGCAACCAACGCAACCAACAATGCGCCGGTCATTTCCCAGTAGCCCAATGCGAGTTGCGCATCAGCTTGCTGAAGTCTCTGCGGACGAAACCAGGGTCCTTGTAGGCCATGACATCGGCCAGACCTGTTCCCTGCGTGGTCTCCGGACGATGCTTGAGGCTATCGTAGAGGGCCTGCATGAAGTCCTCAGCGAATTGCGGCGGATGCGGATGAGCCGCCTCCACGGCGCTCCGCTGAGCGACTGTGAAGTCGTCATAGCCTGCGCCCACGAGATCCATGTTGGCGCCTTCGGCAACCAGTGCGGCCATGGGGAACAGATTTGCGGAAATTCCATTGGTCGTGTGCAATGCAATCGCAAGCCAGACCATCTGGCTATTGGCCTCGGAAACGCCGTGACTTCGCAAAAAGTCACGTGCCGCGTTCGCGCCATCCACTTCATAGCGCAAGTGGCTTTGCCCATAGCCGGCCGTCAGGCCGAAATCATGGAACATGGACGCAACGTAGAGAAGTTCCGGGTCGAACGCGAGACCTTTGCGCTTTCCTGCCAGGGCAGCCCAATAATAGACACGCGTGGAATGCTGAAACAGAAAATCGCCCTCTGAATCGCGAATGAGTTGCGCTGCGTCGCGCGCCAATTTGCTGTCGGGGATTTTTACGCCAGAAACCTCGTCGCCGGCATTCGCCGTGGATTGATTGAACGTGGGCTGCGCTTGCGCGTGCGCGTCGAGGGTCGGGACCATTCCCCCAACCGCAAGAGCAACAGCGGCGCAAATTGCAGCGACAGTACTGCGGGACTTCATGATGTTCTCCTTCTCGCAAAGAAATGCACCCTTAGCGGGTAGTTCGCCGTTCCCAATTCGAATTGAGAATGATGCTGCAAACGTTCGTTCGCACGAATTCCGGGTCCTTGTAGGCCAGGAAGTCGTCGTTGAATGTGCCGAACGTGCTGCCCGGGCGATGCTTCATACCGTGATAGAAAGCATCGATGATCCTGTTTGCAAAACCAGGATCTCGGGGATACGCAGCAATCACCGCGTCGCGTTCTTCGTCGGTGAATTCTTCAAAGCCGCGCCCCGCTACGTCCATTCCTGCGCCTGCCTGCAACAGGGCAATTTCGCCGTGCATGTGTTCCGGGATGCCAGGCGTCGTGTGCAAGGCGACGGCATTCCAGACCTTGTCGATATCCGCCTCGGCGATGCGGTGGCTTCGCAGAAAATCCCGCGCGGCGTTCGCGCCATCCACTTCGAAGCGAAGCTGGCTCTCGTGATAGATCGACGTCAGGCCAATGTCGTGGAACATAGCCGCGACGTAAAGCAATTCCGGATCGAAGGTCACGCCTTTGCGTTCTCCGAGCAATGCGCCCCAGAGATACACGCGAGCGGAGTGCATAAACAGCAATTCATCTTCCGTGTCCCGAATAAGCTCGGTCACCTCACGCGCCAATTTACTGTCAGGTATCTTCACGCTGGGTTTTCCGTTCGTCTGCATCGCTCTTCTCCATTCATCTGGTCCTGCATTTACGGGCACCTGGCAACGGCTGCTGCCTGTCGCTGGCTCGCGCACCGACTGCGTACTTCAATGAAATCGCCACTGTCGAGCCGCTGTATAGGGAGGAAGTTACGCTCCTATCGGGCCACAATACAGACCCAAGATTGACGATTCTGGATGTACCATTGAAGGCTATGACGACGCTCCCAATTGGCCTGGATCGCTCCGCGAGCACATCGCTGTCCACACAAATCTACGGCGCGATTCGACACGCCATAGAGACGGGGCAGCTTGCCGCCGGCGCACGGCTGCCATCGTGGCTGGATCTGGCCGCGCAGATCGGCGTCTCGCGAGGCACGGTCCGTGTGGCCTATGAACGTCTGATCGATGAGCAGTTCGCGGTCGCTTGTGGAGCGGCCGGCACTCGGGTTGCCGAGCGGCCGCCCTTGCCTGCATCGCCCGCGCGGTCTCCGGATGCGCCGCCGTTTCCCGATCTGTTCCACGCATTCGGCGCGGCTCCTTTGGCGTTCCAAATGGGTGTGCCTTCCGAGGACGCCTTTCCTTTCAAGCTATGGTCGCGTGTACTCACGCGCGCGGCGCGGCGGGCTGCGGCTGCGCCGGTCGGCTACCCTGATCCGCGGGGCGATCCGGACTTCCGGAAGGAAATTGCAGCCTATCTGGGCGTAGCACGAGGCTTGCGGTGCAGTCCGTCACAGGTTCTCGTCACTGCGGGATTCTCGGCAGCACTCGGCCTCGCTATCAGAGGGCTCGGTGTTGAAGGTAAAGAAGCATGGTTAGAAGATCCGGGTTTTCCGCTCACGCGTACCGCGCTCGATCTGGCAGGAATGACTGTGAGAGCCATTCCAGTCGATGCAGACGGACTCGACGTGGAAGCCGGCATCCGGAGTTCTGCTGAAGCCGCTCTGGCAGTCGTGACACCGGGCCAGCAGGCGCCCCTCGGAATGGCCATGTCGCTCCCCAGGCGGCTAGCGTTGCTCGCATGGGCTCGACGAAACGACGCATGGATCATCGAAGACGATTACCTCAGTGAGCTCCAGTTGAAGGGTCGCGCAGCGCCGGCCTTGGCATCGCTGGATCCAGACGGACGGGTGTTGCATATCGGCAGCTTCAGCAAGACTATTAGCCCGGCGCTCCGACTTGGCTTTCTGGTGGTCCCGGTTGAAATGGCTCGCCGCTTTGGCGACATCGCAGCGTGCCTGATGCCGGCACCGGGGTCGTTCGTGCAACACGCCGTGGCAGAGTTTCTACGCGATGGGCACTACCTGAGGCACCTTCGGCATATGAAGCGTCTTTACGCCACGCGGCGCGATAGCCTGCTTCGTTGTCTCAACGAGTTGGCGCCGGACTCGATAAAAGTGCACGCGGCTGCGGGTACGGCCATCGTGACCACACTTCCCCGCTCTACATCTGACGTAGACATTGCCATGCGAGCATTGCAATCCCGCCTGGCGCCTGCGCCTTTGTCGCCTTGGTATCTGCAGTCTTCTGGCCCACAGGGCTTACTGCTGAGCGTGACCAACCTCGATGAACGCAAGATGGTCGAACACTGTCGCCGGCTGGTGGAAGTGGTTCGCAAGGGTAGCTAGGCGACAGGCAATGCGGGCTTGCTGTCCGCTGAATGGTACATAAAGAATGTTCATTCTTGGTTCTTTCTTGTGGTCCAGCCCGGACCCACAATGCGAGGACACCAAGGAGATGCAACATCATGAACATTCGATCTATCGCCGGTGCTGTCGCCGCAGGCATTGCTCTTTCCATTGCCGTACCGGCTACCGCGCATGACACGGCTGAGACCGTCACGCCCAACTTCCAGCACGCGATTCCCAACATCCCCGGCAAGTCGTTGATTGCGGTCGTTGTCGACTATGCGCCCGCCGCAGCGTCGCACGCACACGAGCATGCGAAGTCGGCTTTTATCTATGCATACGTCGTGTCGGGCGCCATCGAGTCGCAAGTCGACGACGGCCCGAAGCGCATCTACCACGCCGGCGAAAGCTTCTTCGAGGAGCCCGGCGCGGTTCACCGTGTCAGCCGCAATGCAAGCAAAACCAAGCCGGCGAAGTTGCTGGCGGTGTTCGTGGTGGACAGCAACGACAAGGCCCTGACCACCCCGGTCGAGTAATCAGTACATCAAGGAGTAAAAGTATGAGCATGCGTCTGGACTACAACCACATCGCACCTGCGGGCGCGAAAGCCCTCGGTGGTGTTTACGGCTATGTTCTGCAGAGCGGCCTGTCGCCTGTTCTCGTGGATCTGGTCTACCTTCGCGTTTCGCAGATCAACAACTGTGCGTACTGCCTCGACATGCATACACGCGATCTGCTGAAAAAAGGCGTGAAAGTCGAAAAGCTCGCGCTCGTGCAGGCTTGGGCGGAAGCCGGCAATCTGTTCGACGAACGTGAGCGTGCCGCACTTGCGTGGGCCGAATCGGTCACACGCGTTGCACAGACCGGCGTACCCGACGAAGCCTACGAGGCAGCCCGTGCAGTGTTCGACGAGCGCGAACTGGTCGACCTCACAATCGCCATCGGACTCATGAACACGTATAACCGCATGGCGATCAGCTTCCGGAACACACCTCAGGCCGCAGTAGGACGGTGATAACGCTTCGCATCGCTGCGGACACATCAATCGGGACACATCGCAACGGCGTCGTTACCCAACCAGTTCGACCATCACGATGTCGGTGTCGTCTCGCGCTGTCATCGTAAGCTGCGATTCGCCGGTAACCACGACTCCATCGCGTGGCGCGAGCCGAACCTCTCCCACATCGAGGCGGCCATGATCGGTAACCAGATACGCGTGGCCTGGCGGACGCAACACGTGATGCAGCGTTGCGCCTTCGCGTATCGTCGCGATGCGCACGCGAGCGTCGGCATTGATAGACAACGCGCCTGCACGCACGTCGTCCGGATCGCCGCTCGCCAGCGTGACGAAGCGGCCTTCGCGACACTCGCGCGAACAGACACGCGTCGCCCAACGCGGCGTGCCACCCAGCGTGCGCGGGTGCAACCAGATCTGAAACAGCCGCGCCGGCGAACTCTCCTCGTTGCGCTCGGCGTGATGTACCGCGCAACCCGCGCTCATTGCCTGCACGGAGTCGGCGACCAGACGTGCCCGATTGCCGGCGTCGTCTTCGTGCGTAATTGCGCCTGAGCGCACCCACGTCACGATCTCGACTTCACGGTGAGCATGAAGGCCGAAGCCCGAGTGTGCCGCGAACTCATCGTCGTTCCACACGTAGAGCGCGCCGAGCGGCACATGACCGGCGCGTCCGCACTCGCCAAAGCGAAAATGCAGCCGCGCTTCCAGCCAGTCGCGACTGATTACATCGAGCGACAGAAAAGGACGATGTTCGATCATGATGTGCCTGAGTTGGATCGCGCGCACGCGTGCGCGCGCCGGTGCAATCGTCGAAGACTGCACCAGACGCGCCCTCGCGTGCTCAAGGAACGCTTAGACCTGTTGCTGGCCGCCGTCGACGAACAGCTCGGCGCCGTTCACGAAGCTCGCGTCGTCGGAGGCGAGGAACAGTGCCGCACTCGCGATCTCGCCAGGCTCGCCGAGGCGGCCCATCGGGATCTGGGCGGCCAGGTAATCGGCCAAGCCTTGTTGCTGCGCCGCGTCCGGGCCGGCGAGGTCGAGCAGGCCAGGGGTGCGGGTTGCGCCGGGGCTGAGCGTATTGACGCGGATGCCGCGGTCCTTGAGATCGAGGATCCAGCTGCGTGCAAAGGCGCGCACCGCGGCCTTCGAAGCTGAATAGACGCTGAATGCAGCCGTGCCCGAGCTGCCAGCCGTCGAACCCGTGAGGATCACCGACGCACCTTGTGCGAGCAGCGGCAGCGCTTTTTGCACGGTGAACAGCACGCCCTTCACGTTGCGGTCGAAGGTGTCGTCGAACTGTTCTTCGGTGATGCTGCCCAGCGGCAGCATTGAACCGCCACCAGCATTGGCGAACAGCACGTCGAGACGCCCCTTCTCCTGCTTGATCTGCGCGTACAGCGCGTCGAGTTCATCGAGCTTTGCAGAATCGACGCGCACGCCGGTCACGTTGCCGCCGGCTTCGCGAATTCCGTTCACTGCGGCGTCGAGTTCGGCCTGACGGCGACCGGTGATATAGACATGCGCGCCTTCTGCTGCAAAGCGTTGAGCAGTTGCGAGGCCGATGCCGCTCGTTGCGCCGGTGACCAGTGCGATCTTGTTGTCGAGTTTGCGTGCCATGGTGTTTCTCCTTCAATTCGATAAGTGGATGACTACGTCGGGAAAGTACGTGAGGTGTTTCGTGCTGCGATGTAAGGAGAATATCGACGCGGCCATCTTTTCGAAATAGAATTGATTGCAATCTAACGTTGCAAAAATGAAATGATGAGGCGAGATGGCGAAACTGCCTGATTTCGAGGGACTGGCGATGTTCGCGAAGGTCGCTGAGGAAGGATCGTTCGCGGCCGCAGCCCGCGCAGTGGGTGTTTCGGTGGCGACGGTGTCGCGCGGCGTCGCTCGCCTGGAAGACCGGCTGGGCGCGCGGCTTTTCAATCGCACATCGCGTCAACTGGCGCTCACCGAGTTCGGCCGGACAATCTGCGAGAAAGCGGGCCAGATTTACCGGCAGGCCGAGGAAGCCGAAAGCGCCGCCCGCGAGATGTCGGTGCAACCGCGCGGGCTCGTGCGTCTGGCGGTGCCGATGTCGTTCGGGCTGCGCTGGGTCGCGCCGCTCCTGCCAGCATTTTTTCGCGCGTATCCGGAGGTGTCGATCGACCTGCATCTGTCCGATGCGCCGGTCGACCTGGTTGCTGACGGCTTCGACGCCGCGCTGCGCATCGCCGCACTGCCCGATTCGTCGCTGGTGGCGCGACGGATATGCGCGGTAACGCAATACGTAGTCGCGTCACCGGACTATCTGAAGCGTGAGGGACGGCCTATGCATCCGCGCGAACTGGTGGACCGCCCCTGCCTTTCGTACGCGTATCGCGCGCGCAGCGATGTGTGGCGCTTTACGAACGACGCGGGCGAGGAGGAACCGATCATGCCGATCGGTCCACTGCGCGTGACGAACTCCGACGCACTGTTGCCCACGCTGCTCGATGGTCTGGCGATTGCGGAGTTGCCCGAGTTCATCGCCGGCGAATATCTGGCCGATGGCCGCCTGGAAGCCATCCTCACCGACTGGTCTTTGACGAAAGGCGGCCTTTACTTCGTCACGCCGTCGGCGCGCGCCCGACCCGCAAAGGTGAGCGCGCTGTCCGATTACTTCGCAGAACATCTTTCCGATCCGTCGTGGCGATGGCCGAAGTGATCTGCTGCAGTGTTTTCATGTGGGCTAACCGGACAGACGTTCATCATTGCATGGGTGCAACGACGCATCCGGGCTCGACATAGCTTTCGCCGAATACAATGCAAGACGAAGAAGGGTCGCTTCGACCGACCCGTATAAAACACAGTGATCGATGAAAGTCCCCAAAACGTCTGCTAATGCTGAGCCCACGGCGGCCGACCGCGGCAAGATCGCACGCCCGGTCGCAGGCGCCATTGCACCGCACAATTCGCACAATCCGCACAATCCGGACGAGCCGCACGATTCGCGCGCTCGCAGCATCGCTCTCGCGGCGAGCCTCGCCTTGATCGCTTTTTCGCTGCGCACGCCGATCACGAGCGTGGGTCCGATCCTGCT
>Ga0268254_10000418_pt1 | contig 26649 bp, 33 predicted proteins | sample AgamicOrSfrz_FD_200251 | JGI IMG/M metagenome (GOLD analysis project Ga0268254, IMG submission 200251) | Agave microbial communities from Guanajuato, Mexico - Or.Sf.rz (v2) (version 3) | ecosystem: Host-associated > Plants > Phyllosphere > Phylloplane/Leaf | place: Guanajuato, Mexico...
TTGATGCGCGTTGAAGATGAAAAGGGTGAACAATATCTTGTTGGATTGACTGATTCTGAGGAACGTGACTCCATTTTAGATGCTTATCAAATTGCTGTAGAGGCTACGCCTGCTGACGAAGAATTTCACTAATATGATGAGGAGTAGTACGTTATGAAGGAGAAAATTGTAGATGCAGCTCATTTGGAGCAAAAAATGCGGATTGAAAAAGTGATCAATGGAATGACCTTTACGAAAAATTTCCGGTCTGCTACGGCAGAAGAATGGTACGTATTTCTTCCAGGTTATGAAGATCCAAGAACAGGTGGAGCTGCAGGGAAAGCGATGATTCATTATAACCTTTATGGAAATAGAGATGTGTTTATCAACACTACAGTCATCTTAGATGATCCAGCGCTATTTAAAGGAGAAACCCATCCTCTTGTTTATGCAATTGCAGATGAACTTGTCAACAGGCTAGTTGGCTATGCTGATACCTTGCTTTCTGTCCATGCCGGTGAAAACTCGTTTGATGCAGAATATAAACAAAACAATCATTAATCTTGATTTTTTTCAATTAAATCTTCCCTTAAAAAGAGGCTGAGACGAACGTATTTTAAAAAGATCCGAACGGTTCATCGTTCGGATCTTTTTATTATGATAGTAAACGTAGGTTTCATATGTTTTGTTGCTTCTAGCGCCCGCCCGTGGAAAGCGAAGTCTTGCATGGAAATCAATAGGGGTGTCAATCCACACTTGCCCTTTAATAGCATAGGCAGGATACATTTCATTATCAATCATATAATGAGCGATCCTTTCATGAAGCTCCATAGCTTCGTTGAATTGCTTTTAATACTTTGCGAACTTTTGGTGCTGCCGTTTCCGTAAGGGCTATCTATCTAAACAATGATTGTTCAATTTTTTGAATGTTTTAGAAAAAGAGGTCAGGATATTACAAGTACCATAAACGAATTAATTGATATAAACCATTTTTTTACTAGAAGGAGGAACTGCTCATGACAAAAAATGTGATAGGTACGTATGATAATGAAGAAGATATTGTAACCGCTATTCAAAACTTTAAGACACAAGGTTTTCAAGAGAAGGACCTTTCTCTTGTAACCAGCAAAGATATCGATAAAGAGGACTATTCGAGAGTAGAAAGCAAAGAGGGAATTGACGTCAAGAAGGTTGAAACCACAGCACAAAATCACTAGGATGAGTCGATTATGGATAAAATTAAACATATGTTTTCACCAGATCACCCTAAAGAGATTCGTAGTGATAAAGCAAGAGTAGAAAAGCGTTTAATTAACTTAGGTGTCCCTCTTACAGAAGCAGGACCTTATGCAGATGATCTGCAAAAAGGAAAAGTATTATTGCTAGTAAAAGCTAATAGAGAGACAAAAACAAATCAGTTCTTAGGAAGTAGAGAAGATTCTCCTTTTGCAAAGGGTGACTCCGTTTATGATAAATCACTATACGGAGAACATCGTAAGCATGAATAGGTAGGAAGAAGAATAAAATTCGAGTTTGTGGGCAAACTAAGAACATAGGAACCCCAATTCCTCATCTTTCATTAAGTATGTGTTTTTTAAAAGCTGCTCATTTGAGCAGCTTTTTCTTTTTTAGCGGAAATATTAGTATGAAAGCTAACTTGTATGAAAGCTTAAAAGGAGGGGAAGCTAAGAAAAAATGAGCGTTGATACGGAGGAACGGAAAATTGCAAAAAAAGAATCGATTAACATCTCCTAAAATTGCAAATTTATGGACACACTATATCCGTGAAACTTTATCTGTATGTGCAAATAACTATATGCTTCACACGATTCAAGATCCTGAGATACATAGCCTTTTTCAAACGGCTCTTCACTATTCACTTAAACACACAGATGCTTTAAAAGCATTATTTAAGAAAGAGAAGTTTCCTATTCCTAAAGGATTTACAGAAGAAGACGTAAACTTAGAAGCTCCTCCTCTATTTACGGATGTTTTGTGTCTTAAATCCCTTTATATGATGAGCACGCACGGACATAATGAAATGAGTTTATCATTTACGACTTCCTTACGCCCAGACATTGTAGATTTTTATTATCAATGCAACTTTGACGCGATGGAGATTTATAAAAAAGCTAAGGACCTTCTTGTTTCAAAGCAACTTTATCAGCAACCACCTACTTACATAACACCGAACAAGGTGGAAATGATTGAACACTACAACTATGTAACGGATGTATTCGGTAAACAGAGACCGATAAATACAATTGAAAGTGGACATGCTTATTTTAATTTAAACAAAACATTTATTGCCAAAGCGATGATCCTCGGCTTTTCACAAGTTTCAAAAAATCAAAACGTACGAGCATTATTAGAAAAAAGCCTGCAAGTAAAAATAAACACATTGATGTGTTTTCATCCTTATTAACCAAAGACAATCTTCATCTGCCTAAATCATGCGAAACAGAGGTTACAAATTCCAATATTTCTCCTTTTTCAGATCGGCTTATGCTTCTTCAAACGGGTTTCTTTTTTGGTGTAGCAGTTACTTATTATAACGCAGCTCTCATTGCAAGTATGAGAGCTGATATTTCAGCACACTGTGAAAAGGCGGCCTTGGATAGCTTGTGGATTTATAGCCGTATTGGGAAAGATATGATTGATAATCAGTGGATGGAACAGCCTCCCCAAGCAGGCGACCGTAAAAGGTTAGATGATTAGAAAAACGTTCTTAATAAATTAATGTTTAATCCTCCGCGCATGCTACTACAGATGTTGTAAAAATATTTACGTATAAAGAGAAAGAGCTGCTGTTCAGGAGCGGTAGTTTTTTTGGATGTATCTACTATACACTTCTAGTTAGCATATATAACGTTAACCAGAAGAAACTCACCAAAAAGAAGCCTTTGCTATAATTAGCAAAGGCTTTCAAAATTATGAGAATCACAATTAATAGGAACACCTTAAAAGACATTTTTGAAGTTTTAAGCCTATTTATTATATTTTTCCTGATTCTAAGCAGTAAGTTTTGAATCGTTCCTATCTTTAGATGCTTGATTCTGGTTTCTTAAAAGAAATGTACCAAATAGAGTAAAGATAGTGACAATACCCCCCATGATTAAGTATGTTTGACGAAAACCGATTGAATCGTATAGGTTTCCTACGATAGGAGAGAGTATAACAGCTCCTAGCTGCATCGCGAATTGGTAGCCAACCAAATATAAAATTGAAGAGAATTTTGTATCAAAATGTGTAGCCAGATATTTAAACACAGAAACGATGATAATGGCAAACTCTGGTGCGTTAAGAAGCTTAATAAATGAAATGCTGTATGGATCTGATACTAGACCTGAACCTATCACGCGCAAAATCATAATAATTCCCGCTAAAATTAAACCTCCTTTAGGACCCACTTTACGGACAATGAATGGAGCAACTAATAACATACCGGACTCTAAAAAGACCTGACCTGCATTTAAGTAACCAAATATTTGGTTTCCTAATTGTTCTGTTGGAAACAGAGAGGCATAATATACAGGAAATTGCTGGTCAAAGACATTATAAATACAGCCCGTCCCGAGCATAAAAATCATAAAAATCCAGAAATCTTTTCGTTTAAATAAACTGCCCAAATCTTGAACAGAAAGGGACTTTGCCTTCTTTTCTTCGATAGTGGATACTTCTACTTTTGTAAGGAAAATAACAAGTAATAAGAGAATGCCTGATCCCGATGCAATCCAAAAGTTGATATCAGGGTTAATGTTAAGCATTCGTCCCCCAATAGCAGCTGCCACGGCGGCCCCTATTGATCCCCAAAGTCTTGCACGACCGAATTCAAACTCATACTTTCTGCCAACTTTTTCGATATATGACTCGATAGCTGAGATACCAGCTAAAAAAGTGATGGCAAGATAAGACCCGCCTGTCAGGGCTCCTATCCAAAAATTCCAATTTAAAAGAGGTTGATAGATGAAAATGAGAAATGGTCCAGATAAAATAACTAAAATTGAAATAAAGTATAATAAATTTTTTCGTAACCCCAATTTGTCAGAGATATATCCATAAAGCGGTTGGAAAAGCATAGTGAAGACAGCGTTTACAGAAAAAACAATACCCGTTTGTGCTCCGGAAAGGTTAAGGCTTTGTCCCAACCAGATAGCAAAAAAAGTGAAAATAGAGGCAATAGATAAGAAGAACAAGAAAAAGAAACTGCTTAGCTTCCAGTAAAGTTTATTGTTTTGCATATTTAAATCCCCTTTGCTGTTTATGTATCTAAATTTTATTTTAGAAAGCGTTTTCGATTTGACTGTATTATATATGGTACCGATTTCATATGTCAATAAGAAAATAATTAACAAAAATGCCCTTTAAAAAAGGGTTTTTTTAAGTAAAATGTGTTTTTTAGTATGGTACTGGTTTCTTACTTATGAAATAAATGCTTTTAAGTATGCTGGTTTATTAATCATGAAACATTTTATATAAAAAGGTTCTGTTTTAAAGAGTTGCAGCGATTTTACTGTTATTCTTATTGAACACATGATATAGAGATGCAAACGAATTCATTCATTGCATTTTGGCTCTTTTTTAACGTAAAATAAGTATGAAACTGATTTCAGTTAGTGATGGAGTGATAAATAAATGCCTACCATATATGACGTAGCAAAATTATCGGGGTTATCAAAAACAACCGTTTCCCGTGTTATAAACAATCATTCATATGTTTCAGAAGAGAAAAAAAATCTGGTGCTAAAAGCAATGAAAGAGCTTAACTATACCCCGAACCCTTCGGCAAGAAAGTTAAGAGGACAGGTAACGACTACAATTGGTGTCATTGTACCAAGAATCGTAAATCCATTTTTCTCTTATTTAGTCGATTCAATTGAACAAGTTGCTTATAAAAACGGCTATCACGTATTAATTTTTCAAAGTAATGAAGATAAAGAGAAAGAATTGGTCTTTTTAAATTTACTAAAAACAAAGCAAGTTGACGGAATTATTATGACCTCTATTGAAAATGACTGGAGTATCATAGAACCGTTTACTGAATCTGGTCCTATTTTGTTATGCAATGAATATGTAAACAACGCAAATGTTCCAATTGTTCGATTAGATCAATACAAGGGTGCGTATATAGGCGTAAAGCATTTACTTGAAAAAGGCCACCGGAAAATTGGGTACTGTACAGGTGGATTGTTTGCAGAGGAAGGCAAGGACAAGGACCGTAATCAAGGTTATCAAAAAGCACTTCAAGAGGCAGGGATCGAGCCGGATCCAAAATGGATTTTTGTTAATCAACACAGTATTGAAGACGGAAAACAAGTAGTTAGAAAAATCCTGTCAATGGAGGATCGTCCAACGGCTATATTTACAGGAAGTGATGAAATTGCCGGGGGAATGATGATTGAAGCCAAAGAGTGCGGTCTAAAAATACCTAATGATTTGGCTATTATTGGATTTGATGATCAACCTCTTGCACAAATGTTAGATCCAAAGCTAACAACTATACGACAACCTATTAATCAGATGGGGATTAAAGCAATGGAAACTCTTATTGATATGTTGAATGATTCTGAAGTAAAAGTGGAAACTTTTGAACTTCCAATCGAGCTGGTTGCTCGAAGTTCAACGTAATAGCAGATAACAGATGAAGGTGAGAACTGAATTTATTCTTTCTCACCTTTTTTGAAAAATTTTCAGAAAAGTTATTGAAACCGTTCCCATGGTGTAATACAATGAATTTATCTTAAGGGAGAAGTGCTATATCAGACTTTTTAATAGCATAAATTTTTTTAATCACATATGGTACCGATACCATATAAACGAAGGATAAATACTTAATTTTAATATGAAAATACGGGAGCTGATAGAAATGGTTCAACTAAGTGAAAGAATGAATGAAGAAAGCGCTACAATAAAGAATAGGCAATGGTGGAAGGAAGCAGTTGTATATCAAATTTATCCGAAAAGTTTTTATGACTCTAATGGTGACGGAATTGGTGACTTAACAGGAGTTATTCAAAAATTAGATTACTTAAAAGAGTTAGGTATCGACGTTATTTGGTTAAGCCCAGTTTATCAATCACCAATGGACGATAACGGATATGACATCTCTGATTATCAAGCAATTGCAGAGGAATTTGGCTCTATGGAAGATATGGATCTATTAATCCATGAAGCTAAAAAAAGAGATATAAAGATTATTATGGACTTAGTCGTTAACCATACTTCGGATGAACATGAATGGTTCATAGAATCAAAAAGTGATGTAAATCATCCTAAAAGAGATTGGTATATTTGGAGAAACGGAAGAGAAGACGGGACTCCGCCTAACAATTGGAAATCTATTTTTGGCGGTTCGTGCTGGGAGTATGATGAGCAAACCGGACAGTATTATCTTCATGCATTTTCTAAAAAACAGCCTGATCTTAATTGGGAAAACCCTGATCTTCGAAATGCCGTTTATAAAATGGTCAGATGGTGGTTAGATAAAGGAATTAGCGGCTTTAGAGTAGACGCCATTACATTTATAAAAAAACGACAGGACTTTGCTGATTCGCATGATGGAATGAATGTAATTGAAACCAATCAACAAGGCATTCATGAATTTTTAAGTGAACTAAGTAAAGAAGCTTTTACTTCACATGATATCTTAACCGTGGCAGAAGCACCTGGGGTATCATACAAAGAACTGCCTATTTATGCGGGAGAAGACGGGCATTTTAGTATGCTTTTTGAGTTCGATCATGTCGATCTAGATGTAGGAAAAGAAGGAAAATGGTATGAACCGTATAATTGGAATCTGCTTGATTTCAAAAAAGCCATTTCTGACAGTCAAACGTTCTATAACAACACAGGGTGGGGAGCGCTTTATTTAGAAAACCATGACCAGCCTCGTTCTTTAAACAAATTTATTAAACCAGAAGATATAGGACCTATTCCAGCTAAAATGTTAGCTACCGTCTATTTCTTCTTAAAAGGAACGCCATTTATCTATCAAGGGCAAGAAATTGGAATGACAAATGTAGAGTATCCATCAATTGAGCATTATAATGACTTGGCTTCAATCGATCAATATTACTCTGCGCTGAAAGAAGGATTCTCAAAAGAGGAAGCATTAGCAGCGATTTGGAGACGCAGTCGTGATAATTCTCGAACACCTATGCAGTGGAATCATTCTGAATATGCAGGATTTAGCCAAGGTACACCGTGGCTAGAGATAAATTCTAATTACTCTTTTATTAACGTCGAGAATGCTTTAAAAGATCGTAATTCTTTATTTTATTTCTATAAAAAGTTAATTAGTTTAAGAAAAAGCAGTCCATATTCAGATGTTATTGCTTTTGGTAAATACAAAGACATGTTTAAAGATAGCCTGCAAATCATGGCCTACACGAGAGAGTTGAACGATAAAAAAATAGCGGTGATTGCTAATTTTGATAATAAAGAGTTGACTCTAAACTTAGATTTTAATATAAAAAATGTTATTTTATCCAACTATGATTATTTAGAATTACACCTAAACCAGATAAAATTACGACCTTACGAGTCCATTGTTTGTGAAGTGGATTTATCATTTTAATCTGTTTTTATCACAATTGACTGATTCACGTATAGAAAGGCAGGGTGAAATCTTTTGAAAACATTAAGAAATCAACATCAAAAAAAAATCTCAAAGGCAATGGAATCTGTGTTAAACGAGCAGGAGTCTGTTGATCAGAATCATTGGCGACTACAATATCATGTGTCTACACCAGCATTCTGGATGAATGACCCAAACGGATTCAGCTTTTATAAAGGTGAGTATCATTTGTTTTATCAACATCATCCTTACTCTCCCGAGTGGGGGCCAATGTATTGGGGGCATATAAAAAGTAAGGATCTTACTTACTGGGAACACCTTCCTATCGCTCTTGCTCCGAGTGAAGAATACGATAGGGATGGATGTTTTTCAGGAAGTGCAATTGAAAAAGACGGGAAGCTTTATGCAATGTACACAGGGAATGTGTGGACAGGGGATAACTATGATACGGACTTACGACAGGTTCAGTGTCTTGCTGTAAGCGAAGACGGCGTTCATTTTAATAAAGTACCTCAAAATCCAGTTATTGATTCAGCGCCTGAAGGAGATATTCACCCTTATCATTTTAGAGATCCAAAAGTATGGAAGAAAGACGACTATTATTATTGTGTTCTTGGATCACGTACAAAGGATCATGAAGGGCAAGTTCTTTTGTATTGTTCAAGAGATCTGTTGAATTGGGAGTTTATGAATGTAATGGCCAAAAGCCAAGGAAATCTTGGTTTTATGTGGGAGTGTCCAGATCTTTTTAGTCTTGATGGACAAGACGTGCTTGTCATGTCACCTCAAGGAATGGAATCAGAAGGGGATCTCTACCATAACTTACATCAAGCTGGATATGTAAAAGGGAAATTGGACTATAAAACAGGGCTGCTTCAACACGAAGACTTTCAGCTTTTGGACTACGGGTTTGACTTTTATGCTCCTCAAACGGCAGAAGATGAACATGGCAGACGCATTATGATAGCGTGGATGGCTATGTGGGAAAGCAGCATGCCTGAACAAAAACACAATTGGGCAGGCGCAATGACTATTCCGCGTGAGCTTTCTACTAAACAAGGGAATATAATTAGTAAACCAATTCCAGAGCTTAAGCAGCTTCGTCAACATCACGTGCAGTATAAAAATATCACGGTTAACGGAGAACAAGAACTTGCAGGTATTTCAGGTGATTGTTACGAACTTGAAGTGAAAATTAACGCAAAAGCTGCTTCACAGTTCGGAATAAAAGTGAGAACAGATAATGACACTCACCAGGAAACGCTCTTAACTTATGATAGGCTAGAAAGTTTGTTTATCTTTAATCGTGATAAATCAGGTGAAGGTGATGGGGGAATAAGAAAAGCACCTGTTGGATTAAATGATAATCACTTGCATCTTCATCTGTTTGTTGATAAATCGTCCATCGAAGTTTTTATTAATGAAGGCGAGAAAGTGATGACGAGCAGAATCTATCCTGCAGACAATGCAAAAGGTATTTGTTTCTTTGCAGATCAAGAAATTGAATTGATTACCTTAAATAAATGGAACTTAAGCAAGGGCGTTTCTCCGCTGATTGTTTAAAGGCTAATAGGAATTGGATAAAGATAGTAGCCAAGCAACGTACAAGAAAGAAATTACAACAATTTATGTAACTAGATTAACTTGAAGAACAGATCCCCTTAAGGGGATCTGTCCCTTTTATATGTACATTAATATCTTTATTACATGGAAAAGTGCTTTTTTGATTACTGTTATCTTTTATAAATAGTTTTATAAAGAATAGAGGGTAAATCATCAAGTATAAATTAAAAGCCCACCATCAAAAACTATTTAATTGCTCAAGGTTAGGATCGCAATGATCTTTATGCTATTGATTTTGTAGATAAGACAGGCAACAATTTGAATAATGGACCTCAGCTTGCTCGATACATTGATCAAGTGTTGAAAGAGACGGGAGCTAAGAAGGTAGATATTGTTGCTCATAGTATGGGCGGAGCAAACACGCTGTATTATATTAAATATCTAGGGGGAGGGAATAAGATTGAAAATGTCGTGACGTTAGGAGGAGCGAATGGTTTAGTTTCTTCGACAGCACTCCCAGGTACAGATCTCAATCAAAAAATTCTTTATACGTCGATCTACAGCATAAATGATCAAATTGTTGCTAATAGTCTCTCTAGGCTGCAAGGAGCAAGAAACATTCAACTTTATGGCATTGGACATATTGGATTGCTTTCAAATAGTCAGGTTAACGCGTACATAAAAGAAGGGCTGAATGGCGGGGGACAAAATACAAACTAATTATTTTTCAGGTGAACAAGGCAGGATCGACTTTTATATATTTAGAATTAGAATGTTTGCCTTTGTGTTTCACCAGCATGTACCCGATGAAACAATCGAAGTCAAAGCAGCTCCCGCGCCGAAATAGAGTAGAGTGCTAAAAGTACCTCAGTTAATCGAGGTACTTTTTTAGGTTTTTGTACAAAGAATCGATGATTAAAAAGCGCTCAAATTGATTTTTAATCGCGCATTGCGCCTGCTTCTCGAGAAGTCATTGCGCCTTGTCCTTCATTTACATCTCTTTGGATTTCTTGTTTTACTTTTTGTGCATTTGTTGCAGAAGCTGCTGGTTTCTCAGTAAAACCCGCATTTTCTTTAGCTGATTGATGTTGCTGCATATACTCTCTCCTTACTTTTTTATTCGTACAAAAAGGAAGAATGGAGCCCCATTCTTCCTTCAGCCATCAATTATAAAGTTGTCTTAGAAACGTCCGCCGCCAAGTTGTTGCTCAGCCATTTGTACAAGACGTTTTGTGATTTCGCCACCTACTGATCCGTTTGCACGTGCAGTTGTATCAGCACCAAGGTTTACACCAAATTCGCTAGCGATTTCATATTTCATTTGATCGATTGCTTGTTCAGCACCGTATACTAATAACTCATTGTTGTTGCTGCTGTTGTTGTTTGCCATGTTGTGTCACCTCCTCGTTTTTCTTAAGTTTCCTATTGTGGAAGAGATGTATTCACGGTAAATAATGGATGTATATTTCCTTGTTAGGATGACATACTAATTTTTAGAAACAACCGACACTGTAAAAAGTGGGATTAGATGTTTCATTTCCTTGTGACTAAAAACTAAACGCTTGCCATGTGTAGGAGAGAGAATGACAACTCGTTTGTCATTCTTTTTTCATGTTCATGGGTATATTATTTGAAGGACAAAGGACTAACTCTCTAAAGAGTTAGTCTTTTGCTTGATGAAAACGATCAATATTCAAGGAGCTGCCTAAAGGATTGCTTTTTATATCTATATTTAAGAGTTAGGTTTATTAATTCTATCTATTGCTTCCTGAACTGCATTTACAACAAAAAGATCTTTTTCCTTCAAATCATTCACGCTGATTTCACCTGATTGTAAACCTCTGCAGATTTCATGGATATCTTCTTCAATTGTAATCGGCAGCTTATTTTCTGTAAGCATGTTACTTAATTCATTTGCTAACATTTTTTGTTGATCCATGGGATTCCCTCCTCGTCATGTAAAAGTATAAATTGATCAAGCTTATTTCTTTTCTTTTCCTTCTTGCTCATTCTGTACTTTTTCTATTCCAGTGTTTGATTCAAATCCAACTCGATAAGTTCCAGATTTTTGTTGCTTTACTGAATCTGGCATTTGATACTGCTTTAAATCATCCTGAAACTGTCTTGTGCTTGGATTTCCTTCCACTTATATTCCTCCTCAGTAAAGTAAGTTTTGACGCTTTAGTTTCCCCAGTTCGTAAAACAATTAAGCATGTTGTACATGGCTCTTTGCAACAAGTATCTAATTAATTCTGGGGAAATAAAAATATAACTTAACCTTCCACTTATTTTATCTTCAAATTTTCAAACAATAGGGCTAGGAGGTGTTTTTATGCCAAAGAAAGACTTTACAGGCGTTGATAATTCAGGAATCGCAGAAAGAGTTGATTATAACAACTATAAAAATAAAGATAGCAATAATGATCCTACGCTTAACCGTATTGTTGAAGAAGATGGGCGTGCTCTTGATCCGAAGGAAACCTTAGAAAATTTCTTTACTGACCTTGAAGGCGAAGAGCCACAAGAAATTACAACTTAATAAAAAAAGTAGAAAACGGCAGATCTTTTTTAGGGGAAATACCTATGAAACGCAGATATTTTCATTAAAGAACCTGTTGTAAACGAGTTAACATGATTTAAAAAAATGAGGACTATTAATAGAGGTGAAGTTAATGTCGCACACAGAAGCTGAACGAACAACGTACATGTATGATCCTTTCACTATACAAGGTCTTGAAATGAATATACCTAAAGAAGACGAAGGCAGCCAACCGCTAATAAATCGTTCAGGACTGAGTACCTCTACGTTCAAAACGAACATGAATAGAAAGCATTTTGAACGTTATATTTATTAGCAGGAATATCCTGCAGCTTTTTATCTTATAAAAAGATCCTTCTATTTTATACGCTAGAAGGGTCTTTCCACTAAATATTCTCATTTCAGTATAGTAATCAATTGCTTGTGCCTAACGTATTGGGAAATTCACCTTCGTGTTAGATGTGGATAGGTAATAAAAGTGGTTAGTGTTTTTTCATATATTGTCTGTACATCCATTGTAGAAAGGATTTAACGAAATGCAGAAGCAAACCCTACTTTTTAATTTAGACGATACGCTTGTTCACTGTAATAAATATTTTAGAGACACCATAAATGCTTTTGTGGCTCAATTGCAGGAATGGTTTGAGAATCTGACTAAGGAAGAAATAAAACAAAAGCAGTTAGAGATAGATTTAAAAAGTATCGAAAAGTATGGCCTTCACTCTTCCCGATTTCCAGAATCATTAGTAGCTACTTATTTATTTTTTAGTGAACAAAATCATCAAGATATCCATGAAGATAGAGTCCAAAGAGTCAAAAAAATTGGTCAAAGTGTATTTGAAGTACCGATAGAGCCTTTGCCAAATATGTATGAAGTATTAGATAAGCTTAAAGAACAAGGACATGATCTCTACTTACACACAGGTGGAGACGAGGAAAATCAAGGTAGAAAAATTGTTCAGCTAGAGCTAGCTAAATACTTTGAAAAAAGGGTATTTATTTCTGAACAAAAAGATACAGCTGCATTAAAAGAAATACTAAACCAAATTAAGTACGATCCAAAAAAGACTTGGATGATTGGCAATTCATTAAAAACCGATATAAGACCGGCAGTAGAAGCTGGAATACATGCGATTCACGTACCTTCTGAACTGGAGTGGAGCTACAACCAAGTTAAAATTGATGTTGCGCCAAAAGGTAAATTGATAACCGTTAATTCGTTGCTGGAAGTTCCAGAAATCATTCAAAAGCATGCTCAAGAAACGGTTGTGTCCACCTAATATTAGGTCATATGTAAACACAATATATAGAAACAGCTAACCGTTGATTAAACCTTACCCAACGGTAGCCAGATAAAGTTCTTATGTTTTTTCTAATCAACTCACATACTATACAGAGGAGGTGACTGATATGGCAGATCACTCTAAAGAATCAGAAAAAATGATATGTGAAGATCATAATTCTCCAGTTGATGAAAGAAGCTACGATTTATACGAAGCGACGCGTAATTCACTTTTACGTAATGAATTAGACGATAAAAACAAAACCATTTTAAATAATATTGATAACGGAGCGATGGATGTTAATCTTGAGGAATAATGGGCATTAAAAAACCTTTTATTTCTTAGTCTCATAGCTATGTTACTAAGGATACACATTTCTTTTTATCTTAGGAGAAAAGACCCTAAATAATTAGGGTCTTCTTTAGGTATTTGTCCAAACATTCTATGGTTGTTTCACATACAGTAAGAGGAGTCTACTAACAGAAAGGAGAAGATTTTTAATATGAGAAACAACTATCCTTATCAGCACTCTAATTATGGTGGTTATCAAGGGGCTATGTATCCTCAGCAAGGTAACTGCGGTTATCCTCCAGCTAAACCATGTGGCCAATTACCTCCTCAAACTGTGCCTGCTCAGTATGACCCAGTTAAACAAAATACATCTTTTACTGGTCAAGATGTGTTTGTGCCAGTGGTGCATCCTAGTCATACCACAAATGTTTATCAAAAAAATTATAAATATATGCACTCATTCCCGCATACAGAATCCGTTGTATGTCAGGAAACGCATCAACATTTTTGTGCTCCAAGCTGCCCTCCTAGACCTCGTCCTTAGTACTGATAGCCAAAAAAGCCCCTTCATTTTAACAATGAAGGGTTTTTACTATGTGAAATTTATAATGTTATCTAGCTATCGTTAAACAAAGTAGCCTATTTTTGACCAAAATCCAATCGATATGAGCTATGTCTACATATAATACCTTAACCCATGTATATTTGAAGTTTTTTCCTTTAGTTAAATACCACGAAAAGAGGTGTTTGTATGTCTAGTTATGGTGGAGCTGGTTCTGGTTTTGCTTTATTAGTTGTCCTGTTTATTCTTCTTGTCATTATTGGATGCAGCTGTTACGGCGGCGGATTTGGCTATTAATAACAATAAAAAAGTCTTTCTCTAATGTGAGAAAGACTTTTTTATTCTAGGTTGTGCGGGGCTGCTTTTATACGCAATAGAACTGATTGGGCGGAATTCAAACAATCTATTGCAGAGGGAGTAAAACTCATATATGGGATCTGAGGATGCTTCATTGTATGTAAAAGAAACTAAAAGGTTATTATTTTTTTATTTATAGTGATATAAAACGTAGTCTATCCACTTGGTGGAGCAAATTTCGTTTTTCATCATATGCTAAATGTATGAACGAGAAGGAGGTGAAGTTTATGTTCTTTGGCGGTTATGGCGGAGGTTGTGGCTATGGTTATGGCGGCGGCTGCGGTTACGGCGGTGGCAGTGGTTTTGCTTTAATTATCGTGCTGTTTATCTTATTAATCATTATTGGCTGTGCTTGTTGGGGAGGATTTGGCGGTTGCTAATTATTAGCCTGCCTTTTTCTCTAACTTAAAAAAGTTAGCTTTATGCTAGCTTTTTTTATTTGTTAAATAGGGACATGTATAGTGATTAGTACTAATACCTGCTGTTTTAACCAATGGTTTACAGCTTGTTACTAAGCATTTAAGGATGAAAGTTATTATCCTCAGCATAAGAACCATGAATATTTGAAATAAGTTTAGTTGAAAATTCACCTCTTTGTTTTGGGGAAATGATGTAAAATGATGATAAGAGGAGGTATGGAAATGAATGGAACAGATGCAATAGTATTAAATATAAAAGAGATTAGAAGAAGAAGTATAAAGGTTTGGCAAGCAATTCCTGATGATAAACTCGATTGGAAGCCGGATAAAGAAGCTATGACATGCATAGAAATGGTTCGTCATGTCTTGGAGTCAGAATACTATTATCATCTAGCTATCGAAAATTTGGGCAGCTTAAAGGAATTTGATTCTCCTTTTGAAAAAAGACCCTTACAATCTATAAAGGATGAATTGGAGTTTGCAGCATCCTACCATCAACAATTTTTAGACATGATTACTACTTTTTCTGAAGAAGATTTAACTAATATTAAAATAGACCGTTCAGATGTTGGTTATATTCGTTCTTTAGGGGATATGTTGATGCGGATAGGCTATCATGAATCCGTACACGCTGGACAACTCTTACAGTATTTGAGAATCATGGAGGTTGATCGACCTAGGATATGGGATTAAACCAATTAGATAATATGTATATCATAGATAAAACTAGTTACCATAATGTCCCTGTTTTCTAAGAAACATTTTTTAGCATTTATAGAAAGCTCATTGTTTGCAATCTGTGAATTTGACCAAACATCGCTGCAATATCTTTCCGAATAGACGAGCCAATTAATTAGCTATAAGCAACTATACCAGCGGCTATCTCCATGAAGATAGCCGCTGCGACTTCTGGATCTTGAAAACATGCTCCGCATGGAATATTATCCAAACCTGCTCCTGAACGTTCAAGCGGAGCTGGGGGAACGCTACTTCATTTTCGTTTAATAGCTTTTCTGGGTCTTTCATTCATTAGATGAATCAAAATATGTTTCGGTGCTTATTCTCCGTGCTTTAGTTTTTTTATATACCTTATTAAATACTTTACAAAGATATCATCTCTTACTAACCAGGCGGCATAATTCCTTTTTAAAAAGATTTCTGCTTCCTTAAAGCTTTTAAATGTATGAATCGATAGCCCTTTGCTATTTTCAATTATCCATTCATCTTCATTCTGAAGAGAAACAAGGAACATATCATCATTTTGAGTTTCGTAGAGAGAACCAGATGAAGATTCTTTCAAATTATATCGGTTTCTTCTTGCATCCTCTCGTACAGGATCCAGATGAAATGTATCTGTTACAAACTGGTTATAAGCTTCATTAGTTAACGAACATCCAGCAGCTTTTGCGTGACCTCCGCCTCCATAGTGACCAGCAACTTCTGATACATCCACATGATCATGAATGGTCCGAAGACTAATTCGTTTTCCTCCCATATTCAACATGGCAATGTAATCAAGGTGAGGATATTCTTTTCCTAATTCGTTTCCAAGTTCTGAATGATACGATTCAGCGTACACGATCCCTGCCAAATAGTCATCTATAGAGGTTTGCACCAATTCTCGTCTTTTTCGACGAATATAACGTTCTACTTTATCTTCTTCCATATCTAATATCTTCTGTTCAAACTCGTCAAAAAAGAAGTGGTCACTGTTTTGAAGTCTGTTAACCATTTTTTCTTCAAACTCGTCAATAGATATTAAAAAGAAGAGAGCATTTAGCCTGTGTGCTTCTTGGTTGTTGTTCTTTTCCCATTCCCAAGTATCATACTGCCTTACTAGTTCTACAAATTCATCAACCGCATTGGAAGTCTGGATAAGTTCATTTTCTATAAGGTATTCATAAAACAAGGACGTTCCTGAGGCTAAGCTCCCTTCGTTGTCTTCTACGACAACGTGTCCCCATTCATATTCGTTGAAATGAAGAGCTGTTTTATGATGATCAAGCAGCTGGACTTTTCCTCCTGTTTGATAAAACTCTTCAAGTCTTTTTTCATTCTCTTCGTTTACTGATAAATCCGTGATAAATAAATGTGTATTTCTTTCTTCATTTTCTAAAAACCATTCTACTTCACGGTTAAGCGATGCAATAGAGTTATAACGAATTTTTATTCTATCTCCAAAAGCTAACTTTGCTAAAACTCCGCATCCAACTCCATCTAAATCCGTATGTGATAACAGTTTATACATATCTTTCACCTCGAAATTATTATGATACGAGAGAAAGGTTTTTAACCGCTGAAGCTTTAGTTTGCTGAAGAGCACTATGGTAAAACTAATTTTTCTTTAGGTAACTATGTTAACGGCCAAAAAGCATAACATATAAAGCTTCTTTCCACTTGACCTATCTGAATACAAACTAGAGTGCTGCCTTAATTATATGTTTAGGGAAGAGCATCTTCGTTTAAAGGTATTGTATGTAACAAGAAAACATCTTGGTTACCCATAATGAGATCTATGATATAAGAAAAACATTGGTTTTTTACGTTCTTTTAAGAACAGAAAGGGGATAACATATGAGATCTTCTGCTGAAGCACAAAAGAGTTTTGTTCAAACACCATTAAAAGGGAAAAATATTTTATCGAGACCTTATCTAAACAAAGGATCTGCATTTACAAAAAGAGAAAGAGAAGAACTCAAGTTAGATGGATTATTACCGCCCACCGTACTGACATTAGAAGAACAAGTACAGCGTGCTTATCAACAGTTTAAGAATGCATCAAATGATTTGCAAAAAAATAATTTATTAAACGATTTGCATAATCGAAATGTGGTATTGTTTTATCGATTATTAAAAGATCATTTAAGTGAAATGCTACCGATTATTTACACACCAACCGTTGGAGAAGCTATTCAAGAATATAGCCATCAATATCACCGTCCTGATGGTCTATATTTGTCTATTGACGAAGCGGACAAAATGGACAAAGCGATAGAAAATGTAGAATTAAGCTCAGAAGATATTGATTTAATCGTAGTTACAGACTCTGAGAGCATTCTTGGAATAGGAGACTGGGGAGTAGGCGGAATTAACATTGCAGTGGGTAAATTAGCGGTATATACAGCAGCTGCCGGTATTGATCCGAGCCGTGTTCTTCCCATTGTGTTAGACATAGGAACCAATAATAAAGAATTACTTAAAGATCCGCTTTATTTAGGTAATCGCCATGAGCGTGTAACAGGCGAAGCTTACAATCAATTTATCGATCAATTTGTAAATAAAATAATAAATAAGTTCCCAAAAGCATTGTTACATTGGGAGGACTTAGGGAATAAAAATGCCAGACGCATTATAGAAGAGTATGGAGATCATCTTTTAACATTTAATGATGATATTCAAGGTACGGGTGTGATTACATTAGGGGCTGTATTGACTGCTTTAAAAATTACAAAGACCTCCCTAAAAGATCATCGTATTGTTGTCTTTGGACCAGGGTCTGCAGGTATTGGAAACGCAGATCGAATCCACAGTGCGATGGTTCTTGAAGGTCTTTCAGAAGAGGAAGCATATGATAGGTTTTGGGCCTATGATTATAGAGGGCTGTTAACAAAGGAGATAAATGATTTAGCTTCATTCCAGCAGCCTTATGCCCGTAAAGTAGAAGAAATAAAAAATTGGAAAAAAGATAATGAAAATAAAATACCTTTGTTAGAAGTAATCAAACAAGTAAAGCCTACTATCTTAATTGGAACATCGGGGGTAACAGGGGCATTTAAGGAAGAAATGATTAAAGAAATGGCTCGTCATGTAGAAAGGCCTGTGATTATGCCTTTATCTAACCCTACTAAGTTAGCTGAAGCTATCCCGAAAGATATTATACATTGGACAAATGGCAAAGCATTAATTGCAACAGGAAGTCCCTTTGATTCAGTGGAGTATAGAGGAACAACATATGAAATTGGCCAAGCTAATAATGCATTTGTATTTCCCGGTCTTGGTCTGGGCGCAATTGCTGTAAAAGCTGAAAAATTTACAGAGACGATGTTCGCTGAAGCTGCAAATGCAGTCGCCTATATGGCCGAAACTCAAACCAAAGGTGATACGTTACTTCCTCATATTAAAGATCTTCAAAACGTATCCAAAACAGTGGCTATAGCTGTTGCAAAAGCTGCTATTAAAGACGGTGTATCTAAATTTCAAGAACAGGATGTAGAAAGGTTAATAGAAAAAGCTATGTGGAAACCAGAATACAAGACTATCCGACCAATAAGTAAGGCAGAAGCGAATTGATCTCTTAGTGAATTTTTTCAAGGTTATTCCTTTCTCGAGTTGATGTAAACATATACATCCAACGTTAAGAAGAGCCCATCTCTTTCAACTGAAAGGGAGTGGGCTTTTTCTTAATATAATATATGAATTCTCTACCATAAATACATCTCTCAGAATTAAAAAAGAAGGTTGAGACATAACTAAATCCCTTCAATCTAAAGACGAACAACTCGGATGAATGCTTTAGTATGAATTACTTATTACAGCGCTGTTGATTTCCGTGCAAGGCTTCGCTTTTCGCGGGCGGCCGGTGAGCCTCCTCGTTGCTTGCGCTCCTGCGGGGTCTCATCTGTTCCGCTTTTCCCGCAGGAGTCTTCGCCTTGCCCTTCAATCAACAGCTAGAAGTAAATATATATATGAAATCTACGTTCAACATACCCATAAAAAAATCCGAACGAAGTTGATTCTCTATCAAGAATCTCAATTCATCGTTCGGATCTTCCTTTGACTACAATACTTTTATTCCAGTCTTTCTTTTTACTAATTTGTCTATTTTTGATATTTGCTCTTCTTGTTAATAAGTTATTTATTATACGTCGCATGGGTATGTTTATCGTTATCGGTGTTAAGAACATGTTTATCTAGATACTTATGGAAGAACCATTCACTAACGGCTATAACAATAGCTGATACTACAGAAGCCTGAATAACGGTTATGGTATTTCCAAAAAAGGATGCCCCCATTATCCAGATGACTAAAAAAGATAAAATAAGATCAGAAATTGTAGCGACAATGTTTCTTTTTTTGTAGTCTGAATCATCAGCAGCATTGCGATATACTAACAAATCGCCAAGGGCATAAGCGACAACTGTGAGGACTAAACCGATTAGTATAGTGTCACTAAAATTGTAATTATAAATGCCTGTAAATACTATGCCTAAGACTACAGCGCTCATTACAAACTTTATAATAAGAGCCTTTACATGTTTCATCTTTTTTCATCTCCCTTTTATTATCTTTTAATGAATATATACCCAGTCTTAGGGGAGGTAATCTTTTTTAGATAAACGTTTTGCCTTAAGCAAGCTAGCATTTATTTAATCGAATTCCTTAAAAAGGGAAAATCATTTGATTCACTCCTTTAACTACGGCTCTATTGTTAAGAAGGGTAGAATAGCGGGTACATAAAAAATAAGGACAAAAGATCTTAATGAAGGAGGAAGGCTTTATGAGTAAAAGTATTATAGGTGTATATGAGTCGCCGGAAGAAACATTAACTAGAATTGAGAAATTAAGAATGATAGGGTATGAGGATAATGAAATTACAGTTCTAACTAATCAAGAGACCGCAGCGGGCAACCTAGCTTATAGAACGAATGTAAACGTGGATAAGCTATCTGCTGCTGACCAAGATAAGGTCACTCAGGAAGATATGACTGGAGGGGCCCAGCCGGATTCTTTTTTAGATAAATTAAAGAAATTTTTTGTGGTCCAAAATTACTCAAATGAAGAAGACCGTGCAACAAATTTAGGTATTCCCACAGAGGAGCTAACCTCTCATAAAAAAGATTTGGATGATGGAAAGTTTGTAATTGCTGTGACTTCTCATAAATTGAATGAAAAAGGGTTAGACCTAGGGTGATATATTTGATTCAAAAGAGGGTGTACGCTAACGCGTACACCCTCTTTTGATATATAGAATTCACAAGAAAAATTGTTTACAAAGAAGATTATTTATTGCGATAACCTTCCTTTAAATATTTTCGCAAGTGAAAATCGTGTACTAATTTAATCGTTGGACGAATGAGCAATTGCACGCTTCCAAGAATAAATAACCAAATCCCTATATTTTTTAAGGAATCATAGAAGAATAAAATACTGCCAATTAGGAACCAGATGCCTATCAAGAAGTCATTAATCGTATTTATAACTTTATAACTCTTTTTAAAGAACAATTCGTATTTACCTATTTCAATCTCCCCGTAGTCTTCTTTTCTTCCCATTTCTGACATTGTAACTCCCTCTTTTTCTTGAATTTCCTTTTTTTATTCCCTTAGCAAGTCATAAAAAAACGTCTTTTGTAACGGGTATATGATGGTAAGGGAACAAGCGTAACTTTAGTGTATTTTTCCATCTCAAATCTCTATTTTTATCTATTAATGGTATAAGCATTGATTAGAATAGATTTCTGCTCTTCATAGATGCAATAAAAGAAAACAAAGGAATCCCTAAAAAGAATTGAATTGATGCCTTATTTAGAAAGCTGTTTTATAGGACGATTCATGTAGCTTCTTGGTAAAATAAATACTACGCTCAATACTAATGACAAGATCCCCACTAGTACGACGTATTCTGTACCCAGTCCTGATATAAATAGTCCACCTACAGCTGTACCAATCGTTGTTCCTAAGTTAACGGATGATAAAAATAGTCCGTTTGCGAAATCAGGAGCTTTTGGAGCTGCTGATGAAATCCAATATTGATTAATATTCGTTCCTATCCCAGCGAATATTCCCCAAACTAAAGTCATAATAGCCATAGGCAAAGTGAACTGTCCGATGAAGAATAAAATAATGTAAACGACTTCCAATCCAAAAGGAAAAACTACTACCGTTTTGATGGCATTTTTCGTAAGCAGCTTCCCTGCGATAATGTTTCCAATAATATTGGCCACACCGAATAGAATTAATATAAAGCTAATTAGTTTTCCAGAGATGTTCGTAACGGTTTTAAGATACTCAGCAAGATAGCTGTATACTCCAAATACTGCTGAATTCAGTAAAAGGACGGCCATAATGGAAAGCCAAGTAACGGGGTTTTTTAATACGCTGAGCTGCGCTCCGTAGGAAAGTCTTTCTTTAACAGGCATAGAAGGGAAGAATGCCCATGTAGCAATAAATACTATAGCGTTAATAACAGCGAAAAATGCCATTGATAGTTGAAACGAAACTGTGCTTGCAAGAAAGCTTGCGATTGGTACACCAAGTACCATACCTGCAGATACGCCAATAAAGACTTTGGAAACAGCTTTTGGAGCGTCTTCCTTGCTGACGGAGTTCGCAGCCATTGTAAAAGCTGCTGAAAAATAAATTGGATGAAAGATAGCTGGAATCACACGCGCAATTATAGCAACAGCAAAGTTAGACGTAAAGATAGAGATAATGTTACCTAAAACGAAAATACCAAGTACAAGCAACATCGCTTTCTTACGATTGATTCCTGAAAATAATAACGGCATAGTTGGACCTGATATTGATACAGTAAGTGCAAAAAGACTTACCAGCCATCCGGCCTTCGATACACTGATATGAAAGTGATCCGCAATGTAGGGCAGTATCCCTATAACCCCCATTTCGGTATTTATAATCCCGAAAGCTCCTAAGGTTAAGACAAATATAAGTAGCTTATGTTGTTTAGACATAAAATCAATTTCCTTCTTTCTAAAAAGTGTGCTGTTCTAGCTGCTTCAAAGCGGGCTGTTTAAAGACCAATTGTCATGTTTTTACTTAGTCACTTTTTCAATGGTAACTGTAAAATCACCATGAATATTTTCAACGTTTTCTTTTCCTGATTCAATCTGACCTAGTATGATAAGGTCATTTGTGGCATCCTCAAAACCTTTATAAAAAATAGCTACATTTCCCCAAGGAGCGTAATAAGCAAAGTCGCCTTTTTTTGATGTATCTCCAGCTTGTACATCATCTGCTGATAATCTCTTTTGTAAAATACTAATTTTTTCTTTCCCTATATAATCTTCAAAAGTTATGGTTAAAGGCAGTTGAGCTAAAAAAGCCATACTTGCTGGGTTATCGTACATCCTAATCAAGACTTCTTTATCGTTAAACGTTAATTTAATTCTTGTAGCTGAAATACGATTTTCTTTTGGCTGTTCTGGTGCTTGGTTTGAAGGATTACTTGCATTATGATCTCTGTCCGCTGCAGATGAATTATTGTTGCTGCAAGCAGAGAGGAGGCCAAGGCTTGTTACTAAGATAGAAGACAGACATAAAAATTTTTTCATTTTAAGCTCCTTTCCACTTGGAATAATTAAAAATGGTGCTTTTGTGATATGAACTTCGTTGCTATTTATTCTAATAGCTTCTTTTAAATATAGAAAATGCTTATATCTTATATCGTGGTATGCTTGATAAGCATTTCTGAGACGTATACACTAAAGATTGTGAAAGGAGGAGCGGTATATGGAATTTCGCGTTTTGCGCTATTTTCTTACGGTTGCAAGAGAAGGAAACATCACAAGAGCTGCTGATTTTTTGCATGTGACACAGCCAACTTTGTCGAGACAATTAAAAGATCTTGAACAAGAGTTAGGTAAAAAACTATTTATTCGCAGCAGTCACAGTGTCATTCTGACAGATGAAGGAATGCTTCTGCGAAACAGGGCAGAAGAAATCGTTAATATGATGCATAAATTAGAGGCAGAGTTTAGTTCTATGGAAGAAACAATAGGTGGTGATGTCTATATAGGCGGCGGGGAAACTGAAGCAATGAAACACATTGCACGAGTAGCAAAAGATGTACAGGTACGTTATCCCAATATACGATATCACCTCTACAGCGGAAACGAAGAAGATATAACGGAACGGCTAGACAAGGGTCTGCTTGATTTCGGTATTTTAATTCAGCCAGCCGATATTTCAAAATACAATTATCTTAATATGCCTGCCAAAGATGTTTGGGGCGTCGTTATGAAAAAAGACAGCTCTCTTGCCGTCAAAGAAAGCATTCAAGCTGCGGATTTAGTAAACGTTCCACTGATTTGTTCACGACAGGCCATGAAACAGACGTTTTCAAAAAATGAATTTGCGGATTGGTTTGGCGAAGATTTTCATAAATTAAACATCGTCACTACATACAATCTTGCATATAATGCGGGCATTATGGTTGAAGAAGGCGTTGGATATGCCATAACACTTGATAAAATAGTCAATACATCTACTACTAGCAACCTTTGTTTCAGGCCGTTACAGCCAAGACTTGAATCAGGTTTAAATATTGTGTGGAAAAAGCATCATGTTCTTTCAACTGCGGCGAATGCGTTTTTAAAAGAACTGCAGGAGGAATTTGCATCACCTAGAAAATGAAATTTTTGATAGCATTCTACTTTAAAACAGCCATAAAATCGGCTGGTTTTTATTGTATAAAAATGTAAAATGATGGTTCGTTTTTTCTTTAATTTATTACAAAAAAATCAAATACACGTAAGACATTTCTATCAAATGCGATAACAGCTGTTAAATTTTATCTTAAAAGTGATATTCTTATAAACATTCAATCAGTATGCTTTTAAAGCTATTTATGGATTTGATTTTACAGTATAAAAAATATGGAGAGACCAGATTGCTTTGTTACTCTTAGACGAAGGATAAGTGATGTATGAACAAGCTTATAATACCAGCCATACTAGTGATATTCGCTTTATGGATCTTATTGCAATTGGCTTTAGGCGGGGATATTTTCAAAAATTCGCTAAATTATTTTATCTTAATAACGATTTTCTTTTTATTTTATCCAACAAGCAAAAGAAAAATAGCCTGGCTTGATCGCTACTGTGTAGTCTATAGCTATAGACTGCTTTTTCTTTTGGGCGCGTTAAAAATAATTCCATCTATGAGCTAATTAGAAAAAGAAGGTTGAACCCTGCTTTGTAAAAAATAGCTTACGACTGTAAAAGTGGTTAACATTCGAAAAAAATATTAAACAGTACCTTGCAATAAACAATAGCTGGTGATATATTGTAATTATTAGGAAATCATTATGAATCAGTACTATACAATAAACAGTAGTGGACTGTGAAAAGAAAAGGGTGAAGAACAATGAACGTGCAATTTAAAAAAGGAGTTTTAGAGCTTTGTGTCCTTGTGTTACTTGATAAAAAAGACCGCTACGGATATGAATTAGTTCAAAAAATCTCCGATCAAATTGAAATATCAGAAGGGTCGGTATATCCTCTTCTGCGCCGATTAACAAAAGAAGAATACTTCACAACGTACCTAAAAGAATCTACAGAAGGTCCCTCAAGGAAATATTATCAGCTTACCGATAAAGGAAGAGATTATTTATACAAACTTGTCGATGAATGGAACGAGTTTTCAAGAGGGGTTAATCAATTAATTAAAGAAGGTGTGAACAATGTCGAAGAGTAAATTTTTACAGCAATTAAATGAATCTTTAAAACCATTATCCGTAAAAGAACGGGCAGATATTTTACAAGATTATGAAGAGCATTTTTCCATCGGCTTAGAAGAAGGAAAAACAGAAGAAGAAATTGTAACGTCCCTAGGTTCTCCAAATCAAATAGCTAAAGAATTGCTGGCAGATTATCACGTTGAGCAAGCAACAGCTAAGGCAACAACTCAAAATATTTTAAGAGCCACTTGGGCCGTAATTGGTTTAGCTTTTTTCAATGTAGTAATTGTTCTTGGGCCCGCCGTGGCATTAGCTGGCTTCATTTTGTCAGCTTGGGCCATAGGTCTATGTTTCTTGCTATCTCCTATTCTAGTTCTTGGTGAGGCTATTGTACATTGGAGCGGCTTTTTTCTCTTTAATTTATTTATGTCTGTAGCATTTTGCGGAATTGGCTATTTTATTATGCTAGGTATGTTAGTTGTAACGAAGCTAGCTATAAAAGGCTTTGTACGTTATCTAAAATACAATGTATCACTGGTGAAAGGCGGTTTAAAACGTGCTGAATAAAAAGAAACTCTCCATTCTTGCAGGCATTCTCATCCTTGTTGGGATTATAGGAAGTCTCCTTACGTATCGTGCTATTGACCCTGAACCTATTTCAAAAGAAAAAACGATCAACAGCAATCAAGTATCCATGGTAAACATCGATACGGATAATACTCGTGTTCATGTGTACCCTATCAAAGGCGATAATATCAAAGTAACATTAAAAGGAGAAACATCTCCTAATATAAAAAGAGACTTCACTACTGCCGTTAAAAATTCAACGCTTTTCATCTCCTACAATGAACAACAGCGCAGCTGGGTTAATTTTGACATTGTTAGTGTATTAAAACCGCTATCCATCAACGTTTACCTGCCTGAAAAACAGTATAATTCATTGGGGATTTCCAGCAACAATGGGTATGTGTCTGTTAAAAAAGTACGTGCAGCAGATGTTTCCATTCGTGCAAACAATGGGCGTGTAGAATTAGAGAACATTGATTCACAAAACTTGAACACCAGCGTACACAATGGACTTACAAGCATAAAAAATGCTGCAGCAAAAACAGTTCAAGCAAAAGGAAATAACGGGAAAATAACGCTGAGTAACGTGGAAGGTAATTTAGAAGGCGAAACGCATAACGGAAGCATCGCTTTAGAAACAAAAGAACTTGATCGAGATATTGACTTTAAAACCCACAATGGAAAGATTAAAATTACGACGGAAAAAGAACCAAGTGACGTTCAATTTAACGTTTCCGTGGACAATGGAAAAGTCGATATTCTGAATAAATATGATCGTAATGCTGTTATTGGAAAAGGAAAGAATATCATTAAACTAGCCACTCATAACGGCAGTATTTCAGTAATAAAGTAGCCTGTTAGCTATATGGCACAAAGCTCATCTGCAAAAAAGCTGAGGCACAGCTAGCCGCAGATAATCAAAAAAAGGTTTCATTCATTGAACGTTGATGAGTGGAACCTTTTTTAATTTAGTTTATGGTGAAGTAATAGTGGCAGCTAAAAACGAGCCGTATACAAATCTCTCTTGGTTCATGCAACTTGAGCAGGGAAGGTCTATAAAAAATATATCTTCTTTTATCTTTTCTGTAAAAAAGGA
>Ga0268254_10000434_pt1 | contig 26000 bp, 25 predicted proteins | sample AgamicOrSfrz_FD_200251 | JGI IMG/M metagenome (GOLD analysis project Ga0268254, IMG submission 200251) | Agave microbial communities from Guanajuato, Mexico - Or.Sf.rz (v2) (version 3) | ecosystem: Host-associated > Plants > Phyllosphere > Phylloplane/Leaf | place: Guanajuato, Mexico...
GCACAAGAGACTGACGAGCCATGCCACGTTTTGCCCACATCTTCGAAGCCGCCGCCGATACCCTCAACGCCTATTACCAGGCCGTCGCCGAGGTCAATATCGACAGCCTGATGGGCCTGTGGATCGACGAAGAGTTTGTGAGCTGCATTTGCGCCGACGGCTCGCACCTGCATGGCCTCGAGAGCATTCGCGCGGGCTTGCAGGTGCAGTTCGAAGCGGCGCCGGTTTCGATCGAACCGCTCGACATTCGCGTCTACGACAGCCTCGGCACCGTCGTCTACGCAATCGCGGAAGCGCATCGGCCTGTCGACCCCAAAGCCGTGCCCGCGATGGTGTTCACCACTTACGTGATGGTCCACGAGCGCGGCGAATGGCGCATCGCGCACATTCACGCGAGCCCCATGCCCAACGAAGCCGCGAGCCAGTTCGCTACCAAGATGCGGCATGGCCAGGGGTCGCTCCACTGACGCGCGGCGGGCCGCCAACGCTTTCGCGCTGAATTTCGATTTCGAGCCAGCATGAGCACGCCCCGCAGCAACTCTCGTTGCCCGACCACACCCGAGCACGCCGCACCCTCGAACGCAGGCGGTGTCGAAAGCGCTATTCAGTCCACCATCGACGCCACCATCGACGCGGGCCTCTCAGCCGCCAAAGACCTGCTTTACCGCGCTCCGCTGTGGTTGCCGAACAGGCATGTGCAAACCATCGTGCCGTCGCTGTTCGCACGCCGTCCGGACGTGTCGTTTCGCCGTGAGCGCTGGGACACGCCCGACGGAGACTTCATCGACATCGACTGGGTCCGGCACGACAATTCGCCGCCCTCCGCCATGACAGGCGACGCTCGGCGCCCGCTTCCCGCCGCCGACGCGCCGTTGCTCGTTCTGTTTCACGGTCTGGAAGGCAGCTCCGCCTCGCATTACGCATCCGCGCTGATGGCCGCCGCGCGCGACTATGGCTGGCACGGCGTCGTGCCGCACTTTCGCAGTTGCAGCGGCGAGCTCAATCGCCTGCCGCGCTTTTATCATCTGGCGGACAGCAACGAAGTGGACTGGATCCTGCGGCGCCTGCGCGCCGTGCATCGCGGGCCATTGGTCGCCGCGGGCGTGTCGCTCGGCGGCAACGTGCTGTTGCGCTGGCTCGGCGAGCGGCGCGAGGACGCCGCGTCGGTGGTTGCCGGCGCCGCCGCGATCTCCACGCCCATCGACGTGCATGCAGGTGGCCACGCGTTGTCGCAAGGCCTCGGCATGATCTACACGCGCAACTTCCTGAAGACGCTCAAGCAGAAGGCCGCGCAGAAGCTGGTGCAATTCCCGGGCCTCTTTGACCGCGACGCAATGCTCGCGAGCCGTACCATGTACGAGTTCGACAATGTCGTCACAGCGCCGCTGCACGGCTTTCGCGACACCAACGAGTATTGGAGCGTGGCGACCACGCGCCCCTTGCTGCCGCACATTCAGGTGCCTACGCTGGTGCTGAATGCGCGCAACGATCCGTTTCTGCCGGCGAAGGCGTTGCCGTCACGGCATGAGGTATCGGCGGCGGTGGAACTCGATCAGCCGAGGCACGGCGGCCATGCCGGTTTCATGACTGGACCGTTCCCCGGCCGGATCGACTGGCTGTCGCGGCGCGTGTTGGGCTTTCTGGAGCAACACGTCGATCATGGATGACATCGTCAAGCAGGCTTTGGCCAAGTGGCCAAACGTTCCCAGTTGCACCGGCTGGCTGATGCTCGACCGGCGCGGCCAGTGGCGCATGCGCGACGAAGCCGCCCAGGCGAGCGGCTCGCCGGGTGTGCCGATTCGCCACGAGGCGCTGCTCGGCTTCATCAACCGCAACTACGAGTGTGACGAGCACGGGCAATGGTTCTTCCAGAACGGACCGCAGCGCGTGTATGTGGAACTGGGCTACACACCGTGGGTGGTGCGTTTGTCGGTGCAGGCGGACGGCGCGCTCGCGTTGACGGACCAGGCCGGCAACCGTTTCGAGCCCTCGGCCGTGTATGCCGACGACGAGGGCAACATTCTGTTCGCAGGCGCTTCAGGTCCCGCCGATGCTTCCGAAGCGCCGGGTTTGAGCGCGCCGCCGCGAATCGCCGTGTTGCACGATCACGACTTGGACGTTTTCGCCGATCACACGACGTTCGCCGACAATTCCGTTAGTGGCAAATTCCACTGGAACGGCGGCGCCACTTTGCCGCTTCAGCCTATACGGCGTGAAGCAGTCGCGTCGCGCTTCGGTTTTGTCGAGAGCCCCGCGGCGAACGTCTGAGGCGAAAGTCCCTCGGGCAAGCAGCTTCTCTGCAAGAACGCTTGCGGCAGCCGGTTAATCGCTGCTGGCGCGGCAAAGCTGGTCCTCACCGCCCGACGCCGCCATGCGGCCGCCGTGCGCGGCTAGCTCTTTTCATCCAGCCGCTCTTCCTTGTAGCGGTTTTCCATCTCGTGCAGCCTCGCGTCCACGGTGGCAAGGTCGTAATAGCCGATCGTCTTCATGTCCCGCGCATCCTTCAATTGACGGATCGCCGAGGGCCAGGCACCTTCGAGCGCAAACTTTTCGGCGAGCGCGCGATGACGCGTGAGCGCATCGCCCGAACCGGCGCTCGCCTGCGCGAGGTACAGCCACCATGCGGGCTGATCGGGCTGCGCCCGCGTCTCTTTTTGCGCCAACGCCTGCGCCTCGGCAAAACGCCGCAGGCTCAGCAAGGTGCGAATGTGCATGTCGATGGCGGCGTTCGATTGCGGCCAGCGTGTCTGCGCGAACTCGGCAAGACGCAGGGCGTCCTGGTCGCGCCCGGCACGCCGCGCGATGTCGGCGGCGAGCACGTCGAGACTTGGCGAGCTGCGCGCGGCGTCGCCCTCCGCCTGTGCGCCGGCCGCAAACGCGGCACGCGACGCCGCGAGCGACTGAGCCGCGTCGTCGTAGCGCTCGAGCAGCATCTGACCATATGCGATGCCGTACCAGTTCGCAGCCACATTCGGCGCCGTGCGGTCTTCTATCTCCGAGCGCAGCCGCGAGATTTCATCGGCGTACTCGCTGTGCGAGCGGTCCTGCAACAGGCGGGCCCGCGCGCGCACGAAGCCGTATTCGCTCGCCTGATGCGGTTGCCGGTAAGGCGCGCGCCGCGCGCGGTCTTCCATGTCGGCAATCCGCTCGCCGGTCAGCGGGTGCGTGCGCGCGTAGGCGGGAATGCCGGTGTCGCTCATCGACGCCCGGTCGAGGCGGCCGAAGAACGTGGTCATCGCGTACGGGTCGTAGCCCGCGCCGGCGAGCAGCAAAAAGCCGACGCGGTCGGCCTCGTGTTCGGCCGAACGCGAAAAACGCAGCTGATTGTCCACCGCATAGGCCTGGCCGCCTATCGCAATCGCACTGCCCAAGTCGCCGCTATGCGCGAGCACGCCCGCGAGCACGCCGAAGAGCATGCCCGCGAGGGCCGCGTAGCCGCTGCGCTCGCCAGTCGTGATCATTCGCGAGATGTGGCGTTGCAGGACGTGGCCCATCTCGTGGCCGAGTACGGATGCGAGTTCGGATTCAGTTTGCGTGGTGACGATCAGCCCCGTGTTCACGCCGATGAAACCGCCGGGCAGCGAAAACGCGTTGATCTGCGGGTCGCGCACCGCAAAGAGGTCGAAGTCGGGCGGGTAGCCGCCGATATAGAGCGCGTTGGCCGCCGCCGCGAGTTTCCCGGCAACCGAGTTCAGATAGTCGCGCACCAGCCAGTCGTCGAGATAGTCGGGGTCGCGGCGTAATTCGCGCATCACGCGTTCGCCGAGCTTGCGCTCCGCTTGCGGCGTGAGCGTCCCGGCGCCGCCGCTGCCGAGGTCGGGCAATTGTTGTGCGGTAATCGGCGCACGCCAGCCGCCGTTGCTGCTGTTACCGCCGCTGTTGCTGTTACCGCCGCTGTTGCCACCGCTGTTGCCACTACTGGCGCCACGGTTTAGCGCGAAGTTGCCGGAAAAGCGGCTTTGCGCGCCGCCGTACACGCCGAACACGCCTTGGGCGATCTCGGGTGGCACCAGCGGATCGGCATATGACTCCACCGGTCCGCTGACGAGCGGCGGCTCCGCGGACTGCGCGGCAGGCGCGGCACCGGACGCGGCGCGCGCCTGCGCCGACGCAGCAGCCGGCACCGCGAGCGCGATACATAGCAACGCAGCAGGAAACCGTTTCGGACGCATTGCGAGTTCGTATGACGGAGTCAAATAGCGATGCCCGCCGCTCTGATCCACGCACTAAGATAGCGGACAAGGCGCAATTGTAATCAGGGAACGCGCGGCTGAGGCATGCGCGGGTGTGCCGTGTAGCCGTGTAGCCGTGTAGCTGTGTAGCTGTGTAGCTGTGTAGCCGTAGCCGTAGCCGTAGCCGCACCGCACTGCACTGCACCGCACCGCACCGCACTGCTATGATAGGCGCCCTCTGAAGGAGCCAACCATGCCTGACCTCACTCATTTCGACGCTGCCGGCAAGGCGCATATGGTGGACGTCGGCGGCAAGCAGGAAACCAGGCGCATCGCCATCGCGCGAGGTTCGATCCGCATGCTGCCGGAAACCTTCGCGCTGATTCGCGACGGCAACGCCAGCAAGGGCGACGTGATCGGCATCGCGCGCATTGCCGCGATTCAGGGCGCCAAGCGCACCGCCGATCTGATCCCGCTGTGTCATCCGCTCGCGCTGACACGCGTGAAGGTGGACTTTGAGCTCGACGACAAACTGCCCGCCGTGCACTGCACCGCGCAGGTCGAAACGCTAGGTAGAACCGGGGTCGAGATGGAAGCGCTCACCGCCGTGCAGGTCGGGCTGCTGACGGTGTACGACATGTGCAAGGCGGTGGATCGCGGAATGACCATCACCGATGTGAAGGTGATGGAAAAGCATGGTGGGAAGTCGGGGGATTGGGTGGCGGAGTGACCGCGCCCGCCGTCACACTCCTCGCGCTCGTGCGCTCTGCTCGTGCGTCCTGCTTGTGCGTCCTGCTTGTGCGTCCCGCTTGTGCGTCCTGCACGCGCGTCATCAGGTGCCGGCGCGGGTTTGCCGAAAACCGCGAGTCACTCCTCTTCGTCGTCTTCCTGCTGGACGTCGCCCGAAGGTATGCCGTAGCGCTTGACCAGCTCGGCCTTGAAGCCCGCGAGCGTTTTCTGTTCATCACAGAGTTGATAGAGATAGCTCAACTGCGACGGCCAGTCTTTCAGTTCCTCAGCGAAGATTTTCAGCCGCTCGACGGTATCGAACGCGGCCGCCGTGTCGCCACTTAATGCCTGTAGCACCGCATAACGACGCAGCACCGTTTCGCCGGGCAAAAGCGCCATCGCCTGACGGTGCATGGCCAGCTTGTGTTGAAGGTCCATCGAGTTCATCGGCAAAAGGGTTGCCATGCCGTACCCACCCCATGCCCTGAACAGGAACGACGGTTCCGCGCGATATTGCTCAGCGGGCCGGGAGCCGTAGTAAAGCACCTCTGCGCGCGCGTAATCGCGATACACCGGATACAGCGCGGCAATGCCGCCAAACACGATCGCAGCGAACACGCCGAATGACAGCCGCGCGGGCATGAGCCGCAGTGGCCGCGTTTCAAGCAAGCCGAACACGAACATGGCAGGCAGCAGGAAGAACATGTACTGCTGCGGATATTCGACGAGCGCATGCATGACGAGCACGCCAATCAGCGCAATGCCGAATATGCGGGCCGCGCTTTGCGGCGCACGCACCACGCGCAGGAGCCACGCAACGAGGCCGAACAGAACGATCGCGAGACCGATCAGACCGGTCTTCGCGAGCAGGTCGATAAAGATGTCGTGCGAGTTATTGGCAATCTCCACGCCGCCGAGCGTCTTCGCCAACTGGTACTGATAGCTCGGAAACTCGCCCCAGCCGACACCCAGCAGCGGATGCGTGCGGAACATCGTCCAGCCGTATTTCCACAGCGCGAGCCGCGGCGCGATCTGGCCGGCGTCCTTGAAGCGATCCGCCGCGGACTGCCCCAGCTCGAGGTGATAACGCACATTGGCCCAACGGATCAGCGCATTGACGACGAAGAACAGCACAGCAAGCGCAAGCGGAATAAGCCATTGCCGATGGCTGCGGCGCAACTGCGGTTCGGCGCGCGTTTGTACCAACGCCATCCAGAAACCGGCCACGACGATTACGCCCATCTGCAGCCACGGACCACGCGAGACGGTCAACGCGAGCCCCACCGCGAAAAGGGTCGACACCAGCGCCCAGATCGCGACGGCGATGCGGCGCGTCTGAACGAGGTACAGCGCGCCTGCCATCGCGAAGGCGATATAGGTGGCGAGGTGATTTGCCTGCGCCATGTTGCCGAACGGCCGACGCTCCACCGTCACGTTATACGCGACGACGAGCGGCGACACGCGCGCCTCGAGGTGAAAGAGCTGGATGACCTGGCAGAACACCGCAAACAATCCGCCAACAACGAGCGCGCAAGCCGCCCAGCGCAATGCGCTTTCACCGAGCTTTGCTCGCGCGAAGCCATAGCCCGCATGCGTCGCCATGAAGGCAGCCAGCAGGAAACCGCCGCCGAGCCAGTTCATCGACGGCTGCGAAACCGGCAGCAACACAGATTGCGCGACGAGCAGCAGGCCGAACAGCAACGGCACCAGTGCCACCACAGGCGAGGCAAAAACCACGCGAGGCTGCAAGCCCGCCACCAGCAGGACCACTCCGGCGCCCATCAGCAGGTAGAGCGCGAGAGCGGTGAATTCAGCGTAGAACGTCGGAATCGGATACGTGTGGTTGACGACTGCATAAGGCAGCACCAACGCGAGAGCCAACAGAACGAGAGAAAGGTAGCGCGCGAAAGGTGTGGGCATCGAGTAAGCGGGTGGGCGTCAGCAACCGGCGCACTATACAAAAAATTCCTTCTTCTGTGCGCCGGCTGGCCTGAAATATCCCGAAAATCAGCGATTTACGCCTGGACCGCGAGCTTGTGGCGCACTTGCCGCATGTGACGGATGTGCGGCGGGTCGCGCGGGTCACGCATGTCGCGCATGTCAGGCAGGTTGCGCATGTCACGCGGGTCACGCGGGTCACGCAGGCCACGCAGGTCACGCGGGTCACGCAGGTCACCCGAGTCACCCAGGTCACGCACGTCACTCAGCGTCAGGCACCTCACGCGCGACACTCGGGCGGCGCGAGGTTCGAGGGCAACGTGGGCGCTTGCGCGGGAGTCGGCCCTGCACCTGGCGCAGGCAACGACGACGCGGTCTTGCCGCCAGCGAAGCATTCCCACGCGAGCGCGCCCGCCTGGACCGAGCCCTTCGTCAAAGCGACCCGCGCCGTGGGCGCATCGATGTTGTCGGGCACCGACGGCACGAGCGTGATCGTGTTGGACCCAGCCGGCGCAACACGCGTCGTAAAGGCGACCGTGATCTGACCGCTGTCGTCGTCGATACGAACCGATTCCACGTTGCGCGTGGCCGGCGGCGACGCATAGCCTCCGCCGAACGCGTTGCCGCTCGCCGCGTTTTCCGAAACGGCGAGCCGGGCCGAGGCTGCGAGCGACAGGCCCTCGCCCACGCGGCTGCGCGCAAGATAGTCCTGGTACGCGGGTATCGCATAGGCGGCAATCACACCGACAATCGCCAGCACGATCATCAGCTCGATAAGCGTGAAGCCGAAACCAAGGCGCGAGCCGACGCGACGACACGCTCGCGCGAATCTCGCAGACCAGCGCGCTCGCGCAGACCGCACGTGCGCCCGCGCGGCATGCGAATAAGGGGAATAAGGCAAGGTAACGATCATCAGCAGGCTCCTGAAACGAAAAGCGCCTGCTCCGCGAATCGGGAGCAGGCGCTTGCATCGTAGCGAGCGACGCTCGTGTTAGACAGTCAGCCAGATGGCTAATGCGGAGGTCTCAAAAACTCATGCTCTGCCCCGCTTCAGGCCGCCGCGGACCGCGCGTTACGGCGCTTGATCACGTAGCCAAGAATGACGACGAACAGCGCACCTGCAACGCTCATCCCATATTCGGCAAGCGGCGTGTCGAGGACCGGCCAGCGGTCGCCGGCAGGATCGTTGACGATCAGCCCGCCCGCGATCCAGCCAAGCAGCGCTGCGCCCAACGTGATCACGATCGGGAAACGGTCCAGCAGCTTGAGTACGAGCTGGCTGCCCCACACGATCAGCGGAATGCTCACCACCAGACCGAAGATGACCAGCGCGAGGCGATGTTCTGGGTCGGCGGCTTCGGCCGCGCCCGCGATCGCGATCACGTTGTCGAGACTCATGACGGCATCCGCGATGATGATCGTTTTGATCGCCGAGACCAGCTTGTCGGCAGGCTTCACGTTCTCATGCGCGTCATGCGCCGGCGCCATCAGACGAACGCCGATCCACAGCAGCAGCAGCCCGCCCGCGAATTTCAGCAAGGGCACGTCAAGCAACGCGACCGCGAACGCAATCAGGATGACGCGCAGCAGAATTGCACCTGCCGTGCCCCACAGCACGCCCTTGGTGCGCTGCGCAGGCGGCAGATTACGGCAGGCGAGCGCGATCACAACGGCGTTGTCGCCGCCGAGCAGAATGTCGATGACGATAATCTGAATGACTGCGCCCCAGTGGAGCGTGGCGAGGAACTCGAGCATGAGCAAAAGAATAAGAAGGATCTGGAGGCGCGGCCAATAAAAAAGCGGAGGAGTGTTGAACTCCCCCGCTTTGAGCCGCACGCTGACGAAAGGATCTCGTAAGCGTATCAAAAAAGGCGCTGCAACTGGGCGCCAGTTTCGATTTACAACATCGCCTTCAGAAGACGCGCCATTTCCGACGGGTTCTTCGTGACCTTGATGCCGCAGGCGTCCATGATTTCCAGCTTGGCTTCAGCCGTATCCGCACCGCCCGAGATCAGCGCGCCGGCGTGGCCCATGCGCTTGCCCGGAGGCGCCGTCACGCCGGCGATAAAGCCGACCACCGGCTTCTTCATGTTGTCCTTGATCCAGTGCGCCGCATTCGCTTCGTCCGGACCGCCGATCTCGCCGATCATGATGACGGCGTCCGTGTCCGGATCGTCGTTGAACATCTTCATCACGTCGATGTGCTTCAGACCATTGATCGGGTCGCCGCCGATACCGACTGCCGACGACTGGCCGAGGCCGATCGCCGTCAACTGGCCGACTGCTTCGTACGTCAGCGTGCCCGAACGCGACACGACGCCGATGCGGCCCTTGCGGTGAATGTGACCCGGCATGATGCCGATCTTCAGTTCGTCCGGCGTGATCGTGCCCGGGCAGTTCGGTCCGAGCAGCAGCGTCTTGCGGTTTTCACGACGCATGCGGTCCTTGATCTCGATCATGTCGCGCACGGGAATGCCTTCCGTGATACAGATCGCGAGATCCAGATCGGCTTCGACCGCTTCCCAGATTGCAGCAGCAGCGCCTGCCGGCGGAACGTAGATCACCGACACGGTTGCGCCCGTTTCGGCCTTGGCTTCTGCAACGCTCGCGTAGATGGGAATGCCTTCGAAGTCTTCGCCGGCACGCTTGGGGTTCACGCCGGCCACGTACGCTTCGCGACCGTTTGCATATTCACGGCAAGCACGCGTGTGGAACTGACCGGTCTTGCCGGTGATGCCCTGCGTGATGACCTTGGTGTCTTTGTTAATCAGAATCGACATGTATTGACCTCTGTTCGTTTGGCGCCGCCCGGTGGCGTGACGCAGCGAAATGTTCTTCGCCCGCGCCGCTCATGCATCACACGCGCGGCGCCATTCGTAATCCTGGTTAATCCTGGTAAAGGCGCCTGGTAAACGCGGCTGGTAAATGCGCTCGGAGTTCGGCTTACGCCTTGCCCGCAGCAGCCGCGACGACCTTCTGAGCCGCTTCTTCCATGCTGTCAGCCGAAATGATCGGCAGGCCGGATTCGGCGAGCATCTTCTTGCCCAGGTCCTCGTTGGTGCCCTTCATGCGGACCACGAGCGGCACCTTCAGCGACACCGCCTTCGACGCCGCAATCACGCCTTCCGCGATCACGTCGCAACGCATGATGCCGCCGAAGATGTTGACCAGAATCGCGGTCAGGTTCGGGTTCTTCAGCATGATCTTGAAGGCTTCCGTGACCTTCTCCGTCGTGGCGCCGCCGCCCACGTCGAGGAAGTTCGCAGGTTCGCCGCCGAACAGCTTGATGGTGTCCATCGTCGCCATTGCGAGGCCCGCGCCGTTCACCAGACAGCCGATGTTGCCGTCGAGCGAGATGTACGCGAGGTCGAACTTCGACGCTTCCACTTCAGCCGGATCTTCTTCGTCCAGATCGCGATACGCGACGATTTCCGGATGACGGAACAGCGCGTTCGAGTCGAAGTTGAACTTGGCGTCGAGCGCGATGACCTTGCCGTCGCCCGTCAGGATCAGCGGGTTGATTTCGGCGAGCGATGCGTCGGTTTCCCAGAACGCCTTGTAGAGGCCTTGCAGGATGGCGCGTGCTTGCGGAATCGAAGCGTCGGGCACGCCGATCTTCTTTGCGAGGTCGTCAGCTTCGGCGTCCTTCAGGCCGGTCGACGGGTCGACGGCAACCTTGTGGATCAGCTCGGGCGTCTTTTCCGCGACTTCTTCGACATCCATGCCGCCTTCGCTCGAGGCCATGACGACAATCTTCTGCGAAACGCGATCGATCACGAGGCCGACATACAGTTCCTTCTTGATGTCAGCGCCTTCTTCGATCAGCAGACGGTTCACCTTCTGGCCTTCCGGACCGGTCTGGTGCGTGACGAGCTGCATGCCGAGGATCTGGTTCGCGTACTCGCGAACCTGGTCCAGCGACTTGGCAACCTTCACGCCGCCACCCTTGCCACGGCCACCCGCGTGGATCTGAGCCTTCACGACCCAAACCGGGCCGCCGAGCTCTTCAGCGGCCTTGACCGCATCATCCACCGAGAAGACCGGCTTGCCGCGCGGTACCGCGACGCCGAATTTCCGCAGGATTTCCTTACCCTGGTACTCGTGAATCTTCATGCGTGATTCCCTTCAGTCTGAGAGTTGGATTAAACATCGCTTCCGCTACCGTCCAACATGCCGGGCGCATTGCCCCTGCCTTCGTGGCGGGCCGCCCCGTTGTCTGGCGATGCCGGGCGGTCAGCTGGGCGTGGCGCATGGCCATACCAGCGCGGGTAAAACTGCTGCACTGCCTCCCCGTCGAAACGCAGCGCATGGCAGCGTCCCAACTGGAACGGCGGTTTATCGTTTAGACGTTCGGCATTCCCGTCGGCCGATCCGTTTTCCGAACTTGCGTTGCCGCCTCGCGTGTCGTCACCGGTGTTCCATACGTCGCCGGCGAACGCCTGGATAGCGGCGGTCGGCAGGATCGCGCACAACTCCGTGAGATGCGTGCAGCCGGCCGTGCCGGCCAGCAAACGGGCAGCATCGCGACGGAAGTTGTGGAACAGATTGAGCCCGATGAGGGCACGGTAGGCGGGATTGCTGGCTTGGCAGAGCCCAGGATAGGGCACCCAGTCGGACGACGCCTCGGCGTCGACGACATTGAGCTTGCGATCGATGGTGATGCGAAGCCAGAGTTCATGGATCGGTTGACCATTGGGCCGGACGCCCGACGCAAGAACCACATCGCGTGGCTTTTCGTCGGTCAGGCACGCTTCCACATCCCACAGGCCATCTTCCCGCTCATAAGCTTCCGCTCGGATTGCGCGGCGATGGCGCAATTGACGGGACACTGGCGAGGAAAGCGGCATGCGGAAAGGAAAGGCCGAATTGGAAAACGCGTGAATTTTAGCATACTGGGTATTCGAGACAGCCCGGAATGCGGCGGGAACGGCCTCCGGCCGGTTATAGGCGGGTTATGGCCGGGATGGCCGGTGCAGGGGCCTGGCTCGCCACCGCGGACGACGCGCCCTGCTGCTATTGCACCGCTGGCGCGCCGGCATTGGCACGCTATTGCTGTGCTATTCGCCGCTCCATTCTTCGTCGATACCCCTGAGAATTTTGCCGATCGTCGCGCCCGAGAAACCGCGCGACGCGAGAAAGCGTGCCTGCTTTGCGCGCTCAGCCGGGGTTTGCGGAAGCTGACCGAATTTCTTGCGCCAGACAGCCTGAGCGCGCGCCAGTTCGGTTTCGCGCAACTGCGCGCTCGCCTCCTCGACCAGCGCCTGATCCACCGCGTGCTGCTTCAATTCGCCGACGATCCGGCTTGCGCCAAGCCGCGACGAGCGGCGATGGATGAGGCTTTCGGCAAACCGCGAATCGGACAGCCAGTTCTCGGCCTCCAAGGTGTCAAGCAGCGTGTCGAGCGAGTCGCTTTCTTCGACGAAGGGTTTCAGCTTGCGCGCGAGTTCGCTGCGGCTGTATTCACGACGCGACAGATAGCCGAGCGCACGCCCTTTGAGGGACCGTGCGGGGCGCGCGGATTTTTTCGACTGGCCGGGGCCCGGCGGCGAGGTGCCGAGCTGACTCGCGCCACGAGGCGCGCCGGTGCTATCGAACTCGGTGGGCTCGCCGGAGGCCTGAGGGGTGCTGGGGGTGTAAGCGTTGTCGGCGGTGTAAGCGTTGCCCGCGGCGTGGCGAGAGGCCGGGGCATTGCGGAAGCCGGATGAGCGGGATGAACCACGTGCGTTGGATGACCCGCGCGCGTTGGACAAACCGCGTGAGCGCGTGTAGACAGGCTCCACGGAATCGCCGTCATCACGCGGGCCGCCCGCGTCGCGTCCGGTATCGGACGAAGGGCGGCCCTTGCGTATCACGGAGTGATTACTCTTCGTCCGCGACTTCCGCGCCTGCGCCGGTCACTGCCTCGGCCATGGCGTTCACGCCCAGCGATTCGCGGATGCGGTTTTCGATCTCACGAGCGATGTCCGGATTCTCGCGCAGGAATTCGCGCGCGTTGTCCTTGCCCTGACCAATACGCTCGCCGTTATAGCTGTACCAGGCGCCGGCCTTGTCGACGATCTTGGCTTGCACGCCCAAGTCGATGATTTCGCCCTGACGCGAAATACCCTCGCCGTACAGAATGTCGAAAATCGCCTCGCGGAACGGTGGCGAAACCTTGTTCTTCACGACCTTGACGCGCGTTTCGTTGCCGATCACTTCGTCGTTCTTCTTGATCGAGCCGATACGACGAATATCCAGACGCACCGATGCATAGAACTTCAGCGCATTACCGCCGGTGGTGGTTTCCGGATTGCCGAACATCACGCCGATCTTCATGCGGATCTGGTTGATGAAGATCACGAGGCAATTCGTACGCTTGATGGTGCCCGTCAACTTGCGCAGCGCCTGCGACATAAGACGCGCTTGCAGACCCGGCAGCGAGTCGCCCATTTCACCTTCGATTTCAGCCTTCGGCACGAGTGCCGCGACCGAGTCGATCACGATCATGTCGATGGAGCCCGAGCGCACCAGCGCGTCAGCAATTTCCAGTGCCTGCTCGCCCGTGTCCGGCTGCGAAACCAGCAGGTCGCTCACGTTCACGCCGAGCTTGCCCGCATATTGAATGTCCAGCGCGTGTTCCGCGTCGATAAACGCCGCCGTGCCGCCGAGCTTTTGCATTTCGGCGATGACCTGGAGTGTCAGCGTGGTTTTACCCGAAGACTCCGGACCGTAGATTTCGACCACCCGGCCGCGCGGCAAACCGCCGACGCCCAGCGCGATATCGAGGCCGAGCGATCCGGTGGAAACGACCTGGATGTCTTCGACTACCTCACCTGCGCCGAGCCGCATGACCGACCCTTTGCCGAACTGCTTTTCGATCTGCGCGAGGGCGGCAGCGAGTGCCTTGCTCTTTTCAGCAGTCAGTCCAGCCGAGCCTTTCTTGCTTTCTTCCATGAATCGTCCTTTGCTATGATGAACGGCGTCTGAGGCAGATGTGTCGTCCAGTTTTGAAGGACAGCACACGAAACTCAGACACTGTATAAAAAAACAGTGGTTTTGGCAAGCGTGATTCTGATGCGAACGCGCATTTTTACTGTCGCGCCGCCCAACCACCCACAATGATTCGGAGACCGCTGTGCGCCGCGGGGACACCCGAGGTGCCGGCCAAGGCCCTGAGCTGGCGCATCATGCGAATTCTGATTGCCGAAGACGACAGCATACTCGCGGACGGTCTGGTTCGATCACTCCGCCAATCGGCCTATGCCGTGGATCACGTGAAGAGCGGCGTCGAGGCCGACACCGCGCTGTCGATGCAAAGTTTCGATCTGCTGATTCTCGATCTCGGCCTGCCGCGCATGTCCGGGCTCGAAGTGCTGCGCCGCCTGCGCGCGCGCAATTCGAACCTGCCGGTGCTGATTCTGACCGCCGCGGACAGCGTCGACGAGCGCGTCAAGGGCCTCGACCTCGGCGCCGACGACTACATGGCCAAACCGTTTGCTCTCAACGAACTCGAAGCCCGCGTGCGCGCACTCACGCGGCGCGGCGCGGGCGGCGGTCCGACGATCGTGCGGCACGGTTCGCTGGGCTTCGATCAGGTCGGCCGGATCGCCTATATCAACGATCAGGTGATCGACCTGTCGGCGCGCGAGCTGGGTCTTCTCGAAGTGCTGCTGCAACGGATCGGCCGGCTGGTTTCGAAGGAACAGCTCGTCGACCATCTTTGCGAATGGGGCGAGGAAGTCAGCAACAACGCAATCGAGGTCTATGTGCACCGGCTGCGCAAGAAAATCGAGCCGAGCGGCGTGCGCATCATCACCGTGCGGGGGCTCGGCTACTGCCTCGAGAAAGCGGTCGCGCCCGCGAATGCCAGTGCAAATGCGAGTGCGAATGCCGGCGCGAATGCCGCGGCAACCACGCCCGCCGAGCCCGAACCGGCACCATCGCCGTCAACGCCGGCCGGCGGAATGCCGGCGAGTCACCACTACAAATAGAGCACACCATGTCCGCACGCGCAGATCGCGCGACGGCCCGCGCGGCGGACCTCGACGAGGCGCGCGACGAGCGCTACGCCAATCCGTTTGCCCCGCCCGACGAAATCGAAGCCGCCGCCGAGGCGCGCCCGCGCTCGCTATTCGGCGAAATTCTCGACTGGATGCTCGCGCCTTTGCTGCTGCTCTGGCCGATGAGCCTGGCCGTCACTTATCTGGTCGCCAAGTCGATCGCGAACGGGCCGTTCGACCGCGCGCTGGAAACCGACGCCTACGTGCTCGCTCGGCAGATTCATCCGGTCAACGGCGTGGCCGAACTGACGCTGCCCGATTCCACGCGCGACTTTTTGCGGACGGACAACGTCGACAGTGTTTTCTATCAGGTGCTCGGCACGCGGGGCGAGCTGGTGGCGGGCGAGCGCGACATGCCGCTGCCGCACGAGGACGACCGGCCGCAACCGGGCCTCGTCGCTTTCCGGGACGACATGCTGCGCGGCAACGACATCCGCGTGGCCTATACGACGGTCGAATTCCCGCAGACGCCCGGCGCGGAGCCGGTGCTGGTGCAAGTTGCCGAGACGCTCGACAAACGCAGCCAGCTTGCCAACGACATCATCAAAGGCGTGATCCTGCCGCAGTTCGTGATCCTGCCGCTCGCGATCCTGCTAGTCTGGTTTGGGCTTTCGCGCGGCCTCGCGCCGCTGCACGCGCTGCAGGCGCACATCCGCGCGCGTCGGCCCGACGACCTGTCGCCGCTCGAGGCGCGCCGCGCGCCGCCGGAAATCGAGCCGCTCGTCACGTCGTTCAATGATCTACTGACGCGCCTCGAGCAGAACATGGAGCTGCAAAAGCGCTTTATCGCCGACGCCGCGCATCAGATGAAAACGCCGCTCGCCGGCCTGCGCACTCAGGCTGAGCTCGCGCTGCGGCAAGACGCGTCGGCGGAAGTGCATCGCTCGCTAGAGCAGATCGCGACGAGTTCGGAGCACGCGGCGCGGCTCGTCACGCAACTGCTTGCGCTCGCGCGCGCCGAAAACCGCATGTCCGGGCAGATCTTCACGCCGGTGGAAGTGACGGAAGTCGCGCGCAATGCCGTGCGCGACTGGGTGCAGGCCGCGCTCGCCAAGCAGATGGATTTGGGCTACGAGGCGCCGGAAGAACCCGTCGAGGTCGACGGCAATCCGGTCATGCTGCGCGAGATGTTGTCGAACCTGATCGACAACGCGATCCGCTACACGCCGGCGGGCGGCCGCATCACCGTAAGAGTGAGGCACGACGCAGCCGCGCGGCTCGTGCATCTCGAAGTGGAAGACACCGGCATCGGCATTCCAGCCGCGGAACGTTCGCGGGTCGTCGAGCGCTTTTACCGGATTCTCGGCCGCGAAGGCGACGGCAGCGGCCTCGGGCTTGCGATCGTCCGCGAAATCGCGACGATGCACGGCGGCGAGCTGACGATCGACGACAACGTCTATCAAACCGCGCCGCGGCTCGCGGGAACGCTGGTGGGTGTCAGTTTGCATGTGCTCGAGCGGGGCAGGACTTACCCTAACGCGGACTGACAGCCATAAGCCGCCAAAGCCAAGTTGTCCGGCGTTCACAGCATATTGCACGGCGTTGAACCGGAATTGACCTATTTTCACGAACCTTCGTCGCGGGTCAGCAAGCCATCGGCGCAACCATTCACGTCAGTAGGCCGTAAGTTTTCACTCCAATAATCGGTTGCACGGAACGCCGCGGGCCGGCGCACCGCGTGCATATCAATATTGGAGACGACATATGGCTACCGTAGGCGGACACATTTCGCCCGTGCCCATGACGCGCGATGAGAAGCGGGTGATCTTCGCATCGTCGCTAGGTACGGTTTTCGAGTGGTACGACTTCTATCTCGCCGGCTCTCTGGCGGCCTTCATCAGCAAGAGCTTCTTCTCCGGCGTCAATCCCACTGCGGGCTTCATCTTCACGCTGCTCAGCTTTGCCGCCGGCTTTGCTGTGCGGCCGTTCGGCGCGGTGGTGTTCGGGCGACTCGGCGATCTGGTCGGCCGCAAGTACACGTTCCTCGTGACGATCGTGATCATGGGCGTGTCGACGTTCCTCGTCGGCTTCCTGCCCGGCTATGCGGCAATCGGCATTGCGTCGCCGGTCATCTTCATTGCCATGCGAATGCTGCAGGGCCTCGCGCTCGGCGGCGAGTACGGCGGCGCGGCGACCTATGTGGCGGAACATGCGCCGCCCGGACGCCGCGGCTTCTACACCGCCTGGATTCAGACGACGGCCACGCTCGGCCTGTTCCTCTCCCTGCTGGTGATTCTGGGCGTGCGCACCGCGATGGGCGAAGATGCGTTCGGCGCGTGGGGCTGGCGCATCCCGTTTGTCGCCTCCATCGTGCTGCTGGCCATTTCAGTGTGGATCCGTCTGCAACTGCATGAATCGCCGGTGTTCGAGCGCATCAAGGCAGAAGGCAAGACCTCCAAGGCGCCGCTTTCCGAGGCATTCGGTCAGTGGAAAAACCTGAAGGTCGTGATTCTCGCGCTGATCGGCCTGACTGCCGGCCAGGCCGTGGTGTGGTACACGGGCCAGTTCTATAGCCTCTTCTTCCTGACGCAGACGCTGAAGGTCGACGGCGCAACGGCCAACATCATGATCGCGCTCGCCCTGCTGATCGGCACGCCGTTCTTCCTGTTCTTCGGCTCGCTGTCCGACCGCATCGGCCGCAAGCCGATCATCATGGCCGGTCTGCTGATTGCCGCGCTCACGTACTTCCCGCTCTTCAAGGCCCTCACGCACTACGTGAACCCGGCGCTGGAAACCGCCACGGCCAAGGCACCGATCGTCGTGATCGCGAATCCGGACGAATGCTCGTTCCAGTTCAACCCGGTCGGCACGTCGAAGTTCACCAGCTCGTGCGACATCGCCAAGAGCGCGCTTTCGAAGGCCGGCTTGAACTACGAGAACGTGGCAGCGCCAGTCGGTACGCTCGCGCAGATCAAGGTGGGCGATACCGTCATCAACACGTATGACGGCAAGGCCGCCGACGCCAAGGACCAGGGCAAGACGTTCGACAAGACGCTCGCGACGACGCTGAAGTCCGCTGGCTACCCGCCGAAGGCCGACTCGTCGCAGATCAACTGGCCGATGAGCGTGGTGATCCTCACGATCCTCGTGATCTACGTGACGATGGTGTATGGGCCGATTGCGGCCATGCTGGTGGAAATGTTCCCCACGCGGATCCGCTACACGTCGATGTCGCTGCCTTATCACATCGGCAACGGCTGGTTTGGCGGGTTCCTGCCGGCCACCGCGTTCGCGATCGTCGCGGCGAAGGGCAACATCTACTCGGGCTTGTGGTACCCGATTGTGATCGCGGTCATCACGTTCGTGATCGGCATGCTGTTCGTGCGCGAAACCAAGGACTCGGATATCTACGCAAAGGACTGAGATTCGCGCCCGCGTGCTCATGAGGCGGCAACTTAAAAAGTTGCGCGCCGGGGGTTGACAGCCCACGGCGCTATCCTCATAATCTCGCTTCTTTCGGCGAATTAGCTCAGTTGGTTAGAGCGACGGAATCATAATCCGCAGGTCCGGGGTTCGAGTCCCTGATTCGCCACCAGTTGCAAGAAAAAGCCGCTGTTCCGCAAGGTTCAGCGGCTTTTTTGTTTTTGGCTGTCCAGGCATCATCCGTGCGACGGCACCCGCAACTTCAAGGAGGACTGTTGATGACATTCCGCACCGCCGCGCGCGCCGTGGCCATCGCATCGATCGCGCTACTCGGCGCCCATTTCGCGAACGCCAGCCACGCGCAAAGTCCCGCCGACAGCCAGTGGCGCGCAAGCCAGATGACTTTATCGACGCTTCTGCAGAACGGCTACAGGATCGTCGCCGTCGTCAATACGCCTCGCGGCGACGGCGGTCCGGCCGACACGATCTTCGTGCAGCGCGATCAGAGCGCCTTCAAATGTATCGATCCGCAAACGCCCGAGCCGGGCAAGAAAGCGCCGGGGTGTTATGAACTGGCGCCGCCGTCGGGCACGCCGGCCGGCTCGGAGGCGAAATAAGTCAGCAAGGTCCTATGAAATCCGCGCCGGCGAAGCGGATCGACACCACGATCAGCGATCCACCAGCCGGCTCAGATTGCCGCGCACGCGCTGCAGGAGCGCGATCAATTGCGCGGCTTCCTCATCGCTGAAGCCGTTCAGCGCCTCCAGCGCGACCTCGTCGCCCACCTTTCGCGCCTTGCCGAGCGCGCCTTCCGCTTTCGCCGTCATGTGCACCTGCCGCTCGCGCCGGTCTTGCGGGTTAGCGGTGCGCTCGATCCAGCCGCCCTCCTCCATCCGATCCAGCAGACGACCGGCGGAAATCGGCGCGACCTCAAGCAGATCGGCGAGCCTCGCCTGATTGATGTCGCCGTAATGGGCGAGATAGGCGAGCACGCGGCATTGCGCCCGCGTCAGATCGACCGACGATCTCGCGAGGTCGTCGAACCGCTTGCCGGTCAGCCGGCCGACGTCCGAAATCAGAAAGCCAAAGCGCTCTTCGAGTTGGGTTTTCATGCGCCGATTATACGAAAGCGGGTCGCGAAGCCGAGTCGCGGGAAAGTCCCGCCGAGTGTTTGCCGAGTCCCTGGAGCCGGCCGTGCCGGGTCCGGGGTCCGGGTCCTGCAGATCTAAACCGAGCCAAAGCCCACCGCAGCCGTGCACAACGCAGCCGAGCCCACCCGGCCTCGCGCAGGCGCGCCCGAGCCGCCCGGATCCAAACCCATCCCAACCGAGTCCAACCTAGCCCTGCCGATCCGAACTCAGCCCACCCGATCGGACGCAATCGGGCCCTAGTCGATCCTGTCACCGTCGAGCCCCCCCAGCAGCGGTCTGCTCAACGTCCGCATAATTCCCGATGCGAGCCGCCCGATGCGTCAGATATGATAAGCATGCTTACTATATCGACGCCCCGCACAGCCATGCCCTCCGCCTCTTCGCCTTCAAACGGTGCCGCCGCGCCGCTCAACCGGCCGATGATCACCATCTCGATCATGCTCGCGACGCTGATCCAGACGCTCGACAGCACCATCGCCAACGTGGCGTTGCCGCACATGCAAGGCACGCTGTCGGCATCGCAGGACGAGATTACCTGGGTGCTGACGTCCTATATCGTCGCCGCGGCTATCGCCACGCCGCTGACCGGCTGGCTGTCAGACCGGCTGAGCGTCAAGCGCCTGCTTATCACCGCGATAGGCGGCTTCACCCTGGCATCCGCGTTATGCGGCTTGTCGGAGACGCTCACGCAGATCGTCGCGTCGCGTTTGCTACAAGGCGTTTTCGGCGCGTCGCTCGTGCCGCTGTCGCAATCCATCCTGCTCGACATCAATCCGCGCGAAAAGCAAGGTCAGGCAATGGCCGTGTGGGGTATGGGCGTGATGGTCGGTCCGATTCTCGGCCCAACGCTCGGCGGCTGGCTCACGGACAGCTACAACTGGCGCTGGGTGTTCTTCATCAATGTGCCGATAGGCGCGTTCGCGCTGTTCGGCGTGGCGACCTTCCTGCCTTCGCGAGCCCCCAAGCCCGACGCAAAATTCGACGCGTTCGGCTTCGCCACGCTGGGTCTTGCAATCGGCGCGCTTCAGGCGATGCTGGATCGGGGCGAGCAGCTCGACTGGTTCGGCTCGCATGAGATCGTGCTGGAGGCGTTGATCGCGGCGATCAGCTTTGCGTTCTTTCTCGTACATACGGCAACCGTCGGCAAGACGTCGTTTTTCAAATACGAATTGTTGAGGGATCCGAACTTTACGACGGGCACGTTTTTCATCTTCGTAATCGGTGCGGTCATGTATGCGACGCGCGCGCTGCTTCCGCCGATGCTGCAAAACCTGATGAACTATCCGGTCGCGACCACCGGGCTCGTCACCGCGCCGAGCGGCGCGGGCACCATGGTGGCGATGCTGTTCGCCGGCCGGCTGTTGAAGCGAATCGACGCGCGGCTGATGCTGCTCGCCGGTTTCCTGATTTCGGCGTTCGCGCTATGGCAGATGATGCACTACACGATCGTGCTGTCAGAGTCGGACATCGTGTGGCCCGGCGTGATCCAGGGCTTCGGGCTCGGTCTCGTGTTCGTGCCGCTGAGCGCGCTGACCTTCTCGACACTCGCGCCGCAACTGCGCGCGGACGGCACAGCCACGTACAGCCTCATGCGCAATATCGGCAGCAGTATCGGCATTTCGATCGTGCAGACGCTCATGACGCGCAACACGCAGGTCTCGCATGCCGATCTCGCGGCCAACGTCACGCCCTTCAACCCCGCAATCCAGCCAATGCTCGGCAGCAGCGCGAGCCAGGGGATGGCGGCGTTGAACGCGTCGATCACACAACAGGCGTCGATGATCGCCTATCTGAACGACTTCAAGCTGATGTTCGTGGCGACGCTGCTGGTCATTCCGCTGCTGCTTCTGATCCGCCCGGCGGCCAGGTCGCACGACGCCTCGGCAGCGCATGCGGCAATGGATTGATCAGCCCTCTATCAGCCCTCGATCCGCCCGCGCGTCACGCCAAGCAGTCGCGCCATCGCATCGCGCGCCGCGACGGCGTCACGCTCGCGAATTGCTTCGAACACGGCCGTGTGCTCGGCAAGCGACGCGTTGAAGACCTCTGCGCGTTTTGCATTCAACCGAAGCTGCGCCTCGAGCGTACGCTCGATCAGCGTGCCAAGCGGAATCAGCAACTCGTTGCTGCACGCAATCAACACGCTCAGGTGGAATTGCAGGTCGGCGCGCACCCATTCGTCGACGTTGCGCGCGGCTGCCATCGCCGCGTGGGCGTCTGCCAGCGCGCCGAAGCTCTTCTCCGAGTATGAGGCTGCCGCGAGAGCCGCCGCATTCGGCTCGATCATTTCGCGCATTTCCTGCAGCTTGAGCGCGAACTGCATGGGCTCGGCGACGCGCGAGTACCAGTCGAGCACATCGGCATCCAGCAGATTCCACGCGTGCCGCGACCGCACGCGCGTGCCGACCCGCGGCCTTGATTCGATTAGCCCCTTGGACGTGAGCGTGCGCAGCGCCTCGCGCAATACCGTGCGGCTTACGCCGAACGCGTCCATTAACTCCGCTTCGCGCGGCAGGATCGACTCGGGCGCGTAATCCCCGCGCAAGATCGCGGTGGCCAGCAGATGGGCCACGCGCCCATGCAGATCGTGCTGAATGGCGTCTCTCCTCGCGGTGAAACCGCTCAATATGTGGTTAATAGTACTATTAATAGTACTTTAAAGCGCTTTGTTGTAGCATGGAAAGCCTCGAATATTTCCGCCTGCGACTGGAGACGCACGTCATGAAAATCACCAAGCTCGAAACCTTCATCGTTCCGCCGCGCTGGTGCTTCCTCAAGATCGAAACGGACGAAGGCATCGTCGGCTGGGGCGAGCCGGTGGTCGAGGGCCGCGCGCACACGGTGGCGGCAGCCGTCGAAGAACTGTCGGACTATCTGATCGGTAAAGACCCGCTTCTGATCGAAGACCATTGGCAGGTTATGTACCGTGCGGGCTTCTATCGCGGCGGTCCGATCACGATGAGCGCAATTGCCGGCGTGGACCAGGCGCTGTGGGACATCAAGGGCAAGCATCACGGCGTGCCGGTCCATGCGCTGCTCGGCGGTCAGGTGCGCGAGCGCATCAAGGTGTACTCGTGGATCGGCGGCGACCGTCCGAGCGACGTCGCAAACAACGCACGCGCGGTGGTCGAACGGGGCTTCAAGGCCGTGAAGATGAACGGTTCCGAAGAACTGCAGATCATCGACACCTTCGACAAGGTGCAAGGCGTCATCAACAATGTGGCCGCGGTGCGCGAGGCGGTCGGACCGGACGTCGGCATCGGCGTGGACTTCCACGGCCGCGTGCACAAGCCGATGGCGAAGGTGCTGGCAAAAGAACTGGACCCGTACAAGCTTCTTTTCATCGAAGAGCCAGTGCTGTCGGAAAATGCCGAAGCGCTGCGCGATATCGTCAACCAGACCAATACGCCTATCGCATTGGGCGAGCGCCTGTATTCGCGTTGGGACTTCAAGCACATTCTGTCAGGCGGCTACGTCGACATTATTCAGCCGGACGCATCGCACGCGGGCGGCATTACCGAATGCCGCAAGATCGCGTCGATGGCCGAGGCCTACGACGTGGCCCTCGCGCTGCACTGCCCGCTTGGCCCGATTGCGCTCGCCACTTGCCTGCAGATCGACGCGGTGAGCTACAACGCGTTCATTCAGGAACAGAGCCTCGGCATTCACTACAACCAGGGCAACGACCTGCTCGACTACATCAGGAATCCGGAAGTCTTCAAGTACGAAGACGGCTTCGTGTCTATTCCGCAGGGCCCGGGCCTTGGCATCGAAGTGAACGAAGAGAAAGTGCGCGAAATGGCGAAGATCGGTCACCGCTGGCGCAACCCCGTGTGGCGTCACGCGGATGGAAGCGTCGCCGAGTGGTGAGCGGGTCAGCTGTTACGCCGCCTACGGGCGGCGTTTTCTTTGCGCATTCTCACCGAATGATTCCCGCGACGCAGCCGCGCGTTACGGTGACATGAGGCGCGTTTCTCTCCGGGTAACGTAACACCCCGGCCGAATCGCCCCCAAGCGGCGCCTCCTCAACTCGCGCAACAACGTGCCCTCCACGGGGCAAATGGCCGTCGACAAAAGCTCCCCGGACTTTGTTCGCCACCAGACAGATACATGGCCCACTCCTTGCTGAAATGCACTCGAAGAACGAATGCATCAGGGGCTTTCATGGGCGAATTCATTCCGGATTATCTGTTGCGGGAACAGGCGGCGGTCGGCGCGCTTGTGCTGTTCGGCGTGCTGCGCGTCATCGGCGCGGCGCTCGCGTATGAGCGCGGCTGGCGCATTGCAGCCATCGAAAAGTGGTTCGTGGTGGCGGCCGTCATCTATTGCATCCCGCAGCTTTTCGATGTGCTCGCGCATGTCTACGGCGCGCATGCAGCGGCGGCCGAACTCGAAGGCAAAGCGGCCGGCTGCGCGATCGCGCTTTTTTGCGCACCGATTCTCGGTCATCGGCTGGGGCTCGAATGAGCGCGCCCGGCAGCCGGACGCTGAACGTGTCGCCCACGCGCATTTCGCGCCCGGCGCGGCCCGTTGAACGCGCATACGGTGTGGGCGACGTGCTGCGCCTGAAATCCGGCGGATCTGCAATGACCGTCACATGGCGCGGTCCGGTGCTGTTCGCGTCAGGTAACTGGCTGATTTGCCAATGGTTCAGCCATACCGGTGAATTGCTGCAGGAAATGTTTCCGGAGGAAACACTGGAACCAGCACCGCCACCGAGCCGAATCTCGCCGACCGGCCAGTAGCGCGCTCGCTAACCACCTGGTCGGGCGAGCTCGTGTATTGCGCCGCAGGTTGACCGTGCGGCGTTTTTTATGCGGCGCGCGGGTCCGAAGCCAGCGCATGCAGCAGCACGACGAGGCGCCATTATCAGACTCGCCCGCGCACCGCCGCTGCAACACTGCGCTCAGCCGAGCGCAGCGAACGCCGGCACGCTGTGCGACAGCACCGCAGCCGCGATAAAGACGCCGATCATCGCAAGCGCCTCCAGGTAGAGCACGTTGACGAAGGTATGCGCGTCCATGGTGGAGGCCGTGCGGCGCAGGCGCGGCAACGCGAGGAAGCGGTTCAGGCCGCCGAGCACCAGCGCGAGCGCGACGAGCGACAACTTGAGGATCAGCACGTGGCCCCACGTGCTCGACTCTATGGCAAGCAATGAGCCGCCCGAGCCACGCAGCGCGTTGAACACGCCCGAAACCAGCACGAACCCGACCGCGACCAAAGAGACGTTCGACACCTGCGTGGCCGTGCGAATCAAGACCCCGCGTGCGGTCGACGCGCCCAGCGCCGGCAGCACGGCAAGACCCGCCGTAATCGCGAGGCCGCCCCAAACGCTCGTCACCAGCACGTGCAGCGTTTGCATCGCAATTGCCGCGGATGCCGGGCCGTCGTCCGACGCATGTCCGAGGGACGCCTTGCCGGCCGCAATCGCGATCACCGCAAGCCACAGCAGCGCATTGCGCAACATGCCGCCGTGGCTCGTCAGCGCCGTGCCGAGCAGCACCAGCGCGCCGGCAAACGCGACGCTCCAGCCGTAGCCGACATGCGTTTGCGACAGCACCGCCGGCACGAGGCCGAACGCGGCTGGCAATGCGGCGCCGCTCATCGACGCCGCTTGATACAGCAGCCAGCCGAGGTCCGCGACCACCAGCACGATACTCGCCGTCAACAGCGAACGTTGCGCTCGCAACCATGCGGGTTGCGCGGGCGCGATCTTGGCCTTCGCGTCGTTCGCGAGCCAAGCTCCGAGCAAGGCCGAACCGACGGCAAACGCAAACGCGATATTCATGAGCGCGGCCATGGCGACCTGCCCGATCCACAGTCCGTCGATGCTCATTTGACTGTGAACGCAAAGTCGCCTTGCGTGCGATGACCGTCTGTGGCGACCGCAGTCCATTTCACCGCATAGCGGCCCGCGCCCAGTTGCGGCAGCGGCAGATGCATGACGCGTGCGTCATGCGTGTCGACCTGCGACGCGGCAGAAGCAGCGGGATTGCCGTTGGCATCGGCCAGCGCGATCTTGCTGAAGGCGGGCTCGAGCGGCTCGCTGAAATGAATTGTGACTTGTGTCGGGGCGGCGACTTGAGCGTTCGCAGCCGGCTCGCTCGAGACGAGATGCGCATGCGCGAACGCCGTCGACGCAAACAATAGCGCAGCGGCGCCGAGCGCGGAAGAACGCCGCGCCGGACGTAAAAGATGGATTAGCTTCATGTAAGGCCGATAGCGGGTGATGAGGAAAACGGCGGTTGGCGGCCGACAGGATGACTGACCGCTGCGCCGCAAACACGGAGGCGCAGCCAGCGCGCCCCGAAGTGTACGCTTCGATGGTTTGGGCGCGGGTCGGTTCAACATCGCGCGCAAAAGTGAGCGGGTACAGCGCTTGCAGCCGCGTGCGCCGGCAGAAGTTGCAACGGGCGGCCAGTTCCGCAGCGCGGCGCGCGGCAAACTGTCGCACGTCTGTGACACGCGCAAACGCCCTCGATGCGGCAAATAGTCATCATCACCCTTCGATGATAGAATGCTGCGTCGCCGCAGCGCCGGCTGCCCTTCACACCGAGCCGCTCGAAGTTCGGTCAGGTCCCCGATTTTGATGGAGTTACGCGTGTCTT
>Ga0268254_10000443_pt1 | contig 25566 bp, 26 predicted proteins | sample AgamicOrSfrz_FD_200251 | JGI IMG/M metagenome (GOLD analysis project Ga0268254, IMG submission 200251) | Agave microbial communities from Guanajuato, Mexico - Or.Sf.rz (v2) (version 3) | ecosystem: Host-associated > Plants > Phyllosphere > Phylloplane/Leaf | place: Guanajuato, Mexico...
TACTTGCAGATGGCGCTAGAGAAGTGATGGGAATGGGGCTAAACAGCTTAAATTATTCATTAAATGATACGAATAAAGCCCATCTTCAAGAAGCAAAAAGAAAGCTTGATACATTAACACCAAATGTCAAAGCCATTGTAGGAGACGAGATTAAGATGCTCCTAGCAAATGAAGAAGCGGCAGTTGGCGTTGTTTGGTCAGGTGATGCTTCTGAAATTATGAGTGAAAACGATAAGCTGAATTACGTTGTTCCAGAAGAAGGTTCGAATTTATGGTTCGATAACATGGTTATTCCAAAAACGGCTAAAAACGTAGAAGGTGCACATAAATTCATGAATTTTATGCTAGATCCTAAACACGCTGCTCAAAATGCAGAATATGTAGGGTATTCTACACCTAATAAAAAAGCGCTAGATTATTTGCCGAAAGAAGTAGCGGAAGATGAACGTTTTTATCCGGATGAAGAACTAACCAATAAGCTTGAAGTATATAATAACTTAGGCAAACGAATGCTTGCTTATTATAATGAGTTATTTTTAGAATTTAAAATGCATCGTAAATAAAAGGCACTTAATTAGGCCTTTATACTCAAGTTCTTTATTGTTTTTGTAAATTCAGTTGCGTGATAGCAAGAGGAAAGATAAAATACAAACGAGTAAAGCTAATAACATTTATTTTATGTTATTAGCTTTTTTATTTGTAAAACGGGAAAGATAAGAAAAAATTGAATGTTCTATTATTCATCTAGAATTTATATTTCACATTATATAGGAGAGAAAAAGTGAAGCAAAAACAAAAGCAGCATATTCAATCCATTTATTTTTTACGATTATTCGCTATGATGATGGTTGTGCTCGTACATGTAACAGCAGCTTATGCAACGGTACTGCCATTTGCAAGCGAAGCTTATCAGAAATATCATTTCCTTAACCGAATTGTTCGAATTGAAGCAGGGATCTTCATTGTGATCACAGGTTTAGTTTTCTTTTATAGTTATATTAACAAGCCGTTAACAAAGACTTTATGGAAAACGTATTATGCTCGAAGAGTGACATATATTTTAGTTCCCTATGTTATTTGGGCACTTATTTATGAATTTTATTCGTACTATGTGGGAGCAACAGAATTAAATGCAGCTGATATTGTGAAACGTATTTTACGCGGAGAGTCTTACTATCAGCTTCATTTTATCTTTTTAATTGTACAAGTGTATCTCGTGCTGCCGATTTTTGTATGGCTAGCACAAAAAGTAACCATTTTTAAAAAATACATGTGGCTGTTTGGTATTATCATTCAGCTTGGTTATTTAATGCTTAACAATACGTATCATATCACTTCATTTAATTTATTTTTAAATACGATGGCTACGTTTTTACTCGGCGGTTGGATTGGTGTTTATTATCGCGAACAAGTGGATAAAAAGTATAGTCGTTCAAATATTGTATTATTTCTGGTGACGCTCGGATCGGGAATAGCTATTTCACTGTTAAATTATCACTTATACACAATGAAGACAATTCAAATTTCAGGCTTTACGTATGAGGCTGTTAATACAATTTATTTGGTGGTGGGAAGTTATTTCTTCTTCCGAATTGCAGAGATATTAGCTGAAAAGCTTTCTGTGAAGTCCGTGACGGTTGTTAAAAATATTGCCATGTACTCGTTTGGATTTTACTTGATTCATCCAATGGTTTTAAACTTTGTGGCAAAAGCAGTACCAATACAAGGAAACTACATGTTTCACTTTGAAATCTTGGCACGCTATATTCTAACATTAGCGGGCTGTTACCTCATCATTTGGGGATGTCATCGTCTTTTACCGTTTGCTAGCTTTTTGTTTGGTAAACTGCCAAAAGAAGCGGTGTTCATTTACCGACGTCCTGATCATAAATAGCGTTTAGTTAAAAGTTATGTCTGCTTGCAGGCATAACTTTTTTTATAAAGTATAAGAGATGATAACACGCTAGTTTTAAAATATTTTTAAAAGTGACATGCTAAGATAATGCTTACTTAGGTACTCACAAAAGGGGGAATTTGATATGCGTGTACTTGTGGTAGAAGATGATGCTTCATTATTACACGGTATCGTAGAAGGCTTAAAAGAAGAAGGATATGAAGTGGATTGTGCGTCTGAAGGAGATGAAGGTTTGTTTTTAGCAGAGCAGAATATTTATGATGCTTTGATTTTAGATATTATGCTGCCGGGTATGACAGGGCTTGACATACTAAAAAAGCTAAGGAAACAAAAGGTGCTGACGAAAGTTATTTTTCTTACTGCAAAAGATAGTGTAGAAGATCGAGTGAAAGGACTTGATTATGGAGCTGATGATTATTTGGTTAAGCCTTTTGCCATGGCTGAACTTTTTGCAAGGTTAAGAGTGATGCTCAGAGACTTGCAGGCAGAAGAAGGCATGATTTCATATGGTCCCATTTCTATACGAGAAGCCAATCATGAAGTTATGATAAATGAGAGTGCCCTAACGTTAACGATTAAAGAATTTCAGCTTTTGGAATACTTTATTCGAAATAAAGAACAAATCCTTATTCGAGATCAAATTTTTAATCGGGTATGGGGGTTTACATCTGACGTAGGAGTGGGTGTAGTAGATGTCTATGTTCACCATTTAAGAAAGAAGCTTCAGCCTTTTAATTGTGACGGTTATGTACGTACAGTAAGAGGCGTAGGCTTTATGTTAAAAGGGGAAGAGCATGTTTAAAAAGACGAGAATCAGGCTTGTGTTATTTAACACAATCGTGCTGATGGTTATTTTGAGCATTTTTAGTTTAGTTTTATATATTTATATGCAGCATGTTATTTTTTTAAATCCAGACAATCGGTTAAGTGAGATGAGCGAGCAAGTAAAAAAAAGAAACTTACATGAGATCCAAGAAAACAATGAGAGAGAAACAGAAAGACGGGTTGCGTTTTTACTTTGGAGCAGTGATAAAAAACTAATCAAAATCACACCTAAAAAAGGTTTATATACAAACGATATTGATGACTTTAAGCCTGCGCTCTCAGAAGGAAAAGCCCAAACGTCGCAAGAGGTAAACGGTCATGCTTATCGAGTGATGAATGTGAAAAACAAAGGATATATAAAAGACCAAGATGTTTCAACGATTCAACTTGTCTTAAACGTAGATTCAGAAACTCAAACCTTAGAGCACCTTGCTTTTCTTCTTATCATTTCAGCGTTTATTGGACTGCTTCTTTCGCTTGTAGCTGGCTTGTTTTTAGCTAATCGAGCGCTTGTACCTATACAAAAGTCGTGGAACAAACAGGTCGAATTTATTGCAGATGCTTCCCACGAGTTAAGAACGCCTCTTTCCGTGATGCAAACGCATCTCGAGCTATTGTTTAGACGACCAAATCATACGATTGAGCAAGAAAGCGAAAATATTTATCAAAGCTTAAACGAAGTGAAGCGGATGACGAAGCTGGTTAGCAACTTACTAACACTGGCTAGATCTGATTCAAGTGCACAGCTGCTAAACAAAACGGTCTTTAATATGCGTGAGTTGGTGGATAAAGTAGCTAATCAGTTTGAGCCTATATTTGAACTAAAAGAGCTGCACTTCACAAGGGAAATTGAATCGTTAATGTGCGGAGGAGATCAAGAACGGCTTCATCAGCTATGTATGATTTTATTAGACAACGCTTTTAAGTACACTCCACCTGGAGAAAGCATTCATATTAGTCTAAAGAAACATCACCACTCTATGACGCTAATTGTCAAAGACACAGGCATTGGAATTGAAGCGAAAGATATTCCTTATGTGTTTGATCGTTTTTATCGAAGTGATAAGAGCCGAGCTCGTGCCGAAGGAGGGTCAGGATTAGGTCTGGCGATTGCCAAATGGATTGTACAAGCCCATGACGGAGAAATTAAGGTTTTTAGCCGAAAAAACGTGGGTACAGAATTTCATGTGAAAATTCCGCTATGAAAAAAGCTGCCTGTCATTAGGCAGCTTTTTTCATCACTTTTTTGTTGGCAGTCTTCCACGCTTTCCATGCATTAGCGATTAACAGGCCAATTAATAAATAGGCAAGGCCGCCAAAAGCTAAGTAATCTACGGCGCTAATCGCCCCCGCAAGCAGTCCAAATTTTATTTGGTCTTTATACTTCGCAGGAGAAGTTGGCGGATCCGTCACCATAAAGAAGGCTAAAAATAAAGCAGAATTGACAAAAGGAGCTCGTAAAGCATCTGCTACATCACCTACTCCTATTAATGACATAATCGTAAAAATAGCAAAATATACGCCCAAAAACGCAAATACTTGAGGGAATTTATTTACTTTGTTCGTCACAAGGTACCCCGTCACAAACACGAATACAATGAGCCAGACGGGTAGTAAAGATAAGCTTCCCCACCAGCTTTGGCCGCTTGAAAAGACAATAAGTGAAAAGAGAAGACCAAAAGCGGCAGGGTTAAAAATAGGCTTCTTTTTTACTTTTATTAAGTGCTTCGATAAAATCGCAACAGCTACAGTGCAAAATGTGACCCAAGCCGGTGTAGATGTGCTAAGCACTAAGGCAATAATTAATCCAGTAATAATCCCGCCGTCAGGAAGCTGAATTTTCTTTTTATAGGCCAAAGAAAATCCTAAATCTAAGGCGGCCGCCGAGCATACCGCAAGCAGTAGGTGTCCTAACCCTTGAAAGGCAGAAGAGTTGAATTCACCTAATAAGGTTAAAAGCAGCAGCATAGCCATCACGTATCTTTTAGGTGTTTTAACTAGCTGCGCCCAAGGACTTATTTCTTTTGGTTTGTTTTCATCTACAATAATATAACCTTTTGGTGTACTAATATATTTAACACCGCTTCTTCGTTCAGAACGTGTGGTCATAATTCATTAATTCCTCCATATCTGATGTGAAAAAAGGAGTGAAACTAGAATCGAAGAGTACGCCGCCTATGTCGGCATCATTCAATAAATTTACTCCTTTTTCCGTTCCTAAAATAAAAGCTGACGTAGATAATGCATCGGCCAGCATGGCAGAAGGAGCAATAGCTGTACAACTCATTAGACTGCTTCGAGTGGATGGAGATAAGGGATTAACCAAATGATGCATGGATGGTTGCGTCTTATTTTTTCTAGCATAATTTCCTGATGTGCAGACAGCCGTATCTGTTACACGTAAAGTCAGTAATGACTGCGTTTGAATCCGAGGGTGCTGAATCCCGACTTTCCATAGCTCTCCGTGTTGATTGCGTCCTTTAACTAGAATGTCTCCTCCTGCATTAATCATAAAATGCTGATAAGGAAGGGAGCGGGCAGCCAAATCAATCGCCAACCCTTTGGCAACCGCTCCAAGATCTATAATCATCGGTTTTTGTAAACAAACCGTTTTTTTATGTGTATCCAATACGATATCTTTATAACTTCCAGAATCGACTGCTTCGTCCACTTGTACGGGATTTCCATATAAGTAATGTTCGTTAAAACCGCGGTTTTCTAATTGCTTTCCTACCGTTGGGTCAAAGGTTCCATGCGTTTCATTTGCTACTAAGACAGCGAAATGAAGGGCTTCAAATAATAGAGGACTAACAGAAACGGGTTCTTTGACATGTCTAATTAGTTTCATTACTTCGCTTTTCGCATCAAATCGACTGCACGTCGTTTCAACGGTTTTAAAAATAGTAAATGCCTTTGAAATATGGTGAAGGACATTTGCTTCCTCTGATTGCGGAGCAATTACTTGAAGTGAGACGGTTGTTCCCATACATAATACAGAGCGGCTATACGTTTTTATGGACATCGTTCGTTTCTCCTTTATGCATTCATTGCTTGCTGAAGTGCGTCATCCACGGCATTTTGAAAATCTTCTGTACTAAGTGTTGCTCCGCTCACGACGTCGACGTCTGAGCTTTGTCTTTGTACGACTTGAGACGGAAGGTCCTCAATGTAACTTTGAGAATAGTGAGTATCTGCTTCTGTAATTTCAACTGTATCAATTCGGTCGTTTTTAATGATCGCGGATACGTAGACGGTTCCGATACGGTTGCTTCCTTGGCCAGAATACGTTCCATCTTTGTATTTTGTTTTAGGAGCAGAACTTTTGGCACTCGCTGATGACTGTTTCTTATTAGAGGAAGCAATATCTTCTCCCCAACTGTCATTGACAATCTTTTGATTGTCTGTCTGATCCGTCGTTTTCTTCTGGTGATGAGCCGGTGTGACTTGAACAGCTTGTGCATCAGATAGAGTGTTTATATAACCCGTTGCATAAATACTTCCAATGGCTACGCTGCATGCAGCAATCATCTTCTTGCCCATTTTACTCATGTTTGTTGAACCTCCTGATTTGTACCAGAACTATAGTTTCGATTGTTGATGGTTATCTTTAGCATAAATAAACTTTACAAATAAACTTTTAAAAAAGATTTAAAATCAAGAAAGTTTTTTCAAGAATAAATGAGCCAATGGGAAAGATAATTCTAAATAATAAAGGTAGGCGATAGAATTTCTTTCACAAGCCTAGCTATTTTGACATACGTAATAATAGTTAATATTTCTGTTTACTATCTAAACGTGCATGATAAAATAGAAAAGATGAATATGTGTTAGGAGGAACATCAGTGAAAATTAAGCTTGGCCTTTTATACGGAGGAAAATCCGCTGAACATAAAGTATCTTTACAAACAGCTCTAGCAGTTTCAAAAGCAATTAATCACGATAAATATGAAGTGCATCCAATTTACATTACAGAAACAGGAAAGTGGATTCGCGGCACACAGCTGACTGGTCCGCTTGAAACAGTTGCTCAATTAGAAATTCAAGATAACGGAACTGCTATTTCACCAGTTTCATTGAATACGGAAATGTTTGCATTAACAGATTCAAAAACAGATGATCAGCTAGATGTTATTTTCCCACTTCTTCATGGTCCAAATGGAGAAGATGGTACGGTACAAGGATTATTAGAATTATTGAATATTCCTTATGTTGGAAATGGTGTATTAGCTTCAGCAGCTGGTATGGATAAAGTTGTAATGAAGCAGCTGTTTGCACAGGCAGGTCTCCCTCAAGTAGAGTACGTATCATTTATCCGCCGCGAGTGGGAAGCAGATCGAACGGCTGCTTATGAAAAAGTAGAAACACTTGGATACCCTTGCTTTGTTAAACCAGCAAACTTAGGTTCAAGCGTTGGGATTAGCAAATGTGATAACCGCGAAGAGTTAGAAGCAGCATTTGTTGAAGCTTTCTTATTCGATCGGAAAATCATTGTAGAAGCAGCAGCAGTTGGTCGTGAAGTTGAAATTGGTGTGTTAGGGAATGATGAAGCAGCTTGTTCAGTAGTTGGAGAAATCTTACCTAAAAAAGCGTTTTACGATTACAAAGCCAAATATGAAGACGGCGATACAGGCCTTATTATTCCAGCTGAAATTACAGAAGAACAGCATCAAGAAATGTCAGCACTAGCAATCAAAGCATTTAAAGCAATTGATGGATCTGGTCTTGTACGTGCAGATTTCTTCTTAACATCAGAAGGTAAATTCATTATTAATGAAGTGAATACAATGCCTGGTTTTACACCTTTCAGTATGTTCCCGTTATTGTGGAAACACGCAGGTGTTGAATATCCAGATTTAATCGAAAAACTTGTATCACTAGCAATTGAACGTCATACCGAAAAGCAGCAAATTAAACACACAATGTAACTCACACAACACTATTCATCATGAATAGTGTTTCTGTGTTTAGTTTCAATTAATGTTATCCATAGTTTACTTTATATCGAGAGGAGCAAACCAACAATGATTAAACGTACGCTTACACAGCTAGCTACAATGATTCCAGGAAGTGTATTTCATAGCGGGAACGAAGCAGCTGTAATTGAGGGAGTCTCAATTGATACGAGAACCATTCAGCAAGGTAATTTATATATCCCAATCAAAGGGGAACGTTTTAACGGGCATGCATTTGTTCATAAAGCAATTGAAAACGGAGCGGTCGCTACACTGTGGAACAAAGATGAAGAAAATCCACCGACAGACATTAGTGTTATTTTAGTCGATGATACGCTAGTAGCTCTTCAGCAATTAGCGAAATCCTATCGTCACGAGTTAGATATTAAAGTAGTGGGCATTACAGGAAGTAACGGAAAAACAACGGCAAAAGACATGGTGAAAGCTGTGCTCGATACAACTTACCGTGTGCTGAAAACAGATGGAAACTTTAATAATCATATTGGCATGCCGCTTACTATTTTGCGTTTAGATGAAACTCATGATATTGCAGTTTTAGAAATGGGCATGAGCAGCCGAGGGGAAATTGAGTTTCTTTCTAATTTAGCGGAGCCTGATGTGGCCATTATTACAAATATCGGAGAATCGCACCTTCAAGACTTAGGAAGCCGTGATGGAATTGCGGAGGCAAAATTAGAAATTACAAGCGGCTTAGCGCCAACAGGTCAGCTTGTCTATAATGGTGATGAGCCACTTTTAACGTCGCGCGTTGTTAATCCAGTATTTGAAACGGTGACATTTGGCAGCTCAGAACAAAACGATTTGTATCCAAGTGCTATTTCAGCTGAAGAGTTAGGCACAACATTCACTGTTTCACGTGAAACAACATATCCATTCTTTATCCCGGTATTAGGTAAACATAATGTTCACAATGCGCTTTCTGCTATTGCGGTAGGTCATTATTTTGGACTAGACAATGAAACAATCGCTAAGGGATTAAAAGAATTAAAGCTAACCAATATGCGTATGGAGCTCGTGAAACGAACAGATGGCCTGACCTTCATTAATGACGCATATAACGCAAGCCCAACGTCCGTTAAAGCTGCTATCACGTTGATGCATGATTTAGAAGGCTATAAGCAAAAAATTCTTGTTCTCGGGGATATGCTTGAATTAGGCGATCAGGAAAAAGAGTTCCACAAAGAAGTGGGAGAGTTTATTCAAGCAGAAAAAATTGATTATGTTCTAACATACGGCCCCTTATCTGTTGAAATTGAGCAAGGAGCAAAAAATAATTTTGCAGAAGATAAGGTAATGCACTTTGAGGAGAAAGATGAGCTTGTTAAAAAATTAACAGCGATTACAACAAGAGAAGATGTGGTTTTAGTGAAAGCATCTCGAGGGATGAAGCTTGAGGAAGTTATCTCAAAAATGATGCATAAATTACCGTGATATTAAAAAGAGTATAAGTAAGCTCTATTGCAAACGGAAAGCCATAGTGTTATGATGTAGTCTGAGTGTCTTGAGGCGCTTATACTCTAAACGTTGAATTTATTGAAGTAGTCGTTTAGAGCATTTTCCGTTTCCTCGGAGAATGCTTTTTTTTGTAAAATATAGATAGTCTAAATATAAAAGGAGTTTGAAAAACTTGGCATTATTTCAAGATTTAGGATTAAGTCAACAGCTTAATAAAGCTGTGAGTAAAATGGGTTTTGAAGAAGCAACACCAATTCAATCAGAAACTATCCCATTAGCACTAGAAGGTCACGATTTGATCGGACAAGCACAAACAGGAACAGGGAAAACAGCGGCATTTGGTATTCCTCTTATTGAAAAAGTTGATGTAAACGTAGATGCAATTCAAGGGTTAATTATTGCTCCTACTCGTGAACTTGCTGTACAGGTATCTGAAGAACTTTACAAAATTGGTCAAACAAAGCGCGTACGCGTGCTATCAATTTACGGTGGTCAAGATATCAGTCGTCAAATTCGTGCATTGAAAAAGCACCCTCATATCATCGTAGGGACACCAGGGCGTATGCTAGATCATATTAATCGTCGTACACTTCGTCTACAAGATGTTCATACAGTTATTTTAGATGAAGCAGATGAAATGTTAAACATGGGATTCATCGAAGACATTGAAAAAATCTTATCAAACGTACCTGAGAACCACCAAACACTTTTATTCTCAGCAACAATGCCTACTCCAATCCGTCGCATTGCTGAAAAATTCATGAACGAACCAAAAGTGGTAAAAGTACAAGCAAAAGAAGTAACGATGCCAAACATTACGCAGTATTATTTAGAAGTACAAGAAAAGCGTAAATTTGATATCCTTACTCGTCTTTTAGATATGCAATCACCTGAATTAGCTATCATCTTTGGTCGTACAAAGCGCCGTGTTGATGAGTTATCAGAAGCATTAAATATGCGTGGTTATTCTGCACAAGGTATCCATGGTGACTTGACGCAATCGAAACGTCTATCTGTACTACGTCAATTTAAAGAAGGTTCTATTGATGTATTAGTTGCGACGGACGTAGCTGCACGCGGACTTGATATTTCTGGTGTTACTCATGTATACAACTTTGATATCCCTCAAGATCCAGAGAGCTATGTACACCGTATCGGACGTACAGGACGTGCTGGTAAAATGGGTGCTGCTATGACATTTGTAACGCCAAGAGAAACTGGACAGTTACACAATATTGAGCGTACAACAAAACGTAAAATGGAGCGTCTTACTCCTCCAACGCTTGATGAAGCAATGGAAGGTCAACAGCGTATTGCAGCTGACAAATTAACAGAATCTGTGACACAAGGCAACTTATCTTACTACAAACAGTTGGCAGAAGAGTTACTTGAAGAGCACGATTCAGTTTCATTAGTGGCAGCAGCGATCAAATTATTTACAAAAGAACCAAACGAATCACCAATTCAATTAACTGCTGAACCACCAGTAATTGCAAAAGGTGATAAAAACAAACGTGGAAATGGCGGAGGTCGTTCACGTTCTAACTCTAAAAACTACTCACAGCAAAATCGTCGTGGAAACTCAAAGCGTTTTGGTGACAAGCGTCGCGGTGGAAGCAACGGCAGTGATAATAGAAATCGTAATAGCAGCAGTAATCGTAAAGATTCTCGCAGCAAAGCGTAAAATAAAAACGAGCCTTAACAGGCTCGTTTTTTTATGTGTTAATTGCTATTTTATTGGTGCACACTATGAGTAAAATAAAATGGGGTGTTCACTGATGTCGACCATTGTTCGGTTAGGTTATGTGGCGATGAGCGTTCATTTGGAAAATAGTTCTCCTTCTCAAACAATGACTTTTGCACAATTTCAGCGTGTGAAAGACCATGAAGCGGCCATTCGCAAGCTCGAACGTATTGCAATATCCAACTTAGAAAACTGCTTACGTTTATTAAAACATAATGCGTGGAGTGAAATTGAGTTTTTTCGATTCAGTTCTAAGTTAATTCCATTAGCTAACCATGAGGCGCTAAAAGAGTGGAACTACATAGCTCCTTTAAAGGATGCTCTTCAGCGTATTTCTGTATTTTTGAAGGAACATCCAATGCGAGTAGATTTTCACCCGGATCATTTTGTTGTTTTAAACTCAACGGATAAAGAGGTTTTTAAGCATTCTATCCAAACTCTTCGCATGCATCAAAAGTTGCTGAAAGGAATGGATATTCCGCTTCAAAATCGCTGTGTTTTACATGTTGGAGGGGCTTATAATGATAAAGAAAAAGCACTGGAGCAGTTTATTCATAATTGGGGGCTTGTACCTCAATCCCTTCAGCAAATGATTATGTTAGAAAACGACGATACAACCTTTCATATAAAGGACGTCTTGTATTTATGTGAAAAACTAAATGTCCCAATCATTTTTGATCTTCATCATCATCAGGCAAACAACGATGAAACTTCATGGCAAGAGCATTGGGACCGTATCATTAGAACGTGGGAACATGAAACGCTTCCTCTAAAAATGCATATATCTAGTCCTAAAAGTGATAAAGAATTTAGAGCCCATGCAGATTATATCGATGTTCATGGGTTTTACAGCTTTTTAAAAGAAGTAAATGGAACGATACCGCAAATTGATTGCATGATTGAAGCTAAGAAAAAAGATGAAGCGCTCTTTCAGTTAGTAAGAGACTTGAAGTCTTATGAAGATGTGGAATTTATTAACTCATCCACTTTTTATATTAAATCTTAAAGCAGGCCTCATATCTGTGGCTTGTTTTTCTGTTTGAACGCGAGAAAAGCGAGAAGAAATCCAGCAATACCTCCAACGAAATGAGCTGTGTTGTTGGTTCTTGGCGTTAGCAGACCTGAAAGTAATCCAATAATTAAAAAGACGACAATGATTTGCTGGTTACTTTGAGAAAGCATATGCTTTTGTTTTATTACAAGGTAGAGGTAAAACCCAAGCAGCCCGAAAATGGCACCGGATGCACCCACATGGCTGTAGAAAGAAGATTGGATTAAAAATGTAACGATATTTCCAAGCAATCCACACGTAAGGTAGAATAGAAGAAACTTATAAGAAGAAAGAATACGCTCAGCACCTGGCCCTAACAAGAACAATGAAAATGAGTTGAAAAGAAGGTGTGAAAAGCTTAGATGCAAAAAGATAGGTGTGAAAAGTCGCCAGTACTCTCCTTGAGAAATTAAACTATTCACACCAATAAGCTGAAGTATAAAAGATTCTGCAAGGTGTGAGGGAAGAGCGGCAAGTAACCATAGCGCAATGTGGATGCAGATAAGCGTGAAGGTAACAGGGTAAAAACGTTTAAATTCAGCTGCATTTTCTGTGCGTACGAACATATTTGTCACTCCTTTTTATAAAGGCATTTTTATATACTATTCTGTAAGAGAGGATTAAATGAAAATGATTATAGGAACTGGAATTGATATTACAGAGTTAGAGCGGATTGAAAAAATGGTGCAGCGTCAAAGCGCTTTTATTACTCGGATTTTAACAAAAAATGAAAAAGAACGCTATGAAAAGCTATCAAGCCGGCGTAAGGTCGAATTTTTAGCAGGAAGATTTGCTGTGAAGGAAGCATATTCGAAAGCTCTTGGAACAGGAATAGGAAAAGATTTCAGCTTCCAAGATATCGAAATCGTGAATGATGAAAGAGGAAAACCCCACATTGTTACAAAACAACCACTGGACGCGTTCGTACACGTATCTATTTCCCACAGTGCGCACTATGCGATTGCTCAAGTAATTATTGAACGCTTGTCAAGCTAGTCTGCATATTCACTATTTCTTGTTCATATATTCATAGTGTGGATAGGGGAGACAAGATATGTTCTTGCTTCTCCGTTTAGCTGTGAATATACGAAATAAAGGAGTTGGGGAAATGCATAAAAAATGGATTGGCTTATTTGTTTGCGCCTTTTTTCTCTTAGCCTTATCAGCATGCGGTGAAAAAAGTCAGCAGGATGTAACAGATGCATTGGATGCCAAGGTACAAGAAATGGCGGGGTATAAATCAGATGCTAAGATGACATTGAATACAGGGAAAGATGCTCAAGTATACGATGTAGAGATTTGGCATAGTAAGCCTATGTATTATCGAGTGAATTTGAAAAATACAAAGAAAGATCAAAGCCAAATGATTTTGCGTAATGATGAAGGGGTTTTTGTTTTAACGCCCGCCTTAAATAAAAGCTTTCGCTTTCAAAGTGATTGGCCACAAAATAGCAGTCAAGCTTATTTGTATGAATCCCTTGTCCAAGATATTGTGAAGGATGAAAAGGCAAGTTTTAAATCAACGAATAAGCATTATATTTTTGAAACAAAAACCAACTATCAAAATAGCACGATGCTTCCTAAACAAGAAATTACGCTGAACAAAAGTGATTTAGCGCCTGTTTCGGTTAAAATTATGGATACGGATAATAAAGTGTTAATAAAAGTTGATTTCTCTAAGGTGAAATTCGATTCTAAGTTTGATAAAGGGGCTTTTGATACAAAAAGAAACATGACAAGTGCAAAGATTGACGTTCCGACATTAGCTCAGCAGAAATCATTTAGCGTCCTTTATCCTAAGGATGTTCCAAAAGGTACAAAGCTGTCCAAGGAAAAGAAAATTGAGACGGAAAATGGCGAGAGAGTCGTTTTAATGTACAAAGGAGAAAAGCCGTTTACGCTTGTACAAGAAAAAGCGCAAGTAGCTAAAACAGCAACATCTACAGTTACTGCCGGAGAGCCATTTGATTTAGGTTTTACTGTGGGAGCTTTAACGGATAAAAGTCTATCTTGGACATATAATGGAGTAGACTTTATGCTGGCTTCTGATCAGCTAACACCAGATGAATTGAGTACAGTTGCTAGATCTGTGCAAAGTCAGATGGGAAAATAAGAGAAGCTTACAAGCCTGCATATATGTAGGCTTGTTCTTGCTTAATTTGAATAAAGATCGAGATGAAGTTTGGCTATAGATGTATTATACTAACAGAGGAAAGTACGTTTAGAATGGTTCTGAAAAAAGGAAGTGTCGTAGTAATGGATGCATTTTATAGAGAAACATGGGCAGAAATTGATGTAGAAGCCATTTTTCAAAATGTGAATCATGTAAGAGAACTGATACCGGGGCATAAAACGTTAATGGCCGTAGTGAAGGCGAATGCGTACGGGCATGGAGATAAAGAAGTAGCAGAGATTGCGCTTCAAGCTGGTGCTGATATGCTAGCTGTAGCTTTTTTGGATGAAGCTATTGCTCTTCGGAAAAAAGGAATAAAGGAATCCATTTTAGTATTAGGCGCCGTGCCTACCCTACACATTCAAACTGCATTGGAGTGGGATGTAACGGTCACTGCTTATAGCAAAGCTTGGATTGAAGAAGCGGCGTCCATTCTAGGTGAAAACAGTCAGCTGCATATGCATTTAAAAATAGATACAGGCATGGGTCGCTTGGGAGTTAGAACAAAAGAAGAATTACACGAAACGATGAAGATCATCGCTTCTCATTCGGGATTCGTGCTGGATGGAGTGTTTACACACTTTGCAACAGCAGACGAGCTAAACTCGTCTTATTTTGAAGAACAATACACATTCTTTGAAGAAATGGTTCGAATTGTGAAAGAATATAATTTTACACCTCCGATGATTCACTGTGCAAATAGCGCAGCCTTGCTTCGTCGTCCGAAAGATATCTTTAATGGCGTACGCTTAGGTATCTCTATGTATGGTTTGAGTCCTTCTGAGGAATTAAAAGAAGTCTTGCCAATTCCGTTAAAACAAGCTTTTTCGCTGCACAGCCGTATTGTGCATGTCAAAAAAGTCAAAAAAGGGAGTCATATCAGTTACGGAGCTACTTATGAAGCTAAAGAAGATGAATGGATTGCTACTATTCCAGTAGGATACGCAGACGGCTGGATTCGTAAATTAAGCAATTTTGAAGTATTAGTAGATGGAGTTAAAGTGCCAATTGTTGGTAGGATCTGCATGGATCAATTGATGATTAAATTACCTAAAATGTATAAAACGGGTACAAAAGTAACATTTATTGGAAAGCAAAAAGGTGCTGAAATTACAATTGATGAAGTAGCGAAGCATCTTGAAACAATTAATTATGAAATCCCTTGCATGGTTGCAGCAAGGGTTCCGAGGGTTTATACAAGAGATTCGCAGCATATTGATGTTAATAATTATATCTTGCGCTGAATATACATCTTCCTGAGTCAACATAAAAAGTCTGCGAACAAAAGACAATAAAATAATAACTTCCATGCATAAAAGAGGGTATCAATTGACGATAATAGTGTAGAAATTGACAGAATTAACTTTCCATTAAAGCTAATCAATGTTATGATAAGGAAAGATGAGACTATTGGTGTGTGTATTGATGTTGGAGGTGTATGTTTGTGTCTGAAGCGAGCGCAACTACAGAAATCCTAGTAAGATTACCGAAAAATTTAGTATCGGAGCTCGATCTTATGGTTAAACAAGAAAATGGCAACCGAAGTGATTTTATTCACCAAGCAACAAAATTGTACCTTCGTGAGCGAAAAAAACGCCATATTCGCGAATCAATGAGACGTGGATATATGGAGATGGCAAAGATAAACTTAAATATTGCTTCCGAGGCTTTTCTAGCAGAGTATGAAGCTGATCATACTGTGGATCGTTTAGTAAGCGGGGGGTAATGACTTGGTAGTCAAACGTGGCGACGTTTATTTTGCTGACCTATCTCCTGTTGTTGGCTCAGAACAAGGAGGCGTTCGCCCTGTACTTGTCATTCAAAATGATATAGGCAATCGTTTTAGCCCAACTGTTATTGTAGCTGCGATCACTGCTCAAATTCAAAAGGCAAAGTTACCTACGCATGTTGAAATTGATGCAAAGCGCTATGGATTTGAGCGAGATTCAGTTATTTTACTAGAACAAATTCGTACTATTGATAAACAGAGGCTAACAGACAAGATTACCCATTTAGATGATGAAATGATGGACAGAGTGGATGAAGCCTTGCAAATCAGTGTAGGACTTATCGACTTTTAGAATTATACTTCCATTTATGCTAAGTTGCTCCTTTATGAGCAACTTTTTTAATTTGACTAGGAATAATCAGTAAACGTATATTGTAATAAGAAACGTTTTAAAAATGATAATATATATAGATAGATATAAATGAGTGTATTGACTCACAAGGAGGACCTCATGAATCAAGATTTATTCAATTATATACAAAATCATAAATCAGAAATTTTTGATCGATGGCTAGTGTTAATGAATGATGTGGAAACAGAGCGGATTAAAAACATTGTATCCGAGCAAGTGTACGTAAATGTAAGCTCTGATTTTGTAAATTTACTTTTGGCAAAAGCATTCCGTGATCAGGAAAATTTTGCAGAGGAACTAGAGGAAGTAGTAGGACGAGTTGTGAGTTTAGGATGGCCTCTTGCTTATTTGACACAGGGTGTACGTAACTTGGGTCACGTAGTGGTTGAAGGGTATGTAAACAGTGAACATGTAAAGGCTGACCAAACTCATTCTGAATTATTCTATCGGTTTGACAAGTGGTTAAGCCCTATTTATAACAAAATAGTAGAACAATACTCCAACTCGTGGGAAAATACAGTTATGTTGCAAAAAGTTGCACTTCAAGAATTGTCTGCTCCATTAATACCGGTATTTGATAAAATTACAGTAATGCCGCTTGTAGGAACAATTGACACTGATCGCGCAAAGAAAATTATGGAAAACTTACTGCAAGGTGTCGTAAAGCACCGATCAGAGGTCGTATTAATAGATATTACCGGAGTACCAGTAGTGGATACGATGGTTGCCCATCATATCATTCAAGCTGCTGAAGCCGTACGTTTGGTTGGAGCCAAGTGTTTGTTAGTAGGAATTCGTCCGGAAATTGCTCAGACTATTGTGAACTTAGGTATTAACTTAAATGAAATTATTACGAAAAACTCATTAAAAAAAGGCGTAGAGTTTGCGTTAGAAATGACTGAGCGGAAAATAGTTGATATAGAATCGGAGGAATAAACGTGAGAATACCCATTTTGAAATTGTACGACTATTTATTGGTATCCATTCAATGGGAGCTGGATGATCAAACGGCTATTCAATTCCAAGAAGATTTGCTAAGTAAAATTCATCAAACTGGAGCAAAAGGAGTGGTAATCGATTTAACTTCAATTGATATGATCGATTCATTCATCGCAAAAGTTTTAGGTGACGTGGTTAGCATGTCTAATTTGATGGGGGCTAGAGTAGTATTAACAGGTATCCAGCCTGCAGTAGCTATTACACTTGTTGAGTTAGGGATTGGCCTAAATGATGTTCTTACTGCACTCGATTTAGAAAAAGGTCTTGAGAAACTCCAATCGGAATTGGGGGATTAGTATATGGAATTCCAATCCAGCGTAAAAATCGTAACAGAATGGGACATCGTAGCGGCACGCCAATTAGGTAGAAATGTGTCGAAAGAGCTAGGGTTTGGAACAGTTGACCAAGCTCGTATTACAACCGCCATTTCTGAATTAGCTCGTAATATTTACCTATATGCGGGTAAGGGTCAAATCTATATTGAGAAATTAAATCGTGGAGGAAAAAACGGTCTTCTTGTCGTAGCAACAGATGAAGGGCCAGGTATCCCCGACGTTCGCAAAGTAATGGAAGATGGATACTCAACATCGGGTGGACTAGGAGCTGGGCTTCCTGGGGTAAAACGATTGATGGATGAGTTTGACATCGAAACAAATGTCGGAGAAGGTACTGAGATTAAAGCAGTTAAGTGGCTCCGGTAGGAGGAAATAGATAATGTCTTTTGATAAAGAGATGAGAGATTTATACAAAGATATTTTGGGGAACTATATCCAAACACAAAATGAACAAATTTTGTATCAAGGACAAAAACTAAGTAGAAAATCTTTAGAGAATGAAATATCGCCAGAAGATATTGTGAGCATTCATAAAGAAGTGATTGAAGAAATTTATTCTGATATTCCAGAAAAAGTGCTGCATTCTCTGGACTTTTTACTTGAGGTAATGATTAGCTACGGTCTTGCTCTTCGTGAGCATCAAACATTAAAAAATAAGCAGCGGGAACTTCGTTCTGAAATTGAAGTTGCCGCTAACGTCCAGCAGACGCTGTTGGGGACAAAGGTTCCGGCTAGTTCAACTTTAGAAATTGGTGCGATTAGCGTACCGGCTAAACAGATGAACGGAGATTATTTTCACTTTGTAGAAGAAGAGCACGGTGGGTTAAGTATTGCCATTGCCGATGTGATCGGCAAAGGAATTCCAGCTGCAATGTGTATGTCTATGATCAAATATGCGATGGACAGCTTACCGGACTCAAGAAAAAATCCAAGTTATGTATTAGAGAACTTGAATAATATTGTAGAGCGAAACGTAGATCCAAGTATGTTTATTACGATGTTCTACGGAAGCTATAATCCCGAGACAAACTTATTTGATTATGCATCTGCAGGGCATGAACCAGGTTTTTATTATGATGCCAAAGCTGATTCATTTGAAGATTTGGAAGCAAAAGGACTCGTGCTAGGAGTCGATCGCCATGTGAAATATCTTCAGTACGAGCAGCAGCTTTCAAAAGGCGATATGATTGTTCTGTTAACAGATGGCGTAACAGAATGCAGAACTGAAGAAGGATTTATTGAAAGATTGGACATCATAAAATTAATTCGAAAATACATGCATTTGTCTCCTCAAGAAATTGTAGAATCTGTATATAAAGAGCTGGAAAAATTACAGCATTTTCAATTGAGGGATGACTTTACATTGATTATTTTGAAGAGTTTAGTTTAAGTATTCTAAATAAGGGTACAGAAAAGATAGCACAAAATTAGAGGGGGTCTACTAATACGATGAATTTAAAAATAGATATACAAAAGGACGGTCAAGCATATCGTATTAAGCTGGCTGGAGAGATTGACGCATATACAGCACCTAAGCTAAAAGAAAAGTTCATGGAAATTACTGAACATACCGAACCAGAAATTATAGTCGATTTAACCGATGTATCATACATGGATAGTACAGGACTAGGTGTATTTATTGCATTGTTAAAAGCCAATAAGAAAAATAACGGCTCTTTGAAATTTGTTGGTGTATCAGAGCGCATCAAGCGCTTATTTGATATTACGGGCCTCACAGACATTTTAAACGTGAATTCACAAGTAGAAGGTGGCGTAAAATGAAACAGCCTTATGACTTTGTTGAGATGAAGATTCCTGCTAAGCCAGACTACGTAGCGATTATTCGACTGACGCTGTCTGGTGTAGCGAACCGGATGGGTTTTTCTTATGATGAAATTGAAGATATGAAAATTGCTGTGAGTGAGGCATGTACAAATGCCGTACAGCATGCTTACAAGAATGAAGAAAATGGTGAAGTGAGAGTAGGTTTTGGTTTATTTGATGACCGTTTAGAAATCATGGTGGTCGATAAAGGTGAAAGCTTTAATTTTGAAGAGCTTAAGGAACATATAGGACCTTATGAAACATCAAAAGAAGTTGAATTTCTTCCTGAAGGTGGACTTGGTTTATATTTAATTGAAACACTAATGGACGAAGTGAAAATGGTCAATTCAAAAGGTGTAACGCTAATGATGACTAAGTATGTGCAAAGAGAGCAGGTGGAGAGTGATGAAAACACAGTCTCAACCTATGAAATTAACTAAAGAACAGGTTCAGGAACGAATTGAGCGCTTTCAAAAAACGCAGGATGAAGAAGCACAAAGTGATCTAGTAGTACATTACAAGAACCTTGTTGAATCTATTGCACGTCGCTATTCAAAAGGCAGAAGCTTACATGAAGATATTGTGCAGGTAGGGATGCTAGGACTGTTAGGAGCTATTAGAAGGTATGATGCTTCATTTGGAAGAAGCTTTGAATCGTTTGCTGTTCCTACAATCATTGGAGAGATTAAGCGATTTTTACGCGATAAAACGTGGAGTGTTCACGTACCGCGCCGCATCAAAGAATTAGGTCCTAAAATTAAAGCAGCTGTCGAAGAGCTAACAACCCGTTTACAGCGATCTCCTCAAGTGAAAGAAATTGCTGATCATATCGGAGTGACAGAGGAAGAAATTTTAGAAACGATGGAGATGGGGCAAAGTTATCAAGCGTTGTCTGTTGATCATTCCATTGAAGCAGACTCTGATGGAAGTACTGTTACAATCCTTGATTTAGTAGGTGAACAAGAGTCGGGTTATGAGAAAACTGATCAGCGCTTAGTGTTAGAAAAGATTCTTCATGTATTAAGCGATAGAGAAAAAGAAGTGATTCGCTATACATTTATTGAAAATCTGAGTCAAAAAGATGCCGGTGAGAAGTTAGGGATTTCTCAAATGCATGTATCTCGACTGCAAAGAAGAGCTCTTGATAAGCTAAGGACTGCAGCTCGCTCAGATTCTAACGATTCGGAGTATATGTCGTGATGACAGTAGACCCTAATACAAAGTTGATTCAAACTCATATATACCAAGAGCCAAAGCAAGGGAACGTATGTTGTGGAGATAGTTACTATGTCAAAGAAACGGATGACTATTTTCTATGTGCAGTGGCAGATGGATTAGGAAGCGGTGAACAAGCTAGAGCCGCTTCTGTAGCTGTTACGGATGTAGCGAAAGCTCATCATCATCTAGATGTGGATGAGATCATTTCTAAGTGTAACAAAGCTACTCGACATACAAGAGGCGCGGCAGTAGCTATTTTGAAAATTGATAAAAAACATAACGAATTTCATTATACAAATGTAGGTAATATCCGCTTTTATCTGTATTCTCCGGAGGGGAAATTAACGTACCCTCTGCCAATTCAAGGTTTTTTATCAGGGAAAATTCAAAAGTTCCGCACACAAACCTTCCCATATGACTCCGGTTCTAAATTTTTGATTCATACAGATGGCTTAGAATTAAAAGAGATTAAATCTGTTTTTGCTAACTCGATGAATGTAGATCAATTGTCGACACGGCTACAGGCAGCAATTCGATCTCATAATGACGATATTACGTATATCGCTGGTCATCTTCCAACTGCATAGCCTTTCTTTTTAGCTCACATGTGTTATTGCATGTGAGTTTTGTTACAATAGAGACAAAGTTTCATTTAGGTAGGAGGATAAGCTGTGTCTGTTGCAACGAAATTAGATAATCAAATTGTTCAACGTGTAAGTAAAGAGGTGGAGATTTCACAAAAGCAAGTACAAAACGTAATTGCTTTAGTAGAAGACGGTAATACAGTTCCCTTTATTGCTCGATATAGAAAAGAACAAACTGGTGCTTTGGATGAAGTCCAAATCCGGAATATTTTAGATTCCTGGAACTACTTAATGAATTTAGAGGAGCGTAAAGAGGAAGTTCTTCGATTAATTGAAGAGCAAGGGAAATTAACTGAGGAACTGGCTGCTCAAATTCATCAAGCGAAGAAATTGCAGCAAGTAGAAGATTTATACCGCCCTTTTAAGCAAAAACGACGTACAAAAGCAACTGTAGCAAAAGAAAAAGGTCTTGAACCATTAGCACAGTGGCTACTAAGTTTTCCACGTTCTGACGTGAAGAACGAAGCGAAAACATACATAAATGAAGAAGCGGGAGTTCAATCTTCTGAAGAAGCTATTCAGGGAGCCCTAGACATTGTAGCGGAACAAATTTCTGACGAAGCATCTTACCGTCAATGGATTCGTACGACTACTGTAAAAGATGGCATAATTGTTACTTCAGTCAAAGATCCGGAAAAAGATGAAAAAAATATCTATGAAATGTACTATGAATATACAGAAGCGGTAAAGCGAATCGTTCCTCATCGTATCTTAGCTATGAATAGAGGAGAAAAAGACGGTATTTTAAAAGTGAGTATTGATGCGCCTACAGATCGTATTCTTTCATATTTACATAAACAAGTAATCAAAAAAAGGGATTCTTCAGCTGAAAGTTATATCATCTCAGCTATAGAAGATGCTTATAAACGCTTAATAGAACCATCTATTGAACGCGAAATCCGTAAAGAGCTATCAGAAAAAGCGGAAGAAAGAGCCATTCACATCTTTTCTGAAAACTTACGAAAACTTCTTCTCCAACCTCCATTGAAAGGGAAAGTGGTATTAGGAGTAGATCCAGCTTTTCGAACAGGCTGCAAATTAGCTGTAGTAGATGAAACAGGCAAGGTATTAAAAATTGATGTTATTTATCCACATCCTCCTGTGAGAAAAGCAGCTGAAGCGCAAAATAAATTAAAGAAAATGTTCGCTGAATACCCTATTGAAGTAGTAGCCATTGGAAACGGAACGGCATCTCGCGAAACGGAGCAATTTGTAGCGGATGTTCTTAAAGAGATTGAAAACCCAGTTTATTATTTGATTGTGAATGAAGCGGGAGCAAGCGTATATTCGGCTTCTGATGTTGCTAGAGAGGAATTTCCTGATTTTCAAGTAGAAGAGCGAAGCGCTGTATCGATTGCCAGAAGGCTGCAAGATCCGCTGGCTGAACTTGTGAAAATCGATCCTAAGTCGGTAGGAGTAGGGCAGTATCAGCATGATGTGTCTCAAAAGCAATTAAATGATTCACTGACTTTTATTGTAGAGACAGTAGTAAATCAGGTAGGAGTAAATGCAAACACGGCTTCTGCTTCGCTTCTACAATACGTTGCTGGTCTAAATAAGACAGTTGCTCAAAACATTGTAAAATATCGGGATGAAAACGGAAAATTCTCTAACCGAAAACAGTTGAAGAAAATTCCGCGTCTAGGCGCTAAAACGTATGAGCAGTGTATTGGTTTTTTACGTATTATAGAAGGTGAAGAACCTTTAGACAGAACGGGTATCCATCCTGAAACATATGGAGACGTTAAAAAGCTTTTAAAGAAAGCTGAAGTGAAAGAGACTGAGCTTGGAACGGAGAAAGTAAAAGAAGCATTAAAACATATTTCTTTACCCGAAATATCAGAAGAACTAAGGATAGGGGAGCTTACTTTAAAAGACATTATAGAAGCGCTCGTAAGACCGGAAAGAGATCCTCGTGATGAACTGCCAAAACCTTTGCTCCGTCAGGATATTTTGAAACTAGAGGATCTTGCCAAAGGTATTCAGCTTGAAGGCACGGTGCGAAACGTCGTAGACTTCGGAGCGTTCATCGATATAGGAGTTAAGCAAGACGGTCTAGTCCATATTTCTAAATTAACAAATCGGTACGTTAAGCACCCCCTCGATGTCGTTTCAGTAGGAGATTTGGTGAATGTGTGGGTAGAAGACGTAGATATGAAAAAAGGAAGAGTCGCACTGACGATGATTCCGCCTCATCAATAATAAAATTGCCTTTTCAGAAAATCTGAAAAGGCAATTTTATTTGTAAAAAGAAGTGATTTAAGAAGCGGAGTTATTTTTTTGATAAAAAAACCAACATTGATTGAGCAATTTTATTTGTGCACGGTCTTTTTCAGAATAAGCGCGCCTCATTTGTTTTTGTAGCCACATTGGCATAAGGACAATCACTCCTTTTCATTTATGATAAGGTAAATAGTGAGTATGTAATGAAGTGTATGCCCAAAGAGCTAGTCAGGTGATTTCATACAGTAGAGGAGTATATAAGATGAATGATAAGGATTTACAAATACTTGTAGAAGAAATTTCATTGAAGCTGTTTCACAAACCATTTCGTCATGAAGCCACTTTTAATTCTCGTTTACGTACGACAGGTGGAAGGTATTTATTACGTACATCTAATATAGAAGTAAACTACAAATACTTTGAACAATATGGCAGACAAGAAATAGTAGAAATTATTAAACATGAGCTCTGTCACTATCATTTGCATATTGAGGGGAAAGGGTATAAGCATGGAGATCAAGACTTTAAAAGCCTAATGAAAGAAGTAGGCGCCCCCCGCTTTTGTCAGGCATTGAAAAAAGAAAGTGATGGAAAGAAAAAAGAGTACATATATGTATGTATGCAATGTGATCAAAAATATGTTCGAAAAAGAAAAGTGAACACGGTTAAATATGTTTGTGGAAAGTGTAAAGGTAAATTAAAAAAAATGTAGAAGATGCTTGACTAAAATAGATTGATTATGATAAATTAATAAAGCCGTCTCAAATAAACGGCAAAGAAATTACAAAAACTTATTGACATTACATATAATGTCGATTACAATGTAAGAAGTCTGATAAATATTATTCCACAGTAGCTCAGTGGTAGAGCTATCGGCTGTTAACCGATCGGTCGTAGGTTCGAGTCCTACCTGTGGAGCCATATGGAGAAGTACTCAAGTGGCTGAAGAGGCGCCCCTGCTAAGGGTGTAGGTCGTGTAAGCGGCGCGAGGGTTCAAATCCCTCCTTCTCCGCCATTTTATAATGGCCCGTTGGTCAAGCGGTTAAGACACCGCCCTTTCACGGCGGTAACACGGGTTCGAATCCCGTACGGGTCACCATTTATTTTTATCTACATAATAGTGGAGGATTAGCTCAGCTGGGAGAGCACCTGCCTTACAAGCAGGGGGTCGGCGGTTCGATCCCGTCATCCTCCACCATTTGACTGTTTTATACATAATTTTGGATGGTCCCGTGGTGTAGCGGTTAACATGCCTGCCTGTCACGCAGGAGATCGCGGGTTCGATTCCCGTCGGGACCGCCATTTTAAATTATTGGGCTATCGCCAAGCGGTAAGGCAACGGATTTTGATTCCGTCATGCGTTGGTTCGAATCCAGCTAGCCCAGCCATAAAGAGCCATTAGCTCAGTTGGTAGAGCATCTGACTTTTAATCAGAGGGTCGAAGGTTCGAGTCCTTCATGGCTCATTTTCATTTCTTGCGGGTGTGGCGGAATTGGCAGACGCGCTAGACTTAGGATCTAGTGTCTTTACGACGTGGGGGTTCAAGTCCCTTCACCCGCATCTTATTCATTTTATGTATTTAGCGGTCGTGGCGGAATGGCAGACGCGCTAGGTTGAGGGCCTAGTGGGGGCGACCCCGTGGAGGTTCAAGTCCTCTCGGCCGCACCAAAAAAACTTTTTAAAAAAGTGTTGACATAAGAAAATAGAAATGATATTATAATAAAGTCGCCAAAACAACGGCGGTAAACATCATAAGAAGCGCCCGTAGCTCAATTGGATAGAGCGTTTGACTACGGATCAAAAGGTTAGGGGTTCGACTCCTCTCGGGCGCGCCATATTGCGGGTGTAGTTTAGTGGTAAAACCTCAGCCTTCCAAGCTGATGTCGTGAGTTCGATTCTCATCACCCGCTCCAAATATATTGAACTTTGAAAACTGAACAAAGCGACAAACGTCAACGTTAAATTTTATTTTTTAATTGAGCAAGTCAAACATTTCTTCGGAGAGTTTGATCCTGGCTCAGGATGAACGCTGGCGGCGTGCCTAAT
>Ga0268254_10000444_pt1 | contig 25564 bp, 21 predicted proteins | sample AgamicOrSfrz_FD_200251 | JGI IMG/M metagenome (GOLD analysis project Ga0268254, IMG submission 200251) | Agave microbial communities from Guanajuato, Mexico - Or.Sf.rz (v2) (version 3) | ecosystem: Host-associated > Plants > Phyllosphere > Phylloplane/Leaf | place: Guanajuato, Mexico...
ACCAAGACGGGCTTTTTTATGTAGATCAAGTTGTACTGCTGTTCCTCGATAGCTCAGTCGGTAGAGCGCCGGACTGTTAATCCGTAGGTCCCTGGTTCGAGCCCAGGTCGAGGAGCCAGAATTTGAAAGGCCCGCATCCGTGCGGGCCTTTTCTTTTGTGCGCCGCAGCTGCGCCTTATACGGCGTGATGCGGCGCGCGCATGATGCCATGCGCTCTGGCCTGTCGTCCGGGTTTGCTGCGTCTGTTCAGAGATCGCATGGATTCACAACGGCCATCCCCTTCCGTCGCATTCGTGCCGGGGCCGCTGTGCGCGTCATCGCGCGAATGCCAAGGCGGTATACGATGGCGGCTTCGCAGTGCGCAACCGCACTGCCAACGCACCTTGGCTCCTCAGTCGGCACTATCATGAAACTCGCTCCTTTGCGCACCTTCGTTTCCGCGGCGCTTACCGCCGCGCTCGCAGCCGCGCCCACCGCGTTCATGCCTTCCGCCCATGGCGAAGAAGTGGGCAGCGTCAATACCAATTTCCGCATCACGGGTTCGGACCGCGTGGTCGTCGAGGCGTACGACGACCCGCTCGTGCAAGGTGTGACCTGCTACGTGTCGCGCGCGCGGACAGGCGGCGTCAAAGGCACGCTGGGTATCGCGGAAGATCCCACCGAGGCATCCATCGCGTGCCGCCAGGTCGGCGCGATCCATTTCAGCGGACCGCTGAAGCAGCAAGCCGATGTGTTCTCGGTGAGCATGTCGTTGATCTTCAAGGCGTTGCACGTGGTGCGCGTGGTGGACACGAAACGTAATGCGCTGGTGTATCTCACTTACAGCGACCGGGTGGTAAGCGGAAGCGCGAAAAACAGCGTCAGCGCCGTGCCCATGCCGCCCGGCACAACGATTCCGCTCAAGTAAGCGGACCAGGACGACGCATCGCGGGAGCCGACCAGCAGCCTACGGGAAAGCGCACCTCGCGTGCAGCGGCGCAGCACGCATGGCCGCGCCGCCGTGTGCCGCGCCGCGCTAAACTGAGCGGCTGTGCGAGAGCTCTGCCATGACCGCTGACCATCGTTTCCGCAATTCCGCCCGTTATTGGCGTACGCCGCTTCTGCCCGGCGCGGACCTGCTCACGGCCGAATATCACGACCACGAATTCGCGCCGCACTGGCACGACGCGTACACGATCCCGGTGATCGTCGCGGGCGCCGAGGGTTACCGCTACCGCGGCTCGGACTATGTCGCCGAAGCGGGCGGCGTGCCGATCATCAATCCGGGCGAGCTGCACACCGGCTCGAAGGCCGTGGAGGCCGGCTGGCGCTATCGCGTGATGTATGCGCCCGTGCCATACATCCACGAACTCGCCAACGAAATCGCCGGCAAGCCGCAGCCGCAGCCCTGGTTCGCGCCGGGCGTGATCCGCGATCCGGATCTCGCCGCGCGGCTCACCAACGCGCACCGTCTGCTCGAAGCAGGCACCGATGCGCTCGCCGCCGAAGCCGCGTTGCTCGATGCACTGTCCACGCTGCTCGTGCGCTACGGACAGGCGCAGCCGGAGCCCTCACGCGCCGTGACTGACGACCTCCGCATCGCGCTGATGAAAGAGCGTCTGACAGGCGACCTGCTCGAACCTGTCACGCTCGCCGAGCTCGCGCAAGCCGCCGGGCTGTCGCCCTTCCACGCGGCGCGCCTGTTCAACCGGAGCACTGGCCTGCCGCCGCACGCGTGGCGCAATCAGGTGCGCTTGCAACGGGCACTCGCGCCGCTGCGCGCGGGCGTGCCGGTCACCGACGTGGCGGCCGCCAGCGGCTTTACCGACCAGAGCCACTTCACGCGGCATTTCCGGCGCATGTTCGGCGTGCCGCCGGGACGCTGGCAGGGCACCTGAGCGTCAATCGCCCGCAAGAACGTACAAGCCCTGCCTCGGGCCGCCCGCTATGCTTCCCGACTCAAGGAGGCAAATCTTGACCCAGTCGAAACGTTTGAAGGAATTCACCGCTGGCGCTCGCGACATCATCCCGATGATGGTCGGCTCGGCGCCCTTCGGTGTCATCTACGGCACGCTTGTCGCGTCCGGCCCGCTGCCGTTGTGGCAGGGCCAGTTGATGTCGCTCGTCGTATTCGCCGGCTCCGCGCAGTTCATCGCGCTCGGGCTGATTGCCGGTCACGCGAGTTTCGCCGTGATCCTCGCCACCACGTTCGTCGTCAATTTGCGTCACGTGCTGTACAGCGCGACGCTCGCGCCGCACGTCGCGCATCTGCCGGCGCGCTGGCGCTGGGCGCTCGCCGCACTTCTCACCGACGAGGTGTTTGCCGTCGCCTGGGAACACTACCGCAACCGCGAGCCGGGCACGGTCGGCCCGCATTACTTCTTCGGCGCCGGTCTCGCCATGTACCTGAACTGGCAGTGCTGGACAGTGGGCGGGTTGTTGTTCGGCGCGACGTTCCCCGGCCTGCAGTCGCTCGGGCTCGATTTTGCGATGGTGGCGACCTTCATTGCGATCGTCGTGCCGCAGCTTGTCGCGGTGCGCTATATCGCAGCCGCGGCCACTGCGGGCACGCTCGCCTTCCTGTGGCAGGGGTGGCCGTACAAACTCGGTCTGCTCGCCGCGGTGTTCGCGGGCGTCGCCGTCGGCGTTGTGTTGTCGGCGCCCGCGCTGCGCTCCCGGCGCGGGCGGAGATCGGCGGAGGCGTCGCGATGAACTACGTAATTCTCATATTCGGCATGGCGCTCATCACCTGGATCATCCGTGCCGCCGTATTCGTGCTCGGCGACAGGCTGGTGTTTCCGCCACTGGTGCGCACGGCCCTCGGCTTCGTCCCCGTCACGGTGCTGACGGCGATCATCGTGCCGATGGCGGTCTCGCCGCATGGCGCCGACGCCGGCGCGGAGCTGACCTGGCGCAATCCGCAATTGGTCGGCGCGCTGGCCGCCGTCGTAGCGAGCGCGCTGACGCGGCGGCCGCTTGTGACGATCGCCATCGGGCTGACGGTGTTTTTCGTCTGGCAAGGCGTCGTGCTGCGCTAGAGGCCCCGGCCCACTAGGGCAACCCGATAAAACCCTTAAGTTTTCTGCCAATCCGCCGATATGCAGTCGAGGTCCGCTCGCCGGGATACGTCCCGCCAACGACGCGGCAACAGGCAGGAATCAAGCGCGCGGCCATCGCGCGTCGCAGCCTCCGGGTCCGCTTGCGACCGGGGCATACGACAAGGCCGCGCGGCAGGACCAAACGGGAAACACACATGGGTCAGATCACCCTCACTCTCAAAGACGAGACCATTGCGACGCTGCGCAAGGACTTCGACGCTTTTCTGCGCGTATCGCTGAAGCTCGATCCGCAGTTCGCGACGCCGTCGTTCGAGGACTTTTTGCGCGCCAAGCTGCTCGACAACATGGTTCCGCTGACGGAGCACGCGGTTCAGCGGATGTTGCAGGGCGGCCAGTATGCATGGGCGAAACGCACGCTCGACAAGGAGTTTCCGGACGTGGTCGCGATCCTCATGCGGCAGGCAGGCGAATTCGGTTTCGGCTTCGCCGCACGCTCGGAATGGACGCCCGAGGAGCTGGCCAAGCAATGCCGCGACTGGGCGGCGGCGATCGTCAAGGAAGCCGAGGGCGATGCGGTGCTCGTCGACCCGCTCGCCGCGCAGATCAAGGGCGCGGTGCAAGACATCCAGGCGCTCGAGGAGATCATGCAGACGCCGGCATGGCGGCTTGTCGAATCGCTGCGTCAACGCGTGTACGAGGCGAAGGTTGCTTGCGAAACGAGCGTAGGCAGCACGGCGCGCGAAAAACTCGGCGAACTGCGCGGGTTGCTGCGGCTCGGCATTTCGCACGGCTCGTTCCAGAAGCAGGAGGCTCAGCAGATCATGGAATATCTGCGCCTGCTCAAACCGGAAATTTTCATGGAAGAGCCGTACGACGTGTTCTCGCGGATGGCTGCGTGGCTGCGCAACTTTTTCGTCCCACCGCGTCCGGCTGCGCAGCAGCAACAACGTCAGTCGCGCTGATTTCCCGGCGGGCCGGCGCGCTGCGGCCAGTTTGCGGATCCTGGCAGATCAGTTGCGCGCCGCACCGAGCATCGCTGCGGCCAGCGGCGTTCGGCGTCATGACGTTCGTGCCTTGCGAAGCTAACCGGACCACCGGGACGCCTGTCGCTCACTGCCCGCCTAGTCCCACATCTCCTAGTCCCACATCTTTCTGAGCTTCGCGCCGATTTCCAGCTTTGCCCGCGCCGCCGCGGCCAGTCCCGCGGCGGTCGGGGCGCTCGGCTCGGGCACGCGCGGCCACGCATAGGCGTCGAACAGCGGCATCAGATCCGCTGGAATGAAGCGCGTGCGCGACGCCCACACGTGACGGTCGCCAAGGTGCGTCTGGTTGTGCACGTAGAAGCGCTGCGGCACGACGATGTGCAGGTCTTCTTTTGCGCGCGTCATTGCTACGTAGAGCAGGCGGCGCTCCTCGTCGATTTCCTCGTCGCTGCCCGTGCCCAGGTCGGACGGAATACAGCCGTCCACTCCATTCAGCACGAACACGTTGCGCCACTCCTGCCCTTTCGCCGAATGAATGGTGGAGAGGATCAGGTAGTCTTCGTCGATGAGCGGCACGCCGGACTCGTCGCTGGTAGCGTCGGGCGGATCGAGCGTGAGTTCGGTCAGGAAACGTTCGCGCGACGCGTAAGTGCCCGCGATGCTTTCCATCTGCAGCACGTCGGCATGGCGGACGGCGGCGTCTTCGTGATTGCGCGCGAGATGCGGCTCATACCAGCGCCGCACCATCTCGAATTCGGCGGGCCACGGAATCTCGCGCCCGTACACGCTCGACATCAGCTTGACGAACGGATGCCAGTCCTCCTGCGCGCGCGGCGGCGGGACGAAGTCTGCGAGTGCCCGGGCGACGCTGCTAAGGGCTGAGGCGGCTGAGGCGGCTGAGGCGGTTCCGCGGGTGGCTCCCGTGCCGGTTACGTCGGCGGTTACGTCAGCTGCATTGCCAGCGCCCACGCGCGCAACAATCTCATCGAGCACCTTCGCTGCCGTGGCCGGCCCGACGCCCGGCAGCAGTTGCACGACCCGGAAGCCCGCCACGCGGTCGCGCGGATTCTCGGCCCACCGCAGCACCGCCAGCATGTCCTTCACATGCACGGAGTCGAGAAACTTGAGCCCGCCAAACTTCACGAACGGAATATTGCGCCGCGTGAGTTCGATCTCCAGCGCGGCGCTGTGGTGCGCCGCGCGAAACAGCACCGCCTGGGACTTCAACTTGATGCCCTGCTCGCGCGCTTCGAGAACCTGTTCGACGACGTAGCGCGCCTGGTCCACCTCGTCCGCCACAGTCACGAGACGCGGGCGCTGCGCCGAGGCCTTGTCGGTCCACAAGTTTTTCGTGTAGCGCTCGCTGGCCCGTTCGATCACCGCGTTCGACGCGGCCAGAATCGGCTGCGTCGAGCGGTAATTGCGCTCGAGCGTGACCCGCGTGGCAGGCGGGTCGAATTGCGCCGGGAAGTCGAGAATATTGCGCACCGTGGCGCCGCGAAACGAATAGATCGACTGCGCGTCGTCCCCGACCACAGTCAGGCCGCGCCCGTCGGGCTTGAGCCCGAGCAGAATGGACGCCTGCAGGCGATTGGTATCCTGATACTCGTCGACCAGCACGTGATCGAAGCGCGCCGAGAGGTCCGCGGCAATGGCCGGCTCGGCCGCCATATGCGACCAGTAGAGCAGCAAGTCGTCGTAATCGAGCACGCTTTGCTTCTGCTTGGCGTCGACATAGGCGGCGAAGAGCATGCGCAAATCGGCCTCCCATTCTCGGCACCACGGGAACGCATTGTCCAGAACCTGGCCAAGCGACGCGCCGGTGTTCACCACTCGCGAGTAGATCGCAAAGCAGGTGCCTTTGGCCGGAAAGCGCCGTTCTTTCGCCGAGAGTCCCAGTTCGTGGCGGACCAGGTTCATCAGGTCGGCGGAATCTTCGCGGTCGTTGATCGTGAAGGCGGGAGCCAAGCCGATCGGTTCGGCGTATTCGCGCAATAGACGCGCGCCGACGCTGTGAAAAGTGCCGGCCCACGTGAGCCCTTGCGCGAGGGCAGCGCGGGTGCCAAGCGCCGCCGTGGCAATGCGCGTGACACGGCGGGTCATTTCCTGCGCCGCCCGACGCGAGAACGTAAGCAGCAGGATTCTGCGCGGGTCCGCGCCTTTCACGACCAGGTTAGCGACGCGATGCGCCAGCGTGTTCGTCTTGCCCGAACCCGCGCCGGCGATGACGAGTAGTGCGCCAGGCGGTGCCTCAGGCGTCTCTGCGCCGTGCTCGACGGCTTGCCGCTGTGCGTCGTTGAGCTTCGCGAGCCAGGCGGTGGCGTCGGACGGCGGCGGAGATTCGGCGACGGAAAGCACGGTTGTTTTTGCAGGCGTTGGATGGATCAGGAAGGCGACGCATACCGTATATCCATACAACCCCGGCGCACAAGCGCCCTTTTTTTGGGACGCCGCCGGTATCAGGAATGCGGCGCGCCTCGGGGCCTCGAGGACTCTCTCCATCTTGCCAGTTGCACCGGCCACACCCGCCACAAATAAAACAACGGCCCGTTGGCTTGCGCGCAACGGGCCTCGACTATCCGACCAGACTTCCCGCTCATTCAAAAAGCCGGAAGCCGCCAGCCAACAAGCCATTTACTGCTTCTTGGCATCCTTGAGATTGGCTTCGGCGCTGGCTTTGTCGGCGTCGGCCTGAGCCTCGGTTTTTTCCTTGTCGGCCTTGGCTTGGGCGACAGCCGCCTTCTTATCAGCCTTGGCCTGCTGTTTCGCGGCCTTCTTGTCGGCATGCGTGACGGGCGCCGCGGCCGGATCGCTCGCCTGAGCGAACGCCACCGACGACAGGCAGCCAGCAATCAACAGCGCGCCAAGCCGGCTCACGGCGAATTGCACGGACTTCTTAGATTGACCTTGGTTCATATGTTGACTCCTTGCCAAAGCGCTCAAAAGCGAGGCGGGAGCGCCCCCGCCCGAGCGTTAATTCCGCCAGGCCAGGCACGCTGAACCTGGCCCCAACGCGATTAATGCTTGACCTCGCCGCCGTCGTTCTGCTCGCCGGCCTGACCTTGCATGTTCATCTTCATTTCGTTGTTGGCAGCCTGCTTGTCCGCCTTCATGTTGATTTTGGCGTCGCGCACCTGCTCCTTATATTCGGACTTCGCGGCCTTCTGCTGTTGCTTGAGCTCTGCCTTCGACGCCTTCTTCGACGCCCGATACTCCGCGCTCGCCTTCGCGTTGGCTTCGCGCTTTTGCACCAGCGGATCTGCCGAGCCCGGCGCGGTGAGGCGGGTCGGCGCCGGCGTCACGGGCTGTACCGGCTGCACGCCCTGCGCCGCCGGTGCGACATCGGCACCCGGCGTCTGCACCTGCGCTTGCGCCTGCAGGTTGGCCCCCGCGGCAGGCTGCACCGGCTGGATGGGCTGCGTGGTCTGCGCCATGGCCGCGCTGGCGGCAAATGCGGTGATGGCGGTACCGATCAGTAGCGTACGAATCTGAGTCATGGTTAGTTCCTCTCTAAAATTGTCGTGACGCGGTCCAAGCTTGCGGCGCCGCGTCGCGGCGGTGCCGTGCGGGACGCCTTCCGGCTACTCAAAGCCGAACTGCATCCGGCAAGCTTTGCTGCTGATAGCCACTTTACGAGTGGAGTCCTTTCGTGGCGACTCGTGTTACGCAACGTTTCACTTTCCGACAAACGCATAACATCTGCTTGCATTTGCTTTCGAGGCGTTCGCCGGCACGCCGGCAACAGGAGTACGGGGACGACGCGTCTTCTTCGGGGCGAGCTTGTGGCTTATGATGCGAACCCTCGCCTAAGGTGCAAAGCCCATGCCCAATCTCGATTTCACGCTGACCGGCGACTACGTCGAACTTCACAATCTGCTGAAAATTACGGGGCTCGCGGAAAGCGGCGGCCAGGCAAAAATGATGGTCGCGGACGGTGCGGTGACCGTCGACGGCCGCGTCGAAACGCGTAAAACGTGCAAGATTCGCGCGGGCCAGGTGGTGCTGCTCGGCGACACGCGAATTGCCGTCCACGAAGCCTGAGACCCCGGCGCTTCGGACCACGAGAATCCGCAGCCGGGTCGCGCACCAAAAGCGTGCGCTGTCCATCGACATTGCAGCGGCTACACAATAAGCTGTCAGCTTCGCCGCGCACGGCGATCGAGCGACACGGCGGGAGGCTGCTCGCGCTGGAGCCATCACGCCCGTCATTGCGATTGCCTGCAACGCGACGGACACGGATGCAAGGGGACGCGCCAGGACGGCGCCAGGACGGCGCCGGGACACGAAAGGACGCGGCTTGACGGCGCCTCGCCGGCCCCCGGTCAGCGGCCTTGGCAACGGTGGCCCAAAGCCGCTGTCGCCGCGCCGCTGCCTTTCCACGCCTAACACGCACGCTCCATGACTCAATCCGGCTTTACTCGTGCCGTTGCCCGCCCGCCCACTCTCTCGCGCCATGCCGCCGACACCGCCCGGCTCGCCGCACCGCTTGCCATCGCGCAACTGTCGCAAATGGCGATGGGCGTCACCGACACGATCCTGCTCGGTTCGCTAGGCCCCGACGCACTCGCGGCCGGCGGCCTCGGCGCAAACCTGTTTTTCGTCGTCGTCACGCTGCTGCAAGGCGTGCTGACCTCGGTCAGCGTGAGCGTTTCGCATGCGCGCGGCGCGCAGCAAGAAAGCCGCGTGCCGCATATCTACTGGACCGGCTTCGTGCTTTCGGTGTTGCTCTCGCTGCCGGCGTTCGTGCTGCTGTCGTTCGCCACGCCGATTCTGCTCGCGTTCGGCGAACCCGCGCTGCTTGCGCACAACGTCGGCGAATACGCGGCTGTGCTGCGCTGGGGCGCGCCCGGAAGCCTGATCGGCGTGGGACTGATGCGCTCCTTTCTGCCCGCTATCGGCGCGGCGCGGCGACTTTTGTGGGTGTCGCTCGTGAGCGTCGGCGTGAACGGCTTTTTGAACTACGGGCTGATTCACGGCGCCTACGGCCTGCCGCGGCTCGGCTTCCTCGGCTCGGCCGCCGCGACGTCCGTCACCGTCTGGCTGACGGCGCTCGTACTGATGGCACTGCTGCACCTGCAGCCGCACTACCGTCACTTCGTGGTCGCCACGCGCCCCAACGTGCCGCTCATGGGCGAACTGTTCGGCATCGGCTGGCCCGTCGCGATCACATACGGCGTCGAGTCCACGCTGTTTCTCGCGACCGGCCTGATGGTCGGCCTGCTTGGCGAGTCGCAACTGGCCGCACATCAGATTGCGCTGAACGTCGCGTCGGTAGCGTTCATGGTGCCGCTCGCAATCGGCCAGGCGGCCAATGTGCGAGTCGGCTTCTGGTCCGGCGCAGGGCAGCCGCTCGCCGCACGTCATGCTGGCTTTGTCGCGCTCGCGCTCGGCGTGGGCTTCATGACGCTCTCGGGCATCGTGCTGATCGCGGCGCCGCATTGGATCGTTGGCCTGTACCTGCATCTGGACGATCCGGCGAATGCGGCGACCGTCTCGCTTGCCAGTTCGCTGCTCGGCGTGGCGGCCATTTTCCAGATCGTCGACGGCATGCAGACAGTCGGCTCGGGCTGCCTGCGCGGGCTGAAAGACACTCGCGTACCGATGATCGCGGCGGCCTTCGGCTATTGGGCAATCGGCTTTCCGACCGGCTACACGCTCGCGTTTCACTTTGGACTCGGCGCGCGCGGTTTGTGGTGGGGACTCGCCGCCGGCCTCGCGAGCGTCGCTCTGCTGATGACGTTGCGCTTTCACAAACTGAGCTTGCGACGCGTACCTGCGACGGCGGAGGCGCCGCCCGCGGCGTCGGTCTGAAATCGCTTTGAAGTCGGCTTGCAGCGCGGGGAGCGAGCGCTCGTTAACCGCGCTGCACGACGACGGGCAAGACCCGGCCAGTGGCAGACGCGAGGGCTGCGGCATCGAGCGGCATCAACAAACGGCACTGAACGCTCGCGCCTTCACCGGCCGAACGAGAACTGGTTGCACGCGCAACCAGTCGGCGAGCACGCCCAGCGTGTCGAAGGTAAAATGGCGGGCTCCAGCGCAAGTCGTCTGGCCGCGCCGCGCGGTAACACGTGCAGTCAGTTGCACGGTCAGTTGCACGATCGCGCGCCGCTGCGCTGAAGTCCGCGCGCGCCTCACAAAGGCCCGCGCCGCCGGCAGGTCCGCCATCCGCTGACGCACTGCCTTTGCCTTGCCAGTACCCCAGCAACCACCGCGACGCACACGCGCTGCACAGGCGTGCTGACGCGCCCGGTGCCCGACGCGGCGCGCGCCCATGCCGCGTCGATGCCGCGCCCGTGCCGCACAAGTGCCGCACCGACGAGCGCGCATTCGCCTGCGCGGTCGACGGCGCCACACCATCGCTTCTCACGACAAGACCACAACAAGGACCTCGCCTCATGCTTGCCCGCATTACCCGTCTTTTCCCGCTTTGGGCCGTGCTCATATCGGTGGCCGCATATTTCTCGCCGGCTTCGTTTGCCGGCGTGGCACCGCACGTCACGACGCTTTTGACCATCATCATGCTGGCGATGGGCGTCACGCTCTCCGTTGCCGACTTCCAGCGCGTCTTCACGCGGCCGGCGCCGGTGATCGCCGGCATCGTGCTGCATTACCTCGTCATGCCGCTCGCCGCCTGGGTGATTGCAAAGGCGTTGCGCATGCCGCCCGACCTGACCACCGGCATGGTGCTGGTCGGCAGCGTGGCGAGCGGTACGGCGTCGAACGTGATGATCTATCTCGCGCGCGGCGACGTTGCGCTCTCCGTGACAATCAGCGCGTTGTCCACGTTGGTCGGCGTGTTCGCAACACCGCTGCTCACGCGCCTTTACGTGGATGCCTCCATCGCCGTCGACGTGCACGGCATGTTGATGAGCATTCTGCAAATCGTGGCGCTGCCGATCGTAGTCGGGCTCGCGGTGAACCATCTTTTCAGCAAGGCGGTTCGCAAGGTCGAGCCGGTGCTGCCGCTGGTGTCGATGGTCGCGATTCTGCTGATCATCGGCGCGGTGGTGGGCGGCACCCAAAAGAGCATTGCGTCCGTCGGACTTGTGGTGATGCTCGGCGTGGTGCTGCATAACGGCATCGGGCTGCTCGGCGGCTACTGGGGCGGCCGTTTGCTCGGTTTCGACGAGGCCGTCTGCCGCACGCTCGCCATTGAGGTGGGCATGCAGAACTCCGGCCTCGCGGCAACGCTCGGCAAACTGTATTTCACGCCCATTGCTGCATTGCCTGGCGCACTGTTTTCGGTGTGGCACAACCTCTCGGGCTCGCTGCTGGCGGGCTTTTGGGCAGGGCGTCCGGCGCGAGGCTCAACGCCTGCCGACGGCGAACGCGTAGGCAACGCAGAGCGCGTTTGAGGCGCTGCGGCGGCGGAGACGAGGTCGGCTAAACGCCGAACGGATCGGGCGCGCGGCGGCTACGGTGCCCTCAGTTCGACTAATGGCGATCGCGACCGCATCGCCCCTCGCCCCGCCCTCCCCACAGCGCCCACCCATCGAGCGCGACAAACACCCTCAGCGCCGCACAACGCGCGCTGCGCTTCGTGCAGCGCTGCACAGCCCGGCGGCGCGATTCCCCTTAGAATGGATTTTCCGGCAGCGTGTGTCGAAGCAACCCGCCGCCGGACGAAAAGCCTGAACAAGAAAGGGGAAAAAGCGTGCAGTCGCATTCACAACAAAAGCAGACCGCAATGCAGCGCAAGCGCGCAATGAACTCGGCGAGACATTTCTTCCTGCTGTGCTGCGCGTCGGCATTTCTGACCGCGTGCGCAACCAGGCCGCCCGCCACCGCGTTCGACCGTCCGGTCACTCACGCGCTAGCCGCGACCACGAACACGCCGCTTCGCACAGCGCTCATGCCGCTCGAAGCCGCTCATCCCGGCGAGTCCGGCTTTCGGGTGCTCTCGAGCGGCACCGACGCATTGCAGATGCGCATTGCGCTCGCCCGTGCGGCGACGAAAACGCTCGACATGCAGTACTACATTGCCAACGAGGACACCACCGGCAAGCTGCTGCTCGGCGCGGCGCTCTACGCAGCGGATCACGGAGTGCGCGTGCGCATGCTGGTCGACGACCTGAATTTCAAGGACATCGACCGGATCATGGCGGGCCTCAATTCGCATCAGAACATTGAGATTCGTGTCTTCAATCCGTTCGGCAGCGCGCACGAAGGCGTGTTCGAACGCACCACGAATGTGTTCACGCAGATCGGCCATTTCACGCGCCGCATGCACAACAAGGCGATGATCGCGGATAACCAGTTGGCGATTGTCGGCGGCCGAAACCTCGGCGACGAATACTTCAGTGCAAGCGAGGTGCTGCAGTTTCGCGACATCGACGTGCTCGCCGCCGGCCCGATCACCGCCCATGTGTCGGAGAGCTTCGACGACTACTGGAACAGCAGCCTCGCGTATCCGCTGCGCGCGCTGAACAAGCAGAAATTCGACCCGCACGAACTCGACGAGACGCGCGACGATCTGCGCCAGCACTGGCGCACGAACGCGGACCCCTACAACGCGAAGCCCTTGAATGCGACGCCGCTTTCCGAGCAGATCACCCGCAAGCAGCTCGGCCTGACATGGGCACGCGCGGAGCTGGAGGTGGATCAGCCGGAGAAGATCGAGAACCCGTCGCCGGATTACGTCAGTCCGCCGATGAAGCGGCTCGGCGAACTGATGAAGGACGCGCACAATGATTTCCTGATCGTGTCGCCCTACTTCGTGCCGCACGATGCGGGCGTCAAGGCACTAGGCCAACTCACTCAGCGCGGCGTACGTGTCGCTATCCTGACCAATTCGCTTGCCGCCACCGACGCAGTCGCCGTGCAAGCGGGCTATAGTCCGTTTCGCGTGCCGCTGCTCAGGCAGGGCGTCGAACTGTATGAATTCCGGCCGCGCCAGGAAACGCCGGCGGCGGGCTTCGCAGGGTCGCGATCGCGCGCGAGTCTGCATGCCAAGACCTATGTAATCGACCGTCGCATTCTTGTGATCGGCTCGATGAACCTCGATCCGCGCTCGGCGCATCTGAACACCGAACTTGCGCTCGTGATTCACAGTCCTGAACTGGCGGCACAGGTCGCCGACATTTTCGAGCGCGCCGTCGGCCCCGAACAGAGCTATCGCGTGACCCTCGCCGACGACGCGCAGCTCGCCTATCTGCGCTCGATCGGCGCGCCGCTGTCGCCGCTCGTGTGGACAGACGTCGAGAACGGTGTGCGCCGAACCTACATTTTCGACCCGCAGGCTGGGTTATACCGAAACGCGCTAACCGGGCTATTCTCCCTATTGCCGGTCAACGCAGAACTTTGAAGCGGAGCTGAACATGACTGAAGACGTACGAATGGAGCGCGACACGTTCGGTGAAATCGGCGTGCCCAATGCCCGTCTGTGGGGCGCGCAAACGCAGCGCTCGCTGCAGAATTTCCGCATTTCCACCGAGAAGCAGTCGCCCGAGCTGATCACCGCGCTTGCCGTCATCAAGCGTGCCGCGGCCGAGGTGAATCTGAGCCTTGGCGTGCTCGACGAAAGCAAGGCGCGCGCGATCATGCAGGCGGCCGACGAGGTCATCGAAGGCAAGCATGCCGAAGAATTTCCGCTTGCGGTCTGGCAGACCGGCTCCGGTACGCAAACCAACATGAACCTCAACGAGGTCATTGCCAATCGCGCGAGCGAGCTGCTCGGCGGCGAGCGCGGCGAGGCGCGCAAGGTCCATCCGAACGACGACGTGAACCGCGGGCAATCGTCGAACGACGTGTTTCCGACGGCCATGCACGTGGCCGCCGCGCATGGCATTGTGAAGCGTCTGCTGCCCGCGTTGCAGACACTGCGCGATACGCTCGACGGCAAGGCCAAGGCGTTCGCCGACATCGTCAAGATCGGCCGCACGCATTTGCAGGACGCTACGCCGCTCACGCTCGGCCAGGAGTTCTCCGGCTACGTGGCGCAGCTCGACCAGGGCATTCGTCACGTCGAATCGGCTTTGCCCCATCTGTACGAGTTGGCGCAGGGCGGCACCGCAGTGGGCACTGGCCTGAACGCGCATCCGCAATTTGCACAGAAGGTCGCGGCGGCGATTGCCCAGCTAACCGGCGTGCCGTTCGTCTCGGCGCCCAACAAGTTCGAGGTGATGGCCGCCGCCGACGCGCTCGTGTTCGCGCACGGCGCGCTGAAGACGGTGGCCGCGAGCCTGAACAAGATCGCCAACGACATTCGCTGGCTCGCAAGCGGTCCGCGCTGTGGACTCGGCGAGCTGTCCATTCCCGAGAACGAGCCGGGTAGCTCGATCATGCCGGGCAAGGTCAACCCGACTCAGTCCGAAGCCGTCACGATGCTCTGCGCGCAGGTGTTCGGCAACGACGTCGCGGTGAACATCGGCGGCGCGAGCGGAAACTTCGAGCTGAACGTATTCCGGCCGATGATCGCGCACAACGTGCTGCAATCCATCCGCCTGCTGACGGACGGCGCGCACAGTTTCAACGAGAACTGCGCAGTCGGTATCGAGCCGAATCGCGAGCGGATCGACACGTTGCTCAACGAGTCGCTGATGCTGGTAACGGCGCTCAATCCGCACATCGGCTACGACAAGGCCGCGCAGATCGCGAAGAAGGCGCATAAGGAGGGCACCACGCTGAAGGCCGCTGCGCTCGCGCTCGGCCACGTGAGCGAGCAGCAGTTTGACGAATGGGTGCGGCCCGGCGACATGGTGGGCCACTCGGTGCCGTGAGTGGCGCTTGAGGTGTTGGCTGGTTCGGGCGACTTCGGCTGAGTCGCCCGGGTTCGAACTGCAGTCTGGCGAGCCGAAGCGTCGCGGCCTGGCGGCTTTGCAGCCTTCCGCTCAACCGCGCGCTTCGTTCGTCAAATCTTTCCCTGCGCCACTTCCTCGGGCTTCAGTTCGACAATCGCGTCGAGCGCTTCTTTCACGTCCATCGCGTACCGCGCAAGGCGCTTCTGCTCGTCGGTCTCCGGCACAAACGACGGCACCTGCACCGGGTGACCGTTCTCGTTGACGGCGACCATCACGACGAGGCAATCCGTGGTCTGCAGCAGCTCGCCGCCCTTCGGATCGCCGGCCTGCACCGACACGTGAATGTGCATGCTGGTACGCCCGGTCGCCACGACGCGTGCTCGCAGCTCCACGAGATTGCCGACCAGAATCGGCCGGCGAAAACGAATGTTGCCGACGCTCACCGTCACGCAATAACGCCCAGACCATACGGCCGCGCACGCATAAGCGGTTTCGTCGATCCATTTCATCAGCGCGCCGCCGTGCACCTTGCCGCCGAAGTTGACCGAGCTGGGTTCGGCGAGAAAACGGAACGTGGTTTCGGAACGGTCCAGCGGCGCTGAGGGGTGACTGCTCATCTTGACTCCGGTCAATCGGATGCATTGAAAGGAGGCGATTATACGAGGGCAATATTGACAGCGTGGGCAGTTATCGTCAGGTGCCGCGGCCGGCCGCCGTGGGATCCGAGCCAGCCATAACGCCGCGCGCCGGCGACGCCATCGCCGACGTGAAGCGTTCCCGGTACTCCAGCGGCAACACGCCGAAGCGCCGCACGAACGCGCGCCGCAAGTTCTGCTCGCTGCCGAAACCACAGTCGAGCGCGATCCGCTTGAGCGGCCGGCGCGATTCGGCCAACGCCCGCGAAGCCGCCTCCAGCCGCAACGCCGACACCGTTTTGGCCGGCGTGCGCCCCACTTCGTCGACGTAGCGCCGCGCGAAAGTGCGCGGGGTCATCCGCGCGCGTTCGGCAAGCCGCTCGACCGTCAGATCTTCTCGCAGATGGGCGGCCATCCAGCTATGCAGGGCTTCGAAGGGGCCGCCCGCCGACGCCTGGGCCGCGAGCGCCGCACTGAACTGCGACTGGCCGCCGGGCCGCTTCATGAAGACCACGAGCCGCCGCGCAGCCTGCATCGCAACCGCATGGCCCAAGTCTTCCTCGATCAAGGCAAGCGCGAGGTCGATCCCCGCGGTCACGCCCGCGGAGGTCCACACCGCGCCGGAATGCCCGCTCGCGCTGCCGGTTGCGCCGGGGCCGGGGTCGCGAATGAAAATGGGATCGGCGTCCACCTGGACATTCGGAAAGCGGCGCGCGAGTTGCGCCGCTTCCCGCCAATGCGTGGTCGCGCGCCGGCCGTCGAGCAGTCCCGCTGCCGCAAGATAGAACGCACCGGTGCACACGGAACACACGCGACGCGCGCGCGGCGCATTGCGTCTGATCCATGCGACCAGTTCCGGCTGCAGCTTGCAGTGCGAGTCGATGGGAACGCCGGGGACGATCAGCGTGTCGATCGGCTCGGTCTCGAGCGCGTCGAGCCGTTCAGTGACGATGGGTAGGCCGATGAAGGTCTGAAGCACACCGCCTTCGATGGACGCAATCGTCGTGCGGTATGCCACAGGATGCGTGTGTGATGGCGCGGGCGTGGGCAGCGCGTCAAGGCTGTGGTCACTGTTGGTGTGATTGCGGGTCGCCGCGCTGCGGCTGGCGGCCGTGTCGTTGCCGTGGTTGGCGCCGTGGTCCGTGCCCGTGCCCGTGCCCGTGCCATTGCCATTGCCATCGCCATTGCCAGTGTGATGACCATAACCGCCGCCCGCGGCCATGGTCAGCTCCGCGCGCCAGAAAGCCTCCAGCGGGCCGCATGCGTCGAGCAGTACCAGATCGGGCGCGACGGCAAACACGATATGACGCGCGCTCATCATGCCACTCCCGCCGCCGCGCGCCGCTTCGACGAGCGCGCGTAAGCCAGCGTGGCCAGCGCCGCCACACCCAGCAATGGAAAGATGGCTGCATTGATCGTCGCCCAACCGAAGCGCGCCAGCAATTGCCCGGCGAACAGCGAACCGAGCGCGGAACAGGCAAAGGTCGTGAATTCGCTGGTGGCCTGCGTCTTGGCGCGTTCGGAGGGTCGATAAGACTGAGCAAGCAGCGTCGAGCCGCCGACAAACATGAAGTTCCAGCCGACGCCAAGACATGCGAGCGCGGCATAGAAATGTGCAAGATCAGTCGAGCGCAGTGCGAACACGCCGCACAGCGCCGACAGCGCGATACCCACGCCGATCACCGGCAAGACTCCGAAGCGCTTGATGAGCCGGGCCGAAAACAGCGACGGCGCGAACATGCCGACGAGATGCCACTGAATGATCGCTGCGCCCTCGCCGATGCTGTGTCCGCATGCAACCGCCGCGATCGGCGTCGCGGTCATCACGAACATCATGACCGCATAGCCGAGCGCATTGTTGGCGAGCGCCGCCGCGAAGATCGGCTGACGCACGATCTCGGCGAGGGGCCGCGCGGCATCATGAGGCGTGGCTGCGGCGGGCGCGGGCGCGATGTCGCGATAAAGCAGCACGAGCAGGACTATCGAAGCGAGCCCAAGTCCCGTCACGAGCGCATACGAACCCGCGAACGCCACCGGCGCGAGCCAGTCCTTGCTCCACGCGGCAAGCAGCGGCCCGCACACCGCGGCGACCACGCCGCCGGTGAGCACTGTCGAAATTGCACGGCTCTTGGCGTCGAGCCCGACCGCGTCCGCGGCGGCCAGCCGGTAGTACTGCGCGAACGCCTGAAACACGCCGACCGTCGCAGTCCCCGCGCAAAAAGCCCAGAAGTCGTGGTGAAAGATCGCCCAAACCGACACCGCGCCGCCTAGCGCACCGACGCCCGCCCCGAGCACGAAGCCGGCGCGGCGGCCAATGCGCGCCATCAGGAAGGAAGCGAAGATCGTGGTGAGCGCCGCGGCCACGGTGATCAGCGAGAAAGGCAGCGTGGCGAGCGCCTTGTCGTCGGCAAGCGTGTAGCCGACGAGGCCCGTGAGCGTGAGATCAATCGACACTGACGATGTGTACAACGCCTGGCACACTGCCAGTACCCGCGCCGCGCGCCGACCGTGTGGATCGGGGCCGTGCAGGTTCGGGGTCCGGTCGGAGAGGGTCGAGGCTGGGCTGGCTGGGCTGGCTGCGTTGGCAGAAGTGGCAGGCGGCATGAATCGGTCCCGGGAGGTGAAATGAGCCGGGGCGGTCGGCGCGGCGCTAGCCGTAGAAGCGGCCGCACCAGCCCGGGCAGCCACAGCAACCAAAGCAGCCAAAGCGGCAGCGATCGCAGCAGCCGCTCGCGGCGCCGTGGCCCAATGGCTCGAGTGACGAAAGGTGCAGAAAGATGGCATCGTCACATGACTGCCCGTGGCAGTCGTGACAATGATGCATCATTTACTGCCAATCATCGCGCCATCATACCGCGGAACACGCCGCAGCCGGCCGATCCTCTACTTGCCGTGGAAAGTGATCCCTTCGTCGATGGTGCCGTACATCGTCACGCTGCCGCCCCCGGACGCACCGCCTTGCGCGCATGCTCCCAGCAACACAATCGACGCCAGCAAGCCCAATACGATTTTCATGACTGCGTTCCTGCAAAGACAGGCGTCGATTCTAGCCTGGCGCCGCTGTGGCTCGCGCAAGCGCGGGCCGGAAGCTGGCGGGTTCGCGGGCGGTCGGACGCACGGACGCACACGGGCTGACCCAAGGCTGACATGAGGGTGGACACGAGGGCGGACACGAGGGCTGGCACAAGCGCTGACACCAGGGCTGACACAAGGGCTGACACCAAGGCTGACACAAGGGCGAAATTTCGTAGCGGCCGCACTCCACTGTTCACGCTAAGCTGAAACATCGAATGAACGCGCCGCGTAAAGTGGCTGCATGACCTCTTGTGCCGCCGGTGCGGCGCAAAGCCGCCCGAACCCGGAGCACCGAACCTGGAGCACGCTATGCCCGCCCTCCTCGCAGACGAACACAATCACTTTCCCGGCCTCAGCCGGATCGGCGCGCTGCTGGCCGACCCCGGCCGCGCCGCCATGCTGTGGGCGCTGATGGACGGCAGCGCCCGCCCCGCCGGCGAACTGACGATGATCGCGGGACTCTCGCCGTCGGCGGCCAGCGCGCATCTCGCCCGACTCACCGAGGGCGGCCTCCTCGCGCTCGAGGTGCGAGGGCGGCATCGGTATTTCCGCATAGCATCCGCGGATATCGCGGCGTCCATTGAAGCCCTCGCCAATGTCGCGCAAGTCAGCGCGCCGCAGCGCCCCACGCCGCGCCCCGTGCGTACCGTGCCGACCGACATGCGCTACGCGCGCACCTGCTACGACCACATGGCGGGCGAGTTGTCGGTGCGGGTGTTCGAGCGGCTCGTCGCGCGCGGACTGCTGAACCTGCAAGGCACGTCGCTCGAAGCCACCTCCGAGGGCGCGGCCCGCTTTGCAGACTGGGGCATCGACCTGTCGGCTCAGCGCAGCCGCCGGCGCCGCTTTGCCTGCACCTGTCCCGACTGGAGCGAGCGCCGCCCGCATCTCGGGGGCGCGCTCGGCGCGGCCTTGCTGGAGTCCTGGGCCGCTCACGGCTGGGTGGAGCGGACCGAGCGTCCGCGTATTCTGCGCATCACGCCCGCCGGTCATCGGCATTTCGACGCGTTTCTCGCCGACTGAGCAAGGCGGCCGGCAACCGCTACGTCGGTACAGCTGTCGCAGCCGGTCGAGACCTTTTGTTACCGCTGGTGAGCCGGCCTTACAAATGTGGGGGCCTTGAAACAGGCGCTGCGGGTAGAGTGATTCACGGATACCGCATGCAAATGCGTCCGTCGGAGAACAGAACATGCACGCCATGACCCCACGCTTACCGTCAGGACATCGCCCTGTCTGCTACACGCTGATCGCCGCGGCGGCGTTTGTGCTGGCGACGCAGGGCGCGCTCGCGCAGCAGGCCGCCCCAGCGCCGCAAGCTGTAGCCGCCCAGAATACGGATCCGCCCGGACGCGTCGCGCGTCTGAACTACATGGCCGGAACCGTGACCACCGAGCCGGCGGGTGCCTCCGACTGGTCGTACGCGCAGATCAACCGCCCGCTGACAACCGGCGACCAGTTGTGGAACGACGAAAACGCGCGCTCAGAGCTGCATATCGGCTCGACGGCGCTGCGTCTCGGTCAGTCCACTAGTCTCGACCTGCTGAATCTCGACGACAACAGCGCGCAGCTGAAGGTCGCACAAGGCACGCTGTCGACGCATGTGCGACAACTGCCGCCGGGATCGTCGTATGAAATCGACACGCCCAATCTCGCGCTCGGACTGAACGGACCGGGCGACTACCGGGTCGATGTCGCACCGGACGGCAGCAGCACCACCGTCACCGTGCGCAGCGGCAGCGCGACGGCTTACGGCGACGGCGCTCAGGTGCCGATCGCCGCCGGTCAGCAGCTGCGCTTTGCCGGCACCAACCTGCAGACGCTCGCGGAAAACGGCGCGCCGGGCCCGGACGGTTTCGATCAATGGACAGCGAGCCGCGACGCGGCCGAAGACCGCTCGGTGTCGGCACGCTATGTATCGCGCGAAATTCCAGGTTATCAGGACCTGGACGCCAACGGCACCTGGCGCAGCAGCCCGCAGTACGGCGAGGTATGGGTGCCGCGCGCGACGCCCGCCGGCTGGGCGCCTTACCGTGAGGGCCACTGGGTATGGCAGGCGCCTTGGGGCTGGACCTGGGTCGACGACGCGCCGTGGGGCTTCGCCCCGTATCACTACGGCCGTTGGGCTTATGTCGACGATTCCTGGGCCTGGGTGCCCGGCCCCGTCGTCGTAAGCGCGCCGCCGGTTTATGCGCCGGCATTGGTCGCTTTCGTTGGCGGCGGCGGCGGAGTCGACTGGGGCGTGAATCTGGCGATTGGCGGCGCGATGGCGGCGGGCGTCGCGTGGTTCCCGCTCGGCCCGGGGGAACGCTGGCATCCGCAGTGGGGCGGACGCGACAGCTGGAGCCCGCGCTACTACGAACGCGTCAATCAGACGACGGTGGTCAACAACTACCACGTCACGAACATCACCAACGTTCATAACACGTACATCAACTATCGGGCACCGCGGGCGGTGACCGCGGTGCCGGCGACGGCTTTCGTGCACGGCCAGCCGGTCGGACGCTTCGCACAGAAGGTCGATCCGGCCCAGTGGCGCAACGCCCGCATCAACCCCGGCGCGCCCGGCATTGCGCCGGTGCGCGACAGTTTCGGACCGGGCCAGCGCAACGCGAATCACCGGCCGCCAGCGCAGGCCATGGCGCGTCCGGCGGTCGCGACGCGCAGTCCGTCGGTGCCGCCCGCCTACCGCGACGGCCTCGCGCAGCGTTTCGCGCAAAGCGGTGCCCGTGTGCCTGGTGCGGGGCAGCCGATTGTGCGGACGTCGGTGCCGGCGCACTTCGTCGATGGACGCGGTGCGTCGCCGGTCGCGAACGTACGGGTGGTGCAGTCGCATATTCCCGGTCACATGCCTGGCGCGGCAACTGGCGCGCCAGTGCCGCAAACGGGACCGGGCGGACAGACCGCGCCCGGCATCGCGAACCGTGACCAGCACCCGGGACCCGGTGCGGGCGACGCGCCTGCCACAGGTCAACCGCAACGTCCGGGCATGCAGCAGGCGCGGCCCGGCACCCTTGACGAGGCGCGCGGTCCTCAGCGCGGCGGGGCGGACGCGTTGTCGAACGGCGTGCCGCGTCCGCCGCGTGAGCACGGTGGCAATGCACCGGGCTTCGTGCAGCAACACGGCACAACTCAGCAAGCGGCGGCGGACGGACGCCACCAGCCGGTGTGGACGCAGCCGCATACGCCCATGGCGCTGCAGGCGCAGCAAGCAAAACAAGCGCAGTTAGGGCCGCAGGGCCGGCCGCAAGGCAGTGAAGCACCGCAGACCGCGAGGCCGGGAGTCACACAGCCAACCGGCGGGGACGCCAATGCAGCGATGCACTCGCGCGCGGTGCCGCATCCCGTAGAAAATCCGGCCGCGACGCAGCAGCCGGGCACGGTCCAGGCTCAAGGGCAGCAGCGGGATTTCCAGCCGCCGCGAGGTGATTATCGTGCCCAACGAGGCGAGCTTGATCGGCCGCAAGGTCAACCGCAGCCGCGTCAGCAGGCTCATGCTCAAGAACTGCCCGGGCAGCAAATGCGGCCGCAGCGGGCCCAGACGGTCCCCGATGCGAGGACGCAGCAGCAGGCTCGCATGGAGTCGCGTCCGCAGCAGGTGCAGACGCGTCCGGAACAGCAGGCGCAGGTTCAACAGCAAGCTCGGCCGGAGTTTCATCCCCAGCAGATGCAGCCGCGCCCGGAGCCGCGTCCGCAGCCACAAGCGCAGCAGCAAGCTCGGCCGGAGTTTCATCCGCAGCAGATGCAGCCGCGTCCGGAGCCGCGCCCTCAGCCGCAGGCTCAACAGCAACCTCGGCCGGAGTTTCATCCCCAGCAGATGCAGCCGCGTCCGGAGCCGCGCCCGCAGCCCCAGGCGCAACAGCCGCGTCCGCAGCCGCAGCACGGCGACCAGCATTCGGGCGGTAGCCACGACGAGCATCATCGAGGCTAGGCGTCCTCTGCTTTCCGACGCTTCGACATTCGCCGGCACAAAACAAAAGCCCCCGCGATCCGCATCGCGGGGGCTTTTACATAGCGCGATCTCAAACGGCCATTGGCGCGGTCAACGGTTCGTGATGCCGATAGCCGATCAGCGAGAAATCCGACGGCTCGATTTTTTCCAGCCATTCGGGCGCGTACACGCCGGTTTTCGCATAGTCGGGCACACGGTCCGAAATGGCCAGCTTCGGGCTCTCATAGGGCTCGCGCGTGAGCTGCTGATTCAGCATGTCGAGCTGATTCTCGTAGATATGCGCGTCGCCGATAAAGTAGGTGAACCAGCGCGGCGTGAAACCCGTCAGGCGGCCGACCAGATGCAGCAAAACCGCGCCCTCGGTCAGATTGAACGGCGTGCCGAGCCCGACATCGTTACTACGAATGTACAGACACAGGGAGATCTCGCGACGCGCGACGTTCGGCAGAAACTGATAAAGCAGGTGGCAAGCCGGCAACGCAATCTGATCGAGCACAGCCGGGTTCCACGCATGAAACAGAATGCGCCGGTCCGACGGGTTCTGCATGATCGTGTCAAGACACTGGCGCAGCTGATCGATCGCCTTGTACAGCAGTACCTTGCGGCTGCCGTTCTCGTCGAATTCGGTGACGACCTCAAAGCCGCGCGCGCGAGCATCGGCAAGCTGCGCGCTAGCGGAGGCGTCCAGCACCTTGTAGGCGGGCCACTGGCGCCATTGCACGCCGTATACGTCGCCAAGATCGTCCGGACCCTCGCGATACGGATTCGCGAGCCACTGCGGATTCTGATTCGCGTTCGCGTCCCATACCTTGCAGCCGAGGTCGCGGAAATCGGCCGCGCTGCGCGACGCGCGCAGGAAGCCGACCAGTTCGCCCACAGCCGACTTGAACGCCAGCTTTTTCGTGGTGACCGCCGGGAAACCCTGCTGGAGATCGAAGCGCAACATGGCGCCCGGCATGCTGATGGTGCGAATGCCGGTGCGATTCTCCTGCCACGTGCCTGTGTCGAGAATCGTGCGGACGAGGTCCAGGTATTGTTTCATGCGGGTTCCTTCGGCACGGCGCAAGCCGAGGCAAGCTACAGGCAGCGCACCGCGAAATTGAGCGGAAAACCCGATTTTACCAAGCGCGGCCGCCTGATGCCGAGGCCGGCGGCCGACGCGCACGCCGATGCGTATGCAAACGCAAACGCCAACGCCAACGCCAACGCCGCGGACACGGTGCGCGAAATGCGAAGAAAAGCTGTGCTATCGAGCGAAAGGGAACGGCATACGACGCAGACGGCGCCCCGCCCCGCAGACTGCGGATTGCCACCGCCCGGCCGTTCGGCCCGGCGGGCCGGCTTCACAACCGCGAGGCGCCGCCTGTCAGAGATGTGGCACCGACGCTGGCAAGCTGCCGTGCGACGACGAAAGCGGCTCGCTTTCCATATGACGCATGCCGTGCGAGCAGAGCAGCCGGTACAGCGTGACGCGCGAGATGCCCAGTTCCTGCGCCGCGTCGCCGAGACGGCCCCGGTGCCGCAACAGCGCGAGCTCAATGGCCTGACGTTCCGCGGCTTCGCGCGCCTGCGCGAGCGACACCGGCACGATCTCGACATACTCGGCCAGTTCCAGATCGCGTGCCGTGATTGCACGTCCTTCGGACATCACAATCGCCCGCCGCACGCGGTTGATGAGCTCGCGCACGTTGCCCGGCCAGCCGTAATTGTGCAAAGCCGCGATGGCGTCCGGCGCGAAACCACGCAGCCGCCGGCTTGCGTCTTTCTTGAAACGTTCCAGCATGTGGCGCGCAAGCAGCTCGATGTCCTTGCCGCGCGCGCGCAGCGGCGGCTCGTCGATTTGCAGCACGCACAGGCGGTGATACAGGTCGGAGCGGAAACGCCCTTCTATCATCGCTGCCGTCATGTCCACGTGCGTGGCCGAAATGATCCGCACGTCGACGTCGATCGCGCTATGGCCGCCCAGCCGCTCGACCTTGCGCTCCTGCAGGAAGCGCAGCAGGCTCGCCTGGCTTTCCAGCGGCAGATCGCCGATTTCGTCCAGAAACAGCGTGCCGCCGTTGGCCGCTTCCACGCGGCCGATCTTGCGCTGGTTCGCGCCGGTGAAGGCGCCGCGTTCATAGCCGAACAGTTCGGACTGCAAGAGGTGCGGCGGAATGGCGCCGCAGTTGATCGGCACGAACGGCGCGTTACGCCGGGCCGAGCGTTCGTGAATCGCGACTGCCGTGAGTTCCTTGCCGGTGCCCGATTCGCCTGAAATGAAGACCGGCGCGTCGGTCATCGCGACTTTGCGGATCGAGCGGAAGAGCGCGAGCATGGCGTCGCACGAGCCGACCATTTCGCCTTCGGCGCCTTGCGAAGCGTCGTTCGACGCCGGTTCGCCAAGCGAAATCATGCCGTATGCATGACCGACGGAATCGACGATGCGGTCGCCGGAATACGGCACGGTCACGTAGTCGAAACAATAATCGCGCACGAGGCGGCGCAGCGCCGCGTCCTGCAGCTGACCGGGCACGGTCGCCGCGACCCAGCCGACATTGGGCATGGTTAGACAGGATTCAAAAGCGGCGATTTCGTGCGGCTGGAAATGACTGGACAGATCGAGCAGGCCACCCGCTGCCGAACCGGCGCGTACGGCCCGGCGCGCGTCGCGCGCCGATCCCACCACTTCCACGTGCCAGCCGCGCTGGTGGAAGCGGGTGTGCAGTTCCGCGCTCGGCTCGCGCGAAACGTAAATCAGTTGCCGCGTTGCGGGTTCCATTATTCAGATCCTCTCGTCAACGAACGTTAAGGATGATGCACGCACCTGAACCGCAATTCAGACACGCTGGCACATTCGGGATTCGCAAATAGCAAAAACCGAACGGCCATTCCATTCCGTGCGGACAGCTGATCCCCAGAAAGCGGCGTGTGTGTTTGAGACGGCCCGTTAGCGGGCTTTTTTAAAATTTTGAGCTCTTTCCGAGAGCTTACTATACGCGCGCCGCTTGGAAAACAATTATGCGAATTTAATCCGCCTGCCTTTGCCAGCAAGGCCCACGGCGCGGCACATAAGTAATCAACTTACGAATAACGAATTGTAGATGCGCTTTTCTCATTGGCGGCCGCCCAGGTAGTTCGTACCGCATCAATTAACACTTAA
>Ga0268254_10000445_pt1 | contig 25462 bp, 20 predicted proteins | sample AgamicOrSfrz_FD_200251 | JGI IMG/M metagenome (GOLD analysis project Ga0268254, IMG submission 200251) | Agave microbial communities from Guanajuato, Mexico - Or.Sf.rz (v2) (version 3) | ecosystem: Host-associated > Plants > Phyllosphere > Phylloplane/Leaf | place: Guanajuato, Mexico...
AGCCGACTGGCTCTTCACCACGCCCACCGCGATCGTGCAACCGGCCACCGGGCTCTACCTCGTGCATCTCGCGAACATGCAGCTGGGCAGCCGCTGGCTGGCCTGGTCGATCGGGCTGTATGTGCTCGCAATCGCCTGCTGGCTGCCGGTGGTGATCCTGCAAATGCGCCTCGCCGCGTCGGCCCGGGCGAGCGCCGACACCGGTCGGCCGTTGAGCACCGCCTACTGGCGAATGCTGTTGATCTGGGCCGCGCTTGGCGCAGTCGCATTTTTCGCGTTCCTCGGCATTTTCTGGTTGATGGTTACGAAGCTGGCTTGACCGCCTTGAGAGCAGGGGACGCACGGGCAATGCGCGCGGGGCAAGGCTCAAAGCGGATTCAAAGTGGACCAAGAGCGGACCAAAAGCGGGCCACAAGCAGACCAAAAGCAGACCAAAAGCAGACCAAAAGCGGATCAGAAGCGGATCAGAAGCGGATCAGAAGCGGATCAGAAGCGGACAGAAAGAAGGCCGAAAGCACATCCGAAGCAACTCAGCCCCGCGACGCGTCGCAGTGCTCCACGCAAGCCCCGCTTGCCCCCGCCGCTTCCATTGCGGCCGTCAACGCGTGGCTGGCCGATGCGGTAGAATTCCATTTTGGAATAAGGATCGGAAGATGCACTGGCAGCCTCGGATCGCCCACTTGATGCCCGTCCCGCGTGAGTCTTGCCCCGCGGCGGAGCGTCACGTCCGCCACGCACGATCGTGTAGCAGTATCTGAGCGCCGCGAAGCGACCGACGTGGGTAGACCGTCGGTGGCGCTTCGCTCCCAGGAAGATTTCCAAGCATTGCGCCCCACGCGCACCGTCAGACGGCGCCTCTCGCTGAGCGCGCCGGACTGACCCACCGAGTCGTCCGCACATGAACGCACCTCAAGTTTTCGACCCGCACGGAGCCGCCGCCGCGGTCGCCGCCGATCCCGAAGCGCGCCTGCGCGAAATTCCCTATAACTACACGTCGTTTTCCGACCGCGAAATCGTCATTCGTCTGCTGGGCAATGCTGCCTGGGACGCATTGGCAGAATTGCGTGCCGAACGCCGCACCGGCCGCTCGGCGCGCATGCTGTATGAAGTGCTCGGCGACATCTGGGTGGTGCGCCGCAATCCGTATCTGCAGGACGATCTGCTCGACAACCCGAAGCGCCGGGCGATGCTGATCGAGGCGCTGCATCACCGTCTGTCGGAAATCGAAAAGCGCCGCCGCGCCGACCTCACCGAGCACGGCGACGAAGCGGGCGTGGACCGCGCGGCACGCGTCGAAACGCTGGTGCAGGCTGCACGGCGTGCTGTCGACGAATTCGAAAGCGAGTTCCAGAAGACCTACGATCTGCGCCGCCGCGCGACCAGGGTGCTGGGACGCGTCACGCAAAAGGACAACATCAAGTTCGACGGTTTGTCGCGCGTTTCCCACGTGACCGACGCCACCGACTGGCGCGTGGAATATCCGTTCGTCGTGCTGACGCCGGACACCGAGGCCGAGATCGCCGGCATGACCAAGGCGTGCTTCGAGCTCGGTCTGACCGTGATTCCGCGCGGCGGCGGCACCGGCTACACCGGCGGCGCGGTGCCGCTCACGCCGTTTTCCGCCGTCATCAACACCGAAAAGCTCGAGCAGCTCGGCGCCGTGGAAATGACCGAACTGCCCGGTGTCGATCGCAAGGTCCCGACCATTTTCTCCGGCGCGGGCGTCGTCACGCGTCGCGTGACCGAGGCGGCCGAGCAGGCGGGCTTCGTGTTCGCCGTCGACCCCACTTCGCTCGACGCGTCGTGCGTGGGCGGCAACGTCGCGATGAATGCGGGCGGCAAGAAAGCCGTACTGTGGGGCACCGCGCTCGACAACCTCGCCTGGTGGCGCATGGTCGATCCGGAAGGCAACTGGCTCGAAGTCACGCGTCTGGAACACAACCTCGGCAAGATTCACGACATTGAAGTGGCCCGTTTCGAACTGAAATGGTTCGACGGCAACTACGCGCCGGGCGAAAAGCTGCTGCGCACTGAAGCGCTGGCCATCAAGGGCCGCGTGTTCCGCAAGGAAGGTCTCGGCAAGGATGTGACCGACAAATTTCTCGCCGGTCTGCCGGGCGTGCAGAAGGAAGGCTGCGACGGCCTCATCACGTCGGCGCGCTGGGTGCTACACAAGATGCCGGCGCACACGCGCACCGTCTGCCTCGAATTCTTCGGCCAGGCGCGCGAGGCGATTCCGAGCATCGTCGAAATCAAAGACTATCTGTTCGAAACCTCGAAGCAGGGCGGTGCGATTCTCGCCGGTCTGGAACACCTCGACGAGCGCTATCTGCGCGCGGTCGGCTATGCGACCAAGAGCAAGCGCAACGCGTTTCCGAAGATGGTGCTGATCGGCGACATCGTCGGCAATGACGCGGACGCGGTCGCGCAGGCGACTTCGGAAGTGGTGCGCATGGCCAACGGCAAGAGCGGCGAGGGGTTCGTCGCCGTGAGCGCCGAGGCGCGCAAGCGCTTCTGGCTGGACCGCAGCCGCACCGCGGCAATCGCGAAGCACACCAACGCGTTCAAGATCAATGAAGACGTGGTGATTCCGCTCGACCGCATGGGCGAGTACACCGACGGCATCGAGCGCATCAACATCGAGCTGTCGATCAAGAACAAGCTGCAACTGGTCGACGCACTTGAAGCCTTTTTCAGGGGCGGCAAACTGCCGCTCGGCAAGAGCGACGACGCCAACGAAATTCCGAGCGCCGAACTGCTAGAAGACCGCGTGCAACAGGCGCTCGACCTGCTCAAGCGCGTGCGCACGCGCTGGGAGTTCCTGCGGGACAAGCTGGACCTTTCGTTGCGCGAGGCGCAGCACTATCTGGTGGGCCTCGGCTACGAGGCGCTCGCCGAAAAATTCGCCGACCGCGCCGATGCGCAGCCCGACGCCACCGTGTTCCACGTCACGCAGGACCGCACGATTCGCGTGTCGTGGAAGCAGGAAATTCGCGCTGAACTGCGGCAGATCTTCAACGGCGGCGAGTTCAAGCCGATCCTCGACGAAGCCCAGGCCATCCACAAGCAGGTGTTGCGCGGCCGCGTGTTCGTCGCGCTGCACATGCACGCGGGCGACGGCAACGTCCACACCAATCTGCCGGTGAACTCTGACAACTACGAGATGCTGCAGGACGCCCACACGGCGGTCGCGCGCATCATGAAGCTCGCGCGCTCGCTCGACGGCGTGATTTCCGGCGAGCACGGCATCGGCATTACGAAGCTCGAGTTCCTCACCGACGACGAAATCGGCGAATTCCGCGCGTATAAACAGCGCGTCGATCCGCATGGCCGCTTCAACGCAGGCAAGCTGCTCGAAGGCGCCGACCTGCGCAATGCCTACACGCCGAGCTTCGGCCTGATGGGCTACGAGTCGCTGATCATGCAGCAGAGCGACATTGGCGCGATTTCCGAATCGATCAAAGACTGCCTGCGTTGCGGCAAGTGCAAGCCGGTGTGCGCGACGCATGTGCCGCGCGCGAACCTGCTGTACAGCCCGCGCAACAAGATTCTCGCGACTTCGCTGCTGGTCGAGGCGTTCCTGTACGAAGAGCAGACGCGCCGCGGCGTGTCGATCAAGCATTGGGACGAATTCGGCGACGTGGCCGATCACTGCACCGTCTGCCATAAATGCGTGACGCCGTGCCCGGTGAAAATCGACTTCGGCGACGTGACCATGAACATGCGCAACCTGTTGCGCAAGATGGGCAAGAAGAAGTTCAATCCGGGCAACGCGGCCGGCATGTTCTTCCTGAACGCGACCAATCCGCAGACCATCAACCTCGCGCGCACCGCGATGATGGGCATCGGCTACAAGGCGCAGCGCCTAGGCAACGAGGTGCTCAAGAAGTTCGTGAAGAAGCAGACGGCGCATCCGCCGGCAACCGTCGGCAAGCCGCCGGTTACCGAGCAGGTGATCCACTTCATGAACAAGAAGATGCCGGGCAATCTGCCGAAGAAAACCGCGCGCGCGCTGCTCGATATCGAGGACAACAAGATTGTCCCCATCATCCGCAACCCGAAGACGACCACCGCCGACACGGAAGCGGTGTTCTACTTCCCCGGCTGCGGCTCCGAGCGGCTTTTCTCGCAAGTGGGTCTTGCCACACAGGCCATGCTGTGGGAAGCAGGTGTGCAAACGGTGCTGCCGCCGGGCTATCTGTGCTGCGGCTATCCGCAGCGCGGCTCCGGCCAGTTCGACAAGGCCGAGCAGATTGTCACGGACAACCGCGTGCTGTTCCACCGCGTTGCGAATACGCTCAATTATCTCGACATCAAGACGGTGGTGGTGTCGTGCGGCACGTGCTACGACCAGCTCGCCGGTTATGAATTCGACAAGATCTTTCCGGGCTGCCGGATCATCGACATTCACGAGTTCCTGCTCGAAAAGGGCATGAAGCTCGACGGCGTGACGGGCACGCGTTACATGTACCACGACCCATGCCACACGCCGATCAAGACGATGGACCCGGTCAAGCTCGTCAATTCGTTGATGGGCTCCGAGAAAGACGGCTACAAGATCGAGAAGAACGACCGCTGCTGCGGCGAGTCGGGCACGCTCGCGGTAACGCGCCCCGACATTTCGACGCAGGTGCGTTTCCGCAAGGAAGAGGAAATCCGCAAAGGCGCGGCGAAGCTGCGCGGAATTCCTCTCGTCGCGGAAGCCGGCGCGAACGGCATCAATCCGGCCAATGCATCGGCCGGCACGGCGGGCGCGGCGAACGGCTCCGTGCTGAAGGCCGGCGACGGTCCGCAACCGAAGGGCGCCACCGACGTGAAGATCCTCACGAGCTGCCCGTCCTGCCTGCAAGGGCTGTCGCGCTATAACGAAGACGCGGGCATCGAAGCGGATTACATCGTCGTGGAAATGGCGCGTCATGTGCTCGGAGAAGACTGGATGGTCGACTACGTGCAGCGGGCGAACAATGGCGGAATCGAGCGCGTGCTGGTTTAATGGCACGACTGACGATTTTTGCCTGAGGACGACGATGGATTGCGTTTTTTGCCGTGAAGAAGGCGGCGATGTGCTGTGGCAGGACGACACGTTGCGCGTCGTCCTCGCCGACGAACACGATTACCCCGGCTTTTGCCGGGTGATCTGGAACGAGCACGTAGCCGAGTTTTCGGACCTGGATGCAGCGGGCCGCGATCGTGTGATGAAGGCCGTGTATGCGGTCGAGCGCGCGATGCGGCGCGTCCTGCAACCGGCCAAGGTGAATCTCGCGAGCCTCGGCAACCAGGTGCCGCACGTTCACTGGCACGTCATTCCGCGTTTTTCGAACGACGCTCATTTTCCGCTGCCCATCTGGGCGCCGCGGCAACGCACCGTGTCAGAAGCGATGCTGTCGTCGCGCCGTGCGCAAGCCACGCTGCTGCGTGAAGCGGTGCGCCACGAGATCGGGCAGGCGCTCGCCTGAGCGACACAACCCGCCGCTGCGTGCCATGTCCCTCGCGGGGCGCATCGGGCGCGGCGGCGTTTTTACATTGAGGCCATCATGAGCGGACTGACTCCCGATACTCCGGTGCCGAGCGACGTGGTCGTGCATTCGAAGTCGCGCGTGCTCGAATTGCAGTACGCGAGCGGCGAATCGTACCGGCTGCCGTTCGAACTGCTGCGCGTGTATTCGCCGTCGGCGGAAGTGCAGGGCCACGGCCCCGGTCAGGAAACGCTGCAAACCGGCAAGCGCGACGTCACGATCACGATGATCGAGGGCGTCGGCAACTACGCGATCCAGCCGACGTTTTCCGACGGGCACTCCACCGGCATCTATTCGTGGGATCTGCTCTACGACCTGGCGCGGCGCCAGGATGAACTCTGGCGCGCGTATCTCGACAAACTGGCTGCGGCAGGCGTCGACCGCGACGCGCCGATGCCTGCGGCCGGCGCTGCGCACGGTCACCGTCACTGATACTGATACGATTCGCCAGACCCGCCGCACCGATGCGGCGCAACATTTCAGAATACGCGGAAAGGACAAGCGCGATGAGCAAAACCCACTTCGGCTTTCAATCGGTCGACGAACAGGAAAAGGCGCGGAAGGTGGCGGGCGTGTTTCACTCGGTTGCCGCCAACTACGACTTGATGAACGACCTGATGTCGGGCGGGTTGCACCGGGCGTGGAAGATGTTCACGATCGCCCAGGCCAACGTGCGGCCGGGCTACAAGGTGCTCGACATTGCCGGCGGCACCGGCGACCTCTCCAAGGCATTCGCGAAGCAGGCGGGCGACACCGGCGAGGTGTGGCACACCGACATCAACGAATCCATGCTGCGCGTGGGCCGCGACCGGTTGCTCGACAAGGGCGTGATCACGCCGGCCCTGCTTTGCGACGCGGAGCAAATTCCTTTTCCCGACAATTACTTCGACGTAGTGACCGTGGCATTCGGCTTGCGCAACATGACGCATAAGGATGTCGCACTGGCGGAAATGCGCCGCGTGCTCAAGCCAGCTGGCCGCCTGCTGGTGCTGGAATTTTCGAAGGTCTGGGATCCGCTCAAAAAGGCTTACGACGTCTACTCATTCAAGGTTCTGCCGTGGCTTGGCGAGCGCTTTGCGAAAGACGCCGACAGCTACCGCTACCTGGCGGAGTCGATCCGCATGCATCCGGATCAGGAAACTTTGAAAACAATGATGGAACAAGCGGGCCTTGATGGCGTCAAATATTACAATTTGTCAGCTGGCGTGGTAGCTTTACATGTGGGGACCAAATACTAGGGTCCCTAACCCGTCGATTTCTAAAGGAAAGTGCCAAAATGTCCGATTCATTGTTGTTATCTCCCCGTAAGGTTAGGCAGTCGCTGGCGAGACGAATCGGACTGCTCGCGATGGTCGGTCTGATCGCGGCCGGCTCGCTCGCCTCGCTCGACGCCGAAGCGCGCCGCATGGGCGGTGGCCGTAGCATCGGCCGCCAGTCGAATACGGTTCAGCAGCAGAGTGCGCCGTCGCAACCGTCGCCCACCAACCCGGCCATGCAGCAGCGCGCGCAACCCGCGCCTGCGCCCGCACCGGCGCCTGCCCCGCAGCCCAACCGCTCGCGTTGGCTCGGGCCGATCGCCGGTCTGGCAGCCGGCCTCGGCATTGCCGCGCTGCTGTCGCACTTTGGTCTGGGCGGCGCGTTCGCCGGCGCTATGGCCAACATCATCGTGATTGCCTTGCTGGCGATGATCGGCATCTGGCTGATCCGTCGCTTCATGGGCCGCAAGCGGGATGCGTCGCAACCGGCTTACGCTGGCCAGTCGCCGTCGCTGAACACGGGCGCCACCGGCTACACGCAGGAGCCGCGCTATACGGCGCCGCCTGCCGGCTCGTATCTGGAACCGCAAGGCAATCCGCTGACCACGCCGTCGGTTGGCGCCACGCCGAGCGTGCCGGCCGGCTTCGATTCCGAAGCGTTCCTGCGCAACGCCAAGGTTTATTTCGTGCGCCTGCAAGCCGCGTGGGACGTCGGCAATATCGAAGACATTCGCGAGTTCACCACGCCCGAGATGTTTGCCGAGGTCCGCGTCGATCTGGCTTCGCGCGGCGCCGAATCGAATCAGACCGACGTGGTGCAGCTGAACGCCGATCTGCTCGGTGTGGAAGAACGCGCGAACGAATACTTTGCGAGCGTGCGCTTTTCCGGGCTGATCCGCGAAGCGCCTGGTGCACCGGCCGAGCCGTTCGTCGAAGTGTGGAATCTGTCGAAGGCGAATCGTGCGGGCGAGGGCTGGCTGCTCGCAGGCATCCAGCAGGTCGCGCAGCACTGAGACAGCTGCTGGGGCGCGCGGCGGTGTGGGGCGCTTGCCCGGCGCCGCCGCCGGCGCCTGCAACGTTCGCTTTACGTTCGCTCGATCTACGTTCGGCATTCGACGGCTTGCGGTTTGCCCGCCCAGTGCGCAAGTGTTGTCGAGCTGCCTGAATGCAACGGCCGCTCCCGTCTGACCCAGTCTGACCCAGCGTCTAACTGAGCATCTAACTGAGCGTCGAGCGCAGTTGGCCGTCCGGCCGAGCAGGCCGCGAAGCGAACGGACGTTACAATAGGAACCCGCGTGAGCAGTCGCTTGCGCGGGTTTTTTCTTGCCACCTTCAATGACCCTCGCCGCCAAGCCTTTCGTCGCCGCCGTCAATCATCTGCTCGCTCGCGAATCGTGGGCGCGCGAGCGCCTCGCTCCCTACGCGGGCAAGACCGCGAGACTGTCGTCGCCGCCGCTCGTGCTGACGCTGCTGGTGCAGCCTGACGGGTACCTGGGCCCCGTCGGCGAAACCGACGCGCAGCAGTTCGACGTCACGCTTTCCGTGCCGGCGGACGCGTTCCCCGCCTTCGTGCAGGGCGGCCAGGCCGCCGTCATGAAACACGTGAAGATCGAGGGCGACGCCGAGTTCGCCACGGTGATCGCCAAACTCGCCGAGCATCTGCGCTGGGAGCCGGAAGAGGACCTCGCGAAGCTGATCGGCGACGGCCCTGCGTGGCGGGTTGGGTCGATCGTGCGCACGCTTGGCGAACATGTGCAGCGCACCGGTCGCAATCTGCTCGACACAGCCAGCGAATATCTGCTCGACGAGAATCCGCAGCTCGTGCGCCGCGCCGCGCTCGCTGACTTCAACGCGGAGCTCGCGCAGGCGCGCGACGCGCTTGCGCGGGTCGAGAAGCGCCTCCAGCGTCTTGAACAGAAGGTCGAAGCCCGCGGCGCCAGTGCGCCGGGCGGCGCCGCCACGTCGCGCGGCACGCGCTAGTCACCGGGCATAACTATGCGTTTTCTGCGTTTCCTCAAGATTTTCTTCACGGTTATCCGCTTCGGTCTCGACGAGATGATGCTCGGCCGCGTCAACGACCGGCGCGTGCGCATGCTGCTGCGTATCACCACCATCGGCCGGAAGTTCGACGCGCCGCCTGGCGTGCGTTTGCGGCTCGCGCTGGAAAGCCTCGGGCCGATCTTCGTCAAGTTCGGGCAAGTGCTGTCCACGCGGCGCGACCTGTTGCCGGTGGATATCGCCAACGAACTCGCGAAGCTGCAGGACCAGGTGCCGCCGTTCGATTCGGCCGTCGCAATCGGGCTTGTGGAGAAGTCGCTCGGCGCGCCGGTCGACGTGCTGTTCGACGATTTCGAGCGGGTACCGGTGGCGAGCGCCTCGATTGCGCAAGTGCACTTCGCGACGGTCAAGGCCGGGCAGCACGCGGGCAAGGCCGTCGCCGTGAAGGTGCTGCGCCCGAACATGCTGCCGGTCATCGACTCCGACCTGGCGTTGCTGCGCGACATCGCCGTATGGGCCGAGCGTTTGTGGGCCGACGGCAAGCGCCTGAAGCCGCGGGAAGTAGTGGCCGAGTTCGACAAGTATCTGCATGACGAGCTCGATCTGATGCGCGAGGCGGCCAACGGCAGTCAGCTGCGCCGCAATTTTGCCGGTCTCGACCTGCTGCTCGTGCCGGAAATGTATTGGGAGTTCTGTACGCCCACCGTGCTCGTGATGGAGCGCATGGTCGGCGTGCCGATCAGCCAGGTCGACACGCTGCGCGCCGCGGGCGTGGATATTCCGAAGCTCGCGCGCGAAGGCGTCGAGATTTTCTTCACCCAGGTGTTTCGCGACGGCTTTTTCCACGCGGACATGCACCCAGGCAACATTCAGGTGAGTCTCGATCCGGCGCATTTCGGCCGCTACATCGCGCTGGATTTCGGCATTATTGGGGCACTGTCGGACTTCGACAAAAACTACCTCGCGCAGAATTTTCTCGCGTTCTTCAAGCGCGATTACCACCGTGTTGCGACGCTGCATCTCGAATCGGGCTGGGTGCCGCCGACCACGCGCGTCGAAGAACTCGAAAGCGCGATCCGCGCGGTGTGCGAGCCGTATTTCGACCGCGCGCTGAAGGATATTTCGCTCGGTCAGGTGCTGATGCGACTTTTTTCGACGTCGCGCCGCTTTAACGTCGAGATCCAGCCGCAACTCGTGCTGCTGCAAAAAACCATGCTCAACGTGGAAGGGCTTGGCCGCTCGCTCGATCCGGAACTGGACTTGTGGAAGACCGCGAAGCCCTATCTGGAGCGCTGGATGAACGAGCAGATCGGCCTGCGCGGCTGGTACGAGCGGCTCAAGATCGAGGCGCCACAATGGAGCAAGACCCTGCCGCAATTGCCGCGGCTGATCCATCATGTGCTGGCCGAGCGCCACGACCACGGGCGCGTCGGCAACGACGACATGATCCGGCAGATTCTCCTCGAGCAAAAGCGCACGAACCGGCTGCTGCAGGGCTTGCTCCTGTTCGGCGTGGCAGTCGGTGTGGGGGCGGCGCTCGCGCGGGTGTTCCTCGCGCTTGCGTACGGCGCTTGAGGCGACCACTTTGCGAGGCGAGCTATGAGCGATCCGACCCAATCCCCGACGCCAGAATTCGAAAGCCGCGACCCGAACTCGCCGGCTTTCTGGGACGAGCGTTTCGAGCGGCATTTCACACCTTGGGACCAGGCGGGCGTGCCATCGGCGTTTGAGGCTTTCGTGAGGCGGCGTGCCGGCGAGGCGGTACTGATCCCGGGCTGCGGCAGCGCCTACGAAGCCGCGTGGCTGGCCGCACACGGCAGCCCGGTGCGCGCGATCGACTTTTCGCATGCGGCCGTCGCCGCGGCGCGCGCGCAGTTGGGCGAACAGCACGCGCACCTCGTCGAGCAGGCGGATTTTTTCGCCTACCAGCCGCCGTTCACGCCCGCGTGGATCTATGAGCGTGCGTTCCTATGCGCGTTGCCGCCTGCGCGCCGCGGCGACTACGCGCGGCGCATGGCCGAGCTGCTGCCGGCGGGCGGGCTGCTTGCCGGGTTCTTTTTTTTCGGCGCGACGCCGAAAGGCCCGCCGTTCGGCATGGAGCGCACCGAGCTCGAGGCGTTGCTCACGCCGCATTTCGAACTGCTCGAAGACGAGCCGGTAAGCGACTCGATTCCGGTGTTTGCCGGGCACGAGCGCTGGCTCACATGGCGCCGCCGTGCCTGAAGGTGGGGCGTCGTCAGGCGCTCCGCGCTTGAATGGCATAGTGTGCGGAAGGCGAGGGGCGGGCTCTTGATTTTTGCCTTGGCCGCCCTCATTTGGCGCAACGGCGGTCGCGTCGGGCGCTAATCCCAAAATGCCGGGGAGCGATTCCGTTTGCGGCTATAATTCAAGGCTTTGCAAGCGTTTACAAGATTTCAGTAGGGAAACGGTCATGCCGATCTACGCTTATCGTTGCGAGTCATGCGGCTTCGGGAAGGACGTGCTTCAGAAGATGAGCGACCCCCAGTTGACGCAATGTCCCGAATGCGGGAAAGACACTTTTCGGAAACAGGTCACGGCCGCGGGCTTCCAGTTGAAAGGCTCGGGCTGGTACGTGACCGACTTTCGCGGCGGCAACAGCAGCGCGGGCGCACCGGCGAACGGCGCGTCGAAGGGTGCGGATAGCGGCGCCTCGAACGGCAACGGCGCAGCCCAATCCGACACGGCCGCGGCAACCAGCCCGGCCACCACGCCGGCCGCACCCGCTGCGGCGCCGGCCGCTGCAGCGCCAAGCGGCTCGGGCAGCGCCTAGCAGCACGGCCGCCCTCGCGGGCGGCGCACACACCGCGCGTTGCTCAGGCGGCGCGGCATTCTGGCGGTACACATGACGACGAAAAAAACGACGCTCAAATCGGTGTTTCTGACTGGCCTCCTGGTGCTGGTGCCTTTGGCCATCACGCTGTGGGTGCTCGGTCTCATCATCGGTACGATGGACCAGACGCTGTTGCTGCTGCCAAGCGCATGGCAGCCTGAACGCGCATTCGGCTTTCGCCTGCCCGGCCTCGGCGCAGTGCTCACGCTTGCATTCATTTTTGTCGTCGGCCTGCTGACCCAGAACTTCGTCGGACAGAAGCTTGTGAAGTGGTGGGAGCTCGTGGTCGCGCATATTCCGGTGGTCGGGCCGATCTACACGAGCGTCAAGCAGGTGTCCGATACGTTGCTGTCGAGCAGCGGCAACGCGTTTCGCAAGGCGCTGCTGATCGAATATCCACGCCGCGGCTGCTACACGATTGCGTTTCTGACCGGCATTCCGGGCGGCGACGTGATCAATCACCTGAAAGAAGACCACGTCAGCGTATACGTGCCAACCACCCCGAACCCCACGTCCGGCTTCTTCCTGATGGTGCCCAAGAGCGAAGTGATCGAACTCGACATGACGGTCGACGCCGCGCTCAAGTACATCGTCTCGATGGGCGTCGTCGCGCCGTCCGCGCCCCCGGCGCCGGTGCGCCGCACCACCGTCGAGCCGCCGCTGTAATGCGGGCGCGCCGCCGTTCACCGCGGCGCGCCGTTTAACCAATGCAAAACGAAAGTCAAACATCATGTCGATGAGATCTGAATACTGCGGTCTGGTGACCGAAGAACTGCTGGGCCAAACCGTCTCGCTGTGCGGCTGGGTGAGCCGCCGCCGCGACCATGGCGGCGTTATCTTCATCGACCTGCGTGACCGGGAAGGCCTCGTGCAGGTCGTCTGCGACCCGGATCGCGCGGAGATGTTCAAAGCCGCCGAAGGCGTGCGCAACGAGTTCTGTCTGCAGATCAAGGGCGTCGTGCGCGGCCGTCCGGAAGGCACGACGAACGCCGCGCTGAAGAGCGGCAAGATCGAAGTGCTGTGCCACGAGCTGATCGTGCTGAACGCGTCGATCACACCGCCGTTCCAGCTCGACGACGACAACCTGTCGGAAACCACGCGTCTCACGCATCGCGTGCTCGACCTGCGCCGCCCGCAGATGCAACACAACCTGCGCCTGCGCTACCGCGTCGCGATCGAGGTGCGCAAGTACCTCGACACGCTCGGCTTCATCGACATCGAAACGCCGATGCTCACCAAGAGCACCCCGGAAGGCGCGCGCGACTACCTTGTGCCGTCGCGCACCAACCCCGGCCAGTTCTTTGCGTTGCCGCAATCGCCGCAGCTCTTCAAGCAGCTGCTGATGGTCGCGAACTTCGACCGCTACTACCAGATCACCAAGTGCTTCCGCGACGAAGACCTGCGCGCCGACCGTCAGCCGGAATTCACGCAGATCGACTGCGAAACCTCGTTCCTCTCGGAGCAGGAGATTCGCGATCTGTTCGAGGCGATGATCCGTCACGTGTTCAAGGAAACGATCGGCGTCGAGCTCGATGCCAGGTTCCCGGTGATGGAGTATTCGGAAGCCATGCGCCGTTTCGGTTCGGACAAGCCGGACCTGCGCGTGAAGCTGGAATTCACCGACCTGACGGACGCGGTCAAGGACGTCGAATTCAAGGTGTTCAGCACGCCGGCCAATTCGAAGGACGGCCGGGTCGCAGCGATCCGCGTGCCGAAGGGCGGCGAGCTTTCGCGCGGCGACATCGACAGCTACACGGAATTCGTGCGCATCTACGGCGCGAAGGGCCTTGCGTGGATCAAGGTGAATGAAGTGGCAAAGGGCCGTGACGGTCTGCAAAGCCCGATCGTCAAGAACCTGCACGACGAAGCCGTGAAGGCGATTATCGAGCGCACGGGCGCGCAAGACGGCGACATCATCTTCTTCGCAGCGGATCGCGCGAAGGTGGTGAACGACAGCCTGGGCGCGCTGCGCCTGAAGATCGGCCATTCGGAATTCGGCAAGGCCAACGGTCTCGTCGAGTCGGGCTGGAAGCCGCTGTGGGTGGTCGACTTCCCGATGTTCGAATACGACGAGGAAGACAACCGTTACGTGGCCGCGCACCATCCGTTCACGAGCCCGAAGGACGAGCACCTCGAATACCTGGAGTCGGACCCGGCCCGCTGCCTCGCCAAGGCCTACGACATGGTGCTGAACGGCTGGGAAATCGGCGGCGGCTCGGTGCGTATTCACCGCGAAGAAGTGCAGAGCAAAGTGTTCCGCGCGCTCAAGATCAACGCGGAAGAAGCGCAAGCCAAGTTCGGCTTCCTGCTCGACGCGCTGCAATACGGCGCGCCGCCGCACGGCGGTATCGCGTTCGGTCTGGACCGCATCGTCACGATGATGGCCGGCGCCGATTCGATCCGCGACGTGATTGCGTTCCCCAAGACACAGCGCGCGCAAGACCTGCTTACGCAGGCGCCGAGCGAAGTGGACGAGCGTCAGTTGCGCGAATTGCATATCCGTCTGCGCACGCCGGAACCGAAGGCGTAACGGCCTGAAGGCTATGGCTTCATGCGACTGAGTGCTGTCTGAAAACGACAGCTGAAGCCAAACAGAAAGGCGTGGGAGGAAACTCCCGCGCCTTTTTCGTTTTTTGCGTTACAGTCGATGCAACAAGCTTTAACTGGTCCTCGACCATCCCCGACATGTATTGCGCCAGCGTTGCGCCTGCTTTTCACGCCATGCCGAAACCGCCGAAGATCCCGCAGTCCGTACTCGTCGTGATTCATACGCCCTCGCTCGACGTGCTGTTGATCGAGCGCGCCGATATGCCGGGGTTCTGGCAGTCGGTGACCGGCTCCAAGGACCGGATAGACGAACCGCTCGCAGAAACGGCAATGCGTGAAGTAGCCGAAGAGACCGGCATTGTGATCGGCGGCGCGCTGGTGCCGCAAAGCGCGCTGTTCGACTGGCAATACTCGATCGAGTATGAGATTTATCCGCAGTTCCTGCATCGCTACGCTGAAGGCGTGATCCACAACACCGAGCACTGGTTCAGCGTGGAGGTGCCCGAGCGGCTCGAAGTCACGCTCGCGCCGCGCGAGCACACGGCGTTTCTCTGGTTGCCGTATGAAGAGGCAGCGTCGCGCTGTTTTTCTTCGTCGAATGCGGATGCGATCCTGCAATTGCCCAACAGATTGCGCGCGCGTCAGGAGTCTCGCCGATGAGCGTCGGCGGCGCACGCCGTTTCGCCCGTCTACGGCAATCGCTGCTCGGCCGCCGCTATTGGCAGCGCTACCGCTTCACGAGCGGCAACGAGGTCAAGCTGCTGCGCTCCGGCGACGAGTTCTTCGCCGCGCTCGTGCAGCGCGTGGATGAAGCTGAGCGCGACGTCGTCCTCGAAACCTATATCTTCTGCTACGACGAAGCCGGGCAGATGGTGAACGCAGCGCTTCTGCGCGCGGCGGCGCGCGGCGTGCGGGTGCGCGTGATTACCGACGGCGTCGGCACCGCGCGCCTGCCGATGTTCGACGAATGGGCCGGCATGGGCATCGAGCATCGCATCTACAACCCGCATATCTTCGGGCGCTTCGGTTTCTCGCGCACGCATCGCAAGCTGGCTGTGATCGACGATCAGTTTGCGTACTGCGGCGGCATCAATATCGTCGACGATTATGAGAACAACGGCGAGACACTGCCTTTCCGGCGCTGGGACTTCGCCGTCGAATTGCAGGGACCGGTGGTCAACGACGTGCGTCAGGCCTTTGAAGTGCAATGGCGGCGGATTCGCGTCGGGCATCGGCCAATCGAGCAGCTCGAGCCGGATCTAACCCCGAAGACCACGGCGTCGCTCGGCAGCCTGCGGCGGCGCCGGCGTCGGCGCAACGAAGAACTGTGGGCCGGCGGCCAGCCGTGCGTCGCCTTCGTCGCGCGCGACAACCTGATCAATCGCCGTGCAATCGAAAAGGCGTATCTGACGGCAATCGGCCAGGCGCGCCGCGAGGTGCTGCTCGCGAATCCGTACTTCATGCCTGGCCGGAAGCTGCGGCGCGCGCTCGTCTACGCGGCGCGGCGCGGTGTGCTGGTCAAGCTGATCATCGGGCGCAAGGAGTTCAAGGCGCTCGACTACGCGGTGCCCTTCCTCTATCGCGCGCTGCTCAGAGCCGGCGTTCAGATCGCCGAGTACGAGAAAACCCTGCTGCACGGCAAGGTCGCTGTGGTGGACTCCAACTGGGCAACCGTGGGCTCGTCCAATCTCGACGCGCTCAGTCTGATGCTGAACAACGAGGCGAACGTGGTGCTGGTGAACGACCCGTCCATCGACGCGCTCCGCGAGGCGCTGCTGACCGCTTTCAAGGACGCGCGCCGCATTGACGAAGCCCACTACGACGCCCGCCCGGCGGGTGAGCGAGTGCTCAACTGGCTGGCCTATACGACCTACCGGCTCGCCATGAAGCTTTTGACGGTGGGCGGCTACGACTAGATTCCCCGGGGCGTCGGTTCACGATGCATCGGCAAAGCAAACGAGGTTTCGCCCGCGAAAGCAGCGACGCAAGCAGTGATGCAAGGAATGACCCAAGGCGAAGTCCTCTAAAAAATCCGATTCGTCTGATTGCCACATGCCCCAAAATTGAAACGAGGTTAGAAACCGGTTTCTAATAAAGTCCTTGTTTCGCGGACGGCGCCACTCAATAATAGTACGGCCGTTCGATTTTTGATTCGGTCACATTAGAACGGTAAAAGCTATGCGAAAAGGCGAACAAACGCGAGCCGCAATTCTCGATGCAGCACTTGATCTTGCAAGCCGCGACGGGCTCGAGGGTCTGACTATCGGCCTCCTGGCCGAGCGCATGCAAATGAGCAAGAGCGGCGTGTTTGCGCACTTCGGGTCGCGCGAGGACTTGCAGGTGGAAGTCGTGCGCGAATACCACCGTCGTTTCGAAGACGAGGTATTTTTCCCGAGCCTGCGCGAGCCTCGCGGACTGCCGCGCCTGCGCGCGATGATCTCCCGCTGGATCGAAAAGCGCATTCAGGAAGTCACCACCGGGTGCATCTACATCAGCGGTGCCGTCGAGTACGACGACCGTGCGGATAACCCGGTGCGCGAGCAACTGGTGTCGAGCGTGACGATGTGGCGGGCGGCGCTCACTCGCGCCATTTCGCAGGCAATGGATGAAGGGCATCTGCGTGCGGACACGGACCCGCAGCTCATGCTGTTCGAACTGTACAGCTTCACGCTCGGTCTGCATCACGACGCGCGCTTTCTGCATCTGCCGGATGCGGTGCGTCTCACGTGGGCCGCGCTGGAAAAACTGATTGTTTCGTATCAAAGCGAAGGCCGTTAGCCGAAGCCGCCGGATCTGCAAAGACCCGGCGGGATGAGCGGCAAAGCGCTAACAGCGCTCAAGCGGCAGACGAGATCCGCATCAGGCGGTCGCGCTAATGGCCTCGCTTCTTGTTCAAACTTTGGAGAGAGTCATGGGACAGTACGCCGCGCCGCTGCGCGACATGCAATTCGTGTTGCACGAGCTGCTCAACGTCGAGGCCGAGATCAAGCAGATGCCGAAGCACGCCGATCTCGACGCGGAAACGATCAACGCCGTGCTCGAAGAGGCCGGCAAGTTCTGCTCCGAAGTCTTGTTTCCGCTCAATCACAGCGGTGACCAGGAAGGCTGCACCTACGTTGGCGACGGCGTGGTGACCACGCCGAAGGGCTTCAAGGAAGCCTATCAACAGTATGTTGAAGCCGGTTGGCCCGCGCTCGGCTGCGATCCGCAGTTCGGTGGTCAGGGGCTGCCCGCCTTCGTCAACAACGCGCTCTACGAGATGCTGAACTCGGCGAATCAGGCGTGGACCATGTATCCGGGCCTCTCGCACGGCGCTTATGAATGCCTGCACGCGCACGGCACGCCGGAGCTGCAGCAGCGCTATCTGCCCAAGCTGGTGTCCGGCGTATGGACCGGCACGATGTGTCTGACGGAGCCGCATTGCGGCACCGACCTGGGCATTCTGCGCACCAAGGCCGAGCCGAACAGCGACGGTTCATATTCGATCAGCGGCACGAAGATTTTCATTTCCAGCGGCGAGCATGATCTCGCGGAGAACATCGTGCACCTCGTGCTCGCGCGTCTGCCGGATGCGCCGAAGGGTACCAAGGGCATTTCGCTGTTCATCGTGCCGAAGTTCATTCCGAACGATGCAGGCGAGCCCGGCGAACGCAACGGCGTTAAGTGCGGTTCCATCGAGCACAAGATGGGCATTCACGGCAACGCGACCTGCGTGATCAATCTCGACAACGCGAAGGGCTGGATGGTCGGCGAGCCGAACAAGGGCCTCAACGCGATGTTCGTGATGATGAACGCCGCGCGCCTCGGCGTCGGTATGCAGAGCCTCGGTCTTACCGAGGTCGCCTATCAGAACTCGCTCACGTACGCGAAAGAGCGCTTGCAGATGCGCTCGCTCACGGGTCCCAAGGCGCCGGACAAAGCCGCCGACCCGATCATCGTGCATCCGGACGTGCGCCGCATGCTGCTCACGCAAAAGGCCTATGCCGAAGGCGCGCGCGCATTCTCGTACTGGTCGGCGCTGCACATCGACAAGGAGCTCTCGCACGCCGACGAATCCGTGCGCAAGGAAGCCGCCGACCTCGTCGCGCTGCTCACGCCGATCCTGAAGGCGTTCCTGTCGGACAACGCGTTCGAAGGCACTAATCACGCCATGCAGATTTACGGCGGCCACGGCTTTATCGCCGAGTGGGGCATGGAGCAGTACGTGCGCGACGCACGCATCAACATGATCTACGAAGGCACCAACGCGATTCAGGCGCTCGACCTGCTCGGCCGCAAGATTCTCGGCGACATGGGCGCGAAGATGAAGAAGTTCGGCAAGCTGGTGAGCGAATTCGTCGAAGCCGAGGGCATCAAGCCGGAAATGCAGGAGTTTGTGAACCCGCTCGCCGACGTAGGCGAAAAGGTGCAGAAGCTCACGATGGAAATCGGCATGAAGGCCATGCAGAACCCGGACGAAGTCGGCGCCGCCGCAGTGCCGTATCTGCGCACGGTCGGGCACCTGGTGTTTTCCTACTTCTGGGCGCGCATGGCGCGCATCGCGCTCGACAAGGAAGCGTCGGGCGATCCCTTCTACAAGGCGAAGCTCGCCACCGCGCGCTTTTACTTCGCGAAGCTGCTGCCCGAAACGGCCATGACGATCCGTCAGGCGCGCGCGGGTTCCAAGCCGCTGATGGACGTCGAAGAAGCGCTGTTCTAACTCATCTCACGCAAAGCGCCGCGCCTGACCAGACAGCGCGGTGCTTGTGCAAGCCCTATTCATCGCGAGCCAGTCGGAACATTCGCGACACCGCATAACTTCCCGGAGGAACGACGTGAGCAATCTGATCATTCGCAAGGTCGCCGTGCTCGGCGCCGGCGTGATGGGCGCGCAGATCGCCGCGCACCTGATCAACGCCAAGGTGCCCGTGCTGCTGTTCGACCTGCCCGCCAAGGAAGGTCCGAAGAACGCCATCGCACTGAAGGCGATCGAGAATCTGAAGAAGCTGTCGCCGGCGCCGTTCGGCGTGAAGGACGACGCGCAATACATCCAGCCCGCGAATTACGACGACGATATCGAGAAGCTTGCCGAATGCGACCTCGTAATCGAAGCGATCGCCGAGCGCATGGACTGGAAGCACGACCTCTACAAGAAGGTCTCGCCGCATATTGCGCCGAACGCGATCTTCGCGACCAACACCTCTGGCCTGTCCATTACCGAACTCTCGCAAGGTTTCGCGGACGAGCTCAAGGCGCGTTTTTGCGGCGTGCACTTCTTCAATCCGCCGCGCTACATGCACCTGGTCGAACTGATTCCGACCACGGCGACGCGCCCGGAAATTCTCGATCAACTCGAAACGTTCCTGACGAGCGTGGTCGGCAAAGGCGTGGTGCGCGCAAAGGACACGCCGAACTTCATCGCGAATCGCGTGGGTATTTTCTCGATTCTCGCCGTCATCACCGAAGCCGCGAAGTTCGGCCTGCGGTTTGACGAAGTCGACGACCTGACCGGCGCGCGTCTTGGCCGCGCGAAGTCAGCCACGTTCCGCACCGCGGACGTGGTCGGTCTCGACACGATGGCGCACGTCATCAAGACGATGCAGGACAACCTGAAGGACGACCCGTTCTTCCCGGTCTACGAAACGCCGGCTGTACTGGCTGAACTCGTGAAGAAGGGCGCGCTCGGCCAGAAGACCGGCGGCGGCTTCTACAAGAAGGAAGGCAAGGCGATCAAGGTACTCGACCCGAAGACGGGCGAATACATGGACGGCGGCGCGAAGGCGGACGAACTGGTGGGCCGCATTCTGAAGCGCCCGCCGGCTGAGCGCCTGAAGCTCCTGCGCGAATCGCAGCATCCGCAGGCGCAGTTCCTCTGGGCTATTTTCCGCGACGTGTTCCACTACATCGGCGTGCATCTGGAATCCATTGCCGACAACGCACGCGATGTCGATCTGGCTATCCGCTGGGGCTTCGGCTGGAACGAAGGTCCGTTCGAAGGCTGGCAGACGGCAGGCTGGAAGCAGATCGCGGAATGGGTGCAGGAAGACATTGCCGCGGGCAAGGCGCTCGCGAACGTGCCGCTGCCGTCGTGGGTGCTCGAAGGTCCGGTCGCTGAAAAGGGCGGCGTGCATACGAACGAAGGCTCATGGTCGCCGGCTTCGCAGAGCTTCGTGCCGCGCTCCTCGCTCGGCGTGTACGAGCGGCAGGTGTTCCGAGCGCCGCTCGTCGGCGAAACGTCGGCGGACCCGAAGACGTACGGCAAGACGCTGTTCGAGACTGACGCCGTGCGCGCATGGGTCGACGACCGTGCCGGTGAAAGCGACGTGCTGATCGTGTCGTTCAAGAGCAAGATGAACACGATCGGACCGTCGGTGATCGACGGCCTCACGCACGCCATCGAACTCGCGGAGAAGGACTACAAGGGCCTCGTCGTCTGGCAGCCGACCTCGCTGAAACTCGGCACGCCGGGCGGTCCGTTCTCGGCGGGCGCGAACCTTGAAGAAGCGATGCCTGCGTTCATGATGGGCGGCGCCAAGGGCATCGAGCCGTTCGTGAAGAAATTCCAGCAGGGCATGCTGCGCGTGAAGTACGCGAGCGTGCCGGTGGTGTCGGCGGTGTCAGGAATTGCACTCGGCGGCGGCTGCGAACTGCTGCTGCATAGCGCGAAGCGTGTTGCACATATCGAAAGCTATATCGGCCTCGTTGAAGTAGGCGTTGGCCTCGTGCCCGCGGGCGGCGGTCTGAAGGAAGCCGCGTTGCGCGCGGCCGAAGCTGCGACGCAAGTCGGCGCAACCAACGACCTGCTCAAGTTCGTGCAGAAGTCGTTCGAAAACGCGGCCATGGCGAAGGTTTCGGCGTCCGCGCTCGACGCCCGCGCAATGGGCTATCTGAAGCCGTCGGACACGATTGTCTTCAACGTCTTCGAACTGCTCGACGTCGCGAAGAAGGAAGCGCGCGCGCTGGCCGGCGCGGGTTACCGTCCGCCTTTGCGCGTGACGCAGGTGCCGGTGGCCGGACGTTCTGCGATCTCCACGATCAAGGCTTCGCTCGTGAACATGCGCGACGGCCGCTTCATCAGCGAACACGATTTCCTGATCGCGAGCCGTATCGCCGAAGCGGTGTGCGGCGGCGACGTGGAAGCGGGCAGTCTGGTCGACGAAGAATGGCTGCTGCAACTGGAGCGGCGCGCGTTCGTCGATCTGCTCGGCACGCAGAAAACGCAGGAACGGATCATGGGCATGCTGCAAACCGGCAAGCCGGTGCGGAACTAACAGCGACGAGCGGACATTCTGGAGAAACAAATGAGCAAGCAATTGCAAGACGCCTACATCGTCGCCGCCAGCCGTACGCCTATCGGCAAAGCGCCGCGCGGCGTGTTCAAAAACACGCGTCCCGACGAACTGCTGGTGCATGCGATCAGATCGGCGGTGGCGCAGGTGCCAGGCCTCGACACCAAGGTAATTGAAGACGCGATCGTGGGCTGCGCGATTCCGGAGGCGGAGCAGGGGCTGAACGTCGCGCGCATGGGCGCGTTGCTGGCCGGCCTGCCGCAGTCGGTGGGCGGCGTCACGGTGAACCGCTTCTGCGCGTCGGGCCTGACCGCGCTCGCCATGGCGGCGGACCGCATCCGCGTCGGCGAATCGGACGCGCTGATCGCGGGCGGCTGCGAGTCGATGAGCATGGTGCCGATGATGGGCAACAAGCCTTCGCTGTCGCCGCATATCTTCGATCGCAATGAGGACATCGGCATTGCATACGGCATGGGTCTGACCGCCGAGAAGGTTGCCGAGCGCTGGAAGATCAGCCGCGAAGCACAAGACGCGTTCTCGGTCGAGTCGCATCGCCGTGCAATTGCCGCGCAGCAAGCGGGCGAGTTCAACGACGAAATCGCTGCCTACACCGTCACCGAGCGCTTTCCGGATCTGGCCACCGGCGAAGTGCGCGTGAGCACGCGCGAAGTCTCGCTCGACGAAGGCCCGCGCGCCGACACGTCGCTCGAGGGTCTCGCGAAACTGCGCACGGTGTTCGCGAACAAAGGTTCGGTGACGGCTGGCAACAGTTCGCAGACGTCCGACGGCGCGGGCGCGCTGATCGTCGTGTCGGAAAAGGTCCTGAAGCAGTTCAATCTGACGCCGCTTGCGCGCTTCGTGAGCTTCGCGGTGCGCGGCGTGCCGCCCGAAATCATGGGCATTGGGCCGAAGGAAGCGATTCCGGCCGCGCTGAAGGCCGCAGGCCTCAAGCAGGACGACATCGACTGGATCGAGCTGAACGAAGCGTTTGCCGCGCAATCGCTCGCCGTGATCCAGGACCTCGGTCTCGATCCGTCGAAGATCAACCCGCTCGGCGGCGCGATCGCGCTGGGTCACCCGCTTGGCGCGACGGGCGCGATTCGCGCGTCGACGGTCGTGCACGGCCTGCGCCGCCGCAACTACAAGTACGGCATGGTGACGATGTGCGTAGGCACCGGCATGGGCGCGGCGGGCATTATCGAGCGGCTGTGACACGGCCGGCCTCGACCCCGGCGCCAGGCCGCGGGGCGCCAACAGATTGATGCGCCACAAACGGTTCGCAGGCTCGACGCTTGCGAACCGTTTTCGCATTTTCCAGCAGCAGTTCTGCGCAGCGGTTCATGCGGCAGATTCGTACAGCAGATTCGTGCAGCAGTTCAAGGAGACGACAATGACGACAGATATTCTGGTCGAGCGGGCGAACGGTGTGCTGAGCCTTGCCTTCAACCGGCCGGAGAAGAAAAACGCGATCACGGCCGCGATGTATCAGATCATGGCCGACACGCTGGTCAGCGCGCAAACCGACGCCTCTGTGCGCGCAATCCTGATTCGCGGCAGCGCGAAGATCTTCAGCGCGGGCAACGATCTCGAAGACTTCATGAAGACCCCGCCAATGGGCGAGGACGCGCCGGTATTCCAGTTCCTGCGCGCGATCAGTTCGGCGGAAAAGCCGGTGGTGGCGGCGGTGGCGGGCCCCGCCGTAGGTATCGGCACGACGCTGCTGCTGCATTGCGATCTCGTCTATGCCGCCGACTCCGCGAGCTTTTCGCTGCCGTTCGCGCAACTGGGGCTGTGTCCAGAAGCGGCGTCGAGTCTGCTTTTGCAACGCGTCGCCGGGTACCAGGCAGCGGCGGAAAAGTTGCTGCTGGGCGAGGCGTTCGACGCCGCCGAAGCGCAACGCATGGGCTTCGTGAACCGCGTGCTGCCGGCTGCGGAAGTCGACGCGTTCGCGGCATCGCAAGCTGCGAAGCTCGCCGCACTGCCGGCCTCGTCGTTACGTGTGACAAAGAGCCTGATGAAACGCGCGAGCCGAGAGGAACTGCAAACGCAGATGTCGGAGGAAGCATTGCACTTCGGCAAGATGCTGGTTGCGCCCGAAGCGCGCGAGGCGTTCAAGGCGTTCTTTGAAAAGCGCAAGCCGGACTTCCGGCAATTCGATTGAGCGACGCGCGGCGCGGACCGAGCGAAGCGCGACGCGGACTGACGACGCGCGGCGCGGACTGACGAAGCCCGGCGCGGACTGACAGAGGCGCGGCGTGTCAGCACGCCCCGGACCGCGCGCGGTGCGTCAACGCGCTCGGGCTTCGCGCCGGGCGGCTCAAGCTTGCGCGGTATCGTAATCGACGTAGCTGGTTTCGCGGCAGAAGCTGACGAGCCGCACCCCCGCCTTGCGGGCGATCGCAATGGCGAGCGACGACGGCGCGGAGATCGTTGCGACCATCGGCACGTCGACGCGCGCCGCTTTGCGCACCAGTTCGTAGCTTGCGCGGCTCGACAGGAACACGAAGCCCTCCTGGGTGTCCACGCGGTCGAGCACGAGCTGGCCGATCAGCTTGTCGAGCGCGTTGTGGCGGCCGACGTCTTCGAACGCGTAGCGGATCGCGCCGGCCGCGTCGCACCACGCGGCGGCATGCAGGCCGCCGGTCAGGCGGGTCAGGGCCTGGTGCGCGGGCAATTCGCGGGCCGCGCGCGCAATCGCGTCGGGCGCGAGCCGTTGCAGGAAGCCGGTGTCAGGCACGCGTTCCGGCTTCAGATCGAGCAGATCGATGCTCTCAATACCGCACACGCCGCAGCCTGTGCGACCGGCCAGCGCGCGGCGCTTTTCCTTCAGCGCGACGAACGCCTGCTGCACGACCTGAAGGTGTACTTCCGCGTGCGGCAAGTCGCCGTTGTCATGCAGCTCGACCTCAATGTCCTGAATGTCGCTGCCGCGTTCGACAATCCCTTCCGAAATTGCAAAGCCGACCGCAAACGCTTCCAGGTCGCAGGGCGTGCACATCATCACCGCATGTGAAATACCGTTGAAAACGAGCGCGACCGGCCACTCCTGACCAATGTGGTCGGTGACCGTTTCCACCGCCGCGCCGCGATGGCGGTGCACCTCGCGCTCTACCGCGCCGGGCTGGCCTGTTTGCAGTTCGTCCAAGCTGATTGACTCCATTGATGCCGCGCGCGCGGCTTGCTGCGCCGCCGACGCACGAATAAGCTTCTAAAATACCTCAAGCTGGGCTTGTGCGTTTGCCCATCATTCAAGAGGACACTGTCATGGGACTGAACGAAGCACCGCTGCTGTTCGACTTCGAGGTGGAGTCGTCGGAAAATTTCACCTATATCCCGATGTCGGTTCGCTTCAATCTTGATCGTTTCGGGCTGCGCATTTCGCTCGCGCAATGGCAGATGCTGCCGCTGGAGGACCGCAAGCTCCTCGCGCGTTTTCCCGTTGCGGAAGACGCCGAAATCGAGCCCAATTTCGATCACGCACTGTTCGAAATGCTGCGCACTCACGCGAATGTCGAGCCGGAGTGGTTCACGCCTGAGGAGGCGCCGGCGTGGCGCAACACGGACAGCGTGCCCGATAGCGTCGAGCGTCAGGCGAAGCTGGCGGGCCTTGCCGCGCCGAGCGCCGCGCGCTGGGCCGAACTCGACCCGTTCCAGCGGTACGTGCTCGCCAAGCTTTCGCGCAAGCAGGAGATCAACCACGACTTCATCCCCGCGATGAAGGAATTTGGCGCGGCCGGCTAGGTGCGGCCGGCCAGGTGCGGCCGGCCAGGTGCGGCCGGCTAGGCGCGGCTGGCTAGGCGCGGTTGGCCAGGTGTGACCGCTAGGTGCGGCTGGCCAGATGCGGTTGGCTGATGCGATTAGCTGATGCGGCAGGTCCAGCCCCCGACTGGGCGCGACGAACCGCCTGCCGCACCGACGTGCGCCCGCGCCACCGCACCTCCGTGCCGCCGCCCGCCCCGCCAGCCACCGCCACCGCACACGCGCGCCGACGCCTCCCGCCACCGCACACCCCCGACGCACACTTCC
>Ga0268254_10000449_pt1 | contig 25285 bp, 19 predicted proteins | sample AgamicOrSfrz_FD_200251 | JGI IMG/M metagenome (GOLD analysis project Ga0268254, IMG submission 200251) | Agave microbial communities from Guanajuato, Mexico - Or.Sf.rz (v2) (version 3) | ecosystem: Host-associated > Plants > Phyllosphere > Phylloplane/Leaf | place: Guanajuato, Mexico...
CGCCGCAAATACTCAGGCGCTCGACCGGCGCGCGCTTCATATGCTTGAGCACCGCGCCGACGAAGTCGCCCATTTCGATCAGCGCGATATCGGGTAATGCGTAGTGCGAGCGCATCGCGTCTTCGCTTGCATTGCCTGTACACGCGGCGAGATGCATGTAGCCGTTAGCGCGCGCAACGTCGATGCCCTGATGAATCGACGCGATATACGCCGAGCACGAAAACGGCCGCACGATGCCCGTCGTGCCCAATATCGACAGGCCGCCCACGATCCCGAGCCGCGGGTTCATTGTTTTGAGCGCGAGCGCTTCGCCGTCTTCAACGCCAATCGTCACTTCGAAACCGCCGCCATAGGCATGCTCGACGGCGAGTTCTGCAAGATGCTCGCTCATCATTTTGCGCGGCACCGGGTTGATCGCCGGTTCGCCGACGGCGAGCGTCAAGCCCGCGCGCGTCACCGTGCCCACGCCCGGCCCGGCGCGGAACACCACACCTGGCTCGGGCACGAGACGCACGCGCGCGAACACCACCGCGCCGTGCGTGACGTCGGGATCGTCGCCGGCATCCTTGATCGTGCCCGCTTCCGCTCCGTCATCGGTCAACCGGCAGAAGACGAGCGGCATCGGCACATGCTGGCCCTTGGGCAACACGATTTCGGCCACCTCGCTGACCACACCCGCGAGCAGCAGACGCGCGGCCGCCAGCGACGTGGCGGTTGCGCAACTGCCGGTCGTGTAGCCGCTGCGCAGCGGTGCGGGTTGTTCAGGCGTTTCGTCGCGCATGAGCGTCACGCCGATGAAGCAGCGTTGGTGTTATCGGCAACACTATGGACGCCATCGGCAGCGCAACGCTTCACCACATCGTACAAGGTGATCGGCAGCGCTTGCCGCCACGTATCGAAGCCACCGAGCGGCTGAGCGTCCGCAAGCGCGATTCGCGTGAGCGTGCCGCCATGTTTGTCACGCCATGCGGCGAGCGCCGCCTCGCCTTGCAGCGTGACCGCGTTCGCGACCAGCCGGCCGCCGTCGCGCAAATTGTCCCAGCACGTTTCGAGCACGCCGGGCACCGTCACGCCGCCGCCAATGAACACCGCGTGCGGCGCGGCCAACCCTTCGAGCGCTTGCGGCGCGCGGGCCGCTACGAGTTGCAAGCCCGGCACGCCCAATGCATCGCGATTGTGCTCGATGAAGCGCTGACGCTCCGCGTGCCCTTCGATGGCGATCGCCCGGCAAGTCGGATGCGCGCGCATCCACTCGATGCCGATCGAGCCGCTTCCCGCGCCCACGTCCCACAACAATTCGCCGGGCGTCGGTGCGAGTCGCGCGAGCGTGATCGCTCGCACATCGCGTTTGGTGAGCTGGCCGTCATGACGGAACGCGTCGTCGGGCAGGCCGCACGTGAGCGGCAGGCGCGGCGCGCCTTCGGTGGCGCGGCATTCGAGCGCGACCAGGTTCAGCGCGGCGACATCGCCCGGGGACCATTGATCCGCGCAGCCGTCGATGCGCCGCTCGTCGTCGCCGCCAAGGTGTTCGAACACGGTCATCCGCGTTGCGCCGAAACCTCGCGCGCTCAGCAGGTCGGCAAGCGCGGCGGGTGTGCGCCCGTCCGCGCTGAGCACGAACACGCGTGCGCGGTCATGCAAATAAGCGTTCAGCGTAGGCAACGGCCGCCCAACCACCGACACCGTGGCCACATCCTGCAACGGCCAGCCGAGCCGCGCCGCCGCGAGCGATAACGACGACGGCGCGGGCAACACGCGCAGTTCGCTGGCCGGCAACTGCCGAGCCAGCGTCGCGCCGACGCCGAACAGCATCGGATCGCCGCTCGCCAGCACGCACACCGAACCGCCGCGCTCGGCCAGAAGCGGCGCGAGATCGAATGGGCGCGGCCACTCGGCGCGGCGCGCGGCCAGCCGCGCGGGCAACATCGACAGATGACGTTCGCCGCCGTAAATCACCGACGCCTCGAGCAACGCACGCCGTGCGGGCCGCCCCAAACCGGCGAAGCCGTCGTCGCCAATGCCCACCACCGTCAGCCACGCCGACATGCACCCTTCCTCATTTTGTATCTCAAACAATGCACTGCGCCACGCCGGTCAAAGCGTCCAGCCTCGTTGTGCTATCCGAAAAAAGGCATAATACAGCCGCCGGTGCCCTTCGGGGCCTAACAGGGAACACAGCGGGAAGATTGCCGCTGTGGCTGCCCCCGCAACTGTATGCAGCGAGTCCGCCTGCGCTTGGCGCCACTGGTTAAACCGGGAAGGCCGCAGCGGACGACGACCTGCCAGCCAGGAGACCTGCCGGCCAGACTGTTCGTGCCAGCCAACATCGGGCGGGGTGTACCGATGCCGCAGCAATGCCGTTTTGACCGCTTGCTCGGGCCGTCGCGCGACGCTAACCCGGTGTCCGTCTTGAATCCAGCTTCGCCCTCCACTGTCTTGCCCGACGCGGCATCTGCGCTGCGGCCCTCGGCGTGTCCGGGCCTGCTGCGGATCGTGGCGGCGCGCGACGGCGGGATTTGCCGGATCAAGCTGCCAGGCGGCGAATTGAGCGCGGCTCAGGCCGAGGCGATCGCCAACGCGAGCGCGCAGCATACGGCGGGTGTGATCGAACTGACGAATCGCGCGAATCTGCAATTGCGCGGTGTTCGGGGCGGACATGAAGGTGCGCTGGTCGCCAAGCTGATTGATGCGGGGCTCGGACCGGGCGCTGCAAGCGGCTCCGCAGGAGCGGGCGGTAGCGCGCCGACCGATTCCGCCGAAGACGATCACGGTCACGATCGCGATCACGATCGAAAAGCGCACGCCCTCGATGCCGCCGCCGCTGACGACGTGCGCAACGTCATGATCAGCCCGACTGCCGGACGCGACCCGTGCGCACTGTTCGACACCAGACCTCTGTGCACTGCGCTTCTCACGCTGCTGCAAAGTGAAGCGCGTTTCGCAGCGCTATCGCCGAAATTCGCGTTGTTGCTCGACGGCGGCGAGCGGCTCGCGAGAGTGGACCACCCGCATGACGTGTGGCTCGCGGCAGCACAAGATTCGGCCGGTGCGGTGCGCTTCGTGTTCGGGCTCGCAGGCTGCCCGACCGTGGATGCAAACGCGAGCGCAAACACGCACATCGGCGGGAAGTCGCCATCGTCATCAGGCAACGCTGCGAACTCGTCCGAAAGATTGCATGCGGATGCGACAGGCGCGCTGGCCTCGGTGCTGCCGTCGCAAGTTCCGGCGCTCGTGCGCGCGCTGCTGCATACGTTTCTCGATCTTGCCGCTGCCGACGCCACGCGTATGCGTCATCTGCTCGACACGCATTCGACGGACGCGATATTGCGGCATGCGCAAACCTACGTGGATTTTCCATTGACACGCGACGCGACGCTCGGCGACTGGCGTCGCAGCACCACTGCCGATGCCTCGCTGCGCCTCGGCGCACATGCGCAACGCGCCGCGGATACATGGCATGCCGGCGGTCAACCGCCGCTCGGCCGTATCGATGCGACCGCGCTGCACGGCCTCGCCGCGCTCGCGCAACAACATGGCGACGGCACGCTGCGCATCACGCCGTGGCAAAGCGTGCTGCTGCCCGACATCCAAACGCACGCAGTGCCCGTCGTGCTTGCCACGCTGAACGCGCTGGGCCTCGCATGCGATTGCGCCGAAGCCATCACACACCTGATCGCGTGCGCCGGTTCCACTGGCTGCGCGAAAAGCCTCGCGGATACCAAAGCCGACGCATTGGATCTCGCGAAGCGCCTGCCCGCCGGCGTCGACGTGCATTTGAGCGGATGTCCGCGCTCCTGTGCTGCCGCGCATTGCGCGCCGTTTACGCTGCTCGCCGCGGCGCTTGGCATGTACGACCTTTTTCGACGCGACCAGGGCCCCGGCTTCGGTCAATGCGTCGCGCGCCAACTGACAGTCGAACAGGCCGCCGAGACGATCGCGCGCCTTGTTCGAAGCGACACATGAGTGACACCGATGCTTGATTACATTCGCGACGGTCAGGAGATCTATCGCCAGTCTTTCGCGACGATCCGCGCCGAAGCCGACCTGTCGCGCATTCCTGCCGACCTCGAAAAACTCGCGGTGCGCGTGATCCACGCGTGCGGGATGGTCGATGTGATCGACGATCTCGCGTTCTCCGAACATGCCGGCACAGCAGGCCGCACGGCGCTCGCGCAAGGCGCGCCGATTCTCTGCGACGCCGGCATGGTCGCGCAAGGCATCACGCGCGCGCGGTTGCCGGTGAACAACGACGTGATCTGCACGCTCACACATGAACGAGTGCCTGCACTCGCCCGCGAACTCGGCAATACGCGCTCGGCCGCCGCGCTCGAATTGTGGCGCCCGCATCTGGGCGGCAGCGTCGTCGTGATCGGCAATGCGCCGACTGCCCTCTTCCATCTGCTCGATATGCTCGACGCCGGTGCGCCGAAGCCCGCGCTGATTCTGGGCTTTCCGGTCGGCTTTGTCGGCGCGGCGGAATCGAAAGCGATGCTCGCAGAGAATAGCCGTGGCGTGCCGTATGTCGTCGTGCATGGCCGGCGCGGCGGCAGTGCGATGGCTGCGGCCGCTGTCAATGCGCTGGCAACGGAGATCGAATAAATGACAGCGCAACAACGTGCAGGGCGTCTATATGGACTCGGTGTCGGTCCAGGAGATCCGGAACTCATCACGCTAAAGGCACTGCGTCTGCTCAAGGCAGCGGCCGTGGTCGCCTACTTCGTCGCGAAGGGCAAGAAGGGCAATGCGTTCAGCATCATCGAGGCGCATTTGCACGACACGCAGCAGCAACTGCCGCTCGTGTATCCCGTCACGACCGAAGCGCTGGAGCCGCCGCTGTCGTATGAAGCGATCATTGCCGACTTCTACGACACCGCGGCCGACATAGTCGGGGCGCATCTGGATGCGGGGCGCGACGTCGCCGTGATCTGCGAAGGCGATCCGTTCTTCTACGGCTCGTACATGTATCTGCACGACCGGCTCGCGGCGCGCTACGAGAGCGAAGTGGTGCCGGGCGTCTGCTCGATGCTAGGCGGCGCGGCCGTGCTCGGTGCGCCGCTCGTGTATCGCAACCAGAGCCTGTCGGTGCTCTCGGGCGTACTGCCGGAAGACGAACTGCGCCGACGTCTTGCGGATGCAGACGCCGCTGTCGTGATGAAACTCGGGCGCAATTTCGACAAGGTGCGGCGCGTGCTCGGCGAACTCGGACTCGCGCACCGCGCGCTGTACGTCGAGCGGGCGACGATGGGCAACCAGCGTATCGTCCCGCTCGCCGAAGTGGACCCGATGGCGTCGCCGTATTTCTCACTGCTCGTCGTGCCGGGGGAAAAATGGCAAGGATGATGCCGCCCGCCATCGTCATTCTCGGCGCGGGCGCGCTGGATACCGCGCGGCGCATCCAAACGCTGTATGCGGATTCGCAGGTGCATGCGCTGCAAGGCCGCGTTGAAGCCGACGTCGCGTACGCCGAACTGAGCCCGCATCTGCGCGACCTCTACGCACGTGGCACGCCGATTGTCGCGCTGTGCGCGGCCGGCATCGTGATTCGCTGCGTGGCGCCGCTGCTGTCGAACAAGGGCGCCGAGCCGCCGGTGCTCGCCGTCGCCGAAGACGGCAGCGCCGTCGTGCCGTTGCTCGGCGGCCTCGCCGGCGTCAACGTGATGGCGCGCGAGATTGCCGCCGCACTTGCCATATCGCCTGCAATTACCACGAGTGGCGAGTTGCGGTTCGGCACCTGTGTGCTCAATCCGCCGGATGGTTATGCGCTTGCCGATATCGGCCAGGGTAAGCGTTTCGTGTCGGACCTGCTCGCGGGCGAAAGCACGCGGGTCGAAGGCGACGCGCCGTGGCTCGACGATGCACAACTGCCGCGCTCGCCATCGGCGCGGCTGGCGATTCGCATCACGCCGCGCGCGTGGAATGGACGCGACGACGAGCTTGTGATTCACCCTCGCAGTGTGGTCGCAGCGGTGACGCTTGAGGCTGCTTCAACGCCCGCACAGGCAAACAGCGCCGCGACATCAACCGCATACAAGAACGCCGCCGCCGAAATCGCGGCTCGTGTGCGCAACTCACTCGAAGCGCACGGCCTCGCGTCCCTTTCGCTTGCCGCGTTGCTTGGCTCATCGGAACACATGGCAGAACCGGCGCTTGCCGAAGCGGCCGCGCTGCTGAACGTGCCGCTGCGTTTTACGGATTGCGACGCAGCAATCGGCGAATCACCGGCCAGCCTTTTACGCGCCGCCCTGCGCATTCCCTACGAGACGTTGCACGACGATCATGTGCAAGGCATCGCCCTCGCTCTATCGCCGCTCGCGGTCGATCCCGACACGATAGGACGGGCGCGCGGCCGGCTGACGGTGATCGGCCTCGGCCCCGGCAGCGCGGAACTGATGGTGCCCGCGGCGCGTAAGGCGCTCGATCAGGCCACCGATATTCTCGGCTATGAGACGTACGTGAAAATGGCGGGCCCGCTGCGCGCCGGCCAACGCGTGCACGGCACCGATAATCGCGAGGAAATGCAGCGCGCGCGCCATGCGTTCGAACTCGCGAGCGCGGGACGGTCAGTGGTGATGGTGTCGTCCGGCGACCCCGGCGTGTTCGCGATGGCCGCGGCCGTGCTCGAAGCGCTCGACGCCTCTGAGGACAGCGCGTGGGCCGCTGTCGAGCTCAGCATCGTGCCGGGTGTATCGGCGGCATTGGCTACCGCCGCGCAAGCCGGCGCGCCGCTCGGCCATGACTTCTGCATGCTGTCGCTGTCGGATAATCTGAAGCCCTGGAGCATCATCGAAAAACGCTTGCGACATGCCGCGCAAGCGGACCTCGTCATGGCGTTCTACAACCCGATTTCGCGCGCGCGTCCGTGGCAACTCGATAAGGCGCTCGATATCGTTCGCGAATATCGCGCGGCGCATACGCAGGTCGTGCTCGGCCGCGACATTGGCAGGCCGGGCGCAACGCTGCGCACGGTGACCTTAGGCGAACTGCGCTCAGCGGATGTCGATATGCGCACGATGCTGATCGTGGGCTCCTCCACCACGCGCCGCTTCACCAGGGGCGCGCAGTGGGTCTACACGCCGCGCTGGTACGAGTAAGCCCCGACGGATAGCTACGCCGCGGCCTTCATATCGTCGATCGCGCGCTGCCTCACGCCCAGGTCGTCCCACAGTTCCGGATGGCAGGTGAACACCAGAATCTGATGCCGCGTGGCAGCGTCGATCAGCGCCCGCTTGATCGCATCCCGCCGTGCGGCGTCGGTATGCACGGCCGCATCGTCGAGCATCAGCAACGTCGGCCGGCCGGACGCCTTCAGCAGATCGGCATACGCGAGCCGCGTGAGAATGCCGAGTTGCTCGCGCGTGCCGAAGCTCAGCGCTTCGAGCGTGTCTGCGCGGCCAAAACGATCGAGCGTCGCGGGACTCAGATCGTCGCCGAGCGCGATGGTCGATTGCGGAAAGATCCGTTTAAGGTAGTGGCCAAGCCGTTCCGTCAACGGCGCACGCAACTGGGCGACCGCCGCATCGCGTTCTGCGACGAGCACTTCGTCGAGCAGACTCAACGCACCGGCGCGCAAGCTCAGTTCCTCTTTGCGGCGGGTGGCCTGCTCCACTTTTGCGTCGAGCGCTGCAAGACGCTCGCCGAGCCCCGACGCGCCCACGGTCTCCAGCTGGCTGCGCAAACGCGCGATGCTGACCTGCCGCTCGTGCTGGTCCTGACGCGCAAGTTCCGCCGACGCGCGATAGCGCTTCGCCTCGGCCGCCGGGTCGTCCAGACGCACGGCTTCGAGTTCGCGCGCCCGCGCTTCGCGCTGCTTCGTCAGCGCCTCGACCTGCACACGTTGTTCGACGATCTTCGCCTGCCACTGCGCGCGGTTGCGGCAGAACGCCGGGTCGCTCAGTTGCGCTTCCTTGCGCTGCAATTGGAGCGCGAGCGATTCAGCCGTCGCAATGCCGGTGGAACGCTTCTCGGTTGCCTCGTTCAGTATCTTGCGGGCACTCTCCAGCGCGGAGGCTGCGATTTCGGCGCTGCGCCGCGCTTCGTCGAGCGGCAGCGCGGCCGAGACGTCGGGCAAACTCGTCAACCGCTCGTTGGCGGCCTGCGAGCGCGCGGTGGCCGAAGCCAACGCGGCACGCAGCGCGTCGATGCCCTGCGGCGCGTACGCTTCCAGCACCTTCGCGTAACTCTTCTGCTGCGCGACGAGCGCCTTCCACTGTTCATGCCTCGATTCGGCTTCGGCAAGCGAAGCGACGCCCAGCGCTTGCAACAACTGCGCATGCTGCGCTTCGAGCGCGGCGAGTTCCGACAGTCGCGCGGACAGATCCGAAACGCCCGGAATCACGTGCAGTTCACCAAGCTCGCCGAGGCCAATCCGCTTTTCTTCGTCGACACGCAATACGCCCGTGCCGCTGATGGACGCATCGCCCACCGTAATCGGCCCACTCAACCGGTATTCGATGCGCGTCATGGCCGCTTCGGTGCGCGCACGCAACACGGTCAGCGACGCATCGAGCGATGCGAGGCGCTTGAGCTTCGCCTCGTCTATTTCGAGGGCGGCTGCAGCGCGCGCGGCTGCTACGAGCGCTTCGTTGGCTTCGCTCGCGGCGGCAATCGCGGCTTCGAGCCGTTCCAGTTCCGCGCGATGAAGACCGATCTGGTTGCGCAGATCTGCGGCACTCACCGCCGCGTTCGCCAGTTCGAGCGCGCGGTTCGCATCGGTAAAAGCCTGCTCAAGTTGCGCGACGCGGGTTGCCGCCTGCGCATATCCGGTTTCGACCGCCGCCACGTTCGCGCGCGCCGTGTCGAGTTGCTGACGCTCACGCATCACCGCTGTTTCCAGTTCCACCGCGGCCTGTTCGTGCTGCAACGGCAGCGCGAGTTCAGCCTCGCTGACTTTCAACGCCTGCGCGAGTTGGTCTACGCTGCGCTCGAGTTCCGCAGCCGCATCGGCGCGTTTTTGCGCGAGCACGGCCTTCTCCTCGTGGAGTTCCCACGGCCGTTTGCGTTCGGTTTCTTCAAAGGCCTGCTGCTGCGCGGCGAGTCGTGCGATGTTTTCATCGAACTGTTCGCGCTGCCGGTTCAGATCGTCGCGCTCCGCGATCAGCGCGGCGAGCGCGGCTTCGGCTTCCGCGAGCGGCCCGGTGGATTTCTGCGTGCGTGCGGTCAGCAGTTGCCGAACCTCGCGTTGCACGGCGGCGATCAACGCATCCTCGCCCGCCGATTCGCGGCTGCCGGACAATTGCGACAACGCATCGCGCAGATACTGCGCCGCGTGACCGGTCGAGTCGCGCATATCCTGCGTGCCGCCCTGCTGCACCCATAGCAGCCCCGGAACGCCCGCGTTTTCCGCCTTCAACGGCCCGCGCGCGGCACGCGAAAAGCCGAGCAGTGCGGCGAGCTTGTCTTCCGCTTCGTCTTCGCCGAAAACGGCCTGGCCGATCTTCAACTCACAGCGCTGACGCGTGACGAACTGCTTCGACAGGCGGCATGCAACGCCGTCGAGATCGAAGCTCACCTCGACCGACGGCTGCCCGCTCGCCTTGCCCCAAGGCAGCAATTCCTTCAGATGCGAGGCCTTGTAGCGTTCGAGAAACACCGCACGCACGGCCTCGGCAATCGTGCTCTTACCGGCCTCGTTCGGTCCCACGAAAAGGTTGAGACCGGGCTGCAGGTCGTCGATAAAAAGACGCCCGGTGAACTGTTTGAATTCCTCTATTGCGATGCTCTGAAGCTTCATGCGGACCTCGCTTCACGCGGCAATTCACGTTGGAAACGCGCCAGCAGCAATAATGCCTCTGCCGCGCGCTTGACATGTTGCGGGTCGGACTGCGGGTCCTCCTGCATGCCTCGCAAACGCGCGACGACTTTCGCCAGATAGCCGCTTTGCGCGCCGAGTTCTGCGAGATCCTCTGTAGTGGGTAGCACCTGCAAACCGCTCAGATCGACACGCAAGGCACGCACGCGCGCGCGGGTCTCTTCGACGGCGACATGAAGCGCCTCGGCGTCGGCCAGCGCGGCCGTGCCGCTCACCCAAACGCGCAGCACGTCGCTGCTGCCCAACGTGGCGAGGCGCGTCTTCAGCGAATCCACATCGGTCGGCACGGAAATCGTTTCGTCCCAGCGATGCCACTGGTATTGCCCGACTCGCACCGCCTCGACCGCGGGTTGTGCGCCGGGCTCGCTCAGCGTGACGTCGAGCGTGAAGCCGGGATCGTTCGCGCGAAAACGGTCCTGCTCGTGCGTGCCGGCGTACCAGGTGCGCTCGTCGATGCGAAAGTGGCCGTGCCAGTCGCCAAGCGCCAGATAGTCGAGACGCGCGCTCGCGGCGCGCGTCGGCGCGATCGGGTTCGAGGAGTCGATGCCTTCCTGCAGAATGCCGCTCACGCTGCCATGCGCGAGGCCCACACGGTGATAACCCGCCGGCGTCTCGACGGTATCGAAAAAGCCGGTGGTGTCGTCGTAAGTAATACGCTGCGTGAGCGGCGCGCACAGCACCGCGCAACGGCATGCGTCCAGCAACACGACGCCGGGCGCGAGCACGAGGCGCACGTTCGGCGGCACGCAATTGAGGCGCTGCGCACGCGTCCAGACGCTTTCCACGAGCGCCGCGTCGTGATTGCCAGGCAGCATGATCCATGGACCTGCGAAGGCTTGCAGTGCGGCGAACAGGCGGCGGATCACCGTATCGGATACCGTCTGCAGATCGAACACGTCGCCTGCCACCAGCACCGCGTCGACCTGGCGCGCGGCTGCTTCGTCGGCGATGCGGCGCACGGTGTCGAAGCGCGCCTGTGCCAGATGCGCGGCCTCCTCCGGCTCGAACTGGCCGAACTGCGTGCCGATTTGCCAGTCTGCGGTATGCAGAAACCTGATCACTGTGCCTCCATTTGCGTTCAAATGCATTGCCGCGCGGCGCATGGTGCTCACGCCGCCGCGGTTCAACCCTCGATGTTACCGCGCCGGCGGCGCAAACAGCGACCGAAACGGCCGGATCGCGCTCAAGCGGCGCGATGCCGCGCTCTTCAACGTCATTCGCCATCATCCGGCATCATTCAGCGCGGCTCGAATCGCCCTACACACCGCGCGGCGCGCGGCGCTAAACTCGCGTTTCCGGACCCTGGCTCTCTCGCCGATGAATAAAGCACTCGAACTGAAGAAGGCCAAACGCACGCCGCTGCTGCTCCTTGCCGCGGCGGCCTGCGTTTTCGTCGTCACGGCATTGATGCCGCGCGGCGTCTGGATCGACGGTATCAAGGCAGTGGCCGAAGCCGCGATGGTCGGCGCGCTCGCCGACTGGTTCGCAGTCGCCGCCCTGTTCAGGCGCGTGCCGATTCCGGTGGTATCGGCTCACACGGCGATCATCCCGCGCAACAAGCACAAGATCGCCGACAACCTCGCCGTGTTCGTGCAGGACAAGTTTCTCGACGTGCCGTCGCTCGTCGGCCTGATCAAGAAGCACGATCCGGCACAGAGCATCACGCGCTGGCTGACCGAGCCCGCCAACACCGCGCGCCTCGGCAATTACGTCGTGAAACTGACGAGCGGCATTCTCGATCTGACCGACGACGTGCGCATTCAGGTGTTCATCAAGGACGCATTGCGCGATGTGCTCGCCAAGGTCGACCTCTCGCAGTCAATGGGCTCGATTCTCGACACGCTCACCAAGGACGGCCGCCACCAGGAACTTCTCGACGCGGGCATCGAACAGGTCGTCGCATTGCTGCGCGAACCGCAGGCGCGCCAGTTCATTGCGGAACGTATCGTCGATTGGGTCAAGAGCGAATATCCGAAGATGGAAAAAATCCTGCCCTCCGCGTGGCTCGGCGAGAAAGGCGCCGAGACTATCGCGAACGCGGTAAACCGGATGCTCGAACAGGTCAGCGAAAACCCCACGCACCAGTTGCGCCAGAAGTTCGACGACGCCGCGCACAAGCTGATCGTCAAGCTCAAAAGCGATCCGGCCTTTCTGGAAAAAGGCGAGGAATTCAAGCGTTATCTGGTGGAAGGCGAAGCGCTCGCCTTGTATGTGAAGGACATGTGGGGCGAACTTCGCGCGTGGCTCAAGCGCGATCTGCAAAGCAGCGAATCGGCGTTGCATGCGCGAGTCGTCGCGGCGGGCCAATGGGTAGGCCGCGAACTCGCGAACGACCCGGCGCTGCGCCAGTCGCTCAACGATCACCTCGAAGACGCAGCACGCGCAATGGCGCCCGAGTTCGCGCAATTCCTCACACGGCATATCAGCGACACCGTGAAGAACTGGGACCCGCATGAGATGTCGCGGCAGATCGAACTGAACATCGGCAAGGACCTGCAATATATCCGCATCAACGGGACCGTGGTCGGCGGCTTCATCGGCTTGCTGCTCTATGGAAGCTCGCTAGTATTCGACTTGCTGCGCATGCATATTGGCTGAGCCGGCAGTTCTGGCGAACCGCGACGCAAAGCGCCTACAATCCGGGCATAGGGTTTGCTCAGCCGCAGTGGCCCATACGGCACCGTGCCGCCGCCGCATCTACCGCGCGCGAGACTACAAGCGACCGCGGACGCGGACGCGCCACTCAAACGGACAGTGTGCTCATGAAAATATCCTTACCGCCGCATGGGCGGTCGAACCGCGTTTATCCGCCCGCCGCTCCGAGTTTGCATGGTCTCGCGTCGGTCATTACCGGCGTGGTCGTGGTCTGCGCGCTTTATTTCGGCCGCGCGGTGCTGATTCCGATCACGCTCTCCGTGCTGCTCAGTTTTCTGCTCGCGCCGCTCGTGCAGATGTTGCGGCGGCTGCATATGGGCCAGTTGCCGTCCATTTTCATCGCGGTGCTGTTCGCCCTGGCCGCACTGCTCGCCGTGGGGGCGCTGATCGGCGCGCAGCTCGTTCAACTGGCGGGCGACCTGCCGCAGTACCAGGTTGCCATCGAACGCAAGATTGAAACCGTGCAGGAGAAAACGATCGGTCGCGCCGATTCTCTGATGAGCCGCGCGGCGGCCACGCTGCAACGCGTTGCGCCTTCGAAGCCGCCGCCGCGACCCACTGGCCGGGCGGCGCGCAACGCCCCGGCTGTGCCCACACCCGTCGAAGTCCACGAGCCTTCGCCCACGCCGTTGCAACTCGCGCAGCGTGCGCTGTCGCCAGCCATCGCGCCGATCGAAACCACCTTCATCGTGCTGGTGGTGACGATCTTCATTCTGCTGCAGCGCGAGGACCTGCGCGACCGCCTGATCAGTCTCTTCGGCTCTCGCGATCTGCATCGCACGACGACAGCGATCAACGACGCCGCGGTGCGCCTGAGCCGCTATTTCGTCGCGCAACTCGGCGTGAACCTGAGCGCAGGCGGTGTGATTGCCATCGGGCTCGCTATCATCGGCGTGCCAGGCGCATTGCTGTTCGGCGTGATAGCGGCGCTGCTGCGCTTCGTGCCATACATCGGCATCTGGATCGCGGCGATTCTCGCGGTGTTTCTCGCGGCAGCCATCCAGCCGCAATGGACGATGGCGGTCTACACACTGATTCTTTTTATCGTCGTGGATGTGGTCGCCGGGCAGATCGCGGAGCCGCTGCTGTACGGCCACCGTTCGGGGCTGTCGCCGCTCGCGGTGGTCGTCGCGGCGATTTTCTGGAGCTGGCTGTGGGGGCCGATCGGCCTCGTGCTGTCCACGCCGCTCACGCTGTGCGTCGTGACGCTTGGGCGCTACGCCGATCGTCTGAACTTTCTCACGGTGCTGCTCGGCGACCAGCCGGCGCTCACGCCCGCGCAGAATTTCTATCAGCGGCTTCTTGCGGACGATCCGCATGAGGCGATCGTGCAGGCTGAGCGTCTGCTGCGCGAGATGTCGCTAATCGACTACTACGACACCGTCGCGCTCGAAGGACTCAAGCTCGCGCGCAACGACGCGATGCGCGGCGTGCTGATGCCGGACCAGTTGGCCCGCGTGAATGAAGCGCTGGTGGACATTGTCGAAAATCTGGAAATCGCCGATGGTTTGCCGGACCGGCTGATCCGCGCCGAGTCTCCAGAAGCGCTCGTCGCGGCTTCCTCAGCGGATCTTTCCGAGCGGCACGACAGTGCGGCGCGAGCGCATGCTTCACCACAGAGTGACAGCGAAAAAGCGGCGGTGCTCTGCGTGCCCGGACGCGGCGCGTTCGACGAAGTCACGACGGCCATCGCGGTGCAACTGCTCGGACGCTTCGGTTTTGCGCCGATCATGGCGACGCACTCGGGCTATCGCAGCGCGCACGCCGACGAGCCGAGCTACAAGAACGCGCCGATCATCTGCATCGTCACGCTCGACGCTCCGGAATCGCCGCCGTATCTGCGCAATATGCTTCGACGCACACGCCAATGGCGGCCGAGAGCGGCGCTCGTGGTCGGCGTCGGCGGCACCGCGGAAAACGGGCATGAGACAGGAACGGGTGCGACTGCCGCTTCACATTCGGCACCGACCTTCCGCGCGATGATCGAGGAATGCCAGTTGGCCGCGTCGTCGCTGCACACGCGTCAGCATTCGCACGTGGCGAGCAGCGCGGATTGAGCACGGTGATGGGCCTACCGCGCGCCCGTTAGCGTGGATCGAATCGTGGCGCGCCTGTACCCAAAATGAGGACAGGCGCGCGTAAGCTCTCCTCCATACTTCGCTCATCGCTTTTTTCATATCGCCGCGCGTCTAAAACCCTCACAGGCGCGGCGCACCGGAAAACGCGGCGAAAATCGAGGAGACATGCATGACGCGCAGTTTCAAACCCTACCCCTTTGCGCCGCGCCATTACGAGGGCGCGGCGCCCCCGCTCATCGACGGAAACGATCCCGTGCGGCGGCCCGTGGCGATAGTCGGCGGCGGGCCGGTCGGCATGACGCTCGCGCTCGCCCTCGCCCGGCAAGGCGTGCGCTCGGTGCTGATCGAGGCCGACGACAGCGTATGCACCGGCAGCCGCGCAATCTGCATTTCGCGGCGCAGCCTGGAAATACTCAAGCGCCTTGGCGCCGTGCAAGGCTTCCTGCAAAAAGGCCTGCCGTGGACGGGAGGCCGTAGCTTCTATCGCGACACCGAAGTGTTCCGCTTCACGATGCATCAGGACGACGAGCAATCGTTGCCGCCGATGATCAACATCGCGCAATACCAGATCGAGCAGTTCCTGCTCGACGAACTGGAGCGGCATGCGGATCTGATCGACATCCGCTGGCAAACTCGTGTGACCGGCATCGAGCAATCCGACGGTTCCGACGCGCCGCGCGGCGCAACACTCGCGCTGCGCACCGGCGACACCGCGTGGCGCATGCACGCCGATTGGGTCGTCGCGTGCGACGGCGGGCGCAGCACCGTACGTGAAGCGCTCGGTCTGAAGCTCACCGGCACCACGTACGAAGGACGCTACGTGATCGTCGATATCGCCTTGCACAGCGAACGCGCGACCGAACGCCTCGCCTACTTCGATCCGCCGTCGAATCCGGGTTCCACGGTGCTCGTGCACAAACAGCCGGACGACGTTTGGCGTATCGACTATCAGCTTCGCGACGACGAAGACCCGCAGGCGGCCATCGAGCCGGATAACGTAATTCCACGCGTTCAGAGCGTACTCGACGCAATGGGCGAAACGGGCGAATGGTCGCCGATCTGGATCACGGTCTACAAGGCAAACGCGTTGACATTGGAGCGTTATCGCCACGGCTCGGTACTGTTCGCCGGCGACGCGGCGCATCTTGTGCCGATCTTCGGTGTGCGCGGCGCCAATTCGGGCATTGACGACGCCGACAACCTTGGCTGGAAACTCGGCTGCGTGGTCAACGGCATTGCATCGCCCGACCTGCTCGACAGTTATAGCGACGAGCGCGTGTTCGCCGCGCGCGAGAATCTGAGCTACGGGATGAAAAGCACCGAGTTCATGGCGCCGCCCACGTTCGGGTTCGAGTTGATGAGAACAGCGGTGCTTGGGCTCGCCGAACATCATCCCGCTGTGCGGCCGCTGATCAATCCGCGGCAAACGCACCCGATCGCGTATGTCGAATCGCCGCTCAATAGAGTTGCGGCAGACGGCGTGCAGGCAGCGGGCGCAGTGCCCGTGGCGAGCCGATTTGCCAGCGGTCCCGCGCCTGGCAGCGTGTTACCGGAGTGCAGGCTGCAGCGCATTAGCGACGGCAAGACGGTCGATATGCACGTTACCGATCTGCTGGCACCCCGCTTCACGGCGCTGCGCTTCGGCATGGATGCATCGCAAGATGCCGAGTGGCAACGCATACAGGACGATCTGGCAAGCCTGGCGATTCCATTCAACACGATCACCGTCGTCGACACGAACGTCAAGCTGGGTGCAGACAGCACTGCCGTTATCGATCACAGCGGCCGCCTGCATCACATGCTCGACGCAACCCCGGGCACCGTCTATCTGATCCGCCCGGATGGCCATGTGCTCGCGCGCTGGCGCGACGGCACGGCAGCCGCGACACACAGCGCGCTTATCGCCGCACTGAACATTCGGAGCAAGGAGAGACAGTCATGACCGATAGCGATCTCGAGCGCATCTATACGACGCTTTGCCAGAACATCACCGCCGAAGGTGAAGCGCAGGCACCGCTCTATCTCGCCCGCCTTGCACTGCTCTGCATGACCGAACTCGATGACACACAACGGGCTTTGTCTTTGATCGAGGCAGCTCGCCTGCCTTCGCCGGGGGCAGTCACGGCGGCGACATAGGTTGAAGAGAGCACGACGAACCAGGCGCAAAAAAGCCGCCGCGAGTTGACCCGCGGCGGCTTCCAGCTTCAACGAAGCACTACTGCTAAATCTGCTAGATCGGCTATATCGGCTTCAGTACAAACCCAGCGTGCTCGCATGCAAACGCGCGAGACCGAGCAGCGCGTCTGTGTAAGACGTTTGAACACCGGTCAATTGTCCGAGTTCGCGCACCGCGCTCACGAGTGCGTCCAGTTCCACGGGCTTGCGCGCCTCTACGTCTTGCAGCATCGACGTTTTCATCGCACCGAGTTTGAGCGTGACCGCATGCCGGTCCTGCGGCGCCTGATCGATCGGAATGCCGAAGCGCGCGCCGATCTCCTTCGCTTCGAGCATGATGCTCGTGACGAAGTTGCGCACCAGTTCGTCGCTGAGAATGCGGTCGGTAGTCGCGCCGGTCATTGCGCTGATGGGGTTCATTGTCATGTTGCCCCAGAGCTTGTACCAGACATCGCGCTGGATCTGCTCCGACATCGACGCATTGAAGCCGGCTGCGACGAGCGCTTCAGTTAACGCCTTGACGCGTTCGCTCGGCCGGCCGGCAGCCTCGCCGACGATCAACCCATTGCCCTGATGATGCCGGATCACGCCAGGCGCCTCGACGAGGCAGCTCGCATGCACCACGCAGCCCACCGTCTGCTCGCCCGGAATCGCCGCGGCGATGGCGCCGTCGGGATCGACCGACTTGAGCCGCTTGCCCGCGAAATCGCCGCCGAGCCCGTCGCAGAACCACCACGGCACGCCGTTCATAGCGGTGAGCACGAGGGTTTGCGGCCCGAGCAACGGCGCGATATGCGCGGCCACCGACGCCATGGCAGGACCCTTGACCGCCACCACCACGAGATCCTGAACACCGAGTTCCGCGGGATCTTCGGCCGCTCTCACGCGAACCGTCTGCGTCTCGCCGCCTTCGATCAAACGCAGGCCATGCTCGCGCAACGCGGCGAGCGTCGCGCCGCGCGCCACCACGCCGATATCGTGGCCCGCTTGCGCGAGCTTCACACCCATCCATCCGCCAATCGCGCCTGCGCCGTAAATCACTGCTTTCATTGATTCATTCCTTGTAACTCGCGTCGATGCGCTCCACGCGACGCACCAGCGCATCGTACACATCCTGGCCCGCGCCGTGACGCGGATCGAACTGGAGCGCGTCGCGCGAACAGCGGATCGCCACTTCTTCGGGGACCGGCCGCGCCTTGCCCATTGAGAACGTCGCCATCTGAATTTCGCACGCGCGGTTCAGTGTCCAAAGAATCGCAAAAGTCTGCGGCAACGTGCGGCCCCACGCAAGCAGTCCGTGGTTGCGCAGAATCACCGCCTGCCGGTTGCCGATATGTTCGACGAGCCGCGGCCCTTCTTCCGCATGCACGGTGATGCCCTCGAAATCGTGATACGCGATCCGGTCGTGCAACTGAGCGCTGTAGAAATTGGTCTGCTGCAAGCCGTCTTCGAGACACGCCACCGCGACGCCCGCCGTGGTGTGTGTGTGCATCACACAATGCGCGTCGGGCACGCCTTCATGGATCGCCGCGTGCACGACGAAGCCGGCCGGATTGACCGGATAACGCGAGTCGTCCAGCACGCGGCCCTGCGCGTCGATCTTCACGAGATTGCTCGCCGTGACTTCGCTGTAGTGCAAGCCGAACGGATTGATCAGAAACTGCCGCTCGCCGCCGCTTACGCTTTCCGGCACACGCAACGTGATGTGGTTGTAGATCATCTCGGTCCACCCGAGCATGTCGAAAATCCGGTAGCACGCAGCCAGCTGAACGCGCGACTGCCATTCGTCGGGGTGCATTCCGGTGCTCTGCGGCGCACTCGCCACTGGCATATCAAGTGTCGTCATCGATCTCTCCATAGTTATCTGCTGGCTGCAAATGTGCGTATCTGCCGTTATGCGCCGTCGTTACGTGCCGTCGTTACGTGCCGTCGTTACGTGCCGTCGTTACGTGCCGCCGTTATGTGCCCGATACGACCGCGGCAATGGACGATGCGACGTAGTCCGCATTGCGCGCATTCAAGCCCGCTACGCACATGCGCCCCGAGCGCAAAACGTACACCGCGTGTTCGTCGCGCAAACGCTCGACCTGGCTTGCGGTCAAGCCCGTATAGGTGAACATGCCGCGTTGCGCGACGTAACGTGCACGCATCACTTCATCGACGCGGCCGGCGAGCCCCGCGTGAATCGTGCCGCGCATCGCAAGAATGCGCTCGCGCATGGTGGCGAGTTCCGCTTCCCACGAAGCGCGCAACGACACATCGGACAGCACGTTCGCGACGAGGCGCGCGCCGTGCGTCGGCGGATTGCTGTAGTTCGCGCGCACGGCGGACATCAGCTGACCGAGCACGCGGCTCGCTTCGTCGGCGTCCTTGCAGACAACGCTCAGTGCGCCGCACCGCTCGCCGTACAGCGAAAAATTCTTCGAGAACGAATTGGCAGCGATCAGCGGTACGCCGGCCTCGGCCAGCATACGAACGCAAGCGGCGTCTTCTTCGAGGCCCGCGCCAAAGCCCTGGTAAGCCATATCGACAAACGCGATCAGCTTGCGACGCTGCAGCACCGGCACGAGTTCGGTCCATTGCTCGACGCTGAGATCGACGCCGGTGGGGTTGTGGCAACACGCATGCAGCAACACGACACTGCGCTCGGGCAAACGGTCGATGGTGTCGATCATATCGGCGAAACGCAGGCCGCCCGTCTGTTCGTCGTAATACGGATAGGTGTTGACCGTCAGGCCCGCGCCCTCGAATACGACGCGGTGATTCTCCCAGCTCGGGTCGCTGATCCACATTTGCGAACCCGGGAAATAGCGTCGCAGGAAATCGGCGCCGACTTTTAGCGCGCCAGAGCCGCCAATGGTCTGCAACGTCGCGATGCGTCCTGCGGCGCGTGCTTCGCTGTCTTCGCCGAACACCAGCGCCTGTGCGGTCTCGCGATAGAGCGGCAAGCCCGCCATCGGCAGATAGGAACGCGGGCCGATTGCGTCGAGCAACGCCGTTTCCGCGCGGCGCACCGCGTCCATGACGGGCAGCTTGCCGGCGTCGTCGAAATAGATGCCGATGCTCAGGTTGACTTTGTTCTGGCGTGGATCGAGCTGGAAGTCTTCGTTGAGACTCAGAATCGGATCGCCGGGATAAGCGGGGATATGTTCGAACATGGCATTTCCTTGAAAGGAGCCCTGAGATGTTGCGCCGACATTGCGTCGACGGCCGGGCGAGACTGAAAGTCTAAGCGTCTTTACGTGCTCCCGTCGATTGGGACAAGTGTCGACGAACGCGCCCCAATCAACAATCAACGGATTTTTCACGATTCGTAAGTTTTTCTTTAGAATCGAGCGATGGCACTTACTCGCATCACCATCCGTCAATTCGAGGCGTTTCTCGCCATTGTCGATCTTCAAAGCATCGGCGCGGCGGCGCAGCGGCTCGGCCTCACCTCGTCGGCAGTGAGTCAGTTGCTCGCCGAGCTTGAAACGGAACTGGGCTTTCGCCTGTTCGACCGGACCACGCGGCGTGTGAATCTGTCGAGCGCGGGGCAAGACTTCCTCGCGTCGGCGGAATCGGTATTGCGTCACGTGCGCGCTGCCGCCCAATCCGCCGACGATATCCGCAACCGCGCGGCCGGCATTGTCCGGATCGGCGCGCCGCTGGTGCTGGCGTCCACTGCGTTGCCGGAGGCGATTGCCGAGTACGCGCGCGACAAGCCGAAGGTCGTCGTGCGCATTTGCGACACGGTGGTCGAGCAACTCGTGGAGCGTGTGGAGAGCGCGGACGTGGATCTCGCGGTTGGCCCCGACAGGCCAAGCGGTGCACGCGTGCGCCGCGACTCCGCATTCGCAAGTCCGTGGGTGATGTGGTGCGCGCCGTCGCATCCGCTCGGCACGCGAAGGCGTGTGCAGTGGCAGCAGTTGCGCGATATCCCTATCGTCGCTACAGGCCGCGATCACGAACGCGCAGTCGACCAGATGCTTGCAAACCTGCCGGTCGAGGCACGCATCGTTCCAGTCGATGTGGTGGACAACGTGACGACCGCTTTCGGCATCGCTTCGCGCGGACTTGCGGTGACGCTCGCGCCGGCCTACGTCGCACCGCTTGCGCGCACTTTCGGGCTGGTCATGAAGCGGATCGTCGAGCCGGAGACCATCCGCGAGGTTTGCGTGTATCGCTCGACCGAACGCGCGCTGTCACCGCCTGCGGCCGGCTTTGCTGATTTCCTGTTGCCGTGGCTCAAACGCTGGGACCGCGAGACGCAAGCCGATGCGCGCGCGAGACGCGGTTGAAAAAGCGTTGAGTACGGCTCGGAAAGATCCCAATCTCAGCCACGTTGAGGCGCTAAGCACAGCGCGAACAGTTGCCTCTGACTGGAAATGCCAAGCCGCGCGTATGCACGCTTCTGATAAGTGATAACGCTCGTGGGCTTGACGCCCATTTGCGCGGCGATCTCGACCGCTGTCGCGCCTTCGAGCGTGCCGCGAAGCACATCGAGCTCACGTGGCGTCAGCGCGGGACAGATTCGTGTGACGCGTGCAAGCATGGCCGCTCCCGGGCCTTCCTGATGCTGCCCATGAAGCGCGTAATGCCCTTTCGCTGCGTGCGCAAACAGATGCGCGAGGCTCTCGACCCGTTCCAGCTCGCCCGCGCTGAACGTGCCGTACGCGCGGTCACGGTATAGGTTGATGGACAGCCACACGTTTTCCACGGGCTGCAGGAGCAGCGACAAGCGGTCGGATACGTTGGGCTGCGAGTAGCACGCTGCGCGATACGCTTCGTTCGGGATTTCTTCGCTTTGCTGCTGATGCAGAACTAGCGCGTCGTTCGATCGCGCGCCGCGCGCGTTTCCGATGATCGCCCTATTGCCGTCCAGTGCATAAAAGTGCGTCGCGTAGCGGTCTGCAACGTCACGCAGAAAACGTCCGCCCCGATGATCGGCGGCGGAAATAGTGCGCGGTCGCGCGTCGAATTCGTACGCAAACACGGTGCACTGCGAAACCGGCAGCATATCGCCCACGGTTTTGAGCATGCTGGCGGCAAGTGAGTCCGCGTCGCTGTGCGAAATCGACATGACGAGCTCTGCCGCACGCGCGGTGCTGACCTGTTCGCTTCGATGCGGCGGGGAAATGCGCCATGAACGCATGATGGCTTCGTGCTCGCGCGGCGTGGATTGTGTTGCGCCAAGCGTAGCACAGCGCGGCGCTGGTATCGACGGCAGTATTCGCAGCGCCGTTGCCGCCTACGCGCTGCATTTGTGTTCGCGCTTATTTTCCTGAAAACGAGCCGCGTTGCAGCGTCACCATTCGCGGGAGTTCGATCGTGAAGACCGTGCCGTCCGCTTCGTCCGACTTCACGCTGACACCACCGCCGTGCATCCGCGCAATTTCCTGCACGATATGCAAACCGAGCCCGAGGCCTTCGCGTGAGCGGGAGCCGCTGTTGTTCGGGCCGAATGCCTTGAACAGATGCGGGAAAACTTCGGCAGGAATCACGCCGCGGTTGACCACCTTCAGGCGAACGCAGTCGGCGGCTTCGCCGTCGACCTCGACGCTGACGTCGCCGCCCTCAGCGCCGTGATGCAGCGCGTTGCTCACCAGATTCGACACTGCCTGCCAGACGAGATCCGTATCCCATGCGCCCGCCGTATTGCCGCGGCTCGCGAACACGATACGCTTGCCATTCTCGCGCGACGTAAACTCGTCGATTACCGATCTGCATAGCGTCGCGAGTTCGATCGAACGAGGTTGCAACGGCAGACGTCCGCCTTGCAGACGCGCGAGATTCAGCAACTGCTCGACCATGCGCGCCATGCGCAGCGAACTGTTTTTGACGCGCGCGGCAACCGTCGCCGATTGCGGGTCGGCGGCGGTGCGCATCAGATATTCCGCAGACGCGAGCACCGCGCCGAGCGGCGTACGCAAATCGTGGCTAAGCACCGCCATCAGCATCTCATTGGCTTCGAGCATCTGACGCGTGGTCACGAGTTGCGCGGCAAGCTGGCGCTTCTGCTGTTCGAGCTGAACGAACACGTCCACCTTCGATTGCAGAATGCGCGGGTCGAACGGCTTGTATAGAAAATCGACCGCGCCTGCTTCATAGCCGCGAAACGTGCGCGACGCGTCGTGCGCGGTTGCCGTCAAAAAGATGATCGGCACATGTGTCGTGCGAGGGCTGCCGCGCATCAGCGCCGCCAGTTCGAAACCGTTCATGCCGGGCATGTTGACGTCGAGAATCGCGAGCGCGACTTCGTGCTTGAGCAGCAGGTCGAGCGCGGCGGTGCCGGAATCGGCCACCAGCACGGCGACGTCTGGCCGTGTCAGCAACGCCTTGAGCGCAGTAATGTTGTGAGCGATGTCGTCGACAATCAGAATGTTCACGGGTGGGTTCGACATGGCATCGGGTCAGAGAGAGGCCGGCAGAGCTGCAAGCTGCCGTGCCATTGTTTCGGGAGAGAAGATGTAATCGGCCGCACCGCGTTCAATTGCGGTACGCGGCATTTCCGGCGAACTGGCGGTGTCCGGTGCCTGCACCCACGTAAGGCCGCCGAACGCGCGCACTCGCTGCAGACCGCGCGCGCCGTCGTCGTTGGCGCCGGAGAGCAGCATGGCCAGCAATTGATCGCGGTAGACGCTCGCCGCGGACTCGAACAACACGTCGATGGAAGGCCGGGAGAAGCGCACTGCTGCGTCTGTTGAAAGTGCAACCGTCCGGTCCACTTCCACCAGCATGTGATAGCCGGGCGGCGCTACATGCACGCGGCCCGGCATGATCTGTTCGCCCGCGTCGGGCTCGACCACGGGAAGCAGGCAGCGGTGCGCCAACGCGTGAACGAGATAGCTCGGCGGATCGGGCGGCAGATGCATGACGACCATCACGGCGGGCGCAAAGCTCGCTGGCAGCGAGGCAAGCAGCAGGTTGAGGACTTCCATGCCGCCTGCCGAGCCGCCGATCAGGACGAGCTCGCAAGTGCGCCCATTTCGCGCGCCTCGCGGAGCGTCTTCGGGCGACTGGATCGATGTGCGTGGGATCACGGTGGTGTCAGCGTTTCTGGTAGATACGCTCGCCCGGACGAAACTCGTCGAAGGCTTCGTAATGGCTTGAAAAACGCAGCGTCTCCTTGCTGCCCAGACCGAGAAAACCGCGCCGTACCAGCGCATTCTCGAAGAGTCCCAACGCGCGGTCCTGCAAACCGCGATCGAAATAGATCAGCACGTTTCGGCACGACACGAGATGCGCTTCGAGAAAGACCTCGTCGGTCGAGAGGCTATGGTCGGCGAACACCACGCGGCCTTTGAGCGAACCGGCAAAGCGCGCACCGTTATAGGCCGCGTGATAATAGTCCGACAGCGAGCGTTTGCCGCCGGCCGCGAGGTAATTCTGCGTGAAGCCCTGAACGCGATCCAGCGCGTAGATCCCGGCCTCGGCGCGCGCGAGCGCGTCCGGGCTAATATCGGTTGCATAGAACAGCGTGCGCTCGGTCAAGCCCTCTTCGTCGAAGAGGATTTTTAGCGACCATAGCTCCTCGCCCGTGCTGCAACCGGCCACCCACACCTTGATGGACGGATACGTGCGAAGACGCGGCAACACGTGCTCGCGCAACGCGAGAAAATACGCAGGATCGCGAAACATATCGCTCACCTGCACAGTGAGGTATTGGAACAGCCGCGAAAACTGGTCGCTATCGCGCATGATGCGATCCTGCAATTGCGATAACGTGCTCAGTCCAAATTCATCCAGTGCCTGAGACAGACGGCGACGCAGCGACGACATCGCGTAGTGACGGAAATCGTGCTGGTATTTGAGGTAGATAGCCTCCAGCAGCAATTTCAACTCTATGTCGAAATCGCTCATGCGTTGCCGTGCGTCTAGTTCGAACTGGCTCATTGCTTTTTCCGTGTCTGGACCGTTGTCTCAGCCTGTTAGCGTTGGCGCAGCCAGACACGGCAGAGCGCAACGAGCTTGTCCACGTCGATCGGCTTGGACACGTAGTCGTCGGCGCCCGCTTCGAGACAACGCAGGCGATCGTTCGCCATCGCCTTCGCCGTCAGCGCGATGATCGGCAAATGCGCAAAGCGCGGATTGCGCCGGATCTCGCCCATTGCGGTTAGACCGTCCATCTCCGGCATCATGATGTCCATCAGTATGAGATGCACTTCGGGGCCGTTTTGCAGCGCTTCGAGCGCTTCGCGGCCATTGCGCGCAATCTGCAACTTCGCACCGAGCGGTTCGATCACATGCGAGAGCGCGAAGATGTTGCGCACGTCGTCTTCGGCAAGCAGGATCGTGCGGCCTTCGAAGGCGTTGTCGCGTTGCCGCACGGTGCGCAACATGCGTTGCTGCTCCGGCGCGAGCGACGACTCCACGCTGTGCAGGAACAGCGTCACTTCGTCGAGCAGGCGTTCCGGCGACTTTGCGCCTTTGATAATGATGGATTTCGAATAGCGGCGCAGTCGGTGTTCGTCTTCATCGGAGAGCATGCGCCCCGTGTAGACGATCACCGGCAATGACGCATGCTCGGCGTTTCCGGCCAGGCGTTCCAGCAGATCGTAGCCGGTGCCGTCGGGCAGCGCGAGATCGG
>Ga0268254_10000458_pt1 | contig 24978 bp, 25 predicted proteins | sample AgamicOrSfrz_FD_200251 | JGI IMG/M metagenome (GOLD analysis project Ga0268254, IMG submission 200251) | Agave microbial communities from Guanajuato, Mexico - Or.Sf.rz (v2) (version 3) | ecosystem: Host-associated > Plants > Phyllosphere > Phylloplane/Leaf | place: Guanajuato, Mexico...
CGGTTCGCACACTCCACAGCGCCTTCATCCAACCACCCGGCACTGCTTCGTTCTGCGTTGCTGCATCAGCAGCAGAGAAACGAGATTATGAAGAACTTCCGCTGCGCCGTCAACAGGTTTTTGCTACCGCCTGAACCTGCCGCCGCCGCTGGAAGCCTTGCCACTGCTGGCTTTCCCGCTTCCCGTGCCCCGGCGTCCGGAGCACGAAAGAGCGAGATTCTAGCGAGCCCGGCGGCGCCTTGCAAGCACAATGTGTATTTCTTTAAGGCGTCTTTTTTACAGGGCGCATTTCTTCCGCCGCCGGCGGTGTTGCGTCAGGCGCCAAGGCGCGCGATGCGGGCGCTCCGATGGTCCAGTCATGCAATACCGTGTACGCAACCGCCAGCAGCGTCGGGCCGATGAAAACGCCAAGAAAGCCAAACGCGAAAGCGCCGCCGAGGATACCCAACATGACGAGGATCAACGGCATGTCGCTGTTCTTGCCGATGAGAATTGGCTTGATGACATTGTCCGACATGCCGACGACCAGCACGCCCCACACGACCAGAAAGATCGCCCACCCGGTCGCGCCGCCGTGATACAGCCAGATCGCCGCGGGCAGCCAAACGATTACCGGACCGCCCGGTATCACCGAGAGAAAGAACGTCGCCAGTCCCAATAACGCTGGGGCCGGCACACCGGCAATCCAGCAGCCGAAGCCAGCGAGAATGCCTTGAACCAGCGCGGTGCCGAGGATCCCGTAGACCACACCTTTGACAGTGCTGCCCGCCAGCGCCAGCAGATAGTCGGCGCGCTCGCCCGCAATACGCCGCATGCCCGCGGTCAGCCACGCGCCCGCGCCCTCTCCTCCGGTGTAAAAGAAGAAAGCCAGCACGATACTCAACGCGAGCAGGCCAAGACCGTGGGAAACGGCGATCGCGGCAGAAAGAATCCACTTGCCGGCCGGCGCCGCGAGGGTCCGCAATTGGGCAATCAGTTCGGAATTGCTGCTCGTCGCCGTTTCCCAGAAACTCTGGATACTCGAACCGACGACCGGAATTCGCGCCACCCACGGCGGCAGGTCCGGCAAGCCTGCTTCGAACAGCCTTTGAACAAGCGCGACTATGTCGTGAACGTGCGCGCCAAACGCGAAACCCGCGTAGACGAAGGGGCCCAGCACCACGATCAGGACGACGAACACCATCAACGTGGCGGCCCACCTGCGCCTTCCGCCGACTGCTGCAGTCAGCCTCCGGTAGAGCCCCCAGGAGCTGTAGCTGAGAATTGCGCCCCACAACAAAGCGGTCGTGAAAGGCGCGAGAACAAGCAAGGAACCGCCCACCAGGATAATCAGCGCAAACACCGCTGCCAGACGTTCGATCAACTGGTCGGATTTCACATGCATCTCCTGTTGCACCAGACCGCGGCGAGCGGCCCGGGCGCATATCGGCGTCCGTAAAAAGCGGTCAGTATATAGAAGCGACCCTGAAGCGACCTTGGAAGCGACCTCTGCCTGCCGTCTTATATTATTTGATGAAGTCGCGGCGCGCGGTCAGTGGGGCACCCGCCCACGGTCTGATTTTTCGCGTCGAAACGTCCTAATCGATCCGGCGCTGCGCGCCAAGCCATATGCCGCCACGGAAACGACTAGAATATAAGGTTCTGTGCACCCAAACTTCCGGATTTATGCGCTCGCGAATCGCCAAACGTCTCCCCCCCGATGCCGACAAGCTTGTCGGTCTTTCGCTCGCGCTTTTCGCGTCGGGCAGCCGCACCGAAGACCGCTTCTGGGAAGCGAAACTCGACGCGCTGCTCGCCAGGATAGTGCGCAACGCCAACCAGACCACGCTCGACGCAGCGCTCGACCATCTGCAGCAGAACCACCCCGACGCGTACGGTGCGCTCGCCGACATGGCCGAAACGCACAGCGAGTCGTTCGTGATCGAACATGAAGGCGTGGCGTACGAGGCATTGCTGATTGCCGCGCCGATCCTTGCGTGGACCCGCTACATGATTCCCTCCGGTCCGCTGAAAGCCGACGCGGCCGACGCCTTGCGCGCGCATCTGCAGGCTCATGTGCTCGCGGCCAACACGCGCGTCGCCATGGCTCCGTTCCTGTATAGCATCGACCAGCTGCCACGCCATCACGTCGAAACCTGGCGCATTGCCCAGCAACTCGCACAAGCCGCCATGGCCGGCGGCAATCTCAAACTGAACTTCGGCGAACTGCCGGAAACCTCGCCGATTCTTGCCGACCCGCGCTTTCTCCTCGCGGTAGTGGCCGCGCCGGTCGGTGAACCGACGTTCCGCTGGCAGGAAGAGGAACACGGCAGCCGGATCGAGCGCGGCCAATGTCTGGAGCAGTGGACAACCCAGGGTGGCGCGAACCTTTCGCTCGTGCTGCCGGGTTGCCAGTTCGAGTGTCTGCTGCCCGACGCCTACTATTCGGCGTGCCGCGACGCGGACGAACGCGTGCGCCCTCACACCGTCCGGACCGCCGTGCGTTATCTATTCGACACAATTGGCGCAGCACCGCAAGCCCTGCGCGCGGTGGTTGCCGGTTTCGGCGAGCGTCGTATTGACGAATACCGCGTGGGCTTCACACGCCGCGGCAGCAATGACGTCATCTACGGCGTCGTGTGGCCGCTCTATGGTCGGGAGAACGGCGAAGCCGGCAGTGACGAAGAGCCGCAAGAGTCCGCCCCGCCGGACGCACCGCTCGAAGAAATCGTGGCGTTGCTCAAGGAAACCGGCGTCACGGATGTGCGCCGCCACGCGGGCCGGTTCGAGCCGGAATATTGCGACGACTGCGGCGTGCCCTTGTACGCGGACCCGCTCGGCGAAATCGTCCACGCTGAAATGCCGGAAGACGCCGAGCCCGCGCAGCCGCACTTCCATTAAAGAAGCGCGCAACGCGCATTGCCGCCTGTCCGGGAGCCCCGCCGCGTGCGGGGCTTTTTCATGCCTGATCGCTCCTATGCCTTTTGGACAGCCGTCAAAACGAAGGGAATTTGTCATCATAGTCACGGCGACGCATCGCAACGCCCGGCCCGACGCCAGGCGAGTGCATCGCGCCAATTCGCCCGATTCATCTGGAGACATGCATGCGATTCTCGATACTCAATTCAGACGCGGAACGACGCGACGGCCTCAAAGCGCTGTTACGGCAGATCAACCGGCTCGCGCGCTTTAACGAAGCACAAGACTGGCGCCAGGTCGAACGCGGGCTCAAGCGCCAGTGGCCCGACCTGCTCGTGATCGACTGGCAGGACTGGATGTCGGTCACGGATGTCCGGCATCTGCTCAGCCATTACCCGGATTTGCGCATTGCCGTGCTGACCGACAGGATCTCGCCGGAGGTTGTGGGCGAGCTCATGGACGAAGGCGTGCGCGGCGTGGTGGCGCGCGAGACCGATCCGTGCCTGATCGTGCGCGCCTTCGAAATGGTGCTGCTCGGCGGGCACTATGTGCCTTCGGGCGCGTTGCCGCTGGACCCGCCGCTGCCGGCCGACACCGCCATCCGGCCGTTCGACGAAAACAACCCTCCGCCGCGCCGCGCGAGGCTGTCCAATGGTCTTTCGCCGCGCCAGGAGCAGATCATGCGCTGTGTCCATATGGGCAGCACCAACAAGATGATCGCGCGCACCCTCGGTATTAGCGAGGGCACGGTCAAGATCCATCTGACGAGCATATTCCAGCAGCTAGGCGCGCCAAATCGCGCCGCCGCGGTCGCGCTGTACAACGGCTGGCTGTCCAACCATTTGCAAGTACTGCGCAATAAGGGAGATACCCTTCTGCGCCCTGTCATGGGTCAAGCCGGCGCGGTGCCGCTACGGCGCGCGTCACAGCGGCGCTTCGAATACCCGTTGCCGGCCAGTACCACGGCCACGACCTTGCCGATGGCAGCGGAGCCTGGCGTCGCTTATGACGAAGGGCCAGCCGCCGAGCTTGCGTCCGAGCCAGCCACGGAAGGCTCCTCGTGACATGACGCACCGCGTGCGTGCAGCGTGAAGCGCGATTTCTGCCTGTGCGAGCACCGGCTGGCATGGAATCCGCTCACACCTTTTGTCGTCCAACGAGTAATATGAGACTCATGGGTTTCCTCTACACACCGCTTCCGTTCTGGGTCGCTGTCGGTGGCTGGATCGTCACTGCGATAGTGGTCGCGCTCGCGCTGTGGAAAAACCCTTTCAAACGTCTTCAGGACGGCACGTTGCAGCACGTCTGGCTGGCCATCATTGTCGCCGTGTCGGTGCTGTGGGCAAGCAACGCGTGGCTCGACGACGGAACCGTCATGCATCTGCTGGGCGCCACGCTTGTCGTCACGCTGTTCGACTGGGCGTTGGCGCTGATTGCGATGGCGGTGGTCACGGGCCTCGCGGGCCTGATCTTCGACGCACCGTGGCAAGGCATCGCCCTGACATTCCTCGTGTTCGGCGCGGTGCCGGTCGGCATCTCCACGTTGCTTCAGCGAGCCAGTATTGCGTGGCTGCCGCGTAATCTCTTTATGTTTATCTTCGGCCAGGGCTTCGTGTCGCCGGCTATCGCTGTGTCGCTCACGGCAGCGGCGGCGCTCGGCCTTCATGTTGCGCTTGCTGGCGGCTCGCCCACGGTCGTTCCCGCCGGCTACGCGCTCAGCGTGCTTTTGCTGGCCACGGGCGAGGCATGGTTCACGGGAATGTCCACGGCGTTGATCGCCGTCTATCGCCCCGCGTGGGTCACCACTTATGATGTTCGACGATACCGGCTCGGCGGACCGCGCACGTGAGCCCGCGGCGAGCTTGCACCAGTGGCTCGCATGAGCTTCTCGCGCAGATTGCACGAGCGCCCATTGCGCATGCACCAAGCCGGCAAAACAGCAGTCGAAAAATAGTTGCGGCACGATTGAACTCAACCGTGCCGCAACGCATCTTACGTGCCTCACGTCTCATTAGCGTCTAACGAACTTGATGGATTGCACCAACGCCCCGCGCCGATTGCTGCGGCTGGTCGGCCGGTTGGCAAGTTTCGCGGCGAGCCTCTCGCTCGCCTGCACTGCGCCCGCATTCGCCGACCAACTCGAGCAGCACAACGACCTCGTCAACAAATTTGTCAATGAAATGCGCGCCGACCCGCTCGTCGCGGATTGCGCAGCACATGGCAATTTCGTCGCGAGCACCTCGACGGCCTTTGATCACGTCGAATTCCCGCCCAGTTCCTTTGACAGCGCGCACGCGTCGATCACCCCCTGGAACGATTCCTTCGACGAGGGCAAGCAACGCGTCAAGGTCGATAACATTGTCACTGTCGAAGGACTCGGCATCCGCCCGAATGGCGCAGGCGACGCAGCCGACCTGAAATTCCGCTGTGGCTATGTCGGCTCGCAGATGCTCGCCTTCAGCTGGAACGACCCCGTGCCGCCGGCGCGGGCGGCGCGCAGCGCCGAGCATTCGCCGTCGCGCGCGAGCTCGGGCAAGCATCGGGGCGGCAAGGGCAAGCAGGCGGCAAGCGGCAAGAGTGTGAAGAAGAGCAGCGCCAAGTCTTCGAAAAGCACGTCGAGCCAGTCGTCCAGCAAATCGTCCAGCCAGAAGGCGCCGGCGAAGAAAAAGCATTAGGCAACAGACACCGCTGACTGCCCGCGGCCTACGCGACTACTGTGTCGCTTGCCGCAGGCGCGGGCATATAGCAGAACGACTATTTTCGGCAAGAGTCGGCGGCACCTTGACCCGGCGTTCATCACCCCGCCATGACTGCGGCGCCGCCCCGTCAATACGAAAGGCACACAAGCTCAATGTGTGCCTTTTCTTCAACGTCGCAAATCAGGCAAACGTCTGCACATGCCGCAAGATGGCCTGCAGCATCGCCGCGCCAAGCGAGGCGCTGCGTTCGCCATTCCAGCCTACCCGTTCGTCGGGCAGGTTAGCGTTGTCCTTGAACGGCATTTCGAGCGTCAACGACAGGCAACCGAATTCCTTGCCGATATATTTCGAAGCGAGCTTCAGCGCATCTTCGCGATACTTGCTCGCGGCGTAACCGTACTTGTCCTGAAAATCGGGACTCGCCTGTTTGAAGGCTTCGATAAACGCTTTCTGCTCCTCGGCTTGTCGCTGAGTGAACCCCGGCAACATCTCCGAGCCGGCCACGAATACATAAGGCAGCGCCTCGTCGCCGTGAATGTCGAAAAAGAGGTCGCAGCCGGTTGCGTGAATTGCGTCACGCACCACCAGCACTTCTGGACTGCGCGCGGCGTCCGGTTCCATCCACTCGCGATTCAGATTCGCGCCCGCTGCGTTGGTGCGCAGGTTGCCGCGCACGCTGCCGTCCGGATTCATGTTCGGCACGATGTAGAACACGGCGTGCTCGTACAGCTGACGCGCGACCGGATCGCCCGCCCAATCGCCCCAGCCGGCAAGCCGCTTTACGAGCCCTTCGATAAACCATTCGGCCATGGTCTCGCCGGGATGCTGACGCGCGATCAGCCAGACTTTCTTTTTCGGCGTATCTCCGCTTTGCGGCGTGCCGAGCGTGAGCAGCGACATCGGCCGGCCTTCGACAGTCGTGCCCAGTTCGGTCAGCGTGGCCTGCGGCATCTGTTGAACCGCGCCGAGGAACTCGGAGTGACGCTCCTCGCTATACGGCTCGAAGTACGCGTAGTAAATACTGTCGAACTGCGGCGTGTGGTCGATGGTGAGCACGCGACCGTCGTAGGACGTCGGTACGCGAAACCAGTTGACGCGGTCATAGCTGGCCACGGCCCGGTAGTCGCGCCAGCCCTCCGCGAACGCGCACGCCGCCGCGTTTTCGAACGTCATCACGCAGCGCTCGCCTGCCGCGCCGGAGAGCCGGAAGTAGAACCACTGTGCAAATTCCGCGTGGCTGTCGGGCCTGACGCGCAAGCGGATGTCCGAGGCTTTCGCGCAGGACAGCACCTCGATCGCGCCTGCGTCGAAGTTGCTCGTGATCGATAAACTCATGGTGGGGTTCCCTGCATGATGGGCGGCGCACCGCCGCGGACCGCGCACCGCCTATTCAGCGACGCGGCGGCGAAATACGTAGGTGGAATCGTTCGAGGCTTCGGCGTCGAACGCATAGCCTTCCGAGTTGAACGCCTTGAGTTGCTCGGCCTGGTCGAGGCGATTCTCGACCGCGTAGCGCGCCATCAGACCACGCGCGCGTTTTGCATGAAAACTGATGATCTTGTAGCGCCCGCCCTTCCAGTCTTCGAACACGGGCGTGATGACCGGCGCCTCCAGCAGCTTCGGCTTGACCGATTTGAAATACTCACCGGACGCGCAGTTCACGAGCACGCGCGAGCGCGCGGCGCGCTTCTTCAACTGCGTGTTCAAGGCCTGCGTGATGCGCTCGCCCCAGAACGCGTAGAGGTCTTTGCCGCGCGGATTGGCGAGCCGAGTGCCCATTTCCAGACGATACGGCTGCAGCAGGTCGAGCGGACGCAGCAGACCGTAAAGCCCCGACAATACGCGCACATGGTTCTGCGCGAAGTCCAGATCCGACGACGACAAGGTCTTCGCATTGAAGCCCTCGTACACGTCGCCATTGAACGCGAGCACGGCCTGCTTCGCGTTGTCCGTGCCAAAGCGCGGCGACCACTGCGCATAGCGCTCGAAATTGAGGTGCGCCAGCTGGTCCGAGATGCTCATTAGCGAAGCGATCTGTTGCGGCGACAAACGGCGAAGTCCGCTGATCAGTTCGGCGGCGTCGTCGATGAAATCGGGGATGGTGTGCTTCTTGACGTGAGGCGGGGTTTCGTAGTCGAGCGATTTCGCCGGCGACAGAACGATTATCATAGAGGCTTGCAGGCACGCCGTGCCTGGCGGTCAAAGACGAAAGCCAGATTGTAACGAATGCCCGGTTCCCATGCCTCACGCGGCGCTTTGCGCGTCGTTCTCGATTCCAATGTCTGGATCGACATTCTCGTATTCGACGATCCGCACACGCGGCCCATTCGCGCCGCGCTCGAAAGCGGCGCCCTCGCCGCGCTGATCGACGCCCGCTGCCTCGCCGAACTGACCTATGTGCTCGACTATCCGCAATTCGTCGCACGTCGCGTGGACAAAGCCGCCGCGCTGTCCGTGGTCGCGCGGCTCGCCCAGCTCGTCGAACCGGCAGCGCAACCTGAAGACGGGCAGCCCTTGCCGAAATGCAAGGACCGCGACGACCAGAAATTCCTCGAACTGGCGCACGCCGCTCAGGCGCACTGGCTGATCTCGAAAGATCGCGCCGTGTTGAAGCTCGCGAAGCGGATCGCCCGCGATTTCTGCTTCCAGATCGCGCAACCGGCGCCGTTTGCCGCGTTGCTGGCCGATTCGCAGCTTGGCGCGCCGGGCACTTCGCCCGGCAACGTGTCCAGCGGTTCGACAAGCCCGACGGCAACGGCCGCCGGCCAAGGCGTCACATAGGCGTGATCCAGGCGTGATCTAGACCTGGTATCGCCCGGGTTTCGCCCGGGTTTCGCCCTGGTACAAGCCCGGCCTCAGCGCCTGCCGCACACCGCGATTGCGCACACAGCGCCCGGATTCCCTACAATCAGGCTTCGCCGGTTTGAAAACGATGCCTTCGCCCACTCACCCGCACCGCCCGAACAGCGCCATGAATGCACCGCACGACACGCCCATGACTCCCTCGTTTCCCTCGCGCCTGCCGAACGTCGGCACCACGATCTTCACTGTGATGAGCGCGCTCGCCGCCGAGAAAGACGCGGTGAACCTTGGCCAGGGCTTTCCCGACTTCGGCTGCGATCCCCGCATCGTCGAGGCGGTCGCCAACGCAATGCGCGACGGCCACAACCAGTATCCGCCGATGGCAGGTGCTGCGCCGCTGCGCGAAGCAATCGCCGGCAAAATTGCCGACCTGTACGGCCGGCGCTACGACGCCACCACCGAAATCACCGTCACGGCGGGCGCGACCCAGGCACTGTTGACCGCGATTCTGTGCACGGTTCATCCCGGCGACGAAGTGGTCGTGGTGGAGCCGACCTACGACAGCTATCTTCCGTCAATCGAACTGGCGGGCGGCAAGCCGGTATTCGTCACACTCGAGGCGCCGGACTACGCGATCCCATTCGACAGGCTCGCCGCCGCCATCACGCCGAAGACGCGGCTCCTGCTGATCAACACGCCGCACAATCCGACCGGTACCGTGTGGCGCGCAGAAGACATGCGCAAGCTCGAAGACATCGTGCGCGGCACCAACGTGCTGATTCTCTCCGACGAGGTGTACGAACACATGGTCTACGACGGCGCGCCGCATGAAAGCGTGGCGCGTTATCCCGAGTTGGCACAGCGCAGTTTCGTCGTGTCGAGCTTCGGCAAGACCTATCACGTGACGGGCTGGAAAGTCGGCTATGTGGCCGCGCCGGCCGCGCTCACCGCGGAATTCCGCAAGGTGCACCAGTTCAACGTGTTCACCGTGAACACGCCGATGCAGATCGGTCTCGCCGAGTATATGAAAGACCCGGCGCCCTATCTGGAACTGCCGGCGTTCTATCAGAAGAAGCGTGACTTCTTTCGCGCCGGGCTCGCCCATTCGCGCTTCAGGCTGCTGCCTTGCACGGGCACTTACTTCCAGTGCGTCGATTATTCGGCGATCAGCGACCTGCCCGAAGCCGAGTTCGCGCAATGGCTAACCGGAGAAATCGGCGTCGCGGCCATTCCGGTTTCGGCGTTCTATCATGAGCCGCACGAGTCCGGCGTGGTGCGCTTCTGCTTTGCGAAGCAGGAAAGCACGCTCGCCACCGCGCTCGAGCGGCTGGCGCGGCTCTAGGAAATCACGCGCGATGCTGCGAACGAACCCACGTTCCTCGCCATCGCGCGCAGCGGCTAGTGCGTGCGCCGCGCGCCGCAGCGCGCTTCACGCCGCGCCCTGTTCGCCGCACGAGAGCTCAGGCCGGACGCGATGCCGCGATATACGCCTTGCGATCTTGCGTCACGCGCTGCGCGGCAGGCCGGCTGTTGATGGCCTTCACATAGCTTTTCCAGTCCACACCGGCGTCGAGCAGAAAATCGCGACCGTAGACAGCCTGCGTCGCCATGCCGACGAGCGGCAAGTTCACATACCCGGCTGCGTCCGCGACACTGAACTGTTCGCCGCGCAAATACGGCGCGAACTTCGCAATCCGCTTGAAGCCCGCAATGTGATGAGCGAGCAGTTTTTCCACGCGGCCCTTCGTCGCCTCCGTCACGCTACCGCCGAAAAACGCTTCCTTGTAGAGGTTGCGCGCCGTCAGCTCCAGATGCACGTCGACGAACGTGATCAACTCGCGCTCCTTCGCGGCCTCCCACGGATCGGCGGAAAAGATCCGTTTGTCGGGAAAGCGCGCGGCCAGATATTCGACGATACATTGCGACTCGCACAGATCGCCCTTTTCCGTCTGCAAGTAAGGCACTTTGCCGAGCGGCGAGTGAGCCAGCACGGCTTCGTCCTGGCTCGGCTCGACAAACACTTCCTCGAACTCGATGCCGTGTTCGAGCAGGACGAACTTCACCTTGTTGTAGTAGTTGGAAAGCGCATAACCGCAGAGCCTGATCATCGTTGTCTCCTTGCTTGTTCGGTAGGTGAAACCGCTGGTCCGCGCAGAAGCGGCGCTCGCCGCACACACATCAGGTAAATTGCACGAGCGTGCCATTCTAGAATAACCATGGAGTCGAGCAACCGAAATGACCTCTCGCTTTAGCAGCATCGAAACTATCGGCATTGTGGGCAGCGGCGCAATGGGCCGCGGCATCGCACAGATCGCGGCGCTCGCCGGGCTCGGCGTGCGCCTTTACGACGCCAATCCGGCTGCCATCGGAGCCGCACGCGACTACCTCGCCGACACGTTCGCCAAACTCACGGCCAAGGGCAAGCTGGACGACGCACGCTCGCTCACCGCGCTCGCCAACGTCAAGGCGGCGCATGCGCTCAGCGAACTGGTGGATTGCGATCTGGTGATCGAGGCAATCGTCGAAAAACTCGACGCCAAGCAGGCGCTCTTTCGCGAACTGGAAACCGTGGTGAGCGGGCGCTGCGTGCTCGCGTCGAACACTTCGTCGCTGTCCATCACGGCAATTGCGGCCGGCTGTACCGACCCGACGCGCGTGGTCGGCTATCACTTCTTCAATCCTGTGCCGCTGATGAAAGTCGTCGAAGTAGTCGACGGCTTGCGCAGCGACCGCGCGGCCGGCGACGTCCTGATGGACCTCGCGCGGCGCATGGGCCACACGCCGGTCCGCGCGAAAGACATGCCGGGCTTCATCGTCAATCACGCGGGCCGCGGCATGAATACCGAGGGCCTGCGCGTGGCCGGCGAAGGTGTGGCGAGTTTCGCCGACATCGACCGGATCATGCGCGAGCAAGCGGGCTTTCGCCTCGGGCCGTTCGAACTTCTCGACCTGACCGCGCTCGACGTCTCGCATCCCGTGATGGAGTCGATCTACCACCAGTTCTATGAAGAGCCGCGCTTCACACCTTCGCCGATCACCGGCACGCGGCTCGCGGGCGGACTGCTGGGCAGAAAGAGCGGCGAAGGGTTTTACCGCTATCAGGACGGCAAGCAGCAAGCGGCCCCTGAAGCGCCGGCGCCCACCGCGCTGCCGGCAAGCGTGTGGGTCAGCAGGCGCTACCCGCAAGCCCGTCAGGCCGTCGTCGAACTCATCGGCAAAGCCGGAGTCAAGCTCGACGAAGGCGCGACACCCGCAGCCGAGTCGCTGATCGTGGTGACACCACTCGGCCACGACGCCACCACCGCAGCTGTCGATGAAGCATTGGACGCGAGCCGCGTCGTCGCCATCGACACGCTCTTTCCGTTCGTCGGCGCGCAACGCCGCACGCTGATGACGACGCCCGCCACCACCCGCGCCGCGCGCGATGCCGGCCATGCGCTCTTTGCCGACGACGGCGTGGCAGTCACGGTCATCCGCGACTCGACGGGCTTCGTAGCACAACGCGTGGTGGCCACGATCATCAACATCGGCTGCGACATCGCACAAAAACAGATTGCGTCGCCGCAAGACATCGACCTCGCCGTGATGCTCGGCCTCGGCTATCCGCGCGGGCCGCTCGCGCTTGGCGACGCGCTCGGGGCCAACACCATTCTCACCATCCTGCGCAATATGTTCGACGTGCTCGGCGATCCGCGCTACCGGCCCTCGCCGTGGCTCGCACGCCGCGCGCAACTGGGCATGTCGCTGACTCAATGCGACGCCGCAGACAACTCCACGGAGACCCAACCATGAGCGCTGAACTGCTCACCTCGCGCCCGGCCGAAAGCGAGTCGACGCTCGTCCTCACGCTGTCCAATCCGGGTGCACGCAATGCATTGCATCCCGACATGTACGCAGCCGGGATCGAAGCACTCGATTCGGTGGAACGCGACCCGTCCATTCGCGCCGTCGTGATCGCAGGCGCGGACAACTTTTTTTGCGCGGGCGGCAACCTGAACCGTTTGCTGGAAAACCGCGCGAAGGATCCTTCCGTGCAGGCGCAAAGCATCGATCTGCTGGGCGAATGGATATCTGCGCTGCGTTTTTCGTCAAAGCCGGTGATTGCCGCGGTCGACGGCGCGGCAGCCGGCGCCGGCTTTTCGCTTGCGCTTGCATGCGATCTGATCGTCGCAGCGGAAGACGCCAAGTTCGTGATGTCATATGCGCGCGTCGGTCTCACACCCGACGGCGGCGGCTCATGGTTCCTCGCTCAGGCCCTGCCGCGCCAGCTGGCAACGGAAGTGCTGATCGAAGGCAAGCCGATCGGCGCGCCACGCTTGCACGAACTGGGCGTCGTGAACAAGCTGACGAAGCCCGGCACCGCCCGCGAGGCCGCCGTCGCATGGGCCGACGAACTCGGCAAGCTCTCGCCCAATTCGGTCGCGCGCATCAAGACCCTGGTCTGCGCGGCCGGCACGCAGCCGCTTTCCACGCATCTGGTTGCCGAGCGCGATAACTTCGTGGCTTCGCTGCATCATCGCGACGGGCTGGAGGGCATTTCCGCTTTCCTCGAGAAGCGCGCGCCCGTCTACAAGTGAGTCAACCGAGCCAAGCCCCATGCCAGCCTATCAGCTACCCAAGCGTCGCCGCATATTCCTGATGCGTCACGGCGACGTGACGTACTTCGACGACTCGGGCCGCACCATCGACCCCGAAACGGTGCCTTTGAACGCCAATGGCCGCGATCAGGCAAGCGCGGCGGGCCGGGTGTTCGCAGAGCAGCAGGTGCGTTTTGACCGTGTGATCGTGAGCGGCTTGCCGCGCACGGTCGAAACCGCGCAGCGCGTGCTGGCCGAAACGGGCCAGCAAGTCGAACTCGAAATCGAGCCGGCGTGGCAGGAAATTCGCGGCGGCAAGTTGCGGCAGATTCCACTGCAAGATCTCGAAGCCGCGTTTCTCGGCGTGTTCGACGGCATCGTGCCGGAAAGCACGCGCTTTCTTGACGGCGAGACGATCGGCGAACTGTTCGATCGCGTGCTGCCGGCTCTCGCCGCATTGCGCGAGGACAGCTCGTGGGACACGGTATTGCTGGTGCTGCACGGCGGCGTGAACCGCGCGATTCTGTCGCATGCGCTCACGGCCGGGGGACGCACTTTCTTCGGCCATCTTGCTCAAGCCACGGGCTGCATCAACGCGCTCGATGTCGGCTCGGCACCTCGTGACTGGGTGCTGCGCGCAATCAACTACTCACCGCCGTCGCCTCTGCATCGCGACATCCGCAATACGACGATGGAAATTCTCTACGCCCAATTCACTCAATACCTGCGTAGCTGAACCCGAACCGGAGGAGACACATGGTGCAAGCGTCAAATAGCGGCGAGCCACAAGCACAAGCCGATTACTCGGCTTTCGAGGGCACGCGCCCGGTCAACGAGCGTCAGCGCTTTGACGACCAGGTGCTTGCCGCGTGGCTGAGCCAGCATGTCGATGGCTTCTCGGGGCCGCTCACGGTCGAGCAGTTCGCGGGCGGCCAGTCGAACCCCACCTTCAAACTGGTCACACCGTCACGCGCTTACGTGATGCGCGCGAAGCCTGGGCCGGCGGCGAAACTGCTGCCGTCCGCGCATGCCGTCGAGCGTGAATACCGTGTGATGCACGCACTCGCCGACACGGACGTGCCGGTTGCCAGGATGCTCGCGTTGTGCGAAGACGAGAGCGTGATTGGCCGCGCCTTTTATGTGATGGAGTTCGTCGAGGGCCGTGTGCTGTGGGACCCGTCGCTGCCTGGCATGAGCGCCGGTGAACGCACCGCTATCTACGATGAAATGAATCGCGTGATCGCCGCGCTGCACAGCGTCGCTCCGCAGAACGTAGGGCTTTCGGACTACGGCAAGCCGGGCAACTATTTCGCGCGTCAGATCGGACGCTGGAGCAAGCAGTACACGGCGTCCGAAACGGAGCCGATCGAGGCCATGCAACGCCTGATCGAATGGCTGCCGCAACACATGCCGGCTGAAACCGGCGAGCGTGTGTCGATCGTGCATGGCGACTTCCGGCTCGACAACCTGATCTTCCATCGCGAGGAACCGAAAGTGCTTGCCGTGCTCGACTGGGAATTGTCGACGCTCGGCGACCCGCTCGCGGATTTCGCGTATCACTGCATGGCGTGGCACGTCGATCCCGCGCAGTTCCGCGGCATTGCGGGTCTGGACTGGGCGGCGCTCGGCATACCCGGTGAACAGCAATACGTGGAATGCTATTGCAAACGCACCGGGTTTGAGATTCGAGGCGACTGGAATTTCTACCTGGCGTACAACATGTTTCGCATCGCCGCGATCCTGCAGGGAATCATGAAGCGTGTCGTGGACGGCACCGCGGCCAGCGCGCAAGCACTCGATGCCGGCCGGCGCGCGCGGCCGATGGCCGAACTCGCCTGGCGCTACGCGCAAAAGGTGCGCTGAGCGCGCCTGGCAGCAACAGACAAGCCCGCGTGTTCTCTGCAGCGCGCACGTTGAATGTCATCCGTTATTCGCGAGGTCATAGATGAATTTCGATTACACACCGAAGGTAGAGGCGCTGCGCGAAAAGCTGCTCGCCTTTTTCGACGAGTACATTTATCCGAATGAACACGCGTTTTACGCGGAGATCGCCCGCAACCGGCAAGACGGCAACGCATGGCAGCCGACCCAGTTGATCGAAACGCTCAAGCAGAAGGCGCGCGACGCCGGCCTATGGAATCTGTTTCTGCCCGATTCCGTGCGCGGCGCCGGACTGACGAATCTCGAGTACGCGCCGCTGTGCGAAATCATGGGACGCGTGCCGTGGGCGCCCGAGGTGTTCAACTGCAACGCGCCCGACACCGGCAATATGGAAACGATCGAGCGCTACGGCAGCGAGGACAACAAGCGCGAATGGCTAGAGCCGCTTTTGCAAGGGCACATTCGCTCTGCCTTTTTGATGACCGAGCCGGAAGTCGCTTCGTCGGATGCCACCAATATCCAGACTAGCATCGTGCGCGACGGCGACTACTACGTGATCAACGGTCACAAGTGGTGGTCGTCCGGCGCGGGCGATCCGCGCTGCAAGGTCTATATCGTGATGGGCAAGACCGATCCCGAGGCGCCGCGCCATCAACAGCAGTCGATGATTCTGGTCCCCTCCGACGCTACCGGCGTCACCGTGCACCGCCCTCTTTCCGTTTTCGGTTATGACGACGCGCCGCATGGGCACATGGAAATCACGCTCGACAATGTGCGCGTGCCCGCAACCAATATGCTGCTGGGCGAAGGACGCGGCTTCGAAATTGCGCAAGGCCGCCTCGGACCGGGACGCATCCACCATTGCATGCGTCTGATCGGCCTTGCTGAACGCGCGCTCGAATTGATGTGCAAGCGGTCGTTGCAACGAGTCGCTTTCGGCAAGCCCGTTGCGACGCAAGGCGTCACGCAGGAGCGCATTGCAGAGGCACGTTGCCTGATCGAACAGGCGCGCTTGCTCACACTGAAGACCGCGTACATGATGGACACGGTCGGCAACAAGGCCGCGCGCGGCGAAATCGCGATGATCAAGGTTGTCGCGCCTAACATGGCATGCCAGGTGATTGACTGGGCGATCCAGGCGCACGGCGGCGGTGGCGTCAGCGACGACTTCCCGCTCGCGTACGCTTATGCGTCGGCACGCACGCTGCGCTTCGCGGACGGTCCGGACGAAGTGCATCGCAATGCGATCGCCAAACTCGAACTCGCGCGTTACGTGGATCCGGGCGCGGCGGCCCGTGGGGAGACGCCGGTTGCGCGGGTTTGACGGGTGGGTTTGATGGGTGGGTTTGATGGGTGGGTTTGATGGGTGGGTTTGATGGGTGGGTCTGATGAGTGGGTTTGATGGACGGGGACGTTGCGCGGGTTTGATGCTCTGCTTGATTGGGCGCTTTTTCCGCGCTTTTTCCGCGCTTTTTTCGCGGGTTGCCGGGGGTCGTCGGCGGCTTGCTGGCGGCTTGCCGGCGCCTTGCCGGCGCCTTGCTGGCCGCTCGCCGGCGGTGAGCTGAGCGTGACCGTGGCCGTTTGCGTCGCCAGCAACATCGCCCGATCTATGCTCTAATTTTCGGCACGCGCAGCGCCCACCGTGGCGCCGCTGTCACGAACAAAGGAGCGAGGATGATCGACGTCTACAGTTGGGCAACACCTAACGGCCACAAAGTTCATATCATGCTCGAGGAAACCGGTCTCGAGTACGCCGTGCACGCCGTCGACATCGGCGCCGGTGATCAGTTCAAAGCCGAATTTCTCGACATCAGCCCGAACAACAAGATTCCGGCAATCACGGATTCCGAGGGACCGCGCAGCGCAGACGGCAAGCCGTTCGCGCTGTTCGAGTCGGGCGCGATACTGATCTATCTCGCCGAGAAAACCGGCCGCTTCGTGCCGACCGACCCCGCTGCCCGCTATTGCGTGCTGCAATGGCTGATGTTCCAGATGGGCGGCCTCGGCCCCATGCTCGGGCAGACGCATCACTTCCGCATCTACGCGCCTGAGTCGATCGAGTACGCGATCAACCGCTACACGAACGAAACGCGGCGCCTGTACGGCGTGATGGACAAGCAACTTGGCAAGACGCAGTACCTCGCTGGAAACGACTACACGATTGCGGACATTGCATCGTTTCCGTGGACCCGCTCATGGCAGAACCAGGGCGTCGATCTCAATGCGTTTCCTAACGTGAAGCGATGGCATGAGGAAATTGCCGCGCGCCCAGCGGTGATACGCGGCGTCGAAGTGCTCGCTTCCGCTCGCAAGCCGCTAATGGACGATAAGGCCAAGGAAATGCTGTTCGGCGCGACGCAGTACGCGAAGCGTTAGAGCACCGAGTACGTTGCCGCCTGTTGCGATGCGTGTGGCGCGCGCCTCGCGGTTGATGTTGGGCGCACAGGGCGCGAGGCGGCTCACCGGCTGCCCACGCCATGCGCTTCATCGTGCAGCGTACCAAGCGTCAGACCAAGCGTCAGAAATAGTGGCGCGTGATGAACTCGGCGACGCACACGGGCCGGACGTCGCCTTGCCGCTCCACTGTGACGTTCCAGACCATCTGCACGCCTGCATTGTCGACATCCGCGACGGACGCAACGGCGAACAGTGCATGCAATTGCGAGCCCACCAATACGGGCGACGTAAACCGCACACGATTTAACCCATAGTTGACGGCCATGCGTTGCTCGATGCGTACGGTTCGTTGCAGCAACGCGGGAATCAGGGAAAGCGTCAGAAAGCCGTGCGCGACGGCGCCGCCGAACGGCGACTCGCGTCGCGCTCGTTCGGGGTCGACGTGGATCCACTGCTGGTCGCCCGTGGCTTCGGCGAAACGATCGACGCTCGGCTGATCGATCGTCACCCAGTCGCTGACAAGCGGCGGCCCGCCGACGAGCGCACGCAACGCCGCTGCATCGTGAAACGCCGCCGGCAAAGCGCCCTCTATGGTCATGAGGCAGCTCCCGGATTGCGCAAGCCGAACAGTGCCTTGGAACGGACCGTGATGACCGTTTCGCCATGCTGGTTGATGCCGGCCCATTGCGTCGACACAATGCCGCGGTCCGGTTTGCTCTCCGAAATGCGCTTGTCGAGCACGGAGTTCGTCATGGTGATCGTGTCGCCCACACGCACCGGCTTGAGCCAGCGTATTTCGTCGATGCCGGGCGAGCCCATCGACGTGGAGCCTGCCAGCGCATTGCGCACCAGCATGCCCATCATGACCGAACAGGTATGCCAGCCGCTCGCGACCAAGCCGCGAAACGGAGAAGATTCAGCGGCGGCCTCGTCGACGTGAAAAGGCTGCGGGTCGAATTTCTCTGCAAACTCGACAATCTCCTCGCGCGTGAACGTGTGCTTGCCAATTTCGGTCGTGGAGCCGACCGTCATGTCTTCGTAACTCAAACCCATCTCGTTATCTCCTTGCTGGCGATTGAATCGGCCAATCAGACTTCGGTGCTGACAAACTCGGGCAGCGCGGCAAACCGTGCAAGATGATGTTCGACATCGCCCAAGGTCGTTTCAATAATGGCAAGACGCTTGAAGAGATGCGCAGCCGCCACCTCGTTCGTGACGCCCATGCCGCCGTGCAACTGGACCGCCTGCTGGCCGACGAAACGCGCCGCTTGACCCACGCGCACCTTGGCTGCCGAGATTGCGCGGCGGCGCTCGTCGGCGTCTTCGCTCGAATAGCGCATGGCGGCCAGGTAAGTGATGGAGCGCGCCTGCTCCGTATGAATCAGCATCTCGACCATGCGGTGCTGCAAGACCTGAAAGCGCGCGATGGGCTGACCGAACTGCTGGCGCGTTCTCGTGTACTCGACGGTGGCTGTGTTCAATGCGTCGAGCGCGCCGATCGCTTCCGCGCATAACAACAGCGTGGCATAGTCCGCGATGTGCTCGAGCGCCGCGGCGCCTGAATGCAAGCCACCCAACCGGCGTGCCGGCGTCTTGTCGAACATGAGCGTAGCGGCGCGTTGGCCGTCGATAGTGCGGTACTCCGTGAGCTCCACGCCGGCGGCCTCGCGCGCCACGACAAATAGCGCGATCTCGCCGTTGGCGCGCGCGGGAACGATCCAGTACTGCGCCTGCGCGCCATGCAGCACGACCGACTTCTTGCCGGTAAGCGTTTGCTGTTCGCCCGCGCCGCTCGCGGTGGTTGCGACAGCGAAAAGGTCGTAGCGTGCGTGCGGCTCGTGGAAGGCAACCGCAAGCTTGATCTCGCCCTGAGCCGCACGCTGTAGCAGCGAGGCGTCTTCGTCGTGCCCAGTGCCGGCAAGGCGCAAGGCCTCGATGCCCACCGCCGTCGCCCAGTACGGCTCGACTACCAGAGCACGGCCAAGCTCCTGCATCACGACCAGCATGTCTACCGGCCCGCCGTTGAAACCGCCGTGAGCTTCGGGCACCGGCAATGCGGTTAGGCCCAGTTCGGTGAAGGCCGTCCAGTGCGCTTCCGACACCCCGGCGTCCGAGCGCACGATGGCCTGGCGCGCTTCGAACCCGTAGCTTTTGTCCAGATAGCGGCGCAGCGCGTCGGCGAACTGCTGTTGCTCGTCGTTGAAAGTGAAGTCCATGCGCCGCTCCTCAAAGTCCAAGAATCATCTGCGCGATGATGTTCTTTTGAATTTCGTTCGAGCCGCCGTAAATCGACGTCTTGCGGAAGTTGAAGTAATACGCGGCCAACGGCGCGGCATCGTCGTCTTCGGCAAGACTGTGCTCGCGCTCACCTTCGAGGAACGGCACGTCGAACGGCGCGGCCAGCGGCCCAATGGCTTCGAACATGAGCTCGGTCAACGCCTGCTGAACCTCGGTGCCTTTGATTTTCAGCATCGAAGCTTCGGGGCCCGGTCCGCGTCCGCCGGCTTCGTTCGCGACCACGCGCTGCACCGTGACTTCGAGCGCCATAAGCTCGATTTCCAGATTCGCGACCTTTGCAGCGAACACGGGGTCGTGCAAAAGCGGCTTGCCGTTCTTTTTCTGATTGAGCGCGAGGCGCTTAAGAAAAACAAGCTCGCGCTTTGACTGCGCGACGCGCGCAATGCCTGTGCGCTCGTGTCCAAGCAGATATTTGGCGTATGTCCAGCCGCGGTTTTCTTCGCCCACCAGGTTTGCGACGGGCACTTTCACGTCTTCAAAGAAGACCTCGTTGACTTCGTGATCCTCGTCGAGCGTGATAATCGGCCGGACCGTGAGGCCCGGCGTTTTCATGTCGATAAGCAGAAACGAAATTCCCTCCTGCTTCTTCGCGCCGCTGTCGGTGCGCACGAGGCAGAACATCATGTCCGCATGTTGCCCGAGCGTGGTCCAGGTTTTCTGGCCATTCACCACGTAATGGTCACCGACGCGCTCGGCGCGCGTGCGCAGCGACGCGAGGTCTGAACCGGATCCGGGCTCCGAATAGCCTTGGCACCACCAGTCGCTTCCGTCGAGAATGCGCGGCAGGTAGTAGCGCTTTTGCGCCTCGTTGCCGTACTTCATGAGGACCGGCGCAACCATCGACACACCGAATGGCAACACCGTCGGCGCGCCGACACGCGCGCACTCTTCGTCCCAGATATGACGCTGCGTGGCGTCCCAGCCGGGACCGCCGTATTCTTTCGGCCACGCCACGGCCGACCACCCGCGCGTTCCCAGCAGCTTATGCCAGCTCGCGAAGTCTTCGCGGTTCAAACGCTTGTGGTTGAGCACCTTCTCGCTCAGTTCGCGAGGCAGACTGGCTTCGAGCCAGGCGCGGATTTCGGCGCGGAACGCCTTTTCAGCGGGGGAATAATCCAGATTCATGCGTAGTGTCTCCTGGCCGCCACCACCCGCCGCCAGGAACCACCGCGCTATTGCAGCGGTTCCTTCAAGACAGCCGGGACCGGCAGCGGCATCACTTCGATGCCTTCTTCAACCAAAGCTCGCGCGTCTTCTGGCGTCGTGACGCCGCGAATATTGCGCGCAGGCGCTTCGTTATAGTGAATGCGCCGGGCTTCCTCGGCGAAGCGGTCGCCCACGTTCTCAGTCTTTTCCAGTACCTCGCGCAATGCTCGCATGACACGCGCTTGCAACTCGTTGGGGGCCGCGGGCGCTTCTGTCTGTACCGCGCCCGAGAGATTCAGTCGCGGAGCCGACGGCAAACGGCTCACCTCGTTCGCTCCGCACATTGGACATTCGACCAGCTTGCGGGACTGCTGCGACTCAAAGTCATCAGCCGAAGCAAACCAGCCTTCGAACCGATGGCCGTGCGGACACTGTAAATCGAGGACCTTCATGTGGAGTTAGGGCTTGCGTGCCAGTTTAGCGCAAAACGAAAATATGTGAACGGTCGTTCGCAAAATGTTCAGGGGCGACCCGCCGATGCTCACGCGTGGTCGGAAACCAGAAGCGGTAGGCGATTTTAACGCTTTGCGCAACCCGCTGCCGACCGCTGCTGCGTGTTATCAAACGCCGCACCGCGCCGCTGGGCGCCGCCTACCCGTGTACGCGACGGCATGAACGATTTCCAGAAAGCTTGCCGCACATGCCTGACGATTCCGCCGTTCAATGTTGAATGCTCACGCTACCAGGCATTCCAGCCGACGATTGAGCCGGGGTTCAAGCTCCCGCACTTCTTTGGCAAGGTTGATCTGCTTCGCCGACTTCGCGACCTCGGCAACGTCTGACTTGATGTCGTATCCGCCGCGCGAATTCAGCCACTCCAGCACGTCCGACAGATGCCAGACCGTGGCACTTCCCTCATGCACCGGCGACGGAAATTCCACTGCATGGTTCAGCATGAGCTTGCGCATGTTTTGCCGCGACACACCGGCAATCTCCGCGACGTCCGTCAGGCCCACGAAGTCCGGACCCGCTTCGACTAGCCGCGCCGACGGCACCGCTTGCTTGACGTCGCCAAGCGCACTGACGAGCGCCTCGAATGCCGACGCGGCTTCTCGCGAAAAAACCAACGCAAGCCGCCCCGCCTGTCCCACGCCGACGGTGGCGTCGTCACACCCGGCTTCGCCCAGGCGCTCGACAATTGTGTCAAGATCGCAGTCTTGCGCGGCAAGCCTGTATTTCAGCGTAAACGTATATTCCATTTGCCACTCCTACTCTGTTCAGCCAACACCTTGTTACTCATGCCGATGTGCACGGTGTGCCGTGCAGTTGTCAACCACGCGACGCAAGTGCCGGGCGTGATTAACAGCATTCTTCGGCGTACTCCATATGCTTGAGATGCAGAATTCTCCGCAACGGCACTCCGCGTCTTTGTAAGGGCAATACATCTTTCCCCAAGCGTGGCCCTTGCCTCCGCCTTTTATGCGCCACCCACGCCGCTCTGCATATGCCAACGCGGCCTCGATCTCTTTCTTAGCGTGGACTCCACGAACCATCCTGTCCTCCAATGTAATGCTGCCAGCATGAGTTGTCAAGTGACAACCTTGAGGCCGTCAGTTGCCGCATCGTTGATATTTCGGTATCCCAATTAACTGAACGTTAGAGCGGTCTGCCGCGTTCCATACTACGGTTACCGCGGCAATGACGCGAGACTGTCGGATGGCATAGGACAACAGGACATTTGTTCAGACGCCATAGGAAAGTTGCAAGTTTTATCGCGTCCGACAATGACAAAAGCCCCTGCCGGTCAGGAACCGGCAGGAGCTTTCTGAATATGGCGCAAGTATCTTTCGCGCCAATGAACATCAAGAACTACTGAGGCTGCGCCATGGGCCACTCGCCGGATAGCACTTTCTCCAACCAGAACGTACCGATAATCGTTTTGACGTCTGTGATTTTGCCGGTTCGCACCCACTCCGAGACCTCGGGAAGCGTGGCGGTGAACATTTCGAGGAACTCGCCGTCGTCGAGTTTGCGCTCGCCGGACGTGAGCCCCCGAGCCAGGTAGATGTCGATGAATTCGGTCGAGTAGGAAATGATCGGGTGGATACGCGTGAGGTACACATACTCGCGCGCGGTGTATCCCGTTTCCTCGCGCAACTCGCGAATTGCGCAAGCGAGCGCGCCCTCGTTCGGGTCAAGCTTGCCCGCCGGATATTCGACCATGACCTTACCCATCGGATACCGGTACTGGCTTTCGAGCAGGACGCGGTGATCGTCGAACAAGGGAATCACCATGACGGCGCCCGGATGCTGCACATATTCGCGGGTGGCATGCTTGCCGTCCGGCAGGCGAACGGTGTCGCACTTGAGCGTCAGAAACGGCCCTTGATGAACCGTCTTGCTGTCGACACAGGTCTCGGTCAGGGCGGCGTCGTGATCGGGAAGTTCAGCCATATGCGGACCTCGGAACAGCTTGATGCGCGACGGCGCGAGGCCGTCAGCGGCGTTTGACGAGATACTGGAAGGTGAAGCCGGGAAAGGCGAAGACAACGAAAAGCGCGAACGTGATCGCGTAGAACTGCCAGCCTTGTTCGAAGCGATTGCCAGCGCGCGCTTCGAGCAGGAAGCCAAGCGTGCCGACCACGAAGTACAGCACGATCAGCTCGGCAATGCGAATCCAGGCGCTTTTCTTCGCCGCCTTGAGCGGTACGGCGGCGAAGAGCCGCTGATTCAGGAACGGCAGGTTGGCGCCGACCAGCGCCAACAGCACGATAAACCAGCCAGCTGCGGACATCAGAACGACAGCGTGTGCTGGATAGCTTGCAGGCACGCCTTCAACAGCGGGTCCGGCACGATGCCGAGCACCAGCACGGCCACGCCATTGAGCGCCAGCAACGCGCGCGTGCTGGTGTCAGCCGTAATGGCCGATTTGTCTTGCGGCTCGTCGAAGTACATGAGCTTCACGATACGCAGGTAGTAGAACGCGCCGAACAGCGACGTGATCACGGCCAGCACCGTCAGCCAGGTCAGGCCGGCGTTCATTGTCGCCTGCAGCACGGCGAGCTTCGCATAGAAGCCGACTGCAGGCGGAATGCCGGCGAGCGAGAACATCATCACCATCATGACGAACGCGAACACCGGGCTGCGTTGATTCAGGCCCTTGAAGTCGTCGAGCGTGTCAGCTTCGAACTCGCGGCGCGCCAGCAGCATGACGACGCCGAACGTGCCCATCGTCGTAATCAGATAAACGATGCTGTAGTACATGGCCGAGCCGTATGCGCTGGCCGCGCCCGTCGTCTTGTGGTCGACCACGCCGGCCAGCAGACCGAGCAGCACGAAGCCCATGTTCGAGATGGCCGAGTACGCGAGCATGCGCTTGACGTTGCGCTGCACGATACCCGTGATGTTGCCGACGATCAGCGACAGCGCCGCGAGAATGACCAGCATCTGCTGCCATTCGACCGCGAGCGGCAGCAGGCCCATCACGAGGAAGCGCAGACCCCATGCGAATGCCGCCACCTTCGGGCCGCCGCCGACCAGCAGCGTCATTGCCGTCGGCGCGCCCTGATAGACATCGGGCACCCACATGTGGAACGGCACCGCGCCCATCTTGAAGGCGACGCCCGCCACGATGAAGATCACGCCGAACAGCAGCACGCTCGGATCGTAGTGGCTCTGACCGATTGCCTTGAAGACTTCGTTCAGTTCCAGCGAGCCGGTCGCGCCATACAGCATGGAAATGCCATAGAGCAGGAAGCCCGAAGCCAGCGCGCCGAGCACGTAGTACTTCATTGCCGCTTCGTTCGACGGCGCCGCCTCGCGGCGCAGCGCAATGACGCCGTACAGCGACAGCGACATCAGTTCCAGACCGAGGTACAGCGTCAGGAAGTTGTTGCCGGAAATCATGACGAGCTGGCCGAGCAGCGAGAACATGCCGAGCAGGAAGAACTCGCCGCGGTACAGCCCGCGATCCTCGAGGTAGCGGCGCGAATACACGATCGTGACGGTATAGCCGAGCGTCACCACCGCTTTCATCAGGTTCGCGAACGAGTCCACCACGTACATACGGCTGAAGAAGTAGTGTACGGACGGGTCGAACGCATTGACCGCGAACCAGATGCCGGCGACGAGCGTCGACAGCACCGCGATCCAGTACGTGGTACGGCGACCGGCCTGGCCGACGAACGTGTCGTTGAGCCACGCGACGACAACGGCGAGCATCACCAGCGCGTCGGGCAACAGAGCAGTCATAGGGGCGTTTTGCATGGTCTTTAATTCCT
>Ga0268254_10000460_pt1 | contig 24759 bp, 25 predicted proteins | sample AgamicOrSfrz_FD_200251 | JGI IMG/M metagenome (GOLD analysis project Ga0268254, IMG submission 200251) | Agave microbial communities from Guanajuato, Mexico - Or.Sf.rz (v2) (version 3) | ecosystem: Host-associated > Plants > Phyllosphere > Phylloplane/Leaf | place: Guanajuato, Mexico...
CAGAATACTGCAGCTAGTGTCGAGCAGCTCAACGCGACGATTTCAAACAATACCGATGCGGCCAGAGAGGTTGATCGACTTGCGCAGGAATCCACGGCTGAGGTACGCGCCGGAGGAGAAATAGTCCAACGGGTGGTGGAGATAATGCGGCAGGTTGATGCATCGAGTTCGGAGAGCGAGAACATATTGGGCGTGATTGAAGGAATCGCGTATCAAACCAACATTCTTGCTTTAAACGCCGCGGTCGAAGCGGCTCGCGCCGGTCCTGACGGGCGAAGCTTTGCAGTCGTGGCGTCCGAGGTGCGGGCTCTTGCTCAGCGAAGCGCGGCCGCCGCCAATGAAATCCGTAGCCTTGCCAACAGGAGCGTAGGTCTGGCGCAGGAGGGCCGCGGCGTAGCAGAAGGCGCCGGCGCGAAAATGCGCGATACGGAGGCTGCCGTGGCCAGAGTCGGTAATCTGATTGGAGAGATCAAGGATGCGTGTTCCGAGCAACGACATGGCATGGTACAGATCGAGGAGGCCATAACAGCGATTGACCTGACGACGCAACAGAATGCGGCATTGGTGAACGCTGTTGCATCAGTCTCCGAAGAGATCCGCCGGGGAGCAGCCGGCGTTGCTCAAGCCGTCTCCCTCTTCGACATCTGACATGACGCCGCCTTAGCAGGCTTGCCCTGACCGGCCGGGTGCGATGCGCGGAAAAGACGAGATGCGGTGCGGCCGCTGCGGTCGCTGGTAAATCAGGCGCTGACGCGACTCAAGGGACTGTTCGGCGCACTCTATGCCGACAGCAGTCGCGCGTCGATTGCGCCCGAGAGGTCGCTGCGATCGCTGCTATTGCAGGTGCTTCACTCGGTACGAGGCGAGCGTATGTTGATGGAACAGGTGCGCTGAGCCTGTCAGATCTTTTGTGTGACGAGGTCATGAGACGACAACGGAAATAACTTCCTATGGCCAAAGCAATCGTGACCAGCAAGAGCAGGAAGCAGAAAGCGCCGAAGCTGTTCCCCGATAAGTTGATCGACGAACTGCTGGCGCAGATTCAGAACCAAGACGCCGATTCGGTTCTCGGCGAATCGGGCCTCGCATGGCAACTGAAGACGCAACTAGCGGAGCGCATGCTGGAGGCGGAGCTAACACATCGCTTGGAAAGCGAAGCGAGGCGGAGCAAGGCACGGCAGGCAATCCCCGCAACGGGGACAGTTCGAAGACCGTCTGACGCCCAATGGTGAATTGAAGCTGGATATCCCACGTAGCCGCCACAATTGCCTACCGTCGCGGCGATGTGGCAACCGAAATGGGTAGAGGTGATTCTCTTCTTCGCCTATCCCGCTGAGGTGCGTCGAATCGTCTAGGCTCGCGCCCCACGCAATGAATCGCGAATTCGTACCACGAACGCCATCGAGAGCATGCACATGCAGTTGGGCAGAATCGTCAAGAATCGCGGCCACGTCCCGAGCGACGAAGCCGCCAGCAAGCTGCTATATCTGGCCTTGCGCCCGTAGCACATGCAGAACGTCGGCCATCAAGGATAACGGCGATCTTTTGGATGCCCGTTCACCGCCCAGTTCAGGCATCCTGCAGCGGCGGAGATGAGAGATCGAGGCCCTCTGCGTGCAGCGTTCAGAGTTCCTGCTCAGTCATAGCCGTAACGGGCGTTTTGGCGCCTTTCGTTACCTGACGAGCAACCCACGCCAATACGGCTTCGGCTCCGATTGGACGCTCGCGAGAGCGCTCAATCTGCCGTCGCCGGACAATTACCATAGCACGTCCACTTTCGATAAGTTCCCTGTCGATCGCCTTTACAGATAACTGGCGTCCTGTCATTTGGCGGCGTGCCCTAGACCCGTTCCCCTGCTCATGCAGGTCGTGCATTCGGACGATTAGCATTCACCTCTTGCTGCTATCAAGCTCATTCAATAGCCTTTCAGAGGGTCTGCCACGGCGCGTCCGACGGTGCCACCGCGTGTAAGCATGGCCGGACAGAGTAGCTCGCGGTCGACGGGCATTGTGTGCCACCACTTCTCACACAAAAGAAAAGATGGAGACGAAAGAGTGAACGTCACGACAGACCGCGCGGATTCCGCGCACGAACCGGTGCGCGAAAAGGCTGGGAACAGCATGTCCGCGTTTCAGTACTGGCTGGTTTTTCTGTGTTTTCTGGTAGTGCTGCTTGACGGACTCGATACCTTGGCAACCGGATTCGTGGCCTCGTCGCTAGCGCGCGATCTGGGAGTGCCGCATGCTGCCTTAGGGCCGTTTCTAAGCATGGCGCTGATCGGCATGACGGTCGGCGCACTGATCGCGGGGCCGCTCGCTGACCGGGTCGGGCGAAAGCCCGTGCTGGTCGGTTCCGTGCTGTTATTCGGCATGTGCACGATGTGGTGCGCTGCGGGTGATTCGATCTTCATGCTTACTTTACTTCGGTTGCTGACCGGGCTTGGGCTCGGGGGCGCAATGCCGTGTGCCGGCACGCTGCTTTCCGAATACATGCCGACGTCCCGGCGAAGCTTTTTTACGAACCTCATGTATTGCGGTTTTCCACTCGGTGCGTCGTTGGGCGGATTTCTCGCCGCGATCATCATTCCGCATTGCGGCTGGCGTGGTATGTTTTTCTTGGGCGGCGTCGCTCCGCTAGCATTAGCCGCCGCGCTATTCACGATCCCGGAATCGGTGCGCCTTATGAAAGCACGTAACTGGCCAGCGACAAAGATCATTCGCGTCGCTTCACGCTTTCCGGCGGGAATTGTCGACATTGAAACGGGCGTTGCGGCGCCCGAAGTTGACAAGCAGAAAGCAGGCGGCCTACGCATGATCCTGTCCGGACCATTTCTGCCTGCCACGATGCTGATGTGGCTCGCCTATTTCGGGGGCTTGCTCGTTTTCTATCTGCAGACGAGCTGGTTGCCCACACTGCTCCAGGGCGCCGCATTGGATGCAGGTCAGTCAGCTTTCGTTGTAGCCTTGCTACCGTTCGGAGGGGTACTCGGCACACTTGTTTGCGGCTGGACGCTCGATCGGTTCTCGCCTTATCGAGTTGTCGCATGTACGTTCGTCCTTGGCGCGATTAGCCTGTTTGTCGCTAGCCATTCGCTGGGTAACGTTACACAGCTTTCGACAGCGATGTTCGCCTCGGGCATATTCCTGGTTGGAGCGCAAAGCTCAATGCTATCGCTAGCGATGGGCCTGTACCCGACAAGCTGTCGTGCGACGGGTAGCGCGTGGATGCTCGGCGTCGGACGAACGGGCGGAATCGTCGGCGCATTGACTGGTGGCTATTTGCTTCACGGTGGCCTTAGTCTACAGGAGGTGATGGGCCTGCTCGCGTCGATCGCGTTAGTTGCGGCGGCCAGCGTGGCGATCTGTGGCGTTGTCACTCGGCATGTCGTGGACGGCAGACTATCGCGATAAAAAAATGGCACCCCGCTCTGGGGTGCATTGCGATGCGCCGCTGCGGAATCAAGAAATCTGTTCGGCGCGCAGGACTGCACTCAGCATGGAAGTCTCCATCAGGTATTCCCGGCTCCGTTGCGGATCGAGCGAAATCAGGCGCATGTTCTGCTGATTACGGCGGCGCACGTCGGGGTCGCGCTCGTCCATCAGATTCTTGTTGCGGATGCTGTTCTTCTGCACGACTTCCAGCGCCACTGTGCGACGCTGACGCGAATAGAGTTCAAGGGCCTCGCCCCCCGATTTGCCGTGCCACACTTCCGCGAGCTTGGTCGCGAGATTGCACGCATCATGTATCCCACCATTGAGGCCGAAGCCGCCGATCGGATTGTTAATGTGCGCGGCATCGCCGGCGAGCAGGATGCGTCCTTTGATGAAGGTATCAGCAACGCGTTGATGCACACGATAGGTACCGGTATACACGAGCGAAAACGAGGTGTCGGAGCCGAGGGTTTCGCGCAGACGGCGTTGTACGTTTTCGGGATCGAGCAGCAAGGCGTCGTCGAGGTCTGCGGCGGCTGGCATCGCGACACGCCAGAGATTGTCGTGCTTGTCATCGAAGAGCTTGAGCACGACAGCCCACGCATCCGGATCCGACACGTATGCAGTACCCGTGTAGCCATGAGTCTCCAGCGGGTTGCATACGTTGGTCACGAGGAATTTTTCCTGCCAGGTGAAGCCGTTGAAACTAAAACCCGCAGTCTTGCGGACGGTGCTGTGCGCACCGTCCGCGCCGATGACCCACGATGCGCCTGTTTCGCGGCGGCCGTTTTTTGTAGCAAACGCGAGACGTACCGAGCTCTCTCCCGGATCGACCGACTCGAGTGTTTCGCCAAACCGAATCTCGACGTTCGGCTGACGTCGCAACTCATCGAGCAGCACCGTCGACAGATAGTGCTGCGGCAGGTGAAAGCGGAACGGGAAGTCCGTGACGTCGGCGAGCAGGCCGAGATCAAACTCCGCGTATATGCCGTCAACGCGATCGCGCATCTGCCATATGGGAATCCGCAGGCCCATCTGCATCAGCGGTTCGCCAATGCCCAGCTCCCGCAACATCTCCAGCGTAGGCGGGTGAAATGCCGCGCCGCGCTGCTCGGGAGCAATCGTATCGAGGGATTCGTGGACAACGCAGGGCACGCCGCGCCGTGCAAGCCCGAGCGCCGTCGCCAGACCGACCGGGCCTGCTCCTATGATTGCGACACCTTCATTCTGATGCATATTGCCTTCCTGATCATGCGGTTAATTGTGTCGGGGACCGATTCCCCGACACCGTCTCTTAAAACAGTTGTTGAATACCCAGCAACGCGCCAACCTGTTTTTCACCCGGCGTCGCGAAGTAGCCTGCGCCGACGGAATACGCGGCGTTACTGCTCTTCTGGGAGAACGTGAGCATTGAATCGATCGATGCCCGCTTGGAGAGAAGATATGTCGTTCTGAGGACGTAATAGTTTGCGTCTTCGTGATCGCTCGTCCTAATCCGCGAGATCTCTCCGTCGAGGCGCATGTCGAACGCCAAGCGGTAGGAGACTCCAGCGTAGAAAATGTGGTGTCGAACGTCGATTGCGTACGTGTGCGGCGGTGAACAGCGCCGCCCTCGGTATCCAGACTCCCGAACTTGATGTAGCCGCTCGCCATGTAGCGCGTGGTCTTGTCAGCACTGGTCGGCAGGGGGAGAGGGGAGGGTGGATCGAACGCGACGCTACTGTGCAGTCCGCCCGGGCCGCCACGCAATTCGTCGCAGACGAATTGGCCGCCGACCCGGTCCCCCCAGTATCCGATGAGTGCAGTGATCTGCAGGCAAGCGAGACCGTCGCCCGCCATGTCGCCCGGACAATTGGATGCGCTCGGACTATACGACGCACCGCCGATCGCCGCGGGTATCGAAACTGCGTCGCGTCCGAAGCTGTAGGAGATCCCGGCTGCAATGTTCCAGTAATTGCCTAGATAGCTAATGGCGTGGTCGGAACCCGCATTGGGCAAGTACGGCTCAAATGCCGCGATCGAATAGATGCTCGGCCCCATCACCGTGCTCTTCAACAGCCCCATGTAGGTCATGTTGATTTGGCGGCCCAGTTTGAGCGTGCCGAAAGGCGTCTGCAGGCCAACCCATACTGAACGCCCGAACAGATGTCCACTGTTCTCCAGTACACCGCTACTAGGCGAGAAGCCGTTTTCGAGCTCGAAGATCGCGCGCACATTGCCGAGGTCTTCGCTGCCTTTCCATACCCGTCGTGATGGTACAGGTGAAGACGCGATGTCATACGAATGGCCGAGCCGCTAGAAGTTTTTTGTCCGGGGCTATTTGCCACATGCTTCTCCCAGGCGATTCCTGTGTCCAAGATGCCGTAAAGCGTCGCTGAGCTTTGCGCCTGCTACGGCGGCAGCAGCTACGCGCGGAAGCGAGTACGACGCAATTGATGTTGGATTTTTTCATTTGTCTCCTGCGCCCGTCTCATTTGTCGTTTTCGTGTGTTGCCATCGGCAAACTAACGATTCGTCCGTGCTGTGTCGACATGGCAAGCTGCATTTTGGAAATGCCGAATCTGAATGAACCATCTGTGCAGCGATCAACACCGGCCCCTATTGACGGACATTCACCGGCTATACGACCATAGCCATGAGACGTGGAAGGGGAGGTATTAGCCGTGTCGATGATTAACAGCCTCGCCGCGTCGCTCGACCTGCGACTATTGGTCGTGTTCGATGCTGTCATGCGAAAGGCGAGTCTTACGGTCGCGGGCGACAGTCTTGGTATGAGCCAGCCGCTCGTGAGTCAGTCCCTTGCGAGGTTGCGTCAATACTTTGGCGATCCGCTGTTCGTCAGAACATCCGCGGGTATGTCACCGACCCCGCGCGCGCGCGAACTGGCTCCAAAGATCGCTGCGATGATCCAGCTAATGCAGGAGGCCCTTGACTGTTCGACTGACTTCGATCCAGCCACGTCGTCGCGCACGTTTAGTTTCGCTTCGACCGATTTTGGTGTGGCATATCTGGTGCCGAAGCTGTTGCAGCACCTGGAAAAGCATGCACCTCGCATTCGGGTGCGCGCGATCAACGCGCCGCGCTACGGTGTCGATGAGATGATTGAGCAGGGAGAAGTGGATATCGCGGTGGGCAGTTTTGCCATCAACCGGCAACCGTTCTTTCAGCGACGTCTGTATTACTGCGACTACGTCTGTCTCGCGCGGCGCGAGCATCCCACGATAAGAGGGCGCCTCACACGTAACGCTTACCTGTCCGCTGCCCACGCGATGGTTGCTCCGTTGCTGGCCGGCTACGAAGCGCTCGAACGTTTTCTCCTTGAAAACATTCCAGCTGCGAATTTCGCCGTTGTCGTACCGAACTTCCTGACGGCTATTACGACGTTGCCGAGTTCGGACGCGCTCTTTACTGTCTCCCGGCATGCGGGAGAACACATCGCGCAGTTGCTCGGTGCTCAGGCACTGGAACTGCCTGTCGAGATTCCCGGGTTCACGGTACGTCAGTTCTGGCACGAGCGCTTTCACAGAGATCCAGCGAACAGATGGTTCCGCGATCTGATCTACGTACTGCTCGCGGGTTCCGGTGACTTGCCTGTTGCTGGCACTAACATGGTTTCCGATCCGTCGGCGCCTGCCGTTTGATCGCACGCCCTCTGTCGGTCCATGCCGATTCGGCATGGAACACATTCAGCTTTGAGGGTGGTGCTTCACTTCACCGAATTCCATACTGGCTATCAAGCTGGCCGGCTAGCGGGGTATCGATTGCCCGTGCGGCGGTCTGACTACTCACCAACTAGGAGACGCAATGGAAACCGGGCTGATACGTGGACTCCATCACATCACGCTGTGCACGTCGACGGCACAAGGCGACGTCGACTTCTTCGTCAAGGTAATGGGGCAGCGCTTCATCAAGCGTACGCTGTTCTACGATGGCCGCATTCCGATTTATCACCTGTATTTCAGCGATGCGGACGGAACGCCCGGAACCGTAATGACAACATTCCCGATGCGTCGCACGGGGTTGGTCGGGCGCAAGGGGTCCGGGCAATTTACTGCGATTGCTTATTCGGTGCCCGGAGGATCGATTGATTTCTGGCGCGAACATTTCGGTCGAAACGGGGTGAAGATTGCCGAGGAATCGGAGCGCTTCGGCGAGCGGTATCTGCGTGTCGTTCACGCGGGGATCGACTTCGAAGTCGTCGAGGATCCAACCGACCTGCGCCAACCGTGGAAATCAGAGTACGTTCCGAAGCAGTATGCGGTGCGCGGCTTTCACAACTGGACCGTGACGGTACGTGAACTGGAGGATATGGACACGTTCATGACCGATGCGTGGTATTTCCGTCAGACCATGAAGGATAGACAGTTTGTGCGATATGAGGCGGGCAGTGGCGGCGGCGGGCGGCGTATTGACGTACTACACGCGCCCGATTTGAGGCAGGGAACATGGACGCTCGCCGAAGGGATCGTTCATCACGGAGCGTTCGATGTGCCCGACTACGACGCACAGGCTCGCGTCAAGTTCGATACCGAGGGCATGGGTTTTACCGATTTCTCTGACCGGAAGAATCGTGGTTACTTCGAATCGATTTATGTGCGTACGCCGGGCGGCGTCATGTTCGAGGCGACGAAATCTCTCGGGTTCAAGATGGACGAGGACGAGGCGAGCCTCGGGAGCGAATTGAAGATTTCGCCACAGTTCGACATGTCGCACGACGACCTGCGCAAACTGATGCAGTTGGAGGATCCGATTGATGTCTGACGGGAAAAATCGGGGGCAACGCGCCCGGGCAAGTAGGAGGGAACTGTGAAATCGATGAAGCTCGTTGGGCATGGGCCCAAAAAAGTCTTGTTGTTTCCAGGGCTGCTCGGAACACGTGATGCGTTCGACGAGATGTTGCGCTACGCGGACCTTGATGCGTTTCAGTACGCGGTGGTTGAGTATCGCGGTTATGGTCATGCACGCAGCGATGTAGGTTTGCTGACATTACGTGAGGCGGTCATTGACGCCGTACGGCTAGTCGAGTATCTGGGCTGGGCGCGAGCTGCCGTGGGCGGGCATTCGCTGGGGGCACTCGTGGCGCAGATGCTGGCGGTTGCATTGCCGAACCGTGTAAACGCGATCGTGTCCATCGCGGGACTAAGTGCGAATGGCGCGAGTACCGATCCGGAACGAATGGCATTTATGCAGTCTTTGGCCTGTTCACGGGAGCGGCGTGAGGCGCTTGTGAGGGCAGGAACTGCCGGGCGCTATGCAGAGGTGGTTGCCCGGCAGGTTGTCGCGTCGACATGGGATGCAATCGACGGACGTGCGCTTGCCAGCTACGCATTGGACGCGAGTCGGACCGATATTCACGAAGAGGTTCGAAAACTCGACACGCCAGTGCTGGTGCTCATCGGCGAGCGCGATCCGAATTGCACCGAGGGAGTCGCCCGCGCGACGACGTTGCGATGGTATCGACATGCCATGTTGGAAGTACTGCGCGGTGCGGGGCACTATCCGACGTTCGAGACTCCCGCAGCGACTCTGTCGGCGATTGAACACTTCGTCGCCTTCCCGGAGGAGCGCATCGAGCAAAGAAAAAGGGAGTCGTCGGCAGGGCAGGCATGACCAGCTGCCGATCAGGCGCGTTTTCCGGCAAGCTACTGATGCTGCGGAACGCGCGGTCAAGCCACAATTCTTATCCACCGAGTACGAAATCCGCGCGTGCGCGCCATGCTCACGCGCCCGCAATCGCGTCTCGATCAACGTCCGGACAACTCAGACCCGCCATGTTCCAGCGTTCATTCATCTTTTCGCCACTGCCATCCCGTGTGGTTTTCGGCGTCGGCAGTCTCAGCAATTTGCCTGCTGAATTCAACGAGTTGGGAGTCGAGCGAGCGCTCGTAGTCTGCACGCCCGAGCAGTCAGACCTCGCTCATTCTGTGGCTCGAATGCTCGGCGACAGATGCCGTGGTGTGTTCCCCGGCGCCGTCATGCATGTGCCGATCGAAGCGGCGCGCCGGGCACGTGCGCACGCATTGGACGCCGGCGCGGATTGTATCGTGGCCGTCGGTGGGGGCTCGACGATCGGACTCGGGAAAGCGATCGCATTGGAGTCGAGCATTCCGATCCTCGCGATTCCGACCACGTATGCCGGTTCCGAGATGACGCCGATCTACGGTCTCACAGAAAATGGAGCGAAGAAGACTGGGCGTGACCTCAGGGTATTGCCTCGCACTGTAATCTATGATCCGGAGCTCACGGTGTCGCTACCAGCAAGGATGAGTGCGACAAGCGGCATCAATGCGATTGCACATTGCGTCGAAGCGCTCTATGCCGGGAACGCAAATCCCGTCACGTCAATGATGGCCGAAGAAGGAATCCGGTATCTCGCGCGCGGGCTGCCGAAAGTGGTGCACCGTCCCGGCGATCTGGACGCCCGTGCGGAATGCCTGTACGGCGCATGGCTAGCCGGATCGGTGCTGGCAACGACCTCAGTGGCGCTTCATCACAAACTCTGTCACACATTGGGCGGTATGCTGAATCTGCCCCACGCTGAAACGCATGCGGTTGTTCTACCTCATGCGGCGGCCTACAACGCACCGGCGGCACCGCAGGCGATGGATGGCATATGTCGAGCGCTGGAGAAGAGAGATGCAGCACAGGGTTTGTTCGATGTCGCGGCACAGTTGGATGTACCGCTTTCTTTACAGGCGCTGGGGGTCCAATTTGCAGACCTCGACCGCGTCGCTGACGCCGCGCTGACTGCGCCGTATCCGAATCCACGCCCGCTGGATCGTGCCGCGATCCGTGTGTTGCTCGAGAACGCGTATTGGGGGTGTCGGCCGGGCACCGCACTCAAGAGCATGAGCTCGCTCAGCGGACGGGAGTTCCCCCCGGAAAGTTGACCGTCTGTGCACGCACGGAAACCCGCTCAATATGGGCTGCCAGGTCGCCGTTTGTTAGTAGCATACGAATGGAATGCGGTCGACTCGGAACGACGAACTCTCGCTCGGCTATTTCCGCCAGATTGATTTCGCCGCAGGTTGAGCTGTCAGTTGAAGCCGCGAGGCGACGAGCCCGCTAACTCACGGATGGTTTGCTCAGTGGGGTGAACTCACCATAGCAAATTCGCATAACAGCTAGTAGGAACTTCGCACTAGGCGACGCACCGCCTGACAGGCAAAATCGGCCAATGAAAAAGGTTGCTGCCTCTCTCTCCGATGTCACATTGACCGGCGTATCGTCTATGGCTACCCGGCAATTCCTTACCGACGTTGGTGCGGTCTACCGCGAACAGTGCGGTATCGACGTGCATTTTATGTCTGTTGGCGGGGTCGACGCTGCACGATTGGTGCGGGAAGGGAATTCCTTCGATTTCGCAGTCCTCGCAAGCGATGCCATCGACGCATTGATTGCCGATGGTCATATAGTGGGCGACAGTAAGATCGATGTTGTCCGCTCAAAAGTAGCAGTGGCCACACGTGCCGGCACACCGCACCCCGCGATAGATAACGAGCGAGCACTTTGTGACGCAATACGCGCCGCACGTAGCATCGGATACTCCACAGGACCGAGCGGGAAGGCCCTTCTCAATCTGCTGGATGCCTGGGGGATTGCCGATTCGATGGCCGATCGGTTAGTACTATCGCCACCGGGCGTGCCGGTCGGCCAACTTGTTGCAGACGGAGCAGTCGACCTGGGTTTTCAACAATTTAGCGAATTGATGAATCTTCCCGGTATCGATGTACTGGGAACGATGCCGAACGACTGCGCGATCGTGACGACGTTTTCGGCGGGACTCTGTGTGAACGCGACGCACCGAACGGAAACGCGGGAACTGCTTGATTTCCTGCGCTCGCAGGTAACCGATGAGCTCAAATATCGCCACGGCATGGAACCAGCGTGAGCTCTTTTCGTCACGAATCTTCCCATCGCGCTGTTTGCGATAGCGCATGCCACAGATCCTGTCTTGACCCGATGGCTAGAGTGTCAGCCAGTTGCTATGTCCAGTGTCGGCTGGGCATTCGATCTTTTTGATCCCGTCGTCCTGCTGAGACTACAAAGATGACTCAAGCCGCTCAGCGTACCTTCCTGATCACCGGCGCGAGCCAAGGCGCCGGCCGTGCACTCAGCAGGCGGCTCGTAAGCGCCGGTCATCGCGTCGTCGACCTCGCACGCGGCGTAGCCGACTTCCCCGGTGGACTCGGGACAGTTGATCTCGCCGACCACGTGGCGACGTACACCCTACTGCAGGAGCGTACGCGCCGCTTCGCTTTTGACGGCGTCGTCAATAACGTCGGCCTGGTCAAGCTGCAGCGCATCGGCCGCGTCGAACTTGACGGGACCTACACGCTCTGCTTGTCGGCATTCACAGCACGCACCGCGTTTGCCAGCGTTTCATTGATGTCGACTGCCGATGCGCAGGCTCCGATACGCCAACGCGCTTGGTCATCGCAAGTTCACCGCCTCTTTACGGTATTCCTTTGTGTATATGGCTTGTGGATTAGAATCATGCATAGCTCCATTCCTCAGTTCTACGGAATGTTGGCGTCCACTTTTTCCGGCGGGCCTCAGACTTCAGCGGAGCGCACGGTCTGGTCAACATTCCTAGGCCCAGGCAACAAGGGATTGGTGAAAGATGCTACGCCGCATCCTGTCTTTACTGATATCCCCTTGCGTCGCTCTAAGATGTCTAGACCAAAAAAAACCAACGCCAGTAACCGGCGTTGGCCCAAGACCTACACACACCCGGCAGGGATCAGCCGACCATGTAACACGGATTACTGTGGCCTCTCTTAGTTCATTAGAGTCTGGTGAAAAAGATGAGACCAACGCTCTCCATAGTCAGCCTCGGCCCGTCGCGGTTTTCTCTGCGCGCCCTTCATCACATGGTGATGGATTCGCAAGCGCCCCCGACAATTCCCGTTGCCGCCTCTCCACGCGAGGGAAGTACTTCCTCATAGTACGGAAAGCCGGAACCGAATGCTCGCTCTTCCCGGGCGTTCGGCCCTGCTGGTTCCCTTCTTCACTGGGACAGAGGCGATGAAACAGGCGCATTTCACTTCAGGCATCCCCCCATTTACGCTTTCAGCATTTTCACACAAAGCTATTCTTGGCTTTCTTGTCTCAAGGGTGTCACATGGATGCCGTTAAGCCGTCACATGTTCACGCCCCAAAACGAGGTTCACAGCAATGAAAATCCGCACCCTCCTCGCTGCCACCCTTTTTGCATTGGCCTTTCTCCTGGCCATCATCGGCGTCGCGGGCATCTATGGCATCCATTCCACCAACTATGCTCTCGCAAGCGCGTCGGAAAACGTGCCTACCGTGATCGCTGTGCTCGCGCAACAGGAAGATATCGCGCGGGCGCGCTTGCAACTGGACCGCGTGACGGCGGGGCAGGATGTGGCGGGCCCCGCGACTCTCGCATCCGCCGCCGCATTGATCAACGAGTCCGACCGCGCTTGGGCAACCTATACGGCTTTTACAGCCGGTGACGACGAGAAGCGTCTCGCCGCCGACGTCGGGCACGCGCGCGAGGACTTGCTGAGCAAAGGTATCCGGCCATTGATGAGCGCTTTGAATTCTTCGGATACCAAATCGTCGAACGCGCTTGCCTATGTGACGCTTCCGAAGCTTTATGCGACGTTCAGCGGTGCCACCGCAAAACTATCCCAGTTCCAGGCAGAGGATTCTGCGAGGCTCGTGCAGGAGGGCACCGCCCGGGAGCAGAAGACGCTGCTGCTCACGATTTCCGTTACCCTCGTAGGGGTGCTTTCGACGGTCGTGTCTTGGTTGATTTTGCGCAATGCGATTTCGATGCCACTGGCAGCGGCAAGAGAACATTTTGGCGCGATTGAAGCCGGGGACCTAACCAGCCAAATCGTGATTGCACGCGACGACGAACTCGGAGGACTACTGCGCAGTCTCGCGAGAATGCAGGGTAGTTTGCGCGAGACGGTGATGACCATCCGTACGGGCGTCGATCATGTAGCCGACGCGGCGCACGAAATTGCCTCCGGCAATGGCGATCTGTCTAAACGCACTGAACAGCAGGCCGCTTCGCTCGAAGAAACAGCGGCAAGCATGGAAGAACTGACTGCGACGGTGAAACAGACGGCAGAGAACACGCGTGAAGCGAGCAATCTCGCCAAGGGGGTCAGCGATGCTGCCGCCGGCAGTGCGGATGCTGTTAGAAGGCTTGCGGACACCATGAGCGAATTGAGACTGGGGTCGAGCGAGATCGCGGAGATCACCGCGATCATCGAGGGGATCGCGTTCCAGACCAATATTCTCGCGTTGAACGCGGCGGTCGAGGCCGCGCGTGCCGGCGAACAGGGGCGTGGCTTCGCGGTAGTGGCGACTGAAGTGCGCGCGCTAGCCCAGCGTTCCGGCAAGGCGGCGAAAGAGATCAAGGATCTGATCGGCGCATCGGTGGAGCGCGTCAAAGAGGGCGCGACGCAAGCCACCGATGCGGCCGGGCGGATGGATGCCATGCTGGTGGCGATCGATCGCGTCGCCGTGTTGCTCGGTCAGATCGCATCGGCCTCCCAGGAGCAGGCACGCGGCATTGAGCAGGTCAACACTGCGATCTCACACATGGACGAAGTGACACAACAGAACGCGGCCCTCGTCGAAGAGGCCGCAGCAGCATCTGCATCGATGACGGACCAGGCGTCGAAAATACGTGGTGTCGTGGCCAGCTTCAAAGTGCATACTGCCGCCTGACGTCGATGTGCGTGGACGCCCTCACAGGCGCGATTTGCAAGATCTGGACGGAAGTCAATGGGATGATTGCGAGTGCCTTTACGTGTCTTTCGCTGCCGTCGTGCTCCCAGCTGAAAAAAGTTCCGATTATTCGTCCGGCGGGGCCTCGATGCGACGCGCTAACGAGGACCATGTGCGCTCACTTGTCGCGCCGATCGCCGCGGACTAGCCGTCACCGGCAGGACGGCTCACCTGCCGCCTGTCAGCGGGCTTGAGGGCGGCGCGCAGTTGATCAATCGTAAAGGGCTTGCACAGCGCCGACCATTCGAAGCCGAAAGTCTCGTCCTTTGGACGGCGTTGCCCGAAGCGAAGATAATCCTGAGGATGGGCGGCGTCCCATAGCCCCGTTTGCAGGAAGCGCAGCTTTGAGAATTGCCCGCACAGCGGGCTGAAGCACTAGCGCAGCATCCCTGTCAGGTTATCAATGCGCGCAGCATATTCTCCGAACGACTACGCCGCGGCAATTGCGCAGATGTGGCAGTTTGGCATACCTTACGGCAGTCACAGGTTCAAAGGACTGGTATGCCAGCGCAATGCACATTTGCACTCAATGGATTGAAGGTCTCGACGCTCCTATGCAGCGGTTTTGGCGGAGTAGCGGCTTTCTCCGGCAACAAGGATCACGTCGATAACCCTGCAGACACCGCTGTCGTCGGTGCCGGTCCCATCCCGAAGGGTCGCTATTACATCATCAGGCGCGAGACAGGAGGGCGACTAGGGCGCGTTCGGGACCTCGCGCTGGATATGTGGTCAAACAGCGACCGGGCGAGCTGGTTCGCGCTGTACAGCGCCGACGGCAAGATTGACGACTGGACATTCGTGAACGGCGTGAAGCGCGGCAATTTCCGGTTGCATCCGAACGGCCGCTGGGGGATCAGCGACGGCTGCATAACGCTGACGTCGCAGGCGCAGTTTGACCGTCTAAGCGCCTACCTCCTATCTCAGCCGTCAGCGGTGATCCCCGGTACGGATATCCCCTACTACGGAACGGTGGACGTGCGATGAAAGGTCTCTTGCGCGTGGGCCTTGCGGCCCTGCTCACTCCACTCGTGTTCATCGGCCTTTCGCGAATTGACCCGCTTGCGCGCTGGGTCGGTAGCGACGCCGTATGGACTGCGCTGACGCCGTTATTTCGTCTATTCGGAGCCGTTGGCATGGAAGGCGAAGAAAGCGTAGTGCTCTGCGTGCTGCTGGCCGTCAGCTTCATCACTGCTGCACTCGTCGTCTGCATTGCATCGGCGTTGATTCAGAGGCGAAGACAGGACCAGGCAGCCCGGTAAGCGCTCCGCAATGTTCCGGTGAGTATGTCGGTGTCACCTGCGATCTTCGTGTTGAGCGCTACAGAGCGGCTGCTGTGCGTGCCGGGCACGCGCGCCATAGACTTAGAGGGCGTCGATGCTGACGTCGAAAAAGCCGTTGCATCCGGTGCAGCGGAACATGCGTCGCTTGAGTTCAGCCGCCGTCCGCTTCCTGGTCCGTTTGAAACCGTGCGGTCGCGCCTCGACCTGCTTCAGGCAGTGCGGACAATCCATCAACGGTCGCGGAGCTTTGAGACCAAGCCGCACTCACCGTTCAAAATCGCCCGTCGCATCCAGTACCAGCATCCACTCCCGGAATCGCCTGACCCAGGCCTTTACTACTTCAGGCGTCGTCCCGAGTTCGTCTGCGGCGTCAGCAAGTGGCCGGTGCTGCGAAAGCAGGGGTAGGAACCTGTAAAGGATGTCCTTGCGCAACATCTTGGCTAGCGGCGTACGGGTCGCACGCGAATACAACCTTGCGCACACACGGCACTGGAATTGGGGCAGAGGAGAGCGCGCGCGCTTCGTAGAGGCAAGTCGGGTGTTGTCGCTGCCGCAATGCGGGCACGGCGGCGGTTCGACATTGTGGGAGAGGGTCCGGTCGACGTGGCTTTTCAGAAAACGCGTCAGTTCCTTGTCCTCGACGTGGCGTCGCGGAAGAGGACTGGTGTGACGCAGCGGGCTGCCGAAATCGAACCGGTCTGCATCGAGAGCCGAGAGCAGCGGCGTTGGCACCGGCACCGGCACCGGCACCGTGCGGGGCTGCGTTCTGACCGAAGCAGATTCGACACGCGGCAGATCTGGGGCCTCGAGTCCGGCGCGTCGGCGGCGCTCGGCCGCGTTGAGCGCCAGGTCACTGGCCACGATGACGGGTATGTCACCGCCGGTAGATGCCGCGTCCAGCGGCCACACGTAAGCGCACGACGGACACTTCGCCCGACGTTTGTCGTCGGCGCTGAACCCTCCGTTGTTAAGCTGCCCATCATGTCCGCATTTCGGACATTCGCCGTGCGGGCGGTATTTCAGGCCGAGCCTGACGAGCGGCGTCCAATGGCCGTCGGGATCGTGCAACGCGATGAGTTGCCGGAAGCGCATCAACCAGTTCGAGACGGCGCCGTATTCGACACCCAGACGCCGTGACACCTCCTCGAGCGGCACCCGCTGGGACAGAAGCCGGAAGAACTCGGGCATTTTCTTCGTGAACCGGAGGCGGGCAATGGGGCTGCCCGTCAGTCGTGTGTACAAACGACGGCAATCGACGCACCGAAAGTACGGCACTGCATGATAGTCGTTCGCCTGCTGGTGCAGGCAGCCACGGGCGCCACTGCAATGCGGGCAGCGCGGCACCGGACTCGCGTCAGCCGAATAGAGCTCCGCCCAGAGGCTACCGACGAAGGCGGTGAGGGCGGGATTTTCTGTGTCGCCGTACTCCCGCGCTCTGCCGTGCGTGATTGGCTCGTGCGCATCGAAGACAACGTGAGGGCTAAGGGAGCGCCCCAAGCGCTGGGAAGATTGTTCTTTCGGTAGGCCTGCCATCTCGTTGGGCGATCTGCAATAAGCGGTAATTCTAGGAGATATAGAGGTGCACGTCTGACCAGGGGCGTCGAGCTTCAAAAACGGACGTTTATCGCCCCGGTTGGTCCGGATCGACATCGTGAGAAACCTTGAGCATCAAGACCTTCCCACAGTCAAACAACGCCCCGCGCGGTATTCACGCATGATTTTCCTGGTTTCTTCCCGACGTAGGTCGGGATCGAATTTCCTGGCTTCGACGATGTGTGCGATGAGGTCATCGTCCACGCTGTCCGGCAACAGCAGTTGCATATCGCTCAGCGTCAGATATACGACGGCGTCCCCACTATCGCCAAATTTCTCGTAGCATCGGGCATGGAGCTTAATGGTGTCGCGCCTGCCCATGAAAAGCCCGTCCCGCTGACAGCTACGAAGCCCGCCGCCGGCCGCCAGCCGCGCCTGGTTCCTGCTCCGCCAGCTCAGGAGCCGCGAACATATCGACCAGCTGATCGCGCAGCCAACGGTGCGCCGGCGCCGTCTCATTGCGTTGATGCCAGAACAGACTGACGACGCGATCCGGCGCTTCGAGCGGCGCACGCACGCTGACCAGCGCGCCATTTCTGCCGCCGCGCTCGCATAGATCGCGCGGCAGCACGGCGATCAGATCGCTCGCACAGAGAACCTCGCACGCGACCGTGTAGTGATTGACCGTGGTGACGAGCTTGCGCTTCAGCCCCCGTGACGCGAGAAACCCGTCGAACGACGGCTGCGTCTGCCCGGCGAGACTGATGTCCACGTGACCTGCGTTGAGGAAACGCTTCGTGGTCAGCCGGCCGGGCGCCGCGAGCGGATGGCCGCGCCGCATCAGGCACGCGTAGTCGACGGTCCATAGCGAGCGCGAGCGAATATGCGCGGGCGGCAGCGTCTCGTTCACGTATACGCCGATCATGCAGTCCACACGGTTGCCTTCCAGCAGCGCGGGCGCATCGAGCAGGATGTTGGGCATCGCATGCCACTGCAGACGCGGCGCGCCTTCGCTGAACCGTCCGATCAGACGCGGCATGACGAGCCCCGCCACATAATCCGACATCGACAGACTGAAGCTAGCCTCCGCATGCTCGGGCGCGAAGGTTTCTTCATCGAGCGCGGCGCGAATGCGGCTCAGCGAGTCGCCGACCGGGCCCCACAGCGCCATGGCGCGCTGGGTCGGCGCGACGCCCGCGCCGTTGCGCACGAAAAGCGGGTCGTCGAATGCCTCGCGCAGACGGCTGAGCGCATTGCTGACCGCGGGCTGCGTGAGCGACAGCTTGGTCGCGGCACGCGTGACAGCGCCTTCCGTCATCAACGCTTCGAATACCTTCAGCAGGTTCAGATCGAGCGACCGAAAGCTCATGGCAACCATTCACGTAATCAATGTAGTGAATCAAGGATATAAATATTTATGAAGATCGACAAGCCATAGAATCGGCCTCAATCACACGAGACCGCGCGCATCATCCCACTCACGAAGCGCCACGACCTGATCATCACAGGAGCACACCGTGTCAAACGTTTCTGCACGCATCGAGCGCCTTCCGTTCGGACGGTTCCACGGTCACCTGCTGCTGATGGGCGGTCTCGGCTACGCGTTCGACGCCATGGACGCCGCCGCCGTCGCCTTCGTGCTTCCCGTCCTGCGCCACGACTGGAGTCTCTCGAGCGTGCAAACGGGCGTGCTCGGCAGCGGCAACTTCATCGGCTTCTTTTTTGGCGCGCTTCTCGCAGGCACGCTCGGCGACCTGATCGGGCGGCGCAAGGTCATGATGTCGGCGCTACTGGTCTATTGCGTAGCGTCCGTCATCAGCGCGATGACCGATTCGTGGCCCACCTTCCTCGCCTCGCGTATCGTCGCGGGCATGGGCACAGGCGCGGAAAGCGCGATCATCGCGCCATACCTCGCGGAGTTCGTCGCGAAGCGTTATCGCGGCATTTTCACGGGCGCGCTGGCAGGCTTCTTTTCGTTCGGCTTCGTCGCGGCCGCGCTGCTCGGCTATTTCATCGTGCCCGCATTCGACGCCGGCTGGCGCGTCGTGCTACTGATCACCGCCATACCGATCCTGATGCTGCTCTGGTGGCGCCGTTCGCTGCCCGAGTCGCCGCGGTGGCTGGAAAGCCGTGGCCGCACGGAGGAAGCGACGCGCGTGCTCGACGGCATCGAAGCGAGTTTCACCGCGCGCGGCATCGCGTTGCCGGTGCCCGAGCCGGTCGAGGCACGCGCCGCACCGGCGCTCGAAGCGGGCACTCTGCTCTCGAATCTGCGAGCGCTGTGGACGGGCCGTCAGGCGCGCATCACGACGATGACCTGGCTCATGTGGCTGTCCATCACGTTCAGCTACTACGCATTCTTCACGTGGATTCCGGGACTGCTGGTGCAACAGGGCATGAGCATCACGCGTAGCTTCGGCTACTCGGTGGCGATGTATGCGGCGCAGGTGCCCGGTTACTTCAGCGCGTCGTGGTTCAACGAACGCATCGGCCGGCAGGCGACCATCGCCACCTACATGCTGTTCGGCGGTGCCTGTGCGCTCGGCATGGCTTTCGCGCACACCAATGGCAAAATCATGGCGGCGGGCATCGGCCTGTCGTTCTTCATGAACGGCACGTATGCCGGCGTCTATGCCTACACCGCCGAAGTGTTCCCGACGGCCGTCCGCACGACGGGCGCCGGCACGGCGTCGGCGATCGGGCGGATAGGCGCGATCGTTTCGCCCATCCTGGTCGGCTATCTGTACCCCAAGTTCGGCTTCGCGGGGGTGTTCGGCGTGACGACAGTCGTGCTGCTGCTCGGCGCAATCGCTGTGGTGGTAATGGGCGTGCCGACCCGTGGACGCTCGCTGGAGGACATCGCTGCGGGAGAAGCGGCATGAACGCGCCGGACGGAAGCACCTTGCGACCGTTCGTCGCGCTGGCACGCGCGCAGACAAACGGCGATCAGCCGGCCACGCTCTACCGCGCGCTCGATACGGTGCTCGCCGATATCCTCGGCCATACGCTCTTCACGATTCTGCGCTATGACGACGCGACGAACGAATCGGCGCGCGTCTACAGCAATCGTCCGGCCGAATACCCGGTTGCCGCAGCCAAGCCGCTATCGGGCGGCAACTGGGTCGAGACAGTGCTCACGCGCGGCGAAGCGTTCATTGGCGCGACTCCCGACGATCTGCGCGCCGTTTTCGCCGATCACGAACTAATCGCCTCGCTCGGCTGCGAGAGCGTGCTGAACGTACCCGTGCGCTGGAAGGGACGCACGCTGGCGTCGCTGAATCTGCTGCATACGCGCGCGTGGTATCGGCACGAACATGTGCCCTTCGCGCAGGCGCTCGCTCAGTTCGCACTACCCGCGCTGCTGGATGCCTGAGCCTGATGCTCGGCGCCCCGATGCCTCGCGGACGTCTGAGCGCCGGCTAACCGAAACACTCACGGCCTTCAAAAGGGGAATACGCGTGGAAAGCATTTTGTTCTCGAACGCCAGCCTGCTCGATGCCGAGCGCGCCGAATTGCGCGAAGGGCATCACGTGCTGGTTGAAAACGGTCTGATCAAGGAGGTGTCGGACCGTCCGTTGAAGAGCGTCGCCGCGCGTGAGATCGACCTGCGCGGTAAAACCCTTATGCCCGGTCTGATCGATCTGCACGTTCACGTCGTCGCGGTGCAACTGAATCTTTCGCAACAGGTGAACATGCCCAACGTGCTCGTCACGTTGCGCTCCGTGCCGATCATGCGCGCGATGCTGCGGCGCGGCTTCACCACCGTGCGCGATGCAGGCGGCGCGGGTTATCCGCACAAGCAGGCCGTCGAAAGCGGCCTCGCGGTGGGGCCCCGCCTGTTCGTAGCGGGCCGCGCGCTCAGCCAGACCGGCGGGCACGGGGACATGCGGGCACGTTCGGACTACATGGGCGGCAGTGAGCCGTGCGGTTGCTGCGTGCGCGTCGGTGCGCTGTCGCGCGTGGCGGACGGCGTCGACGAAGTCCGCCGCGCCGCCCGCGAAGAACTGCAGATGGGCGCGGATCATCTGAAGATCATGGCGTCGGGCGGCGTCGCATCGCCGACCGATCCTGTTGGCGCGTTCGGCTATGCGGAAGACGAGGTGCGCGCGATCGTCGAGGAAGCGCGTGCGCGGCACACGTACGTGATGGCGCATGCATACACGGCGGAGGCCATCGCGCGCGTCGTACGCTGGGGCGTGCGCACGATCGAGCACGGCAACCTTGTCGATGCCCCCACGGCGAAGCTGATGGCGGAGATGGGCGCATACGTGATCCCGACGCTCGTCACTTACGAGGCGCTCGCCAACGAAGGCGCGCAATACGGCCTTGGCGAAGAAAGTGTTGCGAAGATCGAGGACGTGCGCGAAGCGGGTCTACGCTCGCTCGACATCTACCGCGACGCGGGCGTGAAAATGGGCTTCGGTTCGGACCTGCTGGGACCGTCGCAGCGTCTGCAGAGCGACGAGTTCCGCATTCGCGCGGAGGTGCTCGGCAATGCCGCCACGCTCAGCAGCGCCACCACCACGGCCGCAGAAGTGCTTGGCTTGCCGGACAAGCTGGGCCGTGTCGCACCGGGGGCGTTCGCCGATATGCTGGTCGTCGATGGCGATCCGTTACGCGACATCACCTGCCTGCTCGGACAGGGAGAACGCATTCCCCTCGTCATGAAGGGCGGCGAGATCTACTTCGACGAAATCTGAGCGCGGCCCCGATCTGGCTGCTGATGAATCTGCCGGCTTCTGTGTTGGCGCCTGGCGCCGCAGACGAGCCGTAGATAATCGATGGCACCTGTGAGCGTATCCTGTGTGTCGTCCAGCGCAGCGTCGTGTTCCCCGGTGCTTTCGACTGGTTCCGTAACATCATTCATCTTTGCTCCTTGCATTGTCTGGACAGACCTATCAGCTTTCGGCCGCACCGTTAAAAACTTTAAGTAGATCGTTGCGCAACTCTGACACGTCCATTTCATTCCGGGCGCGTGTAAGGCCCACATACAGCAGGCGCTTCTCCTCGTCGGTAAGCGTAGTGCGTCCATCGTCGTCCGTCTTGAAACGGAAATCGCCGCAGACCTTCACACGGTTCCATTCAAGTCCTTTGGCGCGGTGGATAGTCGACACAACATAGTCGGCCTCCGCTTCGGGGCTCACGCGTGACAGCATGTCGCGCAGAAAGGCGGTGCCCTCACGGTCGATGATCTGAACGATCGGCAACAGATCGCGGCCGGCGTAGCTCGACGCATAGTCCTGCACGTCGCGCCACGTCTCAAACAGCGCGAGCGACGCCGGGCTGGAGGTGCGTTGACCACGCATCAGGCGGTCCGCGCCGTCAGCAAATGCGAGGATCTCTTCAATGTTCGCGCGCACCGCGACCTTATGCCCACTTTGCAGGCCGTTAGCCAGGGTTCCGATGACGGTCACGTTCTTGCGGCAGAGGATGGCGTCGAAGCGACGGGCAGGGTCATACTCCTCGAAGAATGCAGACGTTATGTGGGGCTGGCCGCGAAGCGGTACCCGCTCGCCGAGGAGGTTCAGAACGCGTGAAGCAAGCGCGGCAAAGTGCGGTCCGAAGCGAAACGACTCGGTGAGCGCGCACTCCCGGGCCTTGATCAGATCCATCGCGTTGACCGCGCCGCGCAACTCGTAGATCTGCTGATAGGGATCGCCCACGTAGATGACCTGCGCGTGCTGCTGGCGACGCAGGACCGACAGCATCAGACCGTCGCTGTTCTGCGCTTCATCGAATAGGATGAAATCGGCGCCGATCTGCGGACGCGACCGCTCCCACGTCTTCAGATACGTGTCCGGAGTGATGGCGGTCTTTCCCTGCGGGTCGACGCTCTCGTTCCAGTGTCGTACCACGAAGGGCAAAAGCATCGCGCGCAACTCGTCGGCCGACTGCTCGGTGATCATCTCGTCGACTGGAATGTGCCACAACTCTGGCTCGTCCTGTGCGGATCGGCAAAAGCGTGCAGCGCCATCTGCAACGAGGCTGCCGACCTGAAAGGCGGATAGCTCGACGTTTTTGCCAATAATCGCCGGAACGCGGATGGGGCCAAGCCCGTACCTGGCAGCGAGAAGGTGAGGCGGCTCCTTTGGGAGATTCAGCCGCGCGGTGAGCGCCTTGTCGGTGGCCCGGAAGGCGACCGAATGGACCGTCTGACACATGACGTTGCGCGGAAACTTCCGCTTTGCTTCGGCCGCAATGTCCTTATTGAAGGCGAGGTACTGGCCACGCTTCGTGCTGTACCGTTCGGCGATCATTCCGAGCGTCGAGGTCTTGCCGGCACCGGCGTACGCTTTGACTTTTACCGTAGCGCCGGAGGCGACCGTCTCGAGTGTGTCGAGCTGTTCGTTCGTCGGCTTGATTGTTTTCATGCGCTCTCGAATGATGTGGGCAGCGAAGGGCTGTGATGCGGGTTGCGGGACACACGAACTCCAGGACATTCTGACCGCTCGCGCAGTGCACGCGCCGTCGAAAGACGGCGTAACAGCACCGCCTTTCGGGCTTGGGAACCGGCCGACCGCGTCACACGCCTAGCGCAGCGCGTTGGCTATGTCGCGCGGCACGGCAACCGGCTCGGCGTGACTGGTGTGTACCCGCGTATGCCCCGCGACGACGGATTCAGACCTGATGGCAACACGTTCCCGGAACAGTCCACGCCCCGTGGTGATATGTGTCGCCTCGTACGGATTGCCACGCTTGATGTAGTCCCCGATGTCGAAATCGATCGGAAACAGCGACGACCCTTCGCAGCTCTCGACGACGAGCCGGATAGCGTTCAACGGAACACCGCGCAGGTGAGTATCCAGAATGCGATTCAGGATCTGGTCCCGGACGATGGATGACTCCATTGGACCCTCGTACTCGGCCTTCGTCTCAAGCAGATGGACAATCGCCAGACGCTCAGTTGTTGCGGTAAGCGCAATGCGGAACTGAAGGGCGCATGGCCGGCCCATTTCATCGGGATAGGCCATGTCCAGGAATGATGTTTTGTATGGCACGTAGCACTCCGGACAAAGGTTGTGCCGGCACGGACGAACCGGCATGACCAGCCTACGGAGTGGGACGCGAAGTCAAGTCGTCTGGGCGCTGATGGTGTCGCGGATGCGGATAACGGTGCGATGACTGGCCAGACCTAGCATTGCGCTCGTCTGTTCGTTGGTGCGGCCAGACAGCAGCTGACGACGCGCGAAGGTATTGCGCAACACGCGCGGGCTCATGTCCGGCGCGGCAAAGCCGATTGCGTCGAGTGCGTCGCGGACGATCGCGCCCAGGAGTACATCGTTGATCGGCTTGTCGTCTGTGCGCGGCGCCGGGAAAAGAAGCGCGCCGTCAGGCGACGGATGAAGCCGATGCCATGCCGCAAGCGCAGCCGTTGAGAAAGCGGGAAGGGCCACCGCCCGCTCGAGGCGTGCCCCTCGCTTTGGAACGGATACCTGCGGCCTTATCCCTTCGATGACCACGTCGCGCCATCGCGCGCCGCGGAGTTCGGCCGCAGTGAGGCCCGCGCCCAGCAGCAGCGCTACGACAGCGCGGTTGCGGCACAGGCGGGCATCGTCGCCGGCGTCGGGTTGGACATAGCCTTGGAGGGCGGTGTCCGCGTTCGGATCGAGAAAAAGCGGTTTGGGCTCGTCCTCGGGCCAGGCTGCCGAGAGCGCGAAGGTTGCCGCCGGATTGCTGTGACGCAGGCCGACGTCGACCAGATGGCGGCACAGCCGGTCGATCAGCTTGACGTAACGCAGGC
>Ga0268254_10000463_pt1 | contig 24650 bp, 31 predicted proteins | sample AgamicOrSfrz_FD_200251 | JGI IMG/M metagenome (GOLD analysis project Ga0268254, IMG submission 200251) | Agave microbial communities from Guanajuato, Mexico - Or.Sf.rz (v2) (version 3) | ecosystem: Host-associated > Plants > Phyllosphere > Phylloplane/Leaf | place: Guanajuato, Mexico...
CCCTATCAAACCATGCAACGCGATAGCACCTTCAGATGGCCCAGCAACGCGCGCATGGGTAAACGCAACGCCTTTCAGTACACCGGGCCGGAAAACGACACCATAACTATCACTGGTGAACTCTTCCCGGAGATTACCGGCGGCACGCTGTCACTTTCGGCGGTACGGCTGATGGCGGAACAGGGCAAAGCCTGGCCGCTGATTGAGGGTACGGGCATGATTTACGGGATGTTTGTGATTAATAGCGTCAGCGAAACCGGCGCTCTTTTTTACCCGGACGGTTCGCCGCGCAAAATCAACTTCACGTTGAAGCTGACCCGCGTCGATGAGTCGCTGAAAGCGATGTTTGGCGACATTTATGACCAGGGTAAGCAGCTGGCGACCGACATGCTGGAGAGGTTCTGATGCTTAATGCGTTTACAAACGGCTTAGCACGGGTACGAACGCCGGCATTTTCGCTAAAACTCGGGGAAAAGGATATTACGGGCAATATTCAGTCCCGGCTGATATCTCTGATAGTCACCGATAACCGGGGATTTGAAGCCGATATGCTGACGCTGACGCTCGATGATGCTGACGGGCAAATCGAGATGCCGGAGCGGAGCACTATTATCACGCTGGCCATCGGCTGGCAGGGTGCTGCGCTGACTGAAATGGGCACCTTTATCGTCGACCAGGTCAGCCATAAAGGCGCGCCGGATCAGGTTAGCGTTACCGCCAAAAGCGCGGATTTTCGCGGTAGCCTGAACAGCCAAAAGTCTGGCTCCTGGCATGATACGACGCTCGGTGCCATCGTTGAGGAGATTGCGAAACGTAATAAGCTGGAGACCAGCCTGCCACCTGCGCTGTCGCAAATTAAGATTGCGCATATCGATCAGTCTAAAGAGTCCGACGCAGATTTTCTGACGCGCCTGGCGCGGCGTAACGGTGCAGAGATCGCCGTCAAATCGGGGAAATTATTCTTCATCGTTCCCGGTATGTGCATGGTGGGGGGCAAAACGATGCCCTCCGCCACAATAGCCCGTAGCGATGGCGACAGCCATGATTTCTCGGTTGCCGATCGCATCAACTACTCTGGCGTCACGGCTTACTGGCAAGATACCGCCACGCCCAAAAACCAGAATACGGTTCAATTGCAGAGAAAATCAGCGCAACAGAAGGTCACGCCCATTTCCCATCCGCAGGCGGTCAGCAGCGCCACAGCCTCAAAAGAGAAAACAGAGTCGACAGGCTACACGGCCGGTGCGGACGATAATGTTCTGGTACTTACAACGACTTTCGCAAACCAGGAAGAGGCAATACGGGCGGCTCAGGCAGAATGGAGTGCTATTCAACGTTATGGTGCACAATTTTCCCTTACGCTTGCGTTCGGTCGGGCAGATCTGCGGCCTGAAATGCCGGTCATCGTTACCGGCTTTAAAAAAGCGATCGACGATACGTTCTGGGTGATCAAAAAAGTGACCCATACCATGAACACTCAGGGTTTTATCAGCAAAGTGGAACTGGAGGTCAACATCCAGAACACAACAGTTGAAATCGTACAAAAGGGCAAAAACAACTTATAACTTGCATTTGCAAGCTTAAGAGTTATCATAACTGGCATAAACACGAAGGAGACCCCATTATGATGCATTGTCCGGTATGCCAGCAGGCCGCGCATGCGCGCTCAAGCCGCTACCTCAGTACCGAAACCAAAGAGCGTTATCACCAGTGTCAGAACGTAGAGTGTGGTTGTACATTTGTCACCCATGAATCGCTGGCACGCTATATTGTCCGGCCTTCGGCAGCGCCCACCGCTTCGCCTGCCAGCCTGCGCTAACGTCGCCATCTCATTAAGCCTGCATCCGCAGGCTTTTTTTATGCCTGTAGATCGCCTGTTTTTCTGCCGCCACTGTGCCGCCAACGGCAATAAAAAAGGGGTTAGCATTACGCTAACCCCTTGTTCTATAACACGCTTTGGATGTAGCGCGTGCGCTATCTTAGTTAAGACGCTTTCAATTTACGTTTTTTAGAATCAAGGATTTATATATTTGTCAATAAGTTACGCACATTCTTAATATGTTCTCGCTCAGCCTTGCACATCCTGCGTGGTCATTCTGTGGACATTGCTGCGCTTAGAGGATTCAGCTCGACAGCTTGCTCTAAATGGTCAGGGGCAAAATGCGAATATTTCATAGTTTCGCGAATGTTGGCGTGCCCAAGGATTTTTTGCAAAACCAAAATGTTCCCTCCCTGCATCATAAAATGCGCACCGAACGTATGGCGTAAAACGTGAGTCTTTTGTCCCTCGGTGAGCTCGATATTGGTCAGCAGAAGCATTTTTTTGAAGTCCTGATAGCAGGGCTTAAACATACGACCCTGCCGGTTGACCAGCTCCTCATAAAGATATTTTGGTATTGGAACCGTGCGGTTTTTTTTGCCTTTAGTTTTGGTGAACGTGAGTTTGCAAGGCGAAAGCTGCGAACGAGTTAATCTTTCTGCTTCGCTCCATCGCGCGCCGGTAGCCAAACATACCCTCACTATCATCGTCAGATCTTCTTTGCCATATCTTTTACAGGCATCAAGAAGTTGAGGGATCTGCTCAAGGGTCAGCCATGACATTTCTTTTTCGGCTTCCTTGAATATGCGAATCCCTTCCAGAGGGTTAGGTAAACTCCATTCCCCAAGTCTTTTTAGCTCATTGAATACGGCGTCAAGATAATGCTGCTCACGGTTAACCGTAATCGGTTTTGCGATCCATTTTTTTTTGTCTTTGTGGAAACCGTTGTCGATTTCACCTCGTAAACGCCGGTCGCGATAGTGCGCCCAATCCTTGGCGGTAATTTGGGAGGCAACGGGATCACCCATTCCGTTGCAGACTATTTTCAGCTTTGCCAGTCTCGACTTACTAGCCACAAGGGCTTGTCCGTGGAGATTATGCCAAAGCATTATCAGCTCACTTAGTTTTCGCCTGTCTTCCTTTTCTGATAGCCAAGGCTTATTTTGCGCTTCCTCGCGATAATACTGCTCATAAGATACTGCCTCGCCTTTTGTGGCAAATCGCTTACGTACTCGGCGGCTATCACGACCATCAACGCGAAAGTCACAAAGCCACTCGCCTGAAGGCAGTTTTTTAACAGCCATTATTAAATACTCTTACTCAATGTCAGGAATACTTTTCCAACGCATTTGATTTCGTCAACTAGGCACTCGAATTGGGATGACTCATTTTTTACGATTAAACGATTACCCGGTAAGCGCGAAATATCGTAAACATCATTTGTCCCATCAACATCGACAAGCCAACGACCATTGACAACATTTTTAACATCAATATCTATAAGCCAGCGAAGACCATTTTTAACAATCAATGCCGGTTCGATAACGGTTGGCTCAATAAGAGACTCATCACAGAACCATTTACCGTCGTCAGTAAATTTCCCGGTATGGATGCTGTATTTATTAATTTGTCTGAGGCCTTTCGGTAGACTAATACTTGATTGGTTCTCCTTATTTTCCTCATGCATCAACCTATTACCAGTTGACAGCCAATACAAAGAAGCCCCTGTATCTAGTGCGCAAACAATAACCACGTCCCCAGGAAAATGCTCACGTCGAACCCATGCGCTCATCGTTGCTGAAGGGATATTTAGATGATCTCCGAGCTCTTTTTGCAGCGTAAAACCGTATGCTTGCATGATGCGCTGCAAAATCTCTTTACCGCCCGACCTCTTCATGACGTCCATGAGCTTTTTACCCTGCATTGGGTAATTGCCCGCCTGAAATCTTACATTTGTAAGTTCAGAGCCATCCATTATCCATTTTATGTCTACACCAGTATCCAAGGCGCACTGAATGATGTAATCGCCAGGCACTTTCCCACTTTTGACCCAGTTACTGATAGTTGAAAGTGGAACTTTTGTAATGTCAGAATATGCGTGACGGCTCTTAACTCCATAAGATTCAAGCATTCTTTCTATGACCTGCTTTACTCCTTCGCCTTCCATTACCATAATCGACAGCCCAATATACTAAATTCAGGTTTACAAAAACCGAATTCGGGATTAATCTTTGCCTCAACACACCGCAAATGTGTCAAAACGTACTAAAAAACACAGTTAACCGGAGATAATCACCTATGAATCTTCAAATTGCAATTCCTTCCGGCCCCGACTTCCTCTCGTATGACGAGTTTGCAAAACAGTACGGTTGCAGCTTGAACACTGTGAAAGAGATGGTTAAACGCGGCGAATTGCTTCTGGTACCACGTACCCGTGAGGGTGGGCTTGGTCGCATCAACATGATCGCCTTTCGCGCACGTCTGTTAGCACAAGCCATCAACTGCCGGTATGCAGTGTTTCAGTAACTTAATTTTGTAAGATAAAAGGATTTACTGCATGTTAGATTTTCGTGTTTCCTCACATGATCACTTTAATGACGCGTGTCGGAAATTCTCTGCATCACATAACGTTCGAGAGCTTGCAGTTAAAGCGGGCATCAAGCCGCACACTCTTTGGAATAAGCTCAACCCTGAACAACCGCACCAGTTAACGCCCCGCGAAATCTGGACGCTTACAGACCTAACCGAAGACTCAACTCTCATTGATGGTTTTCTCGCGCAGATTCATTGTCTGCCATGCGTGCCGGTTAATGAGCTGGCTGAAGAAAAGCTGCAAACATATGTCATGCGCGCCATGAGTGAGCTCGGCCAACTGGCCGGCAATGCGGTTTCGCAAGAGCGCCTTACGCCATCACGTAAAAACAGCATGATAGAAAGCGTTAACTCGGGCATTCGCATGCTTTCGCTGACCGCACTGGCATTGCAGGCGCGCCTGCAAGTTAACCCGGCCATGTCGAGCATGGTTGATGCAGTAAACGGCCTCGGTGCTTCTTTAGGGTATATGTGAGGCGATGATGAGTAATGAACCGTCGTTCGCGTCCCTTCTGGTTAATCAAAGTCCTTCCATGCATTACGGGCATGGCTGGATTGCAGGAAAAAACGGTAAGCGCTGGCACCCGTCACATGGTCAGTCAGAACTGTTAAATAGTTTACAGACGAAGCGCAAACCGTCAGCGGTTGAAATTTTGCTGAGAATTATTAAGAGGTCAAAATGAACGGATTAAATAGCACTGCTGGAAATATTCCGGCGACAAAGTTATTTAACAATTCTGATTGCACAAAGGCAGAGCCGCAGGCAATGAGCGGCGAAGAATGCCTCGCCCGCTTTCATCAGAAATTAAAAATGACTGAGAATCGTGCGCTGCGTAATTTTAATAAACTTGATGACAATTTTAAATTCGTCGTTATGACGCTGGCTAATCGCGCTAATCCCTGCGCATTTCGTACTGAGGAGATCGGCAAACCGTTTGAATATTTCGACGTTAACCGCCGCAAAATGATAATTATCGCTATGAATGAAATCGCGCGTTGGGGAAGCATCCTGCCCCGCCGGTTTTCAATTCATGAATGCATTTTAGCTAAATAAATAAACCCGAAATTAATGGCGTAAACCCGCCGGGCTTCTTATTGCCCGCAATCAGGAGAGTCAATTATGTGTAATACCACTACTCGTACCACTAAAACCACACTTGATAAGTCTGGCCTTAACCAGCTGCTGACGGATGCGCGGATGCAAGAGCGCCGTGCGCGTGCGGAAGTTATGGCAAGCCGTATGGTTAACCTTGCTAACCACATTAAAACCAACCAACTCGACATTAACGAAGCGCTGGAACTGTTGTTGCAGGAAAGCGAAATTTATCGCCATCAGGCTATGGAGATCCACTAATGGCCGATGCAATGGATCTCATTCAGCAACGCGAGCAGGAAGAACGCGAGCGCCTTATCAGCATCGCGCGCAGCCGTATCTCTGCACCTTCCCGCTTTACCTGCGAGGATTGCGACGCACCTATCCCGAAAGCCCGCCGTATGGCGATACACGGCGTCGCACTCTGCGTGACCTGCCAGCAAATAGCAGAGATCAAAACCAGACATTACCGGGGCGTGTAAGTGGCAATTTCTTACGCTTACGCCTGGAATGCTCCTCGCTCAGCAATAGCCAGCCCTTATCTGACCTATTCAGAACAGCATCGCCGCGATCGCATGATTGCGGCGTTGCTGCATGCGCGCAAAGCGTTATCCCTCCAGCCTGAATGTGTGCGCTATGACGTGATGCGCACTGCTTCCACGCTGGAGCAACATCACGACAGTCAGCGAGCCAGTGCCTTTTTAATCAGCTTCTGCAAAAAAGCATTGCCGCGCCTTGAACTGGTCGCAAGAAAATACCAGGCCTCCGGCATCAGGAGCGACGTTTCTGCCGCTGTATTCAACGGACATTTCGACACAAAAGATCAGCAGTATATGGCGTCGCGTCTGGTGAATATGGTTGCGCGTTACAACCGGCTCCCGGATATGTCTAAAGCCGATATCGATCTGCTGTCGGCTGATATCGCCAACTTTATCCGCTCAGAACTGGCAGACAATGACGACACCGAAGCCGGTGAGCTGAAAACGCTGTATCGATGGTATATGCGCGCCGGAATGATTGCGTTGCAGTTCAACGTAACGCCGCCCCACTGGGAGCGCGTAACAAAGAAATATGCAGGCCAGGACGAAATCGCCCCGGCTGTCATGCGCATGTTTAACGAAACGTGGTGGCGTGGCCGGTTGCGCCGGGTCGCAGCTGCATGGCGTGAACATCTGCAAATTGCCGTCGGTAACGTCAGCAAGAAAAAACATGTTTACGCGAGTAAAAACTGCGTCACTGACTGGCGCGAGCAGAAGCGCCGCACCCGCGAATTTCTGAAAGGGCTGGAGCTTGAGGACGAAGACGGGAACCGCATCAGCCTCATCGATAAATATGACGGCTCGGTGGCTAATCCGGCCATTCGCCGCTGCGAGCTGATGACCCGCATCCGTGGCTTCGAAAATATCTGCAACGAGCTGGGCTATGTGGGTGAGTTCTACACGCTGACCGCGCCGTCGAAATATCACGCCACAACAAAAGCGGGCTACCGTAACCACAAGTGGAACGGCGCGAGCCCCTCCGATACTCAGGGCTATTTAACCTCACTCTGGGCGCGCATCCGCGCCAAACTCCATCGGGAAGATATCCGCATATTTGGCATCCGCGTTGCGGAACCACACCACGACGCTACCCCGCACTGGCACATGCTGATGTTTATGCTGCCGAAAGATGTTGAGCGCGTGCGTAAGATCATCCGTGATTATGCGTGGCAGGAAGATGAAAGTGAGCTCAGGAGTGACAAGGCGAAAAAGGCACGTTTTCATGCTGAAGCCATCGATCCGGAGAAGGGAAGCGCAACGGGCTATGTTGCTAAATACATCTCAAAAAATATTGATGGTTACGCTCTCGACAGTGAGAAAGATGATGAAAGCGGTGAGCTACTGAAAGAGACGGCTCCCGCAGTTTCTGCCTGGGCGGCTCGCTGGCACATCCGTCAGTTTCAGTTTATCGGTGGCGCGCCGGTGACCGTATACCGTGAATTACGCCGTCTGGCTGATACCGAGACCGCCCACGGTCTGAGTGTAGAATTTGCAGCGGTACATGATGCCGCTGACGCGGGTGACTGGGCAGGCTATGTCAATGCGCAGGGCGGCGCGTTTGTGCGCCGTGACGAATTGCAGGTGCGCACGCTTTATGAGCCGCGCGCTGAGTTTAACCAGTACGGTGAGGAGACTGTCTGCATTCGTGGCGTCTACGACGCAACGGTCGGCGCTGCCTCCCCTGTTCTGACCCGACTCACGCAGTGGAAAATTGTTCCGAAGCGTGCCGTTGATTTGGCTGTTGACCTTAAGGGCGCGACCGCGCCCTCTCGGAGTTCTGTCAATAACTGTACGGGAAGCGAAAGCGATCCACCGGCACTGGACTTATCTAAACCCCTAAACCGTTATGAGCGACGCCAGCTAACCAACCGCTTAAGGGGCAAAGAAACCACTGTTCATCGCCACTTTACACTCGGGACGGCAGAGCAGGACGTAGCAATAGCCAGAACTATTGACGAAATTCACCTTTTAACCGGGATCACTTTAAATAGGGGCGAAGCACTACACCTTATAGCGCACGGTAAAAGTTGCATCGGTGGAAAGTGGTATCGTGGGTCTGTTAATGGGGACATATTCCCAGCATCACCTTCGCACCACGAACGTTCAAAAAAGATTTTAGGACGCGTCAAATCATTGGCTCGCAACAACCTCAACGTTCAATAACATGCTATTTCAAGCACCTACAAAAATGTTGCAGCGTTAATTTTTCTTCACAATTTTAGAGATTACATGCATACTGTATATGCATACAGTAAAGGATTTTGTGGGGGTTTGATGTTTAGTGAGCAAAGCAGCCGGGCAGAGCTGAAATGGTCTTTTGTACAATTCATTGCTGATGTGGCAATTAATGCAGATTGCCGCCCGGCAGACTTAAAGCTTGCGCTTGCTCTTATTGCTGAATTAGCGAACGACGAACACAGCAAACGAGAAGAAGATATTTTTTATAATGCTGAATAACTTATGTTTGGACGATACTGAAAATACCAAGAAGGTAAGCTGAGATTATTAACGCTGCAATGCGATAACTTGTTCATCGTGTTGCAGCGTTGGGCAATGAGCATAGCGAGGCGACAGGATAAAATATGGGCGTTAAAGATAGCAATTATCAGGTAGTTAAACGTGGCGAAGGCCTGCCAAGGTTTGTAGATGGCGGCTGGGTCTTTTTCCAGCGACTGAAAGAATATGGCGGCGGCTTTTGGGTAGGTCGAACTTATACGGATGCGTTCATTTTCGGTATAGAAAGGCCAGTTTCGCTCATAGAGGGCATGCAATTTATGATTTCAGTCAACTCAGCTGAATCAATGTATATGGAGTTTTTAACAGCGGAGGAAGATCCAAATTTATCATTATTCTAACGTTAGAAAAAAACCAAAATTCAAAGGGATAGCCCTTTATAGCGGGCTATCAATACCATTTGTTATATTTGAGATATAAATAAGAAACGACTAAGAACCATATAAAAGTAAGAACACCAGAATAGCCGGGGATGAACTTAATAAATAAAAAGGCTCCTGCCAGTATAAGGGCGATGGGAACTAAGTGAGAGTGAGCGCCCCATAAAAACAAGAAAAACCTTTTCATTTTTTTAACATCTCGTATAACGCGTTACCGATAACCTCTTCATTATTCCCACCGGATTGAAACTCGTAAATTACTTTCGACATTTGAGGTTCGATAAGGAAATACAGCATCTCTAGCTTTTCTTGATAAAGTGCTTGATAATATTCCGCATCTTGGAATTTAAGTTTCCTTGCCGCCTGTGCCGCTACCTCAGCCTTGGAATAAAATGTCGTTAGTTGAACAAACCAAGTAGACATTCGATTCACGTTTCGAATAAATGACTCTTGAAAATCACCACTGCTTATGATCAATTTAGCAATAGTAAATGAAATAGCGAGCTTGTTTGAGCGGTTAGCTGCAAAATGAGCTCCGTCTCCAATTTTCTCCTTCAAGTAAGAAACAAGCGTATTAGTTTTGCTTTCTCCGAGGCGCTTGAAAGCTTTGCGAAAGTAAAGTTCGACCATATCAAGCACGACATCATTTCTTTTGTATATTTCTAGCAAGGACAAATACAAGCGCTTATCTTCGCTCCATTGCTCATGGCAAGTGCTTCTGTAGTATTCGTTAGTAACGAAACATGAGCCATAATTAATAACCCTTTGGCTACCAAGTTTCACCTTTTCAATGGTTTCCATTTGGCCTTCATGGATCTCTCTTAAAGCCTTCGTTACAGCTATAGCCATGTTCCTGTCTGTTTCCGATTTCCACTTAAGATAGTTTTGTGCCATTTCCATGTGCCTTGTTGTAACATTGTAGGCTAATGATTGATCATGGTCGCTCACAGGGGCAAGGTTGAAGATGAAAAAAAGTCGAAAAATACTCATTTATGTCGCGGCTGCAATTATTTCATTTCTAATAATTCCCGAGATTATATTAAGGGCGGTTCCTAATGACATACTTGCCAGACTTAGCGACTTTACGAGCTTGGGTGGTTTGTTCAGTCCCTTCCTCTCGTCAATTGTATTTTTTGCGGTTTCATCAATATTATTCGGCATTCTGGCCGTGTATGTATTGGGTAAAATTTATCGTGCTATAACGCGTGAGAAGCATCAATAAACGCGCGTTAATAATACGAGACACCACCCCTTAAATGGGCTGCATGCATTACTGCATCGTTTTGCATGCGTCACGTAATTTTCGAGATGCTGAACGGAGCCAGTACTGGCAAGGATCTGCTGACCCGATGCAACTGCATTTAAACCGACACGCAAAGCGGGCAGGCGAGGCGGGGAAAGCACTGCGCGCTCAAGCATAAAATGATTTTTTAACATTGGATTTTTCTAGCAAAACTGATCTTAAATGGTTGCGGTTGTGTGGGTAATGTGCTGTCATAATCTGAAAAGCTATAGGTGTGTATTTTCAAACGAATTAGAAAAAAATGCATTTTTTAATGTCCATGTGATTAATTGAATGGAGCACAAGCTTTTCTCCACTCATTAATTTAGCTAACTTGAAAATCATTAATCTTAAAGGTGCGGCTATGAATTGTGGTGAGCTTTTCTTTCCTGGCGATAATTCATTGCATGAAAGAATAAAATTATCTTCCGTTGTTTCAGAAAAAGGCATCGCTAAAAAAAACGAACTAATTGAGTTTTTGAGGGTTGAGTTAAAAGAAGCATTTCAATGTGATGTTAAGTTTTGGTTGCAAGGCTCGTATAAAAGCAGCACTTTAATTAAACCAGTTGATAAGTATTCAACCTACGACATTGATGTTGGTATATATTTATTTTTTGATGCAGAGGAAGAGGGTATTTCATCAAAAGATGTTAAGGATACCTTAAAGGATGCACTCCAATCTTATTGTGCAATAAATAATGAAGCAACGATTCAAGAATCGAAAAATGCATGTGAGGGGTTGAAGTTTCCTTCTTTCCTGACAATTGATACACCTATATACTTTAAAACAGATGATAAAATTAAACTAGCAACTGATAAGGAATGGACCGAGAGCGATCCAAAATCAATTCAGGATTGGTTGACAAATGCATATTATGATAAAAAAGATAGAGCTCTGATGAAGCGTGTTGTACGTTATGTCAAGGCTTGGGTGAATATACAGTGGAGTGGTAAGAGTTATAAAAAAATACCATCATTGGCGATAAATGTTTTAGTTGCACAAAATCTATCCATCCAAGCTAGAGAGGACGATACTTTTATTCATACTGTTATAAATATTTGTAATGAACTTGAAAATGAATTCGAAGTTCTCAACCCATTAAACGGGTCAAACATATTAGTAATGCCTTATGACTCTCATGCTTTCGCCCTTGAAAAATTAAGCCACCTAAAGGCAACTTGCTTGGACTGCTTGGAATATGAAGAAAATGAGAAAGCCATAAATCTCTCCAACCTTTTTGAGCATTATTTTCCTCAGATAACAGTAACACATGACAGCACATCAGTTGGACTCCCAGCCCTCACTACGTCGCCCGAAATATCCATTTGTCGATATGATAAAAATGGCACTCACATCGAGACCTATTTATCTAATAAGATTAATAACATAATTGTTAATAAAGGCGATTCTCTTACCTTTACCATATGTAACTCATTGTCTTACAATGCTTTATCGCAAGCTCAGTGGACAGTAAGAAATGTAGGTGATCAGGCAAACGATGCAAATGACATTGGTCATAGCGTAAGCGGGAAAGTTAATGAAAGTCATAAAAGAGAAACTGCTTATACTGGGTCCCATACTATGGAGTGTATTATCACCCATAATAGACAGGTAGTTGGTTTTGAAGTTATCAATGTCACTGTGAAGCCTGCGAGAACGGTGAAAAGAGTTGTTAAGCGATTCTGGAGATTTTAATATGTGGGAGTTAATGCCTTCAAAGATAAAATATGGTTTGCCAATTGTGCTATCTATTGGTTTATATCTCATATTTCATGAGCTTTTCAAAATTCCAGCAGTTAGGTCTGTATCTTTTACTATCAGTGCCGTAACTATATTGGCTTGGGTGTTTGGTAAATACTTATGGAAATATTGTTACATTGGCTATTTTGAGAAAAACTTCTGTCCAAATTTTAATGGTGTGTGGGTTGCAAAAGTTAAATCTAATTACATCGAAAACACATACGTACAATTCGAATTAGAGATAATCGCTGATTTCTTCTCTATAAAAATGATAGGCGATACGACCATAGGAAGAACTTACGCAAAATATTGTAGAGTTGAGAGGGCGGATGATGGCAATTTCGAATTGTTGTATATGTTTAAGGTGATGAATGACTCCCCCTCTAAAACTGATGCGCTATTTTATGAAGGGGCAGCAAGGTTGCGGGTTTTTAAAAATGACCCAATGGAAATGAAAGGAGTATTTTGGACAAATCGTTGCTGGCAAAATAACATGAACACTGCTGGGGAAATTACGCTCACAAGAAAAAAATAGGCTTTTTGATTAATGATATGCAAGCACCAGTATGTATTCAAATTCTTTGTAATGGCACGCACTTTTAAAAGTACGTGCCATTAATGTTACTCCACCTCGAGGCTATATTTCTGAAACCTGACGATCTCCTCGCCCGCCCACTCGTTAAGCTCCTGAAAACGCGCCTGCAACGGAATCAACTCGTTGCGCACAAACACCTTTGCCACCTTCTCAACATCCCCGACAGAGCCTGCATTTTCTGGCTTGCAGCCCATCAACTGAAACGGGATGCGGTGAGCATCGAGCAGGTCGGCAGCACTTACCTTCTTAATGTTAAAAAAATCGTCTTTGGTGGCGACTTCACTGAGCGGCACAATTTTTATTCCGTCGGCCTTACCGTTCGGCGCATAAAAAAACAGGTTCTTGAAATTACCGAGCCCTTTCGAATCACGCATGGCCTTGCGCAGCGCCTCAACGTCAGTACTGCTTTGCGCCGCGTCGGTGACGTACATGATGTAACCGGCGTGCGCCCCGTTCTGGTAATACTTGCGGCGAAACAGGGTCGCGCTCTCGTTGAGCCAAGCTGAGTTAAGTGCGCTCAGATATTCCGGCACCCCGTAAAGCTCCTGGTTGATATCCGGCTCCAGCAGGTGGAACACCGAGCCGGGTGCAAACTGGTGTGGCTTTGTGAAGTTCTGAATATACCAGTAAGCGTCCTGTTCGACGCCGCGCCGGGTGTATTTCGCCGGGGAGGTTTCATACTTCACTGGCTTACCTGTGACGCTCAGGCGCTCCTCAATAAACGCATTCCCGAACACCATGTAATCAAGGGCAAAGCGGCTGAAATCCTGCCGGGAAAGGCGTGGGTGCGGAATATAGGTCGACACGAGAATATTACGCTTCACGTAAATCGGCGAGCTGTGGTGAACGGCGGCGCGCATGCTTTTCGCCAGTCCGGAGAAGCTGACCGGCGGCTCGTACCACTGACCGTTATCGATGCACTCCACGTAATCCAGAATGTCGCGCTTATCGAGCACCGGCACCGGCTCGCCGAAGGTAAATGCCTCCATGCTTTGCGCGGGTGCGGCGGTCTGCTGGCGCGGTTTCGGTGTGTATTTCTTTTTATTTTTGCTCATCAGTTGAAGTCCAGAATGGAGGATGACGGCTGGCCGGTTGCGGCGGTCAGCGGTTCGTTAATCAGTACGTGCATGGTTGCCCAGGCTAAATCAGCGTGGCTGGCTTCCTCGGTGCGGCTGGCCTCGTAGGTGGCGCTGCGCCCGCTGCTGGTCATGGTTTTGCGAATCGACATAAACGACTGTGTGATGTCGGTTGCGCTGACGTCATACTCCAGGCAACCGCGCGTGATGGTGTCTTTGGCCTTGAGCACCATGGCGGTTTTCATTTCGGGGGTGTAGCGGATATCACGCGCAGCCGGATAGAACGAGCGCACAAGCTGGAACACGCCCTGACCGAGACCGGTCGAGTCGATGCCGATGTATTCCACGTTATATTTCTGCGTAAGGGCGCGAATGGACTCGGCCTGGGTGGCAAAGTCCATGCCTTTCCACTGATGGCGCTCCAGGATGCGGAACTTGCCCCCTGCAACAACCGGCGGCGCGATAACCACGCATCCGGCACTGTCGCCCCGGTGCGACGGGTCGTAACCAATCCACACCACGCGATGCCCGAATGGCCGGTCAGCAAACGGCGCGTAGTCCTGCCATTCCTCCATGCTGTCGACCATGCAGCGTTGCAGCTCCTCGAACGGGAATACCGACGCCTTGTCATCGACAAACTCGCACATAAAGAGGTTGCGGAAGTCGTCTGCGCTGTTTTCGCGGCGCAGCGTGTCCAGGTCAAACAGGGTACAGCCCCCGGCGAGTGCGTCCTCGATGGTGACAATCTGCCGCCACTGACCATCCGCACACGCCACACCGCGCGCGAGTGCCGCGTGACTGATATCAATCTCGACCCGCTCGCTGGCGCTGGCGCGCCCGCGGTTAAACAGGTCGCCTGACCAGAACGGGTAAGCACCGTGACCGAGTGAGGACGGGGTCGAAAAATAGGTCGTGCGCAGGTGTTTTTGTGACGCCATGCCCGAGGCAACTTTGCGTAATTTCTGGAAGTTGGGTATCCAGAAAATCTCGTCGACATACAGGTCGCCGTTATGACTCTGCGCGGTGTTGCTGTTGGTGCCGAGGAAAAGCAGCTCTGCGCCGTTATTGCCGATGACAATCGGGTCGCCGCTCAGGTCAACGTCAACCAGCCTCGCAAACGCGATGATGTATTTGCGGAACACATACGCCTGTGTTTTCGATGCCGATAAAAATATCTGGTTCTGACCGGTCGCAAGGGCGCGCAGCAGCGCCTCGCGGGCAAAATAAAATGTCGCGCCAATCTGGCGAGATTTCAGGATATGGCGAATACGGTGCTCAAGCCCGGCCTTATGCCAGTTGAGCTGATACTCAAATGACTGGTCGAAAAAAATTTCCTGTAATTTCTCTATCGCCTCCTCGCTGAAATAGTTCTTTTTCGGCTTCTTACGCTCGCCCTTGTTACGGTTCGCCACCCTGGGATTGAGATCCGCCTCGTTGCCGGTCTGGCCGTAACGGTTGATGCGGGCGAAGCGCTCCAGCTGGCGCGCCAGAAAATCAGCAACCTTGAAATCATGCGCGGTGAGGTCGGGCTTGGCGTAAAGCTGAATCAGGCGCGCCTCAAGCGTGTTCCCCACCCGGTCTAGCGGGGCGGTCTCGTCCCATCCGTCGCGCTGTTTCCAGCTCTGCACCGTCGGGCGTTTGGTCTGCAACATTTCCGCGATTTGCGGCACGGAAAACCCCTGCCAGTAGAGCAGCGCGGCCTGCCGTCGCGGGTCGTTCAGGAGTGTGGTGTCGGTGGTGATGGTCATGCGTGCCTCGCCGTAATCAGTACAGGGCAAGGCTACTGAAGCGCGGGCAGCGATTCGCTAAGGGGCTGATGTGCAGGCGGCAAGCCATCTGTGACTGATGGCGAACCAGCGAACGAGCCGGGAAACTACACCCCGACAGAACGCAATCCTTCACACAATCAGGACTCCTGACGATGGCAAAAAAAGTATCAAAATTCTTTCGTATCGGCGTCGAGGGCGACACCTGCGACGGGCGTGTAATCAGCGCGACGGATATTCAGGAAATGGCCGATTCATTCGACCCACGCGTTTACGGTTGCCGCATCAACCTTGAGCATCTGCGCGGGCTTCTGCCGGATGGCGTGTTTGCCCGTTACGGCGATGTGATCGAACTGAAAGCGGAGACAATTGAGGACGACTCCGCGCTTAACGGCAAGCTGGCGCTCTACGGCAAAATCGCGCCGCTCGACACCCTGGTCGATATGGTGGCGAAAGGCCAGAAGGTTTACACCTCCATGGAAATTCAGCCCAACTTTGCCAACAGCGGCAAGTGCTATCTGGTCGGCCTGGCCGTCACTGATGACCCGGCAAGCCTCGGCACCGAATATCTGGAGTTCTGCAGCAAGGCGAAACATAACCCGCTACAGCGATTCAAGATGAGCCCGGAGAATCTCTTCTCTGTCGCCTCCCTTGCCGAGCTGGAGTTTGAGGACGTGCCCGACACCCTGCTCAACAAACTGACCGACTCGGTTAAATCCATTTTCAGCCGCAAGCAGACCAGCGACGACGCGCGTTTCAGCGACGTGCATGAAGCGGTCACCACTATCGCCGAGCGTGTGCAGACCAGCACCGACAACGCTGAGACGCGCTTTTCATCTCTCGAAAGCGAAATCGCCACGCTGAATCAGCGACTGACTGACCAGGCAACCACAACCGGCGCGAAGCTCAGTGCGATCACCGCCACCCTGGACAAAACACCGGATGGGACGCAGCCGCGCCGCACGCTCAGCACCGGCGGCGAAGGGGCATCCGTCACCCTGACCGACTGCTAATCCGACATTTTTCACAACAGGAAAACACCATGCGTAAAGAGACCCGTTTCAAGTTTAACCAGTACCTGACCCGCCTCGCCGAGCTCAACGGCATCGGGGTTGAAGACCTGAATAAAAAATTCAGTGTTGAGCCGTCAGTGACGCAGACGCTGTTTGAAAAAATCCAGCAGTCGTCCTCCTTTCTGCAACAGATCAACATGGTGGTGGTGCGCGAGCTGACCGAGGAGAAAGTCGGCATCGATGTGAACGGCACCATTGCCAGCACCGCCGACACCGACAACGGTGTGAAGCGCCAGACCGCCGATTTTTCGAAGATGGACGCCTATCGCTATTTCTGTAAGCCGGTGAACTTCGATTATCACCTGAAATATAACAAGCTCGATTTGTGGGCGCGTTTTCAGGACTTCCAGACCCGCATCCGCGATGCGATCGTCAAGCGTCAGGCGCTGGACTACATCACCATCGGCTTTAATGGCGTGAGCCGTGCGGCAACCTCTGACCGCCAGAAAAATCCGCTTCTTCAGGATGTGGCGGTCGGCTGGTTGCAGAAATACCGCAACGACGCGCCGCAGCGTGTCATGAGTAACGTAACTGATGACTCGGGCGCAGTGATCTCCTCTACCATCAAGGTCGGTAAAAAGGGTCACTACAAAAATCTCGACGCACTGGTTATGGATGCGCACGAGTCCCTCATTGCTGAAATTCACCGCGAAAACCCGGAAATGGTTGTCGTGTGCGGTCGTCGCATCCTGACCGACAAATATTTCCCGATGATCAACAAATTCCAGCCCAACACCGAGCAGCTTGCCGGTGAGCTGATTATCAGCCAGAAAACCATCGGCCAGTTGCAGGCCGTGCGCGCACCGTTCTTCCCGGCTAACGCCATTCTGGTCACTACTCTGGATAACCTCTCTATCTATCTGTACGAGGACGGTCATCGCCGCCACATTATTGAAAACCCGCAGCTCGATCAGGTGGAAAACTATGAGCAGGTAAAAGTCGATTTCGTTATCGAGGATTACGAAGCCGGGTGCCTGATTGAAAACATTGAGCTCCTTGAGCCGGAAGAGGTGGAAACCCCGGAAGGCACCAGCGCAGACGTATTTGCGGCGGCAATGGTCAACGCCATGAAATCCTTGATGGCCGGTAATGCCGCCCCGGCAGAGAGTGGCGGAGCATCAACTACCGGCGAAGGAGCGTAACCAATGGCGACCCCCGCGCAACGTCATGCGATGCGGGTCTCAGCCATGCTGGCCTCGCAGCGGGATAACGCCCCGCTGCGTCATGCCACGCCTTACGAGCAGATGCTCGTCAAGCTGGCCGCAGACCGCAGAACGCTCAAAGAGATCCATTCGAAAGAGCTTAAGGCAGAGAAAAAACGTGCGCTGCTGCCGTTTTACCTGCCGTGGGTAACCGCCGTGCTGGAAAACGGCACCGGTGCGCAGGATGACATTCTGGTGACGGTGATGCTGTGGCGTCTCGATGCCGGTGCTCTCCCCGGCGCGCTGGAAATCGCCCGCTACGCCCTGCGCTATAGCCTCGCTATGCCGGAGAAACACGCCCGCACCGTGCCTTACATGCTGGCCGAAGAGGTAGCGCTCGCCGCACTGCGTGCCCGCGATGCCGGTCAGCCGGTGAGCGCGGCGATCCTGCTGGAGACCCTCAGCCTGACGGCGCAGGCGGATATGCCTGATGAGGTACGCGCCCGCCTGCATAAAGTCACCGGCCTGACGCTGCGTGATGCGGGTCAGCTTCATGACGCGATGACCCATTTGCAGCGCGCCGTACAGCTCGACCGCAATGCCGGAGTGAGGAAAGACATTGAGCGCCTCACGCGGGAACTGAATCCGAAGCCCGCCGCCGCAAAGCCCGCGCCGAAAGCGCCCGCGAAAGCTGCACAAGCGAAAAAAACAACGACGCCGGTGAAACGGGGGCGGGGTCGCCCGCGCAAGGTCACCGGTTAAAAGAATGCGCCCCGCGCCAGGGCGGCACGCCGGTCAATGAGGGATTTTCCCTGTCTGCGACCGGCGTCCACCGCCCACCCTTTCTGAGGTAGTCATGACGACGCTGATTATTAAAAACGATGTACCGCCGCCGGGCAGGACGGTTGTTATCCCGCCGAACGCAGACAGTGAGCCGGTGATTGAAAACACCTTTTTCTTTCCCGCCATCGACCCGAAGCGCGTGCGCGAACTGATGCGCCTTGAGCAGACCATTGCCCCGGCACGGCTGCGCAACGCCATCAAAACCGGCATCGCCGAGACCAACGCGGAGCTTTACGACTGGCGCGAAAACCAGATTAAGGCCGGGTTTGCCCGCCTCGCGGATGTGCCGTCGGACTCGCTCGACGGTGAAAGCGTGCGTGTTTTCCATTACGAGCGCGCCGTATGTGCGATGGCAACCGCCACGCTGTACGAGCGTTATCGCGGCGTGGATGCGAGCGCCCGTGGTGACAAGAAAGCCGACAGCATCGACACCACGGTCGATGAGCTGTGGCGGGATATGCGCTGGTCAGTGGCACGCATCGAGGACAAACCCCGCTGCATCGTGGGGCAGATCTGATGAAAGTCATCGCGCACCAGGGCGACACGCTCGACGTTATCTGCGCCCGGTATTACGGGCGCACGGCGGGCATCGTTGAGACCGTCCTCGCGGTTAATCCGGGTCTGGCAGAGCTCGGGGCTGTGCTGCCGCACGGCACTCCCGTCGAGTTGCCGGACATTCACACTTCACCTGTCGCGGAGGCCGTCAACCTGTGGGACTGAATATGGAACGCATCACCTCTTTTATCGCCTACTGGCTGAGTGCCGCACTGGCGGCGTTTGGCGCGGTCACCCCGCAGGATTTTGCGGCTTACGCCGGTGTGATAGGCGTGGCGCTGACGGTAGGCGTTAACTGGTATTACCGCCGGAAAAGTTATGCCCTTCTGGCTCAGCTCGGACAACGCCCTCTCAGCGGTAAGGAGATCGGTAATGTCATCAATCGTTAAGCGCTGCAGTGTGGCCGCCGTGCTGTTACTGGCGGTACTGGTGCCGGATTTCCGGCTGCTTCACACCTCGCAGGACGGTCTCGCCCTGCTGGCTGACCTTGAGGGGTGTCGCCTGCGCCCCTACCAGTGCAGCGCCGGGGTGTGGACGTCAGGCATCGGCCACACTGCCGGGGTCACGCCTGCGCGTGACATTTCCGAACGGGAGGCGGCGACAAACCTTGTCGCGGATGTGCTCGGCACCGAGCGGCGTCTCGCGATCTGCGCGCCGGTTGAGATGCCTCAGCACGTTTATGACGCTGTGGTCAGCTTTGCCTTTAACGTCGGCACCGGCGCGGCGTGCCGGTCAACACTGGTGTATTTCCTCAACGAGAAAAAATGGAAACAGGCATGCGACCAGCTCCCGCGCTGGGTTTATGTCAGGGGCGTGAAAAACACCGGGCTTGAAAACCGGCGACAGCGCGAGCGCGAATACTGCCTGAAGGGGGCGCAATGAAGACAATGATTATTTTGCTGGTTCTGGCCGTTACCGGGTTGCTGTGGATGCGTCAGGAAAACAACACGCTGCGCGGGTCGTTCGAGCGCGCAAACCGGGTTGCCGGTGAGCAAAAAAACACGATCGGGATGCTGAAAATTCAGCTCAGTGTCGCCCATGACCGGGCGGACAAAAACGAACGGGCGCAGGTGGATTTGCGCCAGAAACTTGACGCTGCCAGCGTGCGGGAAGCCCGCCGCGAGCAGACCATAACGAGGTTACTCAATGAAAATGATGCCTTTCGCCGCTGGTACAGCGCTGACCTGCCTGATGCTGTGCGCCGGTTGCACCACCGCGCCGCCTGCGCCAGTGCCGGTGATTGTTTACAGCGCCTGCCCGAAAGTCAGCCTCTGCCCGATGCCGGGAAGTGATCCGCAGACCAACGGCGATTTGAGCGCTGACATACGCAACCTTGAGCGCGCGCTGGAAAACTGCGCGCTCCAGGTCGAAACCATCAAACACTGCCAGGACGAAATTGATGCTGAAACCCGAGAGCCTGCGAAAAGCCCTGGCTGATGCCGTGCCGGTGCTGGCAACAAACCCGGAAATGCTGCGCCTGTATGTGGACGGCGGCAATATCGCCGCCACGCTGGCGAGCTCGTTATCCTTCGAAAAGCAGTACAGCCTGAATGTAGTGGTGACCGATTTTACCGGCGATTTTGACCTGATCCTCGTGCCGGTGCTGGCGTGGCTGCGCGAGCATCAACCGGATATTCTCAGCACCGACACCGGGCAGAAAAAGGGCTTTACCTTTGAGGCAGATATCAACAACGACAGCAGTTTCGATATCAGCATCAGCCTGTTAATGACCGAGCGCACGCTGGTCAGGGAGGTGGGCGCAGCGCTGCATGTGGAGAACATCCCCGAACCGCCGCCGCCGGAGCCGGTGACACGCCCGGTCGAGCTTTATGTGCACGGCGAGCTGGTGAGTAAGTGGGATGAGTGAATTTAAGCCGTTCGAGGAGAAGCTGAAAGGCCTGCTCGATGCGATGTCACCCGCCGCTCGTCGCCGTCTGGCTGTGGATATTGCGAAGAGGCTGCGCCAGAGTCAGCAGCAGCGCATTAAATCGCAGAAAGCGCCCGACGGCACCGCATATGCCCCGCGCAAACCCCAGCGCATAAGGGACAAGAAAGGCCGGGTTAAGCGGGAGATGTTCGCAAAGCTGCGAACCGCCCGCTATATGAAAGCCAGTGGCAATGACAGCGCGGCGGTAGTGGAATTTACCGGCAAAGTACAGCGCATTGCTAGAGTTCATCAATATGGCTTAATGGATAAGGCTCTACCTAATGCAAAAAAAATCCCCTACGCAAGGAGAGAGTTACTTGGCTATGGGGAGGATGATTATGCAATTATTGAAAATTGCATAATCCACGCACTCCAAAAATGATGCATCTTCAAATAAAAGTTTAATCCCAGCGCAGGAAAAATAATAAATATGGGTCTCTAATATCTAAAACGTCGCTATCTTGATCCCACTCAATGATATTATTATTTGCCGCATCATTTGCAATTGCCGTTGAGTGTTGGCAAGCGCTGGTTATACTTGAACCGCTTGGGCTATCTCCTTGACAAAGTTCTGAAACTCTTTTAACTAATTCCGCATAACGAAAAGTTAAATTTGGTGGGTCACTTGCGAGCGCTTTGAGCAGGAAGACATAAACGTCACCCTGCCATCCTTCTTTTGAAATGTAAGCTTTTCTATCAGAACCCCTTACCTTTGGCCCTTCTTTCATTTTTTCTACAATTGAACTGTAATCAGCGGATGCTAATGTCCTTCTACAAACTTTTTCTAGCAGTATTGGATCATTAGGATAAGGTTTTGCCACAATAGACTTTTCACGCGTGTCTAATTCATAACATGAATTGAGGCAAAGATAATGCATCAATTGGGGAGAACCTGCCGATTCCTTTACTAGTCGATTTAGTATTTCATCAGAAGGGGATATATTTAGAAGGTCAAACCCTTTTATTGCAATCCTTTTTAAGGTTGGCTCATCCCAATAGTCGAAGTCAATATTAAAAATCCTCCCTCGCAAATCAGAGTTCCCCCTAATAACATCGTCGGAATGATAAGGGACAGATGCGCAAATAAATTTACAGCCACTTGCTATTGCGTCTTTAATTTGCCTTGCTAATTCGGCTTGGATGTCGCGGCTTATGTAATGAAAATCATCTACGAAAATAACAAAATCCGTATTTCCTATTTCATTTTTTAATAAAGCTAGCATATCAACTGAAAATGCTTCTGTTGTCTGGGAGGCGGAACTATATCCAGCTGAAAGTGACCCTTCAACGTTTCCCTTAGCAACATAAATACTTGCCCCAGCAGATGCCTTTCCACTACCGGTGACTGTTGTAGTGCCTGTCTTTGATTGAACCTGAGAAATAGGCGTCCCTAAAAGATCAAACACGCGCATCCATAATTCATTTACAGACTGGATGCCTGCGCCTGTGACTGAAATCAAATTATCCGTGCCAAGTACTTTCCTGACAAAAACTGTTTTTCCTGATTTTGACGGACCGGAGATAGAAACCAATGTAGTCCCGGTATCCAGTGCATCCAACAATTGTTGTTGTTTTTCTAAAAGGTGATCTTCAATAAGCGTGTGTGTTGGATAACCACCCGGAGTAAAAACATCCTTTGCCTTCATAAAAATTAATCCTTTCAGGGAGAGAGAGTTCAAAATTACTCTTCAGATTTTTACGAAACAAGACTCTTTTCTGATCATGGACGAGTTATGTGATCTTAATAAGCACTTTGATTAAATATATTCTTCTTCTAGTAAACTCATAAAGCTGTGCTATGTGTGAGATAACGCCTAATGATTGCCGCCGGATTACCCCGGCGGCATTCTCTGTCGTATGAACATACCAGCAAACATCAATGAACTTGCCCGCGCACTCCGCAACATGGTACGCACCGGCATTGTGGTCGAAACCGATCTCAGTGCCGGGCGCTGCCGTGTGCAGACCGGCGGCATTGTTACCGACTGGCTCCAGTGGCTGACGCAGCGCGCCGGTCGCGCCCGCACATGGTGGGCACCCTCCATCGGCGAGCAGGTGCTTATTCTGGCCGTGGGCGGCGAGCTCGATACCGCCTTTGTGCTGCCGGGCATTTTTTCCGACGGCAACCCCGCCCCGTCTGCCTCAGCCGATGCGTGGCATGTTGCATTCCCCGATGGCGCGGTAATTGAGTACGAACCGAAAACCAGCGCCCTGACCGTCAGCGGCATCAAAACCGCCACGGTAACCGCCTCTGAATCCCTGACCGCGACGGTGCCTGTGGTGACCGTTAAAGCGTCCTCACGCATCACGCTTGATACGCCGGAAGTGGTCTGCACCAGGAGGCTTATCACCGGCTCGCTGGAAGTGCAACAGGGCGGCACCCTGCACGGCAACATCGAGCACACCGGCGGCGCGCTCTCCTCTAACGGCAAGGTACTGCACACCCATAAACACCCCGGCGACAGCGGCGGAACAACCGGAGCGCCACTATGACCGCGCGTTATATCGGTATGAGCCGCAGCACCGGCAGGGCGCTGACGGACGCGGAGCACATCAGCCAGAGCCTCAGCGATATCCTGCGCACGCCCGTCGGCTCGCGGGTGATGCGCCGTGATTACGGCTCGCTGTTGTCTTCCCTGATTGACCAGCCCCAGACCCCGGCGCTTGAACTGCAAATCAAGGTGGCCTGTTATTTCGCCGTGCTGAAGTGGGAGCCGCGTATCACGCTAAGCGCGGTGACGACCGAACGTCAGTCTGATGGCCGCATGGTGGTCAGCCTGACCGGCGAGATTGCCACCACCGGCGCCCCCCTTTCGTTAACCATCCCTGTGAGCTAACCCATGCCGATTGTTGATTTAAGCCAGCTCCCCGCGCCTGATGTGGTCGAGCAGCTCGATTACGAAAGCATTCTGACTGAGCGCAAGGCGACACTTGTCTCGTTGTTTCCGGCAGAGCAGCAGGAGGCGGTCGCCCGCACGCTGGCGCTCGAATCGGAGCCGCTGACCAAATTCCTTGAGGAAAACGCCTACCGGGAAGTTATCTGGCGTCAGCGTGTTAACGAGGCCGCGCGCGCAACCATGCTCGCCTTCGCTGCCGGTAACGACCTTGACGTCATCGGGGCGAATTACAACGTGTCGCGCCTGGTGATCACCCCGGCAGATGAAGAGGCATTCCCGCCCGTGGCGGCGGTGATGGAATCCGACAGCGATTTTCGTCTGCGCATCCAGCAGGCGCTCGAAGGGCTTAGCGTGGCCGGGTCTGTCGGCGCGTATGAGTTTCACGGGCGCAGCGCTGACGGGCGGGTCGCTGATATCTCTGTGACCAGCCCGCAACCGGCCTGTGTCACGGTCTCGGTGCTATCCCGCGAGGGCAACGGCGCGGCCTCTGAGGAGCTCCTGACCGTGGTGCGTAATGCACTCAACGACGAGGACGTCAGGCCGGTGGCTGACCGCGTGACGGTACAGTCGGCCAGCATTGTCGATTACCGGATTAACGCCACCCTTTATCTCTACCCTGGCCCCGAAAGTGAGCCGGTGCGCAGCGCCGCCGAAGCAAAGCTCGGCGCATACATCACCGCGCAGCACCGGCTCGGGCGCGATATCCGCAAATCCGCCATTTATGCCGCCCTGCACGTTGAGGGGGTGCAGCGGGTCGAGCTCGCCGCGCCGGTTTCTGACATTGTGCTCGACAGCACCCAAGCCTCTTACTGCACG
>Ga0268254_10000467_pt1 | contig 24347 bp, 15 predicted proteins | sample AgamicOrSfrz_FD_200251 | JGI IMG/M metagenome (GOLD analysis project Ga0268254, IMG submission 200251) | Agave microbial communities from Guanajuato, Mexico - Or.Sf.rz (v2) (version 3) | ecosystem: Host-associated > Plants > Phyllosphere > Phylloplane/Leaf | place: Guanajuato, Mexico...
CGCTTTTTTGGACGTTTAGCGCGCAGGGAAGGTGATTCCGGTTGCGCGGCTGGTGGGTAACGGTATAATCCTCAACGTTTTCCGCATCCCTTCCGTGCCGGAGTGGCGAAATCGGTAGACGCAGTTGATTCAAAATCAACCGTAGAAATACGTGCCGGTTCGAGTCCGGCCTTCGGCACCACGGAAAAGAAAAAAGTCGCTTATGGGCGGCTTTTTTTGTGTCTGGAATTTAGCATCCGTAAGTAAATCCTTACTTTTTACTTAACCTAAATCAACTTCATTCAATCTATGCCGACTTTTTGAGGTCGGTTCAGTAGACGCAGTTGATTCAAAATCAACCGTAGAAATACGTGCCGGTTCGAGTCCGGCCTTCGGCACCACGGAAAAGAAAAAAGTCGCTTATGGGCGGCTTTTTTGGCAGATGAGCTACCAGGAGCGTAACGCAGTACGTGCGGCTTATATCCATAAGGCCGAGCACTTGGAGGAAGGCAGACTGATGTTGCAGTGGTGGGCTGATTATTTGGATGCAAATCGGGAGAAGGGGATTAGTCCGTTTGATTTTGGGAAAAAATAAAAAAATAAACGCCATCGAGAATTAAATATTTTTATCTTAACTCCCTACTTTTCAGACAAATAATGGGTATTTTACCCATTATTTGTTTCTGTTGATGACGAATTATACGTTATTAAACACCTAGTGCTTTATACACAGCATCCACCGGATCTGCATAGAAACTGATTTGGAATTTGGAGAAAATTTCAGCAGGCACAGTTGGAATATCAGAAGCTGATGCCATCGGCAGCAGCACACGTTTGCCCCCACTATCCATTGCCAGTTGCAAACTACCAGCCAGATCTTCGACCGGATTCACCACACCACCAAGTGTCATATCTCCGAGCACTACCATCTGTTCTTGCACTGGCTTGCCCATCAAAATGGAACAGAAGGCTACCAAGGCGGCAAGGCTGGTTTTGGTACTAGGGCCTGAGTTATGTAACTCAACGGCATGTAGATGGTATTCATGCTCGGAAAATTTGGCGGTAGCACTGATGCGATTAAGGTTGCCTTTGAAATAATCAAAACCTACGCGGATGGCTTCTTTTGCTGGTGTATTGGAGCCCAGGCCAGATGTCGAGTGTTTACCATTACCGGGGGTCATCTGAGTTTCAAAGCGATACAGGCCCAGTTGGCCAGTAACACCCTTGGTAACCATGTGCACAACTCCCGGTTTACCCAAACCTTCGGGGATCAACTGGCTCCCACCTTGCTCAGGTACATTGACGAAAAACTCTTCCAGAGTTTCGCTGTCTAGATAGCTGAAATGCACATCGAAAAACTCCATGCCGCCTAGTTTTTTCAACTGCTCTTTGATTCTACGGCGTAGTTCCAATGCGTAGGTAAGGCAAGGGCGTACATCTTCTTTACCAAATACACCATGAGGATACAGTAATTTGAGTAAACCTGAGACCGTGCGGCGTACTGCGATAACATCACGCTGGTTGAGGTTGTTACCGAGTTTAAAGAAGCGGTCGATAGCATCAGAGAAGCTACGCTTGCGCATTTCTCGCATATATTCGGCCAGATAGTCGGTGATCAGACCGTAGTTATTGGTAAAAAATTCAGGCCGCATCTTAGGAATATCCCAGCCTGGAATATAGGCATGGAAACGGTCAAAAAAGGCTGTATCGATCATCGCTTCCGGGAAAGTTGCCAGCAGGTGACTGGTTTTGACTAACGTTTCTACGCTTTGGTTTATGTTGCCGACAAATACCATGGATGCTTTGGCTTCGATAGAATCACGGCCACGGGAAAAAGAGCCCGATGCCATGTAATCCTTCATGATCTGGACACCATCTTTATCCTTGAAGGTAATACCAGCCACTTCGTCAAAAGCTACCACATCCCACATGCCTACCAGCCCAACCTGCCGGGAACTCATGTTGTAAAACAGATTGGCGACTGTCGTCTGGCCACCTGAGACTAATAATGAATTAGGCGAGCACTCTTTATAGACGTGGCTTTTACCGGTACCACGTGGGCCGAGTTCGCAGACGTTATAATTGTTCTCAACAAAGGGGATCATCCGCGTCAACAGGTGCCATTTCACCCGTTGCTTCAGATTGGTTGGCTCCATGCCGATAGAGCGGATGAGGGTATCCAGCCATTGGTCTGTTGAGAAATTAGCCCGGGCGGCAAAAAGCTCTTCCATATCCATGGAGGGCATCTGGATCGGCTTAAGGTTGAAAATTGAGAAGGGCGAAATTCTTTGCCCTTCTTCATAAAAATAGTTAAGAGTAACGATACACCAGATCCCCCCGGTGAGCAGCTTCTCGTTAGCTTTAACAATGCTGGCGGGGATCACGGCATCTTTGATACCGAGGTTAGAAAGCTGAGCCTCGTAAACATCTTTCTTCTGGTTGAGCTTTACTCCGATCTTATCGATCACTTTAAAGCTACCACGCTCACGAATCAGAGATTTTACTTTCTCAGCCTCATCCGGGCGAACATAGTTCTCAGCGAGGATTTTTTTGACGTTTTCCAGACCTTCGCGTACCACTTCATCATCGTCTGAAGCACAGTACATACCGAGCAGATATTCCAGTACATAGACAGGGACATTAGCCCCTTCTTTTAGCTGTTTGGTCAAATCCTTACGGACAACTTTACCCTTAAAGTAACGATTCAGACGGGCATCAAGATCCATGCTGGCATGCTGAGATAACTCATCGTCAATGCTGAGCATAGAAGCCTCATCAACAGTAGTTCCGCTCGGCTGGGCAAGCTTCTCCGTGTAAACGTCCATCTGCTGGATGACTACATTGTTCGTGATATGTGTGACATTCACCGCTGGCTCTTGTGCGGTTTCCTTTCCTACAAACTCACCTTCAGTAGGATTTATCTCATCATGTGGCATCTGGTATTGCTCCCGGGTACTGATTAGCTGGCACCCAACATTAGAATTTACTTATCACATCCGCAGGATCGCTATTTTGCGAGCCATTAAAAACCGAATTCATCCTGGATTGCCAAATCAATAGTGACTGGATAGCGTGCCATTTCAATACCATCCTCATCATCAACGAGCAGCAATTGATACTGCGCCTTGCGGTCAAATTGAGCACCGGTCAGTTTTAAACGTACGTCTTGCTGGCGCTGATCCAGATTACTTGAGTTCGCTTCAAAGAGTAGCTTCTCAATAGCTGACACGGTTTGTTCTGAACTATCTACCACCGAGAAACGAACCATTCTTGATTTATGACGTTCATCGACGGCATCGGTCTGCAGGAAGCGGATTTTATCGATCACATTTACCAGCTTAATGGGTTGGTATGCCGGAACTATGTCGACTTTGGTTTTTTCATGCAGAGTTTGTTTCTTGCCACGCAGCTCTTGTACTTCAAGTATTGGAACACAGACCTCTTGCAACATTGCACCACCATGGACGAAGCGGGCTCCACCAACAAAATGGAAACGGCTCACTCCTTTCGGAAGCCAGAATTCCACATCAGAGTTACCACCAACAATATTAAGCAACTGACCATGCCAGACATCTTCGTTTGTTGGTAAATTGCGACCAAGGAGATAGCGTTTTGAAGCTTCCAGAGTTCCAGATGGTTCGTGTTTCAGAGGCGATTTTACCCCGTTTTCAACTGAGGCCTGTTGAAATAAGAATCCATGATCGGCTGTGATAACTACGCGAGTAACGCCAAACCCATTGATAATTTTGTTGATGAGTCCATTCAGTTCGTCTATAGCCTGGCGGGCATGAATGAATGTCTTGAGCTCACTTTTCTGAGATTCACTCTGAGCATCGATGACATCGTGATAGACGTAGATTACCTTTGCGTCACCAACCGCCTCGTTAGCTTCTGCCCGGGTCCAGCTCAGCAGACTTTTGGCCGAAATCGCTATACCACCTACCTTACTTAGAATAGTACTGCGATTTTCTAAACCTGCGCTGCTCTGTCCATCTACTAATACTGTTGAGTTGGTAGCGGCATAGTCAAGTTGCTGATGAGGGAGTAAGGCGGCCATGCCAAGTTGCGTGTAGCTAGGTAGTACCCCGAGCTGACTCTTGAGCTGCGCAGAGAAGCGCTTGGCTTCATTTATCTGTCCATGGAGCTCATGAGCAACTTCATAGCGTAAAGCATCACTGATAATAACAAACTGGCGCTTGACGCCGCTCTGGGTAAAGCGTTGTTTGATGACCGTATCATAGAAGCGATGCTGAGAAGGGAGGCCAAGTTGCCAGTTATCAAGCAACTGCTCTTTAGCTAACAAGCCATCCCATGTTAGCCCCAGTTGGTATAGATACCAGTTCACATACAGATCTTCGATTTTACTGGCCAGTACCGCCAGTATTTCTACCGATTGTCCTTGCAGGTGCAATAGTGCTTCATTAAACAGGCGATAGGCTGCATCAAACTGGAACAACTCATCTTCATAGGCAAGATACATTTCTTGCGCCGAAGAGTAATGAAAACCATCCGGCTTCGAACGGCGTAGTTCTAGCAACAATTCAGCTTGCTGCAGCGCCTGGTAAATATAAGCATATTTAGGTACAGTTCTGGACCAGAACCCATGTCGACGACGAGAGATTAGTTGTGCAAACTCTACTCGATTCAGTTTCAAGTCACCGTTGTTTAATCCAGATATCAGCTCACGGATCAAACCTTGTTCGACCGCTTCAAAGCCTTCGACTTCTCCCCAGAGCCAGATATCTTGCGCTGTCAGGCGTGAAGCAAGTTCGAGTTGATCCGCTACCTGTGCAGAGATGTCGGCAAAATTGCTGCTGTACTGATTAGAATCACGCCAACCAGATAGCAGAGCCATAGCATTCGCACGTCCGGTGGGAGTGGCTAATAGTTGTGACTGTAGCCAGACAGGGCGCTCTTTGGTATCAAGCTGTTCGTAGCATTCACTTACCAGTAACTTACGAATCAGTTCGCGTAGTGACGGTTCTGTCCCTTCAGCTATATGGTATCCATATTCACGGTTCATTAAATGCCAAAATCCAGGCAGCAATCCATGCTGTTCTAGCGGAACAAGAGCGGTTTCAGCATTCTCAAGTAACCGATCGCCAATGCTTTTCATTATTTCGGCAATCTGAGCATGACAGGCCAACACGACACTTATCATCTTCATATCAAGTGATAGCGGATCTTCTATGCCGCCACGGCCGTCCAGGCGACGTTTAAAGGCTGCAGTACGCTCTTTGTTGGCGAAAAAGCTTTTACGTAACGCGATGTGGTCGCGCAGCGCCATATTGGCGAGACCGAGGTCATTAAGCAGAATTGAGGCTGCATCAGCATAAAACGTGGTGCTATAACGACGTATATCGAGCAACCAGTCTTTAGCTGGTGACGGTTCTGAACTGGGCCAATAGAGAAGGAACCCATGTGTGGGTTCATCGATTTCAATGCGTTTGCGAGTTTGAAGCTGTGACTGCTCTGCCATATTGAGCACTGTTACTGGCAACCCGTTCCACAGTATGGCGAGCTCTGTAAGCTGTGCAGAAAAGCTCTGTTCTGGGTCGTGCCAGAAAACAATCCGATCTGCGGTGAATTTGTTGTTAAGCCCGGTTTGAAGCTGAGTGATATCCATCAGTACGTCTCGGAATAATTAAGCCATCAGCACCATGGCTGTGAATCGGCGGTAGCGTGTAATGTTGAAGATGATTATACCAACTCTGAACGTTGATTAGTGACTGAATCCCACATGCTAAAGATTCGATAGCTAACCTAACTGATTTGTACAAGGGGATAGTGAGAACAAAGCTATAAAGCGGAGACACTAGTGTCTCTGCTTTATCTTTTTGAACTTACTCGACTTTATCGCCAGTAATAGCTTTCACTTCAGCTAATAAAGTACCGAACTTTCCGTAGTTGATCTTAACACCATCGTCGAGATCGAGCTGGATCTTCATATCAGCATAGTGTTTGAGCTGGTCGTCAAAAGAACGCAGCTCGGTAAGCTGTCTGGTCAGGCTATCAATCTCTTTACCGATGAGTTTGGCTTCGGCTGTTTCTGCTTCATTCTGTAGCAGACGGAGACGCTCAATACGGCTATCCATTTGGCCGAGCAGGGGTGTGACATACTCAGTGCGCATGCGCGGGAGAGTTGTTTCATTGTAGCGATGCAAATAGACCAAGCATTCAAAGGCTTTCTCTTTGCCAGAACTGAATAGCCAGTAAATCGGGCGTTTTTTGTAGGTCTTCAAATGATCTTTAAAGAACTGAGTCGAGAGGTAGCGGCGAATAGTCTCACGGGAGGTTTCACCTCCTTTTTTCACCGGTTTGATCGCGGCTAGGTTCAGGCTGGTGGCAATAAATTTTAGATTCTCTTCCAGATGATCAGCACCCCAGACAGTGCGGACAAACTCTTCAACCCGAGTGGCAATGTCATCTTCAAACCAAGCTTTTATGGTTATTGGTAGAATACCATCGCTGTCGGCTGGGAAGCGGGCATAAACACCTTCTTCGACTAGTGTTTTAAAACCTTTGTTACCGGCATTAGCATAAACTAACCCTTCACTATTAAGGGAGTAACGGCCCATCATGCAACCGATGATGTAGGAAATTAGCTCGGCGAGGGTGTCGGATTGTAGGCGCTGCTCGCGTTCTTCATCGGTTAAGTTTCCACCGTAACGATAATAAGGGTTACAGTTGAGAGTAATTTCCGAGAGCGGAACTTCTGGGGTCAATTCATCCTGCAGGTCATAGGCATCGATAAATATATGGTTATTCTCCTCTTCAAGGCGCTGCATTTCTAGGGTTATATTTTGCCATTCTTTTCGAAGATCTTGATAACTAGCTTTGAGTAAGAGCTTGTTGCAATCTAAATGAGATAAGAAGGGACTGTAAAACTCCCAAGACCCTTCATAGGAATCCCAGTCTTTTTTAGCAATGGATATACATTTTTTAACATTATTCTCTAAGTCCAAAACATTCCAGTCAAAATTCAATATAGGTAGTGCAGAAATATGGCCACTTTGAAAGTCTAAAGTGGGAGCCATAAATTTTAAAAACGTTAATGTTAACTTACTGTTTAAAAACCCTGCAACAGAATAAAAAGGCAGTTTCTCTGGAAATAGGCATGGCCCCGTAGATTCAAAAATACTACCTTCAGGGAAAAATCTAAACGCAGTATTACTGCTAGAGATTCTTGTCCATGACAGGCCAGAACGGAAATAATTGTGCGAGTTCCTCAAGTTAGAACCAGAAAATTCTTTCAATTCTTTTCCATCATTAGCCCAATTAATAACAAAGTCATTATTTCCATACCACTTTCGAAACGGACCTCCTTTTTGACATGGAACCCACTTTTGTGTTGAATTTGAGGTTTCATACCACATTCTTAAAAATCTGTTATTGTCACCAGTGTCTAGGCCTTTACCAATATCTGAGTAAGTTGACAGGGGGTTTCCTTTACTAAAAATATTTGTAATTTTCGGGCTAACCCAATATGCAATCGGGTTCCCTGGAATTTTACTAAAATCTGCAATTGATGCACGATAAAAGTATCCACCCAAATTTTTAATTTCTTGTTGGCTCATTATGAGTCTCCTTTCGGTAATTCTTTTCTGCTATATGCCATATCCTGAGCAAATCCGTCCGGAACGGGCTTAAAGGGTTTTCTTGGTGAACGGTGGCTGGACTGGAATTGGCGTAAGGCCGTTACATCAATTTCCCCCGTGATGCAGTAATCGTGATTCCCCCCTTTCACACGCATTAAGTCGCGTTGGTAGCGTTCTTTGTAAGGTGCACGAATACGGCTATCTCCATAAAGGCGATTATTACACTGGATGATGTAGGCATGGATATCAAGTGCAGCGGACTCCACCAATGCATTAAACGTGTCGGTATCAGGGTTCCATTCTGGTACAAATAACGCATCGACTTTACCGCGCAGATCGGCCCGGTAGCGAATATTGGTCAATTCACTGCAGATCATCAACGCAAAACGAAAATCGCCATGTTGCACAACCGGGGGTTGCGTCCATTGTGTTGCAGGACTTAATTCAAGACCTGCAAGTTGGAACAGTTCTTGTTCTTCATGTAATGCAGGTCGCTGCTTATCTTGTCGGTAGAGCATCAGAGATGGGAAGCCCAGACCATCATGGCTCAGCGAGGCCCAAACCTGATTGCGTACGCGCTTTTTCGGAGCATGCAGATATTCCACACCACTGATAAATGAAATACCACGTCCCTTAAGTTTGTGGGCTATGCGGATAAACCACTGCGGCGGTAAAGCCAGCTCCGGTAAAATGAGATATCCACTATTATCAGGTCTGGAGATCAGTTCATTGATCAGACGACTAAGTCGCTGATAACGGCGACGACTATCAGGATCGGGTTTGTTCATCACCGCTGCGACAAAACTCGGCCCACTAGTTTCCCAACTAGAAACCGCGATTGTATGCTTAGGTTTAGGTTCGCCATCAGGGATCTGAAGTATTCTCTTACCTTTATCCCAATGCGGCATTTTGTGCTCAGTCAGCTCAAAACCGCGTAGAGCCTGCATCACCTGGCTCAGCTTAGCGCAGTGAAGCGAATTAAACGGGTCTGGTGCTATCAAATACAACTCATTAAGGCTAAAAGGGCGAGTAGCAAAATTTAAACCTGCTGGGATCCCTCTTTTAAATTTGAGCCAATGGACGAGAATACGGATACCTTCCACTGTGTCGCCATGAAGTAACTCATGTGCATCTGAGGTGATTAATTTGCTACGTGCAATGATACCTCGCTGACTCACCATCTCTTTGGGCAGGCCGATGAAGCGAAGTGGAATATGCGCTAGATCGTAACTGAATAGACGGGTATGAGCTCCCTGTAAACCACTGTGGCCGACAAGTTTTAACAGACTAGATTCTAAGTGTTTTTTAAACTGTAAAGTATTACGGAATTCATCCCAAGCATTCTTTCCTTCAGCAGATAGCTTGTGTGGGAAAGATGAAATAATGCTTTCAGCAACAGCATCGAAAAGAGTTTTCCACCACTCATGTTCTTGATATTGAAGAGAAGACTGCAGAGCCTTAATCGATATAGTACAATGATCTTTGATCGTTTCCGTTAGCTTATTAAGCGCCTTAATCATTTTCCCAAGATAGCTAAAATCTTCACAAGCGACAGCCATGCGAATGATACGTGGCAGGTATTGAGCCAGTTCGAAGAATTTTATCGGCGTAAGCAAATGACCTGTTACCGCATTAAAAAAAGCATGGCGGTGTTCTTTCCAAGAATCAGGCGGAAGATCGCGCTCATAAGCTTCATAGTCACGCAGATTGAGAGCGAAGCTGGCGCGATGCAGTGTCAAAGCATCAGCTTTACGCAGATTATCGGCTTGTTCACCAATATGACTGGTTGCTTTAAGCAGATCGGTTGCCACTGAGTCAGCTAAATCAGGAAGGTTAGGTAACGAGCGCCATTCGCTTGCTCGTTGATTAATTTGCTCAGTGATAGCATTGATTAAAGCGATACCAGCCGCGCCAGAAAGAACGAATAATTTATTTTTGTTGTTTGTAAACACGATACGACTGGAGCATGTTTCAAGGTAATCAGGCTTGAAAAGAATAGCCTGTTCTTTTGAGTTATCAGAATGTTCCCACTTAAATAACTCTTTGCCGCCATCCCGATTAAAGATCCAATCCCAGAACTGATGCGTATTTTTTATCTTACTGGTATTTTCCATCACCAACAGGATGTCATCCACATAGCGACCATAGTAGAGTGGAACAACCTGCTGTTCGATAAACTGATCGAGCTTAAAGAGTGCTGCATTGGCAACAACAGCAGAGGCTGGCAAACCAACGGGTAAGCCTTTTCCGAGTGGTGTCAATTTTGCCCAGACTTCCAGTGCAGTAATAAACAATTGGTTCAGTTTCGTCTGACTCTGATCCAATTCGACGCCGATCAGTTGTAAAAAGTCAGGATCTTGCATAAAGCCAGGATTTAATTGATGGAAAAAACTGCTCACATCAGCTGTAAGAGCTAAGACCTCTTTTTTATCTTGCAGTGCTGAACGCATAGCGTTGATGCCGCCATCACGCCAGTCGCGAAAAGGTTTGAGGTAAGGGGTAAATGATCCCAGTGCTAGTTCGTTAATTTGATCATGGCGATTACGGCGTAATCGGCTGCCATGGACATTGCTACTGAGTTTTTTATCGAAAAGCGAACCCACCTTGAGCATCCAAAGAGCTGAAAGGACATGGAAGTCCAAACTGCAGCAGGCCATCAAACGAAATTCTGCTGTGACTTCTTTTCCATTTTCTATTATCTTCTGCCATTCATCATCAGGTGATGCGAAAATTAGTCCTGTGCTGTCATCTGTTTTCTCCGTTTTAATGGCTTTTGTGACCAGAGACCAACCTCCTAGAAAATCTGGGTTGTGTATCCAATCTTGAGCTTCTCCATTGATTCGTTCTTGCAAATCAGTAAGGTTAACCTGCAGCTTATCCTCGTAGTCAGCAATGGCAAATAGCGACGGAGTCGTTGAGTAATAGAGGTCTACTTTAGCCTTACGATAGGCGAGTCCTAGATCTTCTAATGTGAAACTCATACCGCGGCTCCTTTCCCTGTTTTTGTTTTGCTACTGCTTTTTGTTTTTTTCAGATTTTTAGCTGCATCAGCAAAGCACCAGAAGTCAGTCTTTTTCATCTGACAGATGAGTTTGAGCTGGTTTTTATAACGATGTTCAATGCGGTACCAGATCGGTTTTCCTTCAATTCGCTCAATATCGGCGTGAGCAGCCGCATTACGCAAGTGGTAAAAAATACTCTTTAAAATGTTACCCTTCGCGTTATGAAACCAGATCAGATTTTGCTTGTTATCTGCAGTAGGTAGGGTTGATGTCGCCAGTTCTTTTTCAGTCGAGAAAGGCTGGATTTGTAGACTAAGTCCACTCTTTAACTTGCGATATCCTTTAACCTGAGTTGATAACAGCTCAGATGTTAGCCCCTGGTGCTGCTCGTAATAGAGCACCAATTTTTCACAGATATCGGCTAACTCGGCGCGAGTCAATTTGCTAGGGTTAGAATTAAACATTATCTGCTTAAGTCCTACTTCTTTAAGCAATAGTTGCTTTAAACATGGCTGCTTTTTCTGCTTCAGAGTTGCCATCCACTAAACGGAGATAAGCGCCCTGATAGCTTGAAAGGTGAAAATTCCCTAATACGAATGCAGTAGTTGAGACGACTTCTCCACCGATACTGTCAAATCCTCTTGCCCCAAGATGGGCCATACTCAGGATAGTATGTTGATTCAAAATTCGGGTACGCAATGACTCGTATGAAGAGAGGAACATCCAGCTTTGCATGGTTATCATCGCTACTACACCTGACTCTTTGGTTAAATTCAGATTTCGCTCTATAAAAATGGCAAATAGATCTGACTTGCTATTAGGGAACTGCTTCTTAGCGAACTCTTTCAGGTCCGCATTCATCCCCTTACTGCCCATGTATGGTGGATTCGCGATCACCGCATCATAGCGTTTAGCTAGTAGTCGAGCTTGTGCTAGCAGCGGCAATAGTTTCTTAGATTCAGGTCGTTGCATATTATCGCCATTTTTGCTGAGTTCCTGAATCGTGGTATAGAGCTCCTCAATAGCTGAGGCTTGCTCAGTAGATATACTAATTAAGGAACCCAGTGTTTTTGCATTCAGAAAACGCTGATGCAGGTCTTTTAGAAGCGTCAGACGGGGGGCATCTGTAGCTTGAGCTATTGTAAGTAGATCTTGAGTCTGGCCATGCTGTGCATCAGCATTGAGATTAAGTGCTTGCCAGATTTTCTGAATGTTGAGGTGTCGACTTTCCTGTAGGGAGTAAACATTCAGGTCAATACCACAACCATTGTTACGAGAAAACAGACGACGATCATCCTGACGGGCACGCATTAGCAAAGCAAAACCCGCCAGCTGTGCAGCTCGGTCGTCGATATCGAGGCCAAATAGGTTATTCTTAAGGATTAGCTCCGGGATCTCGCGGCTCCTATAACCGCGTTCTTCATAAATGCGATAGAGCACATTATAGGCTTCTACCAGAATATGGCCGGATCCACAGGCTGGATCGAGTACGCGTATCGATTCAGGTTCGATGCTGGCGGTTGTAAGTCCAGCCAGTTGCGCCACTACCTCGGAAGCCTGTTCGCCTTGGTCGATATAGTAGGGCATTGCGATTTTTAGTGTGGACTCAGGATAGGTTTGAAGCCAGTGACGTCCCACCGAGTTTTGCACCAGATATTGTACGATCCAGTTAGGCGTGAATAGCTGGGTAGCGGCGGGAATATCTGCGGATTTGACCACCTTACCGATGACCTGATCTTTTTTCTCGCTGATATAGAATTGGTAAAGCCAGCCGATAACCTCTACTTGCCGCCAGTCAGGTTCCGGGATCTCATCTACCAGATCACGCCAGAAGGCATCGGTACGGATAAGGCCGGTGGGTAAAAGCAGTTCAGTTTCATCATCGATGGCTTCAAACAAAAATGGCATTGCCTGGTGCAGCCTGTGGCACTGACCGAGAAGCAGCTCACGAAAGAGAGTCTCCTGCTCATTACCTGCTAGTAACAAGTCCAACAGAGCGGGCTTATCCAGAGCGACACCTTCAGCTATCAGGGAATCGATCACCTCAGGGGCACGATCCAACACCTCAAAGCCCTGTGGCTGAGACGGGTGTGATAGCAGACGCACACCGTGTTCTAAATATCCCTCTTCGCTTTTCAGCTCCATAAAGCGGATGGCACAGAAGCGGTTAAACCAGGTGTATGCCATATGTTCTATTAGGGTTTCATAACCATCGTTTGCCAGGCGTTGCTGCAGGCGCTTGAGGGCAGAGGCACTGCTAGCAGGATGGGTAAAACCAGAGACCTGCAAAACTTCACCGCTAATCACCGGCTCAGCATGGCTTTTGGCAGTAATACCAAATTCAGCAGCACGTGCTTTGATAGCTGTAATAAATGCTGTACGAGCCCGAGGGGCTATTTTTTTTAGATTGGCTGTGTTCATGAAGGCTCACAAATTGGTTTATCAGGGCGATATTCCGCCCTTCAGAATGCATTGCCAGATGGTTGAACCCACCTGAAACAGAAATTATGCCGTAAGAGGCTCACTCAGAATGTGATGCAAACGCGCCAATAATATTTCACGGCGCTGTTGATAGAATCCCTCAAAGTCAACCACAGTCTCGGGAAGTGAGTCGATTGCCTGTAAGTGAAGATGATTAGCACGGGCGGTTGGCTCTGGCCACATCACTTCGTACCATTCATGCGGTAACTTCTCACGCTTTTCATTGTTCTGGCTTCCTTCTAACAATTGAAGGTTAGGTAGTCGGTTAGCCATGGCTATCCACTTTTCAACCTGTGTTTCATCGGTCACCCCTGCTTTTTTCAATTGGCTTTTGGTAAAGCGGGCTTTAGGGAATATGTGATCTACATGGAAGTGATGGGAGAAGTCATGCCCCGGAAAGAGTAGAGATAGCAAGGCAAAAGTGCGGCGATTGCCATAATCGAGTTCGGCCAAAGACTGTAACTCTTCTTCTTCAAAGCGTAAGCTCTTGCCGCGTTCCGTCATCGCGATGGAAATTTCTGCTAATGGAAACTCTTGCTGACCATGTTCCTTGATCTTGCTGCGTAAGCTAGTCAGAAGCGTGTCAAGGCCACTACCCCAGATACCGGATTGTTTGAGGATGGAGCGTATCAGCCAACCTCTGAGTCCCTGCCGATCGGCTGCATATTCGCTACGTGACAGGTAGCTGTTATCTAGAGCCCTGTGGTAGAGATAATAGGCTATTGGGAGAAGGGCACTGTCTGCTCCCAAGTTGTAACTGTTGAAGCCGAAACTGCTGAGTAGATTGACTGCAAGAAGTAAAGCTTTACGGATGTGTTCCCAATTATCTTCCAGCTTGCACATGTTCTCTTTGCTAAAGTTCTCGACTTTAAACCCAACGCTGCCGATATCACTAAGCATCAAGCCTGCTTTGAGCACCAGGTCTTTGCTAAAGGAAAAGCCATTACCTATCTGGTTCATTTCATCGACTAGCTTGTGAATTTCATCACGCGCATCCAGAGTGCTCCATTGCGTTACAGCGATGGAGAGCAGTAGATCTGAATAGGAGAGTGTTGTTCCTCCGCTATTCATACGGATAAAGATATTGAGAACCTTGGATAGCTCCTGACCTTCTTCCAGGTAGTAACTGATCAAAGGTTTATTGTGAATGATGTCATGAAAACGGGAAATAACTTTACCTGCTGCTGGTTTGCATTCATCAGGCATTTTAATTTCCATGACTGACATCATTACGTCATAGGCATTCATACCGAGAATACGGGAGACTAAAAACCAGTGGTGTTGGTCATCGTTGTGGCTTGCCTCATCCTCACTTAAGAACTCGAACTCATAACGAGTTCCGCTGTCAGGGTCTGTGCATTCAAAAAGGTTGAGATAGAGACGACGTTCGATAAAGGCGTCTGCACTGGACCACCATTTGCCCTGAGTTTTCCAACTATAGGAACCACGTAACCCGATATTTAGTGCCGTCATTCGCTGCTGGCCATCAAGCACCGCGATGCGATCATTTTCACCGATGATATCTAGTTTTTTACAGTGGACTTGATCACGCTGGTGGTAGTCACGCATAAAATCATAAAATTGATATTGGCGCAGATTCTCAGTTTTAATTTTCCAAAACAGGAAGGTACCAAACGGGTAGCCTTGTAGTAGAGAGTCAAACAGTTGGCAGATTTGATCTGGCCGCCAGACAAATTCTCTCTGGATTGCAGGCAAAATATATTCATGCTGTTCAATTTTGTTCAGCAGCGTTTCGATGGTGCCACCGGTTTGGTACATGTTTTATTTCTTCCTGTATGGTTATATTCGAGCACTCTTTATAGCCCAGCCCCTTTTAATGAGAAAAAGGGCTGAGGGTTTTACATCCTTGATTTAGGGCGCACTCTTATTTAATCCGCACTCGTTTACCCTGGCCTATCGCCTGTTGCAAACGGCTGCGAAGGGTCGCGAGGTAGGTGTCGATATCTTGCTCCGTTTCTATAAAGATGTGACTTGCACCGAGTAATTCAGCGGGTGAAACCAGTTCAATAGGTTTAGGTATTGGTTTGTGGCTAACTACTGTCGCAGCGGAGTTATACGCAGTGGTAGTTGGCGAGCCTGATGGTTCAGGTTCGCGCAAAGTACCCGCATTGCTATTGGGCTGTTCAGCCGCTTTTTTCCGAGCTGCGGCTTGCTCCGCTTCCTGGCGAGCTTGAAGTTCGGCGCTGTAGCGGTTGATCAGCTCTAATACCTTATCTTCTTCATCATCAGCCTCTTGTTGCAGGCTGACAATCTCATGCAAAGATAAGCTGTTACTGACCCGTTCTTTTAACAGGTTAAAGGGACGCATTGCCTGGTTCTGTAACTCAGCCGGTAAGTCAGCAACCAGCGGAGCAACACCTTGCTGGGTTGCATTGATCGCCTCCAAAGCTGCGGTACGTTTCTGCTCTACCAGTTGCAGGTTAATGGCGATGAGTTGATCAATTAACGATCCCACCTGGCGCAGTTTGCTGTACGGGTATTTATCATCGTAGATAGCCTGCAGTGCTGCTAGTGCTTTAGCCGCTTCTGGGTTTTGCTCTAGTGCATGGCGATTGGATTTAAATTGATCGTTGAGGGCGCGACGCAACTGTTGCCAGATATCAAACTGACGAGTGAAAAACTCCTCGACTTCTTCAAAATCTTCGGCAAAATCCTGCCATTCTTTGCTTTGCTGGCAAAGTCCATCGATCAGGGCATAACTGTTGTTACCCTGCTCAAGCAGGCTGGCGATCAATCGACTGCCGATAAGCAGGGTGCTTTTGCCAGGGCAATTCCCATCTTTTGCTTTAAAATCAAATTCTTTAATTAACCGCTGCCACTCGACTAGTACGTCAAGAAGCTTATTCGCCAGCTCTTTTTCGTTGCTCTCGAAGGGTTTATTAAAAATATCTTTCGCTAGTTTAGCCGCTTTGGCGACTTGCTGTTCGGTATGCTGACGTACTCGGCGAATACGCAGTGTGCTGTGGCTACGTACCGAGATAAAATGTTCGTAGCTGCGTTTGAGGGGCAAATCGCCATTCGGTGTAGATAGTGCAGCCTTACCAAGCAAGACCAGATGAGTCACCTGCAGCATTACTTCGTCACGGTTCCAGCCAAAAGGACGAGCACTGAATCGCTCTAACAACTCTTTAAGATAGACCGGCTGATTTTTTTCATCTGCGACATTTAAAAAGAGTTCAATCTCCTTTTTTGCAGCAGCATTGGGGTCTTGTTCACCGAGATTAACATTTAGTTGTGCCATGTCATCGGCCATGATCACCGACTTCAGGCCTTGCACCGGGTTGTTACCACAGCTTTGTAGTAAAGAGAGCTTTTGGAATGAGTTTTCGATTATGTAGGCACAAGCTTCATCTAGCATATTGCTGACACTAGTCGATTTACTTTGCAACTCATTACCGAGTGCGAAGATCTGCGCTTGTTTCACCAGCTCATCAAATAGCACTTTCAGGCGGCTGCGACGTTGGGTATTTTCGAGTGCTTTTTCTGCCAGCAATTTCTCTTGCTCAGGTCGTTTACCCCGAATCCCTGACAGGAATTTCTCGGTCTTCAGCCACGTATCAAATTCAGCCCAGATCCGCTTCTCACTCGACAGGCGTACCAGAATACAGCCATTCCCTTCTTGGCTCAGTGCCTTGTAGGATTGTTCGTTATAACTGTCAAAATTGGCATCCAGTGGGGAAATGACTTTGAGAACCAGATCTGTTTGTTGGCTGCCGTCTATAGAGTGGCCGTTACAAAAGCGAGTCAGAGGGTAATCCTGCTTGTTTACCGGGTAGCGATACTGTCGGCGATTGCCCATTACCTCTTCAAACACCAACCGGGCCAGTTGCCGGTTCTCTTCAGTTGCTTCAACCTGAGTGTGTTTGATCTCCTGCTCGACTTCTTTTTCTTCGTTAGTCAGGAATACGTATTCATCACCATTTCTGACAATCAATAGCTGGTTTTCAAGACGCTGTAGACTGGCTTCGATTCGGCTTTTCAGTGCCACTTTATCGGTATCTATTTCTTCAATAGAGAGAGTGACCAGATTATCAATAGTGGATTTTACCAGATCGACATAGCGGATCAAAAACAGCGATTTAAGAATATTAATGTCGTAAGGATCGAGGCTTGCTTTCTCAGCCGCTTGTTCGAAGATGCGTTTAACGTTGGTATCGAGGAAGGATTCGATTGCCGGATAAAAGGCATGGAAAGGCACCAATACACCGATCTCTTTGTTCATCTGCTGGCGTGCAGCATTCTGGAATGCATCCAGCAGAGAACGTTCACCACGGGAGAGATGTTTACCCGTAGCCCCCACTTTGCGGATCGCTTCGAATACCTTTTGTACCAGCAGATACTGATAGGGAATAAAAGGGTAGTGATCGACAAACTCGACATTATCACTATAGTTAGCAAGCTCAGCTGTAGTGCTGGTATCAAAGGTTAACTGGTTGCGAAGGATGTCACCTTTTTGACTGAACAATTCTGCCAGGCAGTTTTTGGCTTCTTCGCTTTTTTCGAGCAGACGTTTCTGTATCACCTCATTGGTATTGGACGAGGAGAGGGAAATCCTTGTGTGAAAACGACCTTGGATCTTGGAGAAGTCCTGGCCTTTTCTGGCACTAAGATCCCCCAGTACGGCATCGATATCTTCTTGTGAAGTGACGATCACCCAAGCTCTGCCCCCACAAGCGGTACCGATATTTTCTGTTATCGTTTGCAGTTTGAGCATCATCTGGGTGTTGTTGCCGATAAACTGTCCGACCTCATCCACCAGAAAGATCATGCGTTTACTGTCGCCAGATGGATCGCTGCGATCGAGATACTCCCGCACCCATTTACAGAAGTTGGCAATGTCGAGAGTAAACATGGATTCGAGATTTTCCATACTCTGCACTGATGAGGCATCTGACTGGCCGGTAGCATAGGCCCAAGCTTTTGCCATTTCATCACGACAGAAACCATAGGCATCACGCTGTTCTTCCCAGCTTGAGCCCGTGAGTTCAGCAAATTTTGCTTTGAATGGCTCGTATTGGCCACGGGAATCTAACTCACGTTCCAGGTGTGCGATATGAGGATGGTCAGCGCAATATCCCAGGCGCTCATTGAAGACGCGCAAGAAAACTTTGAGAATGGCATCTTCTTTGTCTTCAGTATCTGCGCGGCTGTCGATATTAAAGAGAATTACTTCAGTATTGCGGTTAACTGCAGCGTGGATATCACCGTAAAGAAGGGGATCGCTGATTTTCTCTTTGAAAAACTCGATGGCAGCTTTTGTTTGGCCATTGTTAACGGCTTTGTTGTTACCGAGCAGGTAAGAGAGGATCTTTATAAAGTGAGATTTACCGGAACCGAAATAACCCGATACCCAAATCCCAATTTTACCCGCCACACTAGGATCATCTGGATGGCTGACACCAGGCAGGTAGGTCTCAAAAAAGTGACGAAGGTGGCGGTCAAGTTCACGGGTCACCACATACTCGTCAAGCTCAGTCCAGATGATTTGCTCATCCAGCTGTTCGGCTTTCACCACACCATTGATTGGGCGATCCAGTTGTTTGGTAAACAGCTCTCTTATCTGCATTAAAAATTCCGTCTCTATCATTCAGCGAGACTCTTCTGCTCGCTATAACGTGATGACTCTTTCGCGGCCAAGTTAGTGGTTTGAATTCTCTCAAAAAACAAGCTACGGCAGCAGTGTAAATTTCAGTACTTAGATGCGTGAGGCACCAGTTGGAAAGCTCTGTAATAGTTGGCTGTTGCCACTTCTGCGCTGTCCAGATCAAAAGGATAAAGTTCGAGGCCGTTGTAACTGCCCGGATAAAACAATACCAGTGGTATTGCCCCCATATGGGCATGTAATGCATTAAGCAAGCTATGACCACGTAGCAATGGCCAGCACTGGCCAAGACCTGATAGCAATACAAACTGAGGCGAGGCCGGAAGCACTTGATCAATCAGATGCCTTGCAATTCGACCTTGTTCAAGAGGCCCTTTAAGTGCTTTGGCTAACTCGTCGGTACCTTTTTTGATCTCCAGATCAAAAGCTTTATCCAGCAATTTACGATCTTGCAAAATTGCCAGTACCTCTTCGAACAGATTGAGATGAACAAAATTTAGCCCCTGCCGAGACAGGCGAGGCAAAGTCAATCTCAAATATTCCCGTACGGTTAGTTCAAACTGAGGTGGGTAATCAAAGATATAAAAACCGATCTCACCACCGAGCTCTTGGTTTTTCAGGAAGCCTTCACTTTTTAGCCGGTCTTCGATTTGTTCGAGACGAGCTGACAATTGCGGCTTACTGTCCAGTTTCGCTCTCATCTGACGGACTCCATTACATCGTAGACTTTTTGGCAGTCGAGACTACTTGCCCACTCTCTTATCTGGGGTTGTAGATAGACATTTTTCAACCTTCTACTGCGGCCTGATTCCAGATACCCGCTATCTGCGAGGATCTTAAATACATTGTTGCCCATTTTCTGGATTGAGCTTTCGGAATATTGATCTAAGCCGATGACGGCACGTTGGCGGGATAGAATAAATTCCTGCCAGTCTTCGCTTCGCAGTGATTCGCGAAACATCTGCCGGGCATCAGACAGTGTTGTTGCCATGAAATCGGTCAGCACTGGGGATTGGCACATTGTCGCCATTAGCAACATTTGTTTGGCTGCATCATCAGGGGCCTTTAGTAGCTCAGTCCAGAATGCCTCACCCATCGGTTGAAGTCTTTTACGCAGGGTTGAAGCCATGCGTTTAACACTGTGCACTGAGGTTTTCTGTAGCACATTGTCATTTACAATAGCATCATGCCATTGGGCCTCATTTGGTGAGGTTGTCAGCAGTTCCGCGATGACTCTGCTCTCACGCACCATCAGGCTGCCACCAATGATGTCACCCAGATATTCTTTGGCGGTCATAATGGCTCCATAGTCAGGTTTCAAAAACCCGGCTATGATACGCGAAATTGAGGCATATGATCTTATGGCAAAACACATTTTGCATTAACTATTGACCACTGTGATTTTTTCTGGTTCAGATCACAATGGTCATAATGACGGTTATGACTGTGGAGCAATTCACCATTATGACAACTCTCGTTTTTTCCTACTCTCATGCAGACGAAGCATTGCGCAATGAGCTTGAGAAGCATCTTTCACCCCTGAAGCGCATGGGCAAGATCACGACATGGCATGATCGCCGCATCGTTCCAGGACAAGAGTTCGAGAACCAAATTGACCACTACTTTTCACAGGCAGATATTATCCTGTTGCTGATTAGCAGCGATTTTATCGCTTCTGACTATTGCTATCAGGTAGAAATGACGAACGCTCTGGAGCGGCATAGGCGAGGTGAAGCGGTGGTCGTTCCGGTGATCTTGAGAGAGTGTGCCTGGCATCAGCTACCGTTCGGCAGCATTATGGCAGCGACCATTGACGGTAAACCCATCACCAGATTTGCCAGCCATGATGAAGGTTATGTTCAGGTTGTCGATGCTGTTTCCCGAGCTATTGCCCATATGGAGGTGAAAAAGCCACAGCAGAATTTACATACTGCTTCTCCAGTTCTGGCGAGTCCGATGTTACAGGCTAAGGATACAGTTTTCACTCCGCGCTCCTCCAATCTTTCCCTACCAAAAAGCTTTACTGACCTTGATAAAGATCGCGCCCGCCGTGAGGGTTTTGAATATGTCTCCCGCTATTTTGAAAACTCATTAGACGAACTCAAAAAACGCCATGTTGGGTTAGATGTAGATTTTCATCGTCCTGATGCAGATTCCTTCACTTGTACCGTGTATCACAATGGTAGCAAGATGGGACAATGTGGTATCTGGCGTGGCAATCAACATCATGGGATGGGAGATATCTGTTATAGCCAGGATAACGTTGTTCGAAACCGCTTTAATGAAAGCCTGAGCCTTGCTGATAATGGGCAAACTCTTGGCTTTCGTCCTATGATGGGGGGATTTAATAGTAGAAACTCAAGAGAAGAACTGCTAACGAATGATGGGATGTCAGAACACCTCTGGGAAATGTTCTTCGGTGTAATCAAACAACGCATGTCTCAATGATTAACATCGCTCAAATCGAGTTTCTGCTCTGATTTGAGCGCTAAAGCTCTAGTAATATAAGGCTTTTGAAATGCTATGCCTTATTCTTACCAGAATATTGCTACTTGGGTAGGGAAGCGTTAGGTATGTCCGTTATGAAATATTGCCCAAGAAGGGGAGTCTAGGTTTCAAAATTCCCGAGATAAAGTTATATAGCCGTTATATTTCACCGAGCATTCATCATCGTTTACGAATGCCGAAGAGATAAATTCATCACGCTTATTGTCTCTGTCCGTAAATGTGTATTTAGCCGTAACGGTCAGTACATGACCATCACGGTATATGTCGTAATAATCTTTCTCAGTAAGCTCTGGATTCTCTTTGCTATCAGCAACAGCAAGCTTCCGGGCAAAAAGTTCAGATACCGGTTTGATACTTAATATTTCAACAGCGGTTTTATTATATTGGATTGTGGTCAGGTCAATACCAAGATCGTTTTTAATACTTGCGAGAAGCATTCCTTCAAAAAAATTTCCCGGAGCTGCGCATTCACTGCCTGGCAGATCTGCTGCATGGCTTAACGATGGCGCAAATGCTATAGCCAGAAATGCCTTTTTAATCATCGTACAACCTCAAGTGTTGCCCCGATATCTTTGCTTACGAGTAACCGCGTAGCATGACCCATAATGAATCAGCCCTCCAATGCGAAACCAGGGATGCCAAGAACTATAAACCTCCTGAATGTACACGTTAGTCGGCTGTCAGAATTGACCAGAATCAAGTGATGGCGATTATATGCACAGTAAATGAGTAACAGATAAGACTGCCATCTCGTTGAGATATGTTGAAAACCAGGGTGAATAGATCGATGATCCTGCGCGGCAAGGCCGTGAGCAGCTAGGCAAGGATTTTATTTAATGTGAGGATTTTTTAATATAGATAGTTTGAAATATAAATCCATGATTTTTTTTGGTGCCATTCCCCGAGCGATTTTTATTCTTTTATTATTAATGAATTTCTCGTTTATATATTAAAATCGTTTCAGAAATCCCATATTTTAACCTGTTTAAATCTGGACTTATTTCCCTTCCTCTGATTATATATACAGGTATTTAGCGCGGCACGGATGTGCTGCAACACCTCCGCGCCGCTAATCACAATCACTATTTATAGGGAATAGTAATCATGACTGACACGCATTCTATTGCACAACTGTCTGAACCAGAAGTCTTCACGTCAAATAATCGCCAAATAACCGTTGGCTATGCGAGTCGCTATCCGGATTACCGCCGAACACCCTCCATCACTATGAAAGGGCAATGGCTGGAAGCCGCTGGTTTTACCACGGGCACGGCGGTTGAAGTGAAAGTAATGAAAGGCTGCATTGTGCTCACAGCCCAACAGCAAGAGAATGAGCTAATGCAGTCGCTACGCCAGGCATGCAAGCTGTCGGCGCGGAAACAAAAGCAGGTGCTGGAGTTTATTAAAGTCATTGCCGGTAAACAGAAAGCTGCCTGAATGGAAAACCGCTCCTGATACAGCATCGGGGGCGGTTAAATACCGGAAACCCGCTATCCCATTTTCCCAACTAACACATTCACCCACCGATCGTTTCTTTCCCTTCGCTGATCTTCACTCATCCACTCCTGCATTACCCTCAGCTCATTAACCCCATTCCCCCTCAACATCCCCGCAATCTCCCCCTCGCGCATATCCGTAAACGCCCGACCATTATCTTCCCGCTCACCCTGACCATACTTAAAGGACGCATACAGCACGCCGCCAGCCTTCAATGCCTGCGCCAGCCGCCTGAACACCTCCGGCAGCTCCGGCAGCGGCACATGCAGCAGCGAGGCGCAGCACCAGATCCCGTCATAGCGCGCAACCGCATTCAGCTCCTGAAACCGCATCACCTTAACCGGCAAGCCGCTATGCTGACTCGCCAGCACAGCCAGTTCCGGCGAGGCATCAAACGCCTCAACCTGAAATCCCTGTTCAACAAAGGCCTTAGCATCGCGTCCTGAACCGCAACCGGCATCCAGAACAGAGCCGTGCGCAGGAAGCAGGGCAGTGAAACGATCGCGGATCTCTGCCATATCAACCGCGACCGTGCTCTCGAAGAACTGCTGCGCGTTGCGCTGATAGTAGCGTTGCGTACTCAAAATAAGGCGTCTCCACAAACCTGAGGCTGCCAGATATGGAACAACACGCTGCGCGCCGCCTGCCAGCCTGATGCCAGAAAGCTGCGCCGCATCGCTTCACTGTTGCCAGTCTGCTGAATCAGCGTCTCGCGCAGCGGCAGATGGCTGTTAATAAAATACTCGTTGCGCTTATGCAACCGTTCCAGCAGTAACTGCGACGGGATATGGGCGAACTTGCCTTCCTTGCCGCGATTACAGCTCTGACACGCCAGCACCAGATTCCAGACGCCGTTGAGGTTCGGCACCTGGTCACGCGCCGCCCAGGGAATAAAGTGATCGACATCGGTGAGATCCACGTGGCCGCGCTCAAGGCTGACCGGCCGATAGCAGTAAAAGCAGCGTCCTTTCTGGTAGCCGTTCAGGCTGTTGCGACAGCTGGTGATATCGACGCGTCGCTCGCGCTGGCGCGTAAACAGAACCTGCTGCTCGCTGTCATACTCCACCGCCACCAGATTACGTGACACGCCCATCGACCAGGCCTGTTCGACCAGCCGCCAGCGCGCATCGGTTTCATGGATGAGGTTCTGGAACTGCTGGGTCTCAGTCAGCTTAAAGAACGCCTCGGTAAGCCGGATACCTTTTTGCGTTTTACGTTCATCGAGAAAAAAGCGCACATCAATCTCTGCGCGGTTCACGTTGTGAAAGGCATCAATCACGTTAGCGAAGCCGCGCTTAACGGTAACCGCCAGCAGCGCCTCTTCGCTGATGTCGCCATGATTGAACTGCGTGCAGGCGTCGAGGAACTGGCTGCTTTTGGTGGTGATCTGCTTTGGCGCCTGTTCGAGATGACGGCACAAATGCTGGCTGAACGGACGCGCCAGCGCTTCCAGAGAGATGAGATCGTTGCCCTGCGTATGGAGATCGTAAAGCGCATGCGCCAGCGCGAATTTGTAGGATGCGACGTTGTTGCCGAACAGAATGACGCCGCGCCAGTAGTTCTCCAGCGTGGGATCGGCCTGATAAAAAAGCATGTTGCCTTGTCCTGAACGAAGCCGATTTGCGAGCTGGCTTCCAGATTAACGAAACAAGTAACAGC